>Ga0182745_1000395_pt1 | contig 50194 bp, 46 predicted proteins | sample eDN3rd30CKraftBY_FD_128523 | JGI IMG/M metagenome (GOLD analysis project Ga0182745, IMG submission 128523) | Enriched backyard soil microbial communities from Emeryville, California, USA - eDNA 3rd pass 30_C Kraft BY (version 2) (version 2) | ecosystem: Environmental > Terrestrial > Soil >... | reverse complement strand
ATGCCAACTTTTCCCTCCCTGTGCAAGAACTTTTTTACTTTTCTATTCTCTTTCTTCCCTCCTCCCCTCCCAATTCCCCGCTCCTCCCCTCTCCACCTCCCCATTTCCGCCTCTAAACAATGGACTTAGGCGCCTCAGCGTTGCCCATAAGTCTTCCCAGAATTACTCCGTTCTCTCGTGCGACGTTCAACAAAACCCTCCATTTCCGCTATTACACCCACTCAGCTCTCACTATTTTCTGTACACCATCCGTTACACGTATCTCGCTTTCGTCACGCCACCAATTGGGAATTGCGAAATAAAGCCAAATGCCCCGGAAGTGGAGGTGGGCTTGCCTGCCGGAAATGGCAAAGACACCGGCACTCGCGGCAATACAAGGGAATGAGACCTCTACACCGCTCCCAAAATCACTGCCCCGGAGAACTTGCACTCCGTGATAGGGTGGAAATTTGTTTCGCTAAGCTAAGTCCTTTACATGGCCACATCAAGCTCAGTAGATGCGCCCGAATTGCGCGGGCGCCTCCACCGGAAAAAATCCATTATTCTTGTGCTCATTTGCACCATATTGGGTGCGGCAGCGCAGTTACTCCTGAAGCTCGGTTCCGCGGATGTGGACACCAGTTCCTTGTGGTTGACGGCGTGGAGCATGGCGACCAGTGTGTCGCTGATAGGTGGCCTAGGCCTATATGGGCTGAGCACCGTTCTTTTCATCTATGCTCTTAGAAATGAAGAACTCAGCTTGCTTTATCCTGTAATCTCTTTGACCTACATCTGGGTGACGATCGCATCTGTAATCTTCCTGGGAGAGACCATATCCTGGTGGAAAATCGCGGGAGTTGCCGTGATTGTGGGCGGCGTAGCCTATCTGGGCAAGGGGAATGGGCAACAGAATTTGGCCGGATCTCCGATGGTGGCGGAAAGCGAAGGAGTGCAGACCAAGTGAGCGCGACCATGTCCAGCATTCTGCTGGTGCTACTGGCCAGCTTTGTAGGCTCCTTTGGCGCCGTACTGCTGAAATCGGGATCCATGCGCGCAAGCGGGACCCCGCTCAGCATGATTCTGAACCCCCGAGTCATCGCCGGATGCGTCACCTACGTACTTTCCAGCGTTTTCTTCATCCTGGCAGTGCGCCAGGGAGAACTCTCGTTTCTGTATCCGATGATCGCCTTGGGGTATGTTTGGACCATGCTCTGGTCGAAGTTAGTCTTTGGCGAGCCCTTCACGAAGAATAAGTTCGTCGGCATCGGACTGATTCTGGTAGGCGTCGCGCTATTAAACTTGGGCCGCAAGTAACAGATTTCGCATCACTTACGACCCTACAAACGGAGCCTGCTCGCCAGGCGCGACAACATTGGTCGTGGCGGATGCTCCCCCTACTTCGCAGTGAGCGCTCACTTCTCCTTTAGCCGTATCGATTCGGCCTACCTTCGGAATCGTTGAAATCCGAGGCCTATGGGGAACATCCAGAAGTTGGCGCTAATAGAACGCGTGGGAGGCGGGCCCGCATCTAGCCGACCGCATCAGCAAACTCCTCGTCGCCCAGGTCATCGTCATCACTGGGCAACTGGAACTCCGCTTCCTTCTTGGGACGCGCGCGCAGGCGCTTCGCCAACAGACGGGATTTCACCTTCTCGAACTTGGGCGAACCGGCTTTGTCACCACCCTCAGCGATCACTTCTTCATCGCTGATCTCCTGCGCAACCCATAGATATTTCTGCAGATAGTTGCGAATGCGGTCCTGCACAGGACGCTGTTTGGAATGGATGAAGAGGTAAACGACCTCTTCCGGGGGTGCGGCCGAAAGCAACAGGTAGATTTCGTCGTACTTGGTCGCGCTTAGCGCGACCAGGCGCTTTTCCAGCTTTGCGCTGGCGGCTGGCAACTTCTGCCAACGTTGGAATTCTTCCCCATCCAGCCCCAGGGCTTCCGCGAAGGAGGCTCGTTTGCGGGAGGTGAAACCATCAGTGATCACTTGCAGGAAAATCGGCAGGTTGTTGCAGGGCCAGGGATAACCAGGCGGCAGCAATTCGATGACTTTTTCAAACTTGGCAAGATTGTTCACCACCGTGCGCGGCAGGGGAGACTCAAGACCAAAGAGCCCCAAAAACCCAGCCTGATCGAGCTTTAACATGATGGCAGCGGACTGCGGATCGTTGGCAATATGTCGTAGCTCGCCACGCAACTTGTAGGGAGGAATCATAGATTCCAGGTCGGACAGACGAGCGTTTTCGAACTGTCTTGCTGTCTTTTCAGAGATCTCGAAACCCAAACGGACCTGATACCGAAGGAGGCGCAGCATCCGGATGGGGTCGTCATAGAGGCTGTAGTTATAGGTGGTGGAAAGCTCGCGACGTTGGAGATCCGCATGCCCGTTTGCCGGGTCGATCAGCAGGCCAAGCGAGGCATTATTCAGAGACAGGGCAATGGCGTTGATGGTGAAATCCCGGCCAATCAGATCGTCATGGATCGGCGCCGCCACCACTTTGGAAGGACCTCCAGCTTTCGGAAAGGTTTCCTTGCGCGCCATGGAGATACGCGTGGAAACCCCGCCCGGGAACAGAAGTGACGCCACGTGGCGGTTCTGGTCATAGTCGACCATCACGGCTCCCGCAATTTCCGTCAGCTTCTTGGCTAACTTTAGGGTTTTACCCTCCAGGGTAAAATCGAGATTGCGAATGGGGAAACCACCCAGCATGTCTCGCATAGCGCCACCCGTCAGATAGACATTCAAATCGGCTTCCACAGCCGCGTTCTGCACTGCCTGCAGGGCCTGATACTGCGCCGGGCTGAGATGACTCTCGAGCATATACATGTAGTCGCCCATTCGAATCCGTCCTTCCCTCCAAGTACGTCCAACCGTTGCACCGCTCTAGCAAGCGCGTGTTGCATGCGGCTCGCTAAGGGAACATGAAATGCTCGCGCACGCGCAAGCCGACCAGAACCAGCCTGCTATTGGCGCGGGTGATGCTGGTCGATGGTTTTACGCAGATGGTCCTTCATGACGTGGGTATAGATCTGCGTGGTGGAAATATCAGCATGGCCCAGGATGGTTTGGACGCTACGGAGGTCCGCGCCACCTTCCAACAAGTGCGTCGCACAGCTGTGACGCAACACGTGCGGAGTGAGCCCTTCAAAAATCCCGATCTTCTTGCCATAGTTCACCAGAAGTTTCCAGAAGCCCTGCCGCGTGAAGGCTTTGCCTCGAGAGGTGACAAAAAGCACTGGAGATGTCTTCTGCTTCAGAAGAATGGGGCGACTTTCGGAGAAATAGGTTTGGATCCACTGGGTTGCCTGCCGACCGACGGGAATGACACGTTGCCGATTTCCCTTGCCGGTGACCGTAACCAGCCCGAGGTTCAGATCGAAGGCTAACATGGTGACGGCGCAGAGTTCGGAAACGCGCAGCCCCGTGGCATAAAGCGTTTCGATCATGGCGCGATCGCGAACACCCTGCGGAGTGGATAGATCGGGCACTTCGAGCAGGCGCACCAAGTCTTCTCGGCTCAGGAGCTTAGGCAGGCTCTTCCAAGTACTGGGGTTGGGCAGCAGACTAGTAGGGTCACTTTCGATAAGACCTTGCCGCACTTGCTGCAGGAAGAAATTGCGGAGAGTGGTGAGGTGGCGAGCAACGGAACGGCTCACCAATCCGGACTGATAGAGGTGGTCGAGGTACGCACGAACAGCGACCGTCTCAGCCCATTGGGACGGAGAGACAGGGGAACTCGAATCCGCCAAATAAGACGCGTAGCGCTCCAGGTCTAGCCGGTAAGCTTCGACGCTATTTTCCGACAGACCTTTATCTATCCTGCAATAAGCAAGATAGCTGCGAATCAGCGTGGCCATCAGCCCGGGATCGCCCATTTTGTTAATGATACAATAAGGGCCAAAACACTCGGCGTTCTCAAGCGCGAGGGGTCCTTTAATTGTCACGATCTACGGTAAAAAAAGTGCTCGTCCACCGCTTCGAGCGGGAGACGGTCTCCGGATTCGTCGACCCACTTGCGTACCTAAAGGAAAACACGCTAGAAATTCTGCTAACTAACGGGGTACTGCAGACGATCTCCTTCGAGGAAGTGAAGGAAGTCTGTTTTGTGAAGGACTTCGAAGCCGCAAAGACCCGGCCGGACCAGCGGGCCTTTCAATCCAGACCCAAATTCGATGGGCTTTGGGTGGAACTGAGCTTTCGCGATGGCGATACGCTGGAAGGCGTTCTCCCGAATAACCTGGCCGCCAGCGAACCGAATGGGTTTACCATCACTCCGCCCAATTCGGTGGGGAACACCCAGCGGGTGTTTGTGCCGCGCCAAGCTCTGGTTGCCTTGACGGTAAAGGCCGTAATTGGGTTGAAGGCGACCAAGAAAGCCAAAGAGTCCAGTTCCGCGCAGCCGAGCTTATTCACAGAACTTGGAAGCACGCCCAACAGTGGGCTGGGGCTGCGGTAGCCGACGCCTGCCCTGTTAACCCTCCGCCACAGAAGCTCTCGCGCGCAATTCGTCGCGACCCCGGGCACGCGAACGGAACCCGCTATGCGCTGCCGCCAGACAGCGGAAGATGACGGAAGGCGAGGACACTTCCCGGATCTATTCGAAACCGGATCAGGTTAAAACAAGTGGAAACGTCGGACGTCTTTCCATGTGCCGGGCGCCACATTGTGCACCAAGTGGAGCGTTTCCACCGTGAATCGGCGCTCATAGGGGAAAGCTTTCCACTCGTCACGGGCATACTGGGCGAGTTCCGGTATCTGGTCCGCCGTCGCATCAATCGACAAGGTAATGTGCGGATGGAATGGAAATTGTTCGTCGAAACGAAGTGCGCCGGAATCCAGGCGTTTGTGAATCTGCATCAAGCGCTCTCGCCCTTCGCCCACATCGGCATAAATCACCGACGTCACGTCGAAAATTTCGATAGAGGTAATTTCGACCTCAAATGGGCTAAGAGTTGCCGCCACGGACTCGATGGTTGTTTCGGCATCGGCGCGCGGACCACTAAGGTGCCGCGGTGGCAGAAGCGTAATGTGGGAACGGGGCTGACAATGCGGCACCAGTTTTTTGCTGAGATGGTCGAAGAAAGACCCCAGCGGCTCCGGCAGGTAACACACCAGAGCGTAACTATTCAGCACACGAGAGCGATATTTCGCCAGTTGCTTGGAGGTAAACCGACACGGGTCAGATTCACACGGCGCCTGGGAAGGAACCGAGGCCGCCCCTGTAAAACTTGCTTCCAGGGTGTCCTCGCAGGTGGCTACAGACGAAACCTTCATAACAAGCTATCCCCTTTAGATTCTGCACTGGGGACCATGCGTAGGCTAAGTTCTGCCTCAGTTACCAGCCATTCCGCTGTTTCAAACCCAGAGTAACGACAGATGTGAGTTTGGCCGTTTTCAGCCACAAGGACATCCCCAACGCGGAGGCCGGAGCCTTGGTCGCGAAGGAGTTGCCACGCTTGATAGGGAGATGCCGCTTCGACTTCGCCGTCATCTTGGTAGTCGGCGGGCTTGAGAGCAACAGCGGTGTTGGTTTGCGGGCTCCAGCGGAATTTCTCCTGCTGCGTATCGCGCAAACGCCGAATGAAGAAGTTGGCCATAGTCTCCAAAGTTGGCCCCAGGGCCTCGCATGGAGCCGCCCTGTCGCCGGAACAACGGGACGGGTGCAACAAACCGTAAGTGGATTGCTGCAAGTGATCCTCGCCAAGGATTGCACGTGGCTGAGGGTTTTTCAAGCGTCCAGTAGGACTAGAACCAGGCGCTTGGGTGGTACTGAGCACAGAATAGGCCGTCTGCGCGAAGAAATGCAAATCGAGCCAGAAGTCCGAAAATAGGCGACCGCTATTCAAAATGCCCCTCTGAATAGCGAGACTGGGCCACAAAAATCGAAACAAAACCGTGGCCGGAGGAGGAGTCTTACAGTCCCGAAGCGACAGATACACCAATCGCTGACCGCTTTGACCGATCGAGGCGAATTCGCACACGGAGCGCCACATGGTCGTTACGATGGCATACTCGCTAAGATGCAAATATGGCCAATCGCTTTCCTCACTGCAGTGCCGAGGTGCAAGACCTGCTGGCACTGGCCGAAGATGGGAACCGGCTGATTCCGCTAATCGCCAGCGAATGTGCTAGCGCGGAGGCCCGTCGCCGTCTTACCCCGTTAGATGCGAATCGGCTCTTCCCCGATGCAAGGTCCCCGCTGGGAGCCCTGGCCGGGCTGTGGATGTATTTTTCGTGCTTCGCGGAAAGCCACGCAATCGCACAGGATCTGAAAACGCAGGAAGGCAGCTACTGGCACGGCATTCTGCACAGGCAGGAGCCAGACAATTGGAATGCCAAGTACTGGTTCCGGCAGGTCGGGCGACACGCCGTGCACCCGGAACTACATGCAGCAGCGTCAAAGATTCTGCAGTCCAATGCAAGTTCGCTGCGTTTGCCCGGCAGTTGGGATGCGGCATGGTTTGCTGACCTGTGCGATGAAGCTGCAGCGGATAAGGCACATCTGCATCGACAGGTGGCGCTAGAGATGCAGCGGGCCGAGTGGCAACTACTATTCCACTGGTGCAGCGCAACTCGGTGATGGTGACAGCCGAACAGAGTGCTAAGGCGCGACGTGCCATGCCGATAGAGATGGGGCAGAGTTGCGACCGTTCCGATGAGGATTGGTTGACGAAAGGGAGCAAAGTCTCTTGCGATTGAAACATTGGTTGGGACTGGGCGCATTTGCGCTAGTCGGCGTCGCGATTTGGTACTGGGTGGTGCGTCCGGCTCCGCCCAGCATCCCCGTAGCCCAGGCAAAGCAGGGCAGCTTGCGTAGTATTGTCGGCACGAATGGACAGGTGGAGCCGCTGCAGATGGCTGAGGTACGCGCCGAAGGTAGCGGTCGTATAGAAAAAGTGCTGGTATCGCAAGGGGACCTTGTAAAACAAGGCCAACTCCTCGCTCAGCTTTCAGATCCGTTGTCAGCTGGACTCGCCAAAGAAGCAGAAGCGGCATTGCAGGCGGCGCGCGGCCGGGAAGCTTATCTGCAGGAATTCGGCGCATCGGCCCTTCGTCGACGCGAGTTGGCCGGACAGTTACAAGAGGCGCAGCAGCGTTTAGCGAACGCTAGCCGGGACGTGGAGGCAGCCCAGCGTTTGCAGAATGCCCAAGCTGCCACGGCGCAGGAAGTGGAGTTGGAAAAGCGCAAACAGGAACAGGCAGCCGCCAGCCTGAAGGCCGTGGAAGACCAGATCGCAGCGATGCGCGACCCATCGGAAACCGGGGATGTCGCACTTTCCGCCGCTCGCGCCAATGCCCAGAAAGCCGCAGCCAGACAGACCGCCGCCAGCGCCCGCATCACGAGCCCCATCGCGGGCACACTCTATGATTTTTCGGTGAAGGCGGGCGGCTGGGTACAAAGCGGAGAACTACTGGGGAAGGTCGGCGATGCCTCTTCCGTACGCGTGCGAGTGTATGTCGACGAGCCCGAATTGGGCCGTGTCAAAGAAGGCTTGCCGGTGGTCATTCAGTGGGATGCGCGCCCGGATGCGGAATGGAAAGGAACCATAGAGCAGTTGCCAACGCGCATTCAAGCCTTTGGCACGCGCCAAGTGGGCGAAGTGCTTTGCCGTATTGAAAACCCCTCTGGAGATCTGATTGCGGGCGCCAACGTGAACGCAGAGATCATCAGTGCAGAACGGTCCGCAGTTCTGATTGTCCCGAAACAATCGGTGCGCCGCAGGCTAGGCGAAGAGGGCGTGTGGAAGGTTGTGGGTAGCCGCCTCAGGTGGCAACCGGTAAAGACCGGTATCAGCAGCGTCACCGACATCGAGATTCTAAGCGGCTTGTCGGACGGAGATAGGATCGCGTTGCTGGTGGATCGGGAACTGAGCGAAGGAATGGAAGTACAGGCCGTGACGGCACGTTAGCAATCGACGCATCCACCATGCATGTCGTCGCCATTGGACGGGCGGCAACCTTTGATCAGTTGACGGTGCAGATTGACGCCTTGAAAAAGGGCATCGACCACGAGGACAACGGTATGCGACCCGGGCCTGTCACTCCGCAATCTTTCCCGTTACGGAAAGCACACGAACAACGAAGCGCTGAACAAAAAAGGCCCGGACCTGCACACTGTCCAGGTTCCGGGCTAAGTGTCTTTCGGGCAAAGAAAGATCGTTATTCTTGCACTGCTGGCTGCAGCGCAGTAACACAATGCGGCGGCTACGGACGATCCGGCGACGGTGGTGCAAGCCGCCTGCGAATCGGGGCTTCCCGCACGGTATAGTCCGAAGGAACCTGAAAGAGTGCCGGGTCTGGTTCAGCGCGGCTCAAATGTTTCAGCTCATAGGTGATCTCACCAATCTGCGGATCTTTAGTGACTCGCTTCAACACCAGCTTTAGCTCGTCAGAGAACCATTCCTCAGTGGTGGAAACGATGTCACGATCGTTTCCAATACGACCCTGCGGAATCGTAATGGTGCGACGGGTGCCCTTTGCCACCACTCCCTGAATCTGCTGCTCCCCCAGATCCTGGGACACTACATTGTCGGGAATAGCAACCGCGAGGCCGGTGCGACCAGCGCGCCGTATGAAATCTGCCCTAGGCCCAATCGGAGGCGGGGGTGGCGGGGGCGAAGGAACCACAGCCCCCGCCACACTGAGCTCTCCCACTTCTAGCGGGGCCAGGGTTGCATCGACTCCATCCGTTGTTGTCGTAAAGGTGATCGTTTCCGCCGCAGCAGGTGCAACTCCTGCGGGAAGCGGCGGGAGCGGAGGACGCGGCGGAAGGGGCAGTTCGACAGCACTCTTGTCCGTTGGGTTTAGCAGAATTGACTTCTCTCGCACCGGATCTCCAATAGAGATACGTAATTCCGGCTCAGAGTCCCCAGACACCAATCCCGCCAGAATCGGAAGACTTTGTTCTTGACGAGTGCGCCCTTCGCTATCCCGATACAACTTCGTTTGGTGGGTGTTTTCAATGCGAGTGCCATCGCCCAGCAATCGCACAGAACTGGTGACCGCCTCTGCAGAGTAGGGGGCGCCCGTGACAGGCGGCCCAAGGAATGCAGGCTCGGACGTCACCATGTGGAAACGGGCGGGCTGCGCCGCCATGAACACATTTGCAGCGGCCCCTGGAGGAGGCGGCGGGCTCGGAACCTGAGCAAAAGCGGACAAGCCCAGCATTGCCGCCAAACCACAACGAACATAGTGTTTTTGATTCATGAGTATCTCCCGAGACAAACACCGTTGACGGCATTTTGCCTTTGCTGCAAGGACTCGCTGTCAATCTGAATATCGCGGTTTATCCTCCGCGATGTTGCACGCTGTTTCCCGGTGGAGCACTTGGTCGACCTACCGGTATGTATTCACCAGCCGCACCCCGAGAGTCCGGCCATCTTCACCAACCAGAAAATCTGCTACCACGGGCTGATTCGTCGCTGGCGGCACCGCAGTAAAACCCATCTTCCAAAGATCGTCAGCCCCCACGGTGACACGCACGGTTTGCAAAGACTCTCGTCCACTCGGGGATAGCGTGGATACGGTGGGCATGGCCGCAATGGCCAGAGGCGCATCAAAATCTGAAGTTTGCCATTCCGGCAAACTCTGTGTCACTGCAGTCTGTGGCGCGACGACGGCTGCGTCGTTGGACGTCTGTGCTTCCACCTTGCCGCCGCTCGCTGCGGCTACCGCCACAGACGCAGTTGTATTTTTCGGAACAGGCTCCGAGGCAGCGTTTAGCACCTTAGGCTTTCTAGCGACCCGCTTCGAAACCTCTTTAGTGACAACTGAAACACGGGGCAAGGAAACAGAAGGTAGCTCGTCACTGCCTCTCGTCAATTTGGGAGCGGGAACAGATGTATTCTCAGAATCCACAGCTGTTGCCGTTTCCACGAAATTTGAATCGGGGGGAATCGCCCAGTTTAGCCCAGCGGTCCATTCTGCCCACTGCGAAAAGCTCAGTATCAAACAGGCGGAAACTGCGGCCACTGCCCATCCCATGGAAAGACGGAAGGGAAACCAGGATCGGGACTTCAGATCTGCCGTTAGTAGAGTGGTATGGTGCGGGCTTGCGGACGCCCGCAACCGTCCCTCCCGTACACCGGTCTCCACCACTCGGCTGTAGATCTCATGAGGAGGCTGTGCGTTCCGCAACTCCGCAGCAAGATCCGCAAGAGCTACGTCCAACCGCAGTATCGCGGCGTTCAGTTCTTCCGCGGGAAGCTCGGAATGAGACCCCAACGTAGGTCGGGATCGGTCGTCTCGCGGCTCCTGATTCTGACTATTCCGCATGCACTCCTCCTTTCTCGACTGCGATCTGCTGCGTACTCTTTTCTGATATCCGCGCGTGCCAACTCGGAGCGCCATCGGTCGTCGGCGCCGAGTCCAAGCTCTGATCACGCCTTTCTGAACGATGAAGGTCCGCAGCCAGCAGTTCCTTGGCCCGGGCGATACGAGACCGAACCGTGCCGACCGCGCAATCTAGTTGGATCGCGATTTCGGCGTAGGGCAAAGACTGAAACACGTTCAAAATCAAAGCGTCCCGGTAGGTTTCCGGCAATCGAGCGATGGCCGCCTCCAAGCGTTGCTGCCGTTCCTGCCGCAGCATGTCATCCAAAACGCCTGGTTGGTCCGATGGCAGTTCTAAAACGGGCTCCTCGGAAAGTTCCTGGAAGATGCGTCGATTCCGCGCCTGCCGCAAAAACTGCCTTGAGATGCCGATCAGCCAACCTTCCAGCGTGCCGCGCAGCGGGTCGTAACGCCGCCATTCCCGCAGCAGAAAGACAAACACCTCCTGCGTGACCTCTTCGGCTAGCTCACGCGAAGCAGAGGAGGCTAGAAGAAACCTAAAAACGGGAGTCGCGTGCTGTCGGTAAATGGAACCAAAGGCTTCCGCATCGCCATCCATGAAGGCGCCCCAAGTCGCATGGGGCACATCAGGTGGAACGACCGGGTGCACAGTCTCCTTCTCCGTTCCGGTCCTTGCCTTTCGGAACTTTGACGGAATCCACCAGTTCATGGGTTGCGTACTCATTTCGCTCGATGAATCGCGGCTAGCCGAGTCCAGTTGCCTGGGAATTGCGACTCCCTACTGTGTATTGCAGCGAGAAAACCGAAAGTTCCCGTGGATCACGAAAAAAACGGGGACGCCCTACATTTCTTTCTGCGATACGCGGATCACGCGCCCAGGAGCGCAGGCGCCCAGGCGATTTAGGTAAAGAGGCGACGCAGGTCTTCCAGATAGCTCCCCGCAGCGGGATCGCCTTCCGTCGGAGCCCATGGTGCAAATTCTTTGTCTGTAGCGGGATCGTAAGGGCCTGGCTTTACCTCGAAAATCACAGTGAATTCTGTAAGCGCAATGATGGAGTGCCAAAGACCGGGCAGCAAATCGATGCCACAGACCTGCCCCGGCAGCACCGGATCGCTGGCGGCGAGTGCGGCAATGCGATGGCATGCGGTTACCTGTCCCCGGTCATCGAAAAGCACCACGCCCAGGGCTCCGTGGAGCACAACAAAAGACTCGGGCTTGGGTACGGCCCGATGTCGGTGAGGTGCGACATAGGAATCGCGAAGGATCCCGTTCAAGAAACGATGCGGGTTGTCCTGATCAGACTGATGGTAGAGCCGGTGGGCGCGTTTCCGCGAAGACGCCTCCGCGGCGCTACGCAGCGACAGGAAATCTGAGGAACCGATTACTTCCGTTTCCGATCTGGCCATAAAGACTCTCCCTTCTATCTTCGAAACGCGCGGAGAACAGCGGCGAGCCGATATATTTCTCTACAATATCAACGGCAGGGCAGAAGGCTGGGCGTAGCCGCCGTTTTATGGGCGATCCCGGACAGTCCTTGAGCGCCGACTAACTAGGGATATGGCGTGATCTTAGTGGAAAAATCACTTAGTACCTAGAAGAATACACTCCGAATAGGCAAGGCATCCCCATTACAAATAGTACCAATCGTCACAATATATCGACGTATATCATAGTTTTCTTCTTTTTTATCTTAAATTTACGACATATACACCTAACACAACCCACACTCACTCCGTACTAAGTAGCTAAACTAGGTTTCTATTCATGCACATGGTTCTAGGGTATTTACCCCTTGTTCGAATGTTTCAAATTGATACACTGAACCTACGGAAACAAGGCGCCAACGTTCTCCGCAATTACTCGTTCCTGCATACGGATACCGCACAATTCGTTCTCGGTTGCGACCTACCCGCCAGCATACGGGGAGAACCGGGAATACCGAACTCCTGAGCCTTCTTGAGTTCGCGCCTCCCCGGCAGTCGGGAGGGCAGGTATCCCAAATGCGGTAGCTCAGGAGAATCTGCCATGCTTTTCGCTTCCTTCGCTTCCCCTTTCCAGATACTTCGCGCCATTCGCCGGGTGGCGCTACCTACCCTCTTGCTGCTCGCCACGATAGGAGCACACGCGGAGTCAGCATACGTACAAAGTGCAGCCTCCACGCGGCGGGTGGAATACGGCGACCGGGCGCCGCGCTCTGGCAAGTGGAGCAAAGTTTGGAAGTGGAGTGCCGCGGCTTTGGTGGCAGGCAGCAGCATGGATGCAGGGAGCAGTTGGGGATATGCCGAATCCAACGGATTTTTGCGAAGTGGAAACGGCCAGATGCACGCGCGGGGTACGGCCATTAAATTCGGCGTATTGGGCGGAGCTCTGCTGGGGCAGTATTACCTGGTGAAGAAGAATCCAGAACTGGAAAAGCCCCTGGCCATCACCAATTTTGCCGTAGGCGCAGCCTACTCAGCGGTATCCGTACGCAATTGGCGCGTACGCTAGGTTTGAGCTGCTTACGAAGGCGGGAACAGCATACGTGCGACGGCAAATGGCTGGGTAGCCAGGCTGAGCCCCAGGCTACGAAGCGCTGAGTTCTCTTAGATCTGAAATCCAGAAGTCGGGTTGATAGGCGCGCATCTCGTCGTGGTTCCCATACCCGTAGTCGACGGCGCAGATGAGTACGCCAGCCGCACGACCAGCCGCCATATCTGAGACCGAATCGCCCACCAACAAGCAATCTTCGGCTTTTACGCCTAGACCGGCAATGGCTCGGAAGATCACATCGGGACTGGGTTTGGCCGGGAAGCCATCCGTCCCTTGCACATGGTGGAAGTAAGGGCGCAACCCAAACTTGTGCAGGACGATATTGGTTGTGGGCGTCCCTTTCGTGGTCGCCGTCGCCTTCAACCCGCCCAGGCTAGCGATGCCTTCCAGCACACCTGGATACGGTTTGGTGCCAGCATGTTCGCGAGCCCAGTAGGTTTCGCGATACTGCACCATCAGTTGTTCGCGGAAGGCGGCATCGGCTGCGGGAAAGACATCGTCAAAGAGCGCGTCGAGGTGCTTGCCGATAAAGGAAGCGAGATAGGCAAAGCTGAGATCTTTGGCCCCATGTGCAGATAGCACCTGCCCGACCGCCCCGACAATGTCGGGGCCGGATTCGAGCAAGGTGCCATCCACATCAAACAAATAAGCTGGAAATGCGGGGATCAAGCGGGCGCCGGCGAGCCCCCTTCCATCAGGCCGGGGTTCGACGGCTTGGCGTCCGGTTCTGTCCGCACGATTTGCTGGGACTCGCCACCAGACTTGGGACCCGAACTTGAGCTGGAAAACGGAGCCAGCGTTTCGCCTGCAAGCAGACGCTTCACTTCCTCGCCATCCAGGGATTCGCGTTCCAGAAGCGCTTCAGAGACCCGAATCATCGGCTCTTTGTACTCTTCGATAATGCGGCGTGCCCGGTCATAGGAACGCTGCACCAGACCACGAACGGCCAAGTCGATCTTCACCGCAGTCTCTTCCGAGTAATCGCGGTGCTGATTGATCTCGCGACCGAGGAAGATCTGCTCTTCCTTCTTGCCGAAGCTCATCGGTCCGAGTTCGCTCATGCCAAATTCGCAGACCATGCGGCGAGCCATTTCCGTGGCGCGCTCAATATCGTTGCCCGCACCCGTGGTGATCTGGCCGAGGAAGATCTCTTCGGCAATGCGCCCGCCCATCAGAATGGCCAAGCGGTCTTCCAGATACTCTTTGCTCTGGGTGTGCTTGTCATCAATGGGCAACTGCATGGTGAGGCCGAGGGCCATGCCACGCGGAATGATGGTGACCTTGTGCAGAGGATCTGCATTCGGCACAACCAGGGCGACCACGGCGTGGCCGGCCTCGTGATAAGCCGTGCTACGCTTCTCTTCCGGCGACATGATCATCGACCGGCGTTCTACACCCATTAGGACCTTGTCCTTGGCATGCTCGAAATCGGCCATGGTGACCAGTTTGCGGTTCTGGCGAGCCGCGATCAAAGCCGCTTCGTTCACCAGGTTCGCCAGGTCGGCTCCGGCAAAGCCGGGGGTGCCACGGGCAATCACGCTCAGGTCGACGTCGTCGGAAATGGGCGTCTTGCGAACGTGGACCTTCAGAATCTTCTCGCGACCCTTCACATCCGGAGTGCCAACCACCACACGGCGGTCGAAACGGCCAGGCCGCAGCAGGGCCGGGTCCAGCACGTCAGGACGGTTGGTGGCGGCGACCAAAATGACGCCTTCGTTGCTTTCGAAGCCATCCATTTCCACCAGCAACTGGTTCAGGGTCTGCTCACGTTCATCGTGTCCGCCGCCCAGGCCAGCGCCACGATGGCGGCCCACGGCGTCAATTTCATCGATGAAGATGATGCAAGGTGCGTTCTTCTTACCCTGCTCGAACAAGTCACGGACACGGCTGGCGCCGACGCCGACGAACATTTCCACGAAATCCGAACCGGAAATCGAAAAGAAAGGCACATTGGCTTCACCAGCAATGGCGCGGGCAAGCAAGGTTTTGCCGGTACCCGGAGGTCCGACGAGCAGAACACCCTTGGGGATGCGGCCACCGAGTTTCTGGAACTTTTGGGGCTCGCGCAAAAAGTCGATGATCTCTTCGAGTTCTTCCTTGGCTTCCTCAACGCCCGCAACATCCTTAAAGGTGACCTTTTTCTGTTGGGCGGAGTGTAGGCGAGCTTTGCTTTTGCCAAAGCTGAGGGCTTTGTTTCCCCCGCTCTGCATTTGGCGCATAAAGAACAGGAAGATGGCGCCGATCAGAATGATAGGAACCAACTGGGCAAGGATGGCGTACCAAACGCTGCTATCGCTGTTATCGATGGTGACGATGACGCCCTTATCGCGCAGGGTGTCGTAGGTATTCGGGTAGTTATCCGGAATGACCGTTTTCAGCGTGGCCTTCTCGTCCTTGTACTCTCCGGTGACATTCGTATGGTTCACCACCACGCTCTTCACTTTGCCGGATTCCACGTCTTGCATGAACTCCGTGAAGGAAAGTACTCGCTCCGGATTCTTCGATTGCTGCTGCAACGAGACAATCAGGAAGAGCACCATGCAGATGATGAACATCCAGATTACGGCTGTTTTCAGACTAGACATTCAGGCTCCGATAGTAAGACGGTTTGTGTACGGAACCGTCTCACATACTTAAAGACGTCGAACCAGGCAAACTGGATTCCCATTCCGGGCCGGATTCCACCACCCGCAACGCAATTCCCTGGCCGGATTCCGGCACAGCTACGCACTGCGCGGAGACCCCGAAACTGCTTGACCAGACAACTTCGTTTTTTGATTCAAGAATCAGTGTGTCCTGTCTTCGCCAGACGGGAATGCCCGCCTGCAGGAACAACTGCTTCAACTTCACCCGGCGCGACACCCCAACAGGATGGTACGCGTCGCCCTCATGCCAAAATCGCAAGATGAGGGGAAACTGAAGCCGAGAAGAATCGAGGAAGCTCCAGCCATCAGTATACCCGGAATTGAGCCCCCTATCGACAGGGTTATCAGATTGGGATGCAGTGAGATAGCGGAATTCCACAGCGCGTGGAACCCCTCCGGGACAATGAATGACGCCCCTGGTCCCCGGCATGGCTACGTCGACTGCCAGATGGAAAGTGACGGACGGACGAACCAGATCCCGAGCTAGCGCACGCAAGCATTGTCCACTGCGTTCAAATCGAAGTTCTTGTAATTCATGACGGCCATGCGCGCCGTTGGTAACAAATAGGGTGCGAATCTGCTCCACGTGGTCGAAGCCCAAGCCCACAACCGGCAGAGAGAGCAGTGTTTCAGCGCCCAGGTGCGACGTTCCCTCCAATGAGAAACGGGGTTGGGCAGACCAACGGGCGGCTCGAGCAGCCAGCAGAATCACGCGACGCTGCAGAGCAACGGGCAGAGCGGCGAAATCCCGACGCCGAGCCTCCCAGCCATACGGCCCGGGCTGAAACAAATCCAGAAAATGAGCGGCGGCGATCTCATCCAGAAACGCGGATTCTTCCCGAAGTTGCTCTGCCGTGGATGCCAAAAGCGCGGGTAGGTTCGGATTCCACTCCTCCGTCAGACGCGGCAACCACTGGCCCCGTAGCGCATTCCGCCGGTAGCGCGTGTCTTGGTTCGAGCCATCTTGCCGAAAGTTAAGATGGTGCTCACGAAGATATTCGAGAATCGACTCGCGGCTGACGCCAAGCAGCGGACGCACAATACCCGGAGGGCTAAATGGCGCGATGCCGCCGAGTCCATGGCTACCCGAACCGCGCAGCAGACGAAAAAGAACCGTTTCCGCCTGATCATCGCGCTGGTGGCCGGTCGCGATGCGGTCCAAATCTCCCTGTCCCAACAATTGAAAAAAGAAAGAACGCCGCTGCTCCCTCGCCCAGAGTTCCACGCCGGCTTCGGGCACGTCAGCCGCATCAAGGCAATGCACCCGGACGGGCAAGCCAAGCTCGTGCGCTAACTGACACACAAAGGCCGCATCGGCGTCAGATTCAGCGCCTCGCAACGCATGATTGACATGAAGCACCATCAGCGACCACTGAAAACGGGGGGCTAGGGTATGCAGCAGGTGTAACAGACAGGTGGAATCCGCTCCGCCAGAGACGGCAACGCCCACACGCGAACCGGAAGGGATCAGGTGATGACGCAGCAGGAACGTCGTGATATCCCGCTCAAACGGAGCCGTCTTCTGAATGCCATCCCCCATACCAAATACAAGCCTTTGCTATCCTCATACGCTTGGGCCTGTCGTACAGCCAATTGTACGCAGCCCTTGGAGAGGAACGAAACTGCAATGCAATTTCCAGAAAGCGCCCTTGCTCGCGCCGCCAAGATCAAACTACTGCTGATGGACGTCGATGGGGTTCTGACCGACGGCAAGCTCTACAACATCCCTGGTCCAAATGGCGAGATGGTGGAAACCAAAGCGTTTTCGGCGCAGGATGGCATCGGCCTACGGTGGTTGGCCTGGCACGGATTCAAAACGGGCGTCATTAGTGGCCGGGTGTCCCCGGCGACAGTGGAGCGCGCCACGCAGGTCGAAATGTCCTACGTCTATCAGGGCCATGTGGAAAAAGTGCCCATTCTGGAAGAGGTTCTGCAAAAAGAGGGCATCGACGCGAGCGAAGTTTGCTTTGTGGGAGACGATTTGACCGACGCCATTCTGATGACCCGTGTGGGGTTGGGCGTGGCTGTGGGAAACGCACGTACCGAGGTAAAGCAGGTGGCCCACTACGTAACGGAATCCACCGGCGGAGAGGCGGCCGTTCGCGAAGTGTGCGAATTGCTACTGCAAGGCCGCGGCCTGTGGACTGGCATCCTGCGGAAATACAATATTCCGGTAGAGCCGTAGACCACACTCGATGGCCGTTGGACTTCTGCCGGCATAGCGCTGGCGAAACCCGCACGCCCCCGGCGGCGAAAGAATGCCAGTTCGATCAAAAGGAGCGCTGCTGCCTGTTTGGCCGCGCTCCTTTTTGTTTTTGGCAAGACTTGTTTTGGGCAAGAGGACGCTAGGCGGGACGCTCGTGACCTTCCTGCTGCAAGGCCTGAATGATGCGATCCAGATCCGCGTTCATATCCGCAACCTGTTCCTCGGCAATCGACTTATCTAGCCGATTCTCCTTAGCCGCCTTCTCCAGGTCAGCGCTCAGTTTCTGGATCTTCGTGGCCCCAATATAGCCGCTGGACCCTTTGATAGTATGGGCCTCGTTACGCACCATACCCACATCATTCTGATCCAGAGCCCCGGCAATGAGCTTAAGCCGGTCCCGTACATCGTCCAGAGCGGGCCATATCATATGGCTATAGATATCCAGCTCAGAGCCTTCCGTCAGCTTTTCAAAGGTTGCGATCACTTTCGGATCGAGGGATGGTTCAGCGGATGGAGGATGGGACATAGGTGGACCGGGAATCAAATTGGCAATGCCTTCAGGTTCTGGAACACAGTGGCGCGCAAGCACATCTTTCAGCAGAACTCGCTGCAGCGGCAGCGGTACGACCTCATCGACGCCCGCATCACGCATGGTGTCCTGCACCTTGGCGGTCATGTTGCGAACCAGCGCGATCACCGCAGTGCGATGGAGCTTGCCGCTTTCCTGTTTGCGCAGGCGCTTCACGAAGCTGATGGAGTCAAACTTCGGATTCTCCGTATCGAGCAGCAACACCGAGTAGCGGCGGGAACGCATCAGGCTCTCGCAATAATCTTCGGTGCTGGCGATTTCCGCTCGATATCCCAGGCTCGACAACAGGTAAATCGTCAGCCGCTGGTGAACCCAATCCGTCTGCGAAATCAGGATGCGTCCCCGGGAATCCAGTTCTGACTCCGTGGGAGTACGCGACAACTGCGCGGCCTCGATACTCTCTTCCAGCGGAAGATTGGGGGCGTACTCGCGGATCGCTTTTAACACGGCCGTCTGCAGACGATTGGAGCGCAGGGGCTTCGTCAGCAGGTCAGAGACCATCAAATCCTTGAGAGCCGCCCGGTAGGCGTTGCGATGATACGGCGTCAGCAGAATCAGTCTGATTTCGACATTGGACGTCAATCGGTTTAGGCTGGCCACTGTGGTCTCAGCCCCCGCAACCAATGATTCGGCCTCGGCGATCAGAACACGCACGCTTGGCCCGGTTGCTGGCTTGCGCAGGAGCGCGCGCACCGTTTCGCTGGGATCGTTGGGCGTCTGCACGTTCATGCCCCAGGATGCCAGTTGGCGACATAAAGCCGTGCGTAGATACTGGCTCCCCGCATAGACAAAGATAGACCGCCCCTGAATTTTGGAGTAGTCATCGTCATCAGAACGGTCTTCCGGGGGAGCACCGAAATCCGCAGTAAACCAGAAAGTGGCGCCTTCGCCGGGCTCCGAAGAAACTCCCATTTGCCCGCCCATCAGGGACACCAATTCCTGACAGATCGCAAGCCCCAACCCGGTGCCTCCAAACTTGCGGCTGTTTGACTCGTCCACCTGGTAGAACGGCTTAAAGATATGAGGCTGACGGTCCGCGGGGATACCCAGACCCGTGTCTGAGACCTCGAAATGCAGCTTGGTGCGGTTGTCATCGGCCTCGATGCTAGCGACGAAAACCTGAATCTGTCCTTCGCTGGTAAACTTCAGCGCATTTGCCAACAGATGGTTCATCACCTGCCGCAGCCGATGAATGTCGCCAACCACGCTACGCGGCACTTCACTATCGAAGTGCAAAATGATCTCGATGTTCTTCAGTTCAACGCGCTCGGCATACGATTCCACCAATTCGTCCAGCAATTGGTAAAGGTTAAAGCGCTCTACTTCGAGTTGCAGCGTGCGGCTTTCGATCTTCGAATAGTCGAGAATCTCGGTGAGAATCTCCATCAACGCCATGCCTGAGTTTCGGGCGATTTCCGCGTACTCGCGCTGATCTTTCTGCAGCTCTGTTTCCAGCAACAGGCTCAGCATCCCCACCATCCCGTTCATGGGCGTACGGATCTCGTGGCTCATGTTGGCCAAAAACTGCGTGCGCGCTTCGATGGCCTTCACCGCTTCGTCCCGCGCGGCCATCAACTGTTGCGCCAAGTGCGTCAGGGAGGATGCTTGCTTTTCCGCCTGCTCGCGGGACCCCTGCAGCACAGAAATATAGTGCTCGCGTTCGTCCTTGATCAGACGACGGGCGCTGATATCGGAAAGGGTTCCGTACAGCACTAAACCGTGATCTCGGGGTATGCTGGCGTCCACCCTGGCCTGAAACTCACACCAAGTTACCGAACCATTTGCGCAAAGCAGACGCAAATCCATGCGCATGGAATCCCGTTGCCCCAGCAGTAGCTGCTCAAATTCCTCAATGAACGCCGGGGTGTCGTCGTGATCGAGGAATTCTAGAAACGATTTGTCCCGCGACTCTGCCGGAGAGAAACCGGAAAAGTTGAGCCAAGCTTGGTTCAGATAGCGTAGGTGACCGGATTCATCCATCTGGAAGAGCACAGCATCTATGCCATCCAGAAGATGACGAATCTGCTCTCGCAAAATCGCGTGAGCTTCGGACGGAGCCGTTTCCTGCGGCTGCACAACGGCATCCGCTGCGGGCAGAGGCGCCCAGCGTAGCCGAAAAATGTAAACCAACGGAAGGACGCTGCTAACAGACCCCTCAAAAGTGACCGTTAACAGTTGCGACTCAGCATCCGTCGGGGGAATTTCCAGAATGAGTTCTGTGGAAGGGGGAGGAAGACTGCCATCGTTCGAATGAATGGCCTTGGCATAGGCAGATAGCGTGTCCGGTACGTTGTTTCCGGCGGCGTGCGATCTGCCGATGCCGCAGACCGATAGATACGGAAGCAATTTGGGGAGTACGCTTTCCGGGAAGAACTCGACCAAAGGTCGCCCTAGCAAAGCGGCTCGGGACCGTTGAAATACCGGCTCGGCGTCTTCCCCGATGTGGCGGATGGCTCCCGAGGAATCTAATAGGCAGACAACGTCTACCAGCCTCGGCCTCCGGCTCCGTGGAGACAATGAACCGCCCGCTCCCCGATCTGAGGAGGGATGCCAAGTAAATTCCGGCAAGGAATTGGTCACGTCAGAAGAGAAACCCCATGCATCCACCTGGGCACACTACACCCGCCCAGCAGTACGAAGCTGCGTACTGCTGGCATTTTACCTTCTATTTTCAGCCGAGACACGGAGAAATGCGCAGGAAAAATGAAGGCGAAGTGGCGCTGGCGGACCAGACCGCTTCGCCCTTCATTTGCCGATAACCGCAAAATCGGGGGCAAGGAGCCCATCGATGAGGCTATGCGGCTCGGCGAACGCAGAGGAAATTAGTTGGATTCGATATAACTTTCGGTGTCCAACACTGCAGCAATCGCATGCAGGACGGAAGCAATGCGTACGGAGGCAAGCACAGTCTCTTCCGACATGCCTTTCTCCCGCACGACACGTTCGTGGCTATCCACACAGGTTCCGCAGCCGTTGATGGCCGAAACCGCCAGACACCACAGTTCGAAATCCACCGGATTGCTGCCGTGGGTGCGCAGTACGTTCATACGCAACTTAGCTGGCAATTCACCATATTTCGGATTGGTGGTCAGGTGGCCAAAACGATAGTAGATGTTGTTCATCCCCATGATGGCCGCCGCGCTCTTGGCTGCATTGTAGGCCTCAGAGGTGAGGTGGTTCTGCGCTTCCGGCAGAATCTCTTCAATCAGCAATCCATTGCGGCAGGCCATTGTACAGCTGACAATGGTGCCCCAGAGCTGCTGCTCGGTAAGTTCGGTCTGACGGAGAAGACTGGTAAGGTTCAGCCGCAGATCTTTTGCATAGTCAGGAATCAGTTCAACGATCTTTTCGATACCCATGATGCCTCTTGAAACGGAGGGAAGGCGCGCCCTGGATGAGGGAGAGCCGTCAGAAGGGCGACCACGGCGAGGTGTTGCCGCGGCCGCCACTTCAAGCGGATTGTCAAAAATGCGAATTAGACCGGAAACCGTCTAGACGTGGATGGTCTCTTCGCCCTTCTTCCAGTTGCAGGGGCAAAGTTCGTCGGTCTGCAGAGCATCCAGTACGCGGATCACTTCTTCGGGGTTGCGACCCACGCTGAGATCCGTCACCATCACGAAGCGCACAATGCCTTCGGGGTCCACCACGTACACCGCACGCTGGGCAACGCCGGCGCCAGGATCAAGGATGCCCAGAGCCGAAGAGAGCTCGCGCTTGGTGTCAGCGAGCATCGGGAAAGGCAGGTCCTTCAGGTCGGCGTGGTGGGTGCGCCAGGCGTGGTGCACGAAGTGGGAATCAGTGCTGGCGCCAAGAACCTGGGCGTCGCGGTCAGAAAAATCGGCATTCAGCTTGCCGAAAGCAGCGATTTCGGTGGGGCAGACGAACGTGAAGTCCATGGGCCAGAAGAAGACAACCTTCCACTTACCGGCATAATCTTCATTCGAAATCTTCTGAAACTCTTTGCCCTTATCCAGGCTGACGCAGGCTTCCAGAGAGTAGGAAGGAAACTTTTGACCAACTCCAATCATGGTTCGATCGCTCCTTTAGGAATCATTAGTACTTCAGGTATTCGGTGCTAGCGGGCTAACATGTGCCAACCACAGCACAGAAAATCTTGAGGGTGCCACCAAGCTCTGTGGCGCGATGCTTCGTCGGCTGCAAGAGCAAGGACTTCGGCGCAGACTTCGGTCGCCCTTCTCCATCTCGCCTCTCTCCATCGGAATCTTATCGCCGCGAGTGCTCGCACGCGAACCTGATCCGGCATTGGCTGGTTTCTGATCGCGATTCAGGATCTCTCATCGGGAGATTCACCGAGTCGCATGCAGCAAACCGCCACGTTCGGGCAGACCCTCAAAGATCATCACCCATGGACAGTTGAACGGGGGAGCGAAAGATATCGCACCATCAACACCCATAGTATTGGAGGCAAGAGACCACGATCCGGATTCGCCAATAAGCAAATTTATCGAATCCATTGATCCCGATATCACCAATACAACGCGAAATTCTAATCTACACGAATTCGGTATAAGGGTTGGAGGTGAAATCGCGCAATCGTGTCATTTCCTGCTCAATTTGTTGAGTAATTCCAGCGGCGGAAAATTCCGCAGCGACACGAATGGCATTCTTGATGGCGTTGGGGTTGGAACGGCCGTGGCAGACAATGGTGCAGCCCTGCACGCCCAGCAGCGGCGCTCCACCGTATTCAGAGTAGTCGAGACGCTTGCGGAAGTCCTGAAACGCGGGCTTTGCCAGGGCATAGCCAATCTTGCGCGTCATGGTGGCTTCCAGCGAACTCTTCAGAATGTGACGAATGGTTTCCACCAAACCTTCGCTGACTTTTAAAGCAACGTTGCCCGTGAATCCATCACATACAACGACTTCGACATCACCACTATATACATCTCTACCTTCGACGTTACCGATGAAGTTAATCGGCAATTCCTTTAATAGAGGGGTAGTCGCTTTGGTTAATTCATTCCCTTTATGTTCCTCTTCGCCGATAGATAATATTCCAACGCGAGGGGAAGCATAACCAAATATGGCGCGCACATAGATTTCACCCATCAGAGCGAACTGCGCGAGCATCGTGGGAGTGCAATCGACATTGGCGCCGACGTCTGCCATGACGGCAGGATGGTCAGGCCCTTTGGCTGTGGGAAAAACGGAAGCGAGGGCCGGGCGTTCCACGCCCCGAATGGGACGTAGCACCATTTTGGCCGTGGCCATCATGGCGCCCGTGTTGCCAGCGGAGACAACGCCATCGGCCTCGCCATCCCGCACGAGGCGGCAGGCGATGCGCATGGAGCTATCCTTTTTGGTACGAACTGCTTTGGCCGCGCTATCGTGCATGGTGATTACCTCACTGGCATGCACGATACGGATGGGCAACCTGGAGGCATTCGGAAAGGCGCGCAATCGCTCGCGCAACAGATCCTCCTGCCCCACCAGAATCACCTCATGACCATACTCGCGGGCTGCCTCCACCGCACCGGCAACTTCAGAATCCGGCGCGTGGTCGCCGCCCATGGCATCCAAGGCAATTCGTTGCATAACGTTCAAAGGGAACCGAGGGCGCCAGAACGCATGGGAAACGGATCTGGCTACCCGGCAGAGACTAGACTTCCGCGACCTCGATCACTTCACGGCCCTTGTAGTGGCCGCAGTGGGGACAGGCGCGGTGGGGCAACTTGCGTCCGCCGCAGTTGGGACATTCCGTCAGGCCCTTGGCGCTGAGGAAGTCGTGAGCACGCCGGGTGGAAGTGCGGCGCTTGGAATGACGTCGTTTTGGATTTGGCATTTCTACTCCTGGCAGTTTGCAGCCCAACGCATCCCGAGTCCGTTCTTTCCTACAGACCTAGGACGCGATTCAACACGAAACCGCACTCGATTTGAACTTATTTCTCTTCCCGCGTTGGACGGAAGCCTTCGAGCGCGCTCCAACGTGGATCCCGAACAGCAGCCTCTGGGGCGCTATCCGGAAGGGGAGATGCTACACATTTGGGCACGCACACCCGCCGCATTGGAAGGTCGAGCAGCATCTGTTCCCGCAGCACATCGAAGAGGTCGATGCCGTTTTCCTGGTAAAACGCCAGGTCCACGTCGTCGGCCCCGATTTCCAGCTCATCGTCCGAAGGACTTGCATCTTCCGGCAGATAGGCTAGATCCAGCTTGATCTGCAGGGGATGGGATACCCGTTCCAGGCAGCGGTCACATGGAAACGAAATCGTTCCAGCCAGGCTGCCTCGCACGAGAATCTCCCGCGTGGAGTCTCGGTAGTGCACCACCCCGGACGCACGCAACACGCCCACTTGAGCGAGCTGGTCGTCGAGGTAATCCAGCTTCCCTGGCTCGATCTCCAGATTAAACTCGAAATCCTCTTTCTGGAGTTCGTTGAGTGTAACTAACATGGCAAACGATGCCGGGAAGAAGGCCCAGTTATTTAGTATAAAGGACGGAAGGTCATTTCCGCTTCCCCTGGCCCGCAATTGGGTTCGGAACTCGCAGGATTCCCCCAGACGCAACCCCGGCAAAACCTCTATTTTCTTTCCTAAATCAGCGGCAGAGACACGTGGCCGACAGGCTCGCCACATCCGACCGCGCGCGGCAAGACGCAGAAAGTGGAGCTCCGCGAACTCCCTTTGTTGTCCATCGCGCACGCCCACGCTCAATCTGCGGCAGCCATTTGCAGGTTCACATGAATCGCGTTGCCCAACTGCGCGAAGGTCGCCAGGGCAAGCAGCGGGAAATAATTGCGGTAGAGCCCATAACTCAGATAGTAAACGTTCGGAAAGCCCGTGCCGGTGGTAAGCGCTTCGTGCCAGGTACCATCAGCCAGTTGGTTCCGCAACAGCCATTCCACGCCAGCCCGTGCTTCCGGCGACCGGCCATCTCGGGCGGCGATCAACCCGAGAATGGCCCAGGCAGTCTGGGAAGGGGTACTCTCCGCAGGTACGAATTGGTTGTTTTCGTACCCCAAACAACTTTCACCCCAGCCGCCGTCTTCGTTCTGTACGGAACGAAGCCAGTGCGCCCCTCTTGCCATTGCCGATGCCGCCGAAGGGTCATCCGCACTCCGCAACCCGCGAAGCGCGAGAAAGGTCCCGTAGACATAGTTCACACCCCAACGGCCATACCAGCTCCCGTTGGGTTCCTGGTTACTGATCAGATATTGCACGCCATTGGCAATGGCCGGGTGGCGATGATCGTAACCCCGTCGGCAGAGCGCATCCATCACCCGTCCGGTGATGTCGGCGCAGGTGGGGTCCAGAATGGCGTTGTGGTCCGCGAAAGGCACCTTGTTCAAAATCTGCCAATCGTTGTCCACGTCAAAGGCGGCCCAGCCACCGTCGGACGATTGCATCCCCAGCAACCAATTGACGGCGCGCTGTTCGGCGCGTTTCTGGCTTTCCTGGTCCGTAGCCTTGGCATGCTCCAGCGCAAGCAACACCATGGCCGTGTCGTCGATATCCGGGTAGAATTCGTTCGCGAACTCAAAGGCCCAGCCGCTCGGTCGCAGATTGGGCCGCTTTTCTGACCAATCCCCCTTACGGCGAATTTCCTTCTGCAACAGCCAGTCTGCGGCGCGTGTCAGGCTAGCGGAATCCGCCTGTCCCAATTCACCCAGGGCAAATGCGGCAATCGCCGTATCCCACACGGGCGATTTGCAGGGCTGAAAATCGATGACATCCCCGCGCTCCAGCAGCAGGGCGTCCAGATGAGCAACGGCTTCAACAAAGTCCGGGTGATCCCGTTCGTACCCCAGCGCGTCCAGCGCCATGATGGAATACATCATCGCCGGATAGATTGCGCCCAACCCTTCGGTGCGCTGCATGTGGTCCAGCATCCAACGCTCTGCTTGCGCAATCGCTTTGGTGCGCACTCGAGGAAGATTCCGACGCTCCCAGCGCTTCAGCAACTTATCCGCATGCAGGAACAGGTCGGAAATGACGTCCTTACGTGGGAGCGACAGCCCCGTTCCCGGCAAGATCAATTCATCCAGGCTGATGTCACCTGGAGTCGGACGCGTGGCATTCAGCGCCTGCATAATCGATAGCGGCACCACAATGGTCCGCGTCCAGGAAGATAGCTCGTACAGAAAGCTGCCGGGCAAAATCAGGATCTCGGGCGGAATGGTCGGCACGAAGTTCCGCGGAAACAGCCCGAAAAAACTCAAATTGATCTTGGTGTAGCTATTGCAGGCTTGCAGTCCACCCAGTTCCAGAATGCGCTCATAGGCCATACGCATCCCAGGCAAACTGACATCCGCCCCGGCAATTTTCAACGCGGTATATGCCCGCACCGTGGGATTGATGTTCGAGGGGCCACCAGCAAAAAGATTCCAGCCACCATCTGGAAGCTGGTGCCGCCAGATGGCCTCCACAATCTTCCCTAAACGGTCAGGATTGGGAGGATTCCAAGGCTGTCCCGCTGTAGGAGGGTGCAACCACAACTGCAGCAGAATGTAATCCGACAGCAGCGTCGAATCCCCGGTAAGATCACCGCACCAGTACCCCTGGGCATCCTGCATCTGCAGTAGGGCTTCCGCCGCCAGATCGGACTGCTGGGCTACAGCCTGCCGCAGCGCCGCATGGTCGACTGTCTCCGAGGCACTTTCCTCCGCATGCAGTTGTGCAACGTGGGGGACCAGGCGTCCATAAAGATCACGCATCAACACACCGCCCCTTCCGTCAGCAAGGACGCGGACGCCACAAGCGGGTCCGGGTTTGACGGAAGACAATAACGTTTTAGTTCTGTGAGAATCGCTTCCTGCTCATCGGGGGTGAACCGCATGAACCCTAAACTCTCGTTGAACCACAGGCCATCGACGGCCAATTGAATGATGGTCGCCCGCATGGGGTCGATGCCGTCGTTGCGAAGCGCCGTCTGCCATCGGGCATATGCCATGCGCAGAGGCTCCATCAACTCCGGCTTCATGGCAAAAACGGCAAGCACTGCCGCCAGAAACTCCAAACCATGGTTTGCCAACCCCACTTGTCGCGCCCAGGGGCCACGCAAACTCGCCAAGGCGTACGCCAACGTGGTGCTGCCCGGTCCGCCGCCAAGCTTCTGTTTGTAGTGGGCTAGGTCGCGCTCAAAAAACTGGATGGTTCGGTCAACCAGAGCGATAACCAGATCTTCTTTGGTGGGGAAGTGGTACAGCAGTCCACCCTTGCTGACTTGGGCCTCAAGGGCAATACGGTCGAGGGTCAGTCCGCTGGAGCCGTCTCTCAGGATGAGTGTTTCGGCACAGCTGAGAATCGCATCACGCTTACTCATCTGCATTCAGTATACCGACTGGACGGTTACGCACCAAACTTCAGGGCACGGATAGGAAATAGAAAAACGCCGAAGAGACACGACCGTGAAAAAAACGGGGGAGATTCAGGCAGGACAACCCGAGAGGAACCAGCTGTGGAAAACAGCGGAGCCTCTCGGGCCTAAACGAAACGTGACTAGATGGAGCGCAGGTAGGCCAGGAGGTTGGCCAAATCTTCATTCGGCATAGTGTCCTCATCATAGCCGGGCATGCCGTTGCCCCCCTCGCGGATGACCGCGGTCACACTGGCGTCGTTAACGGCATTGCTGTTGTGCAACTTCTCTTTTTTGTAGAGGCCCTTCAGGGAAGGCCCCATCTTCTCTTCGTCGCTATCCACGGTGTGGCACATGCTGCATTGTTCGAAGAGTTCCTTGCCTTTGGCGGCATCGCCAGCAACGGCTTTACCCTCTTCAGATGGCTTAGGATCCTCAGCAGGTGGCGCCTGCGGGGTAGCAGCATCTTGCGAAGCGGCTCGGACAACGCCACTCTTGCGATCATCATGGGACACCACAGGCCGCGGTTGACGTGCTGCCGGACGATCATCCAAACCGGAGGAGCATCCAGCAAATAAAGAAATGGCAAGCAAAGTTAGCGAGAGTATGGCGCTGAAACCGGTGGGGCGATTCATGACCGAGCCTCTTTTCAAATGAATTCGTAGAAGGAGCGCCGGATCTGCACAGGGTCCGGCAATATACTCTCAATTCTCTCACGAAGTGAGGCGGTATCCGGGAAACCAATCTGGTGGAAGCCACCAGCGCAGCCTCCGTACGACCCACTCCCACCGCACGGTCGGGTCATGCAGCTGCGTCGAAGGCAGCCGGGGATTGGGTAGTCTCGCGCAGATAGTCCGCCCAACGAATTACGCCGACCGGCGGAGCAACCACATCACTTTTTGAAGCGGCGGGTAGAAATTCCAGAAGGTTTGCTTTACGCGGATTAAACGGGCGCGTCAGATTGCCGGTAAGCCGCAGTATGAATGCGGGAATTTGATAGAGGTCAGGATCCTCACCCACCTGTTGAAAGATCTGCTCGACAATCTGCCGCCGCGACAACAACTCCGGGCCACCAGCCTCCACCACCTGCAGTCCTGTCTGCAACTGGGCAATACAAAGCCGCGCCACGTCTTCGGGATGGATGGCATTGATGCGCGCCTCACCCCGACCGATCAGCGGGACGGAGCCACGCTGCGCCATACGCACCAAATGGTCGAAACGCGAATACGTTTCCGTCACGCGCACAACGGTGGATTCCATGCCGGAATCCAACAAGGCGCGTTCGAAGCGGCGATGCGCACGCACGTACGCCGTGTTTTCAAAGCGCCGGTTGGCATACACCGATAGATAGACAAAGCGGGACACGCCTGCACGCTGCGCCTCTTCCAACAGGTTCAGATTCGCCTTGTAGTTCACTTGATAGAACGATTGCGGATCTTCCTCCTGCATCCTCGTGCTTGCTCCCATGCAGGAAAGCACCACATCCACACCATGGCAGATTCCCCGCAGGGACTCGCGACAAGTGGCATCCCGCAGCCAAAGATCATTCGCAAACAGGCTCACCTTGGCCGCCTGCCAATGCCGGTGAGACAGCGTGCGCACCCAGCAGCCTGCCTCATGGGCAAGGCGCAGCGCGCGAAAGCCAATGGAGCCACTCGCCCCGGCAACCAGCACACGAATCATCGCGATGGCTCCTTTTTGAAAACCTGCACCCACCAACAGGCGCACCGTTCCACACCCGAAAAGCAACCAAAAGCGCAAAGCGACGACAGCCGCAAACATGCGGACTATCTCAGTCGCTGGAAGCTACTGGATCTATGCTTAGGGATATCGGAGCTTTCGCACAGGAACTTTAGTGCGGGTAAGACCTTGGGTAGAACAAGCAATGTCGTTGCGGGAACAACCGAGACACGCGGCAAAAGGCATAGCAACGGGGAGGTAGCATCCGGTATTTCTGTAGCCAACGATGGGGAGCAGTGCAACGGATCGGACTATTCGCCGATGCCCTCAAAGAAATCTTCCACTTCCTGCAAGCTGCTCGTCAGACGATAGGGCGGCAGGCTTTCCAGGAAGACGCGGCCATAGGGCATGGTGCGTATGCGTCGATCCAAGATAGCCAGAATGCCGCGGTCCTTAGCGTTGCGGATCAAACGGCCAAAGCCTTGCTTTAGGGCGATCGCGGCCTGAGGAATCTGATATTCGCGGAAGGGATCCCCACCATCGCTGCGTATCTTGTCGACCCGCGCGGAAACCACCGGGTCCGACGGCACCGCGAACGGCAGCTTATCAATGACGACGCAGGAAAGCTGATCACCGGGAACGTCCACCCCCTGCCAGAAGGAAGACGTCGCGAAAAGCACGCAATGCGGCGTTTCCCGAAATTCCGCCAGCAACAGATGCTTGGGGGCAGATCCCTGCACCAGGGTTGGATAAGGCAGCAGATGCCGCAACTTTTCGTAGAACAGACGCATTTGCTGATGACTGGTGAACAGCACAAAGGCCCTGCCCTTGCTGATGTGCAGAATGCGCTCCAGCAACTCCAGGGCTTCCGGCAAATAAGCAGGGCTACGCGGATCTGGAAGGCTGGATGGGGTATACAGAATCGCCTGATCTTCGTATTGGAAGTGCCCATCGACACGCAGCGTCACCGGGTTATCCAGCCCCAGCCGTCTGGAGATGTAGTCGAAGGAGTCCCCCAGCGCCAGCGTGGCGGAAGTCAGCACAACAGCATCAATGGCGCCAAAGAGCTTCTCACGCAGCAGAGCGCTTACATCAATGGGACAGCTCTGTAGCGTGGTTCCACGGCCCCGACGTTCCACCCACTGCACGTGCTCTTTCTGGGGATTCTCCACCCAGGATTGCAGCGTTTCGGTTATGGTAGCGGCCCGGCGAAACAACGGAGCAAAGTCCGCAACGCCGTCTGCGCGTAACTGCACCGTATTGGCAAACAGAGACAATGACGCGGTCAGTTGCGTGTAGCATTCACTGGCGTCGCGGCCCAGTGGCAACAGAGTACTCGCGCCGAACCGACCCTCCGGCCCCTGAATGCGGTGGAAAAACTCAGAGTTCGCCTCGTCCAGCCAATCCGCGGCCCGTCCCAGTTCCGGATCGTTGTTCTTTTTCTCTCGCATCAACAGGCGCAGGTCACGGGTCAGGTCCTGAATCTGCAGATTGCTAACGCTCAGCCCGAAATACTGCCCCGCCACATCCTCAATCTCATGGGCTTCATCCACCACCAGCACGGAGTACTCCGGAATGATCGCGCCGTACTCGGTCTCTTTCACGGCGAGGTCAGCAAACAGCAGGTGGTGATTCACGATGATGACGTCACTTTCGTGCGCCACCCGGTGCATCTGGGTGATGTAGCAATCTTCAAAGTTCGAACAGCGCTGGCCCGTACACCGGTCAGACCGCGCATCCAGCTTGGGCCACACACGACTGTCTTCAGGTAGACCCCGAAGCTCGGCACGGTCTCCCGTCAGTGTATTCGCCTGCCAACGCGCGATTTGCTCAAACTCAGACACTTCCTGCAGCCCGTCGAGAATGGCAGACTTCTGCGAATCGTAGAACTTTGATTTGCAGAGGTAGTTCCCCCGACCCTTCATGTAGCAGACACGAAGGGGGCGCTCCCAGTGTTCCTGCAACAAAGGCAGGTCTTTATAGAACAGCTGTTCCTGCAGATTCTTCGTGCCCGTGGAAATCACAACGCGCTTGCCAGAGAGCAAGGCAGGCACCAGATAGGCGAGCGTCTTGCCGGTTCCCGTACCCGCTTCCACCAGCAAATGACGACGATTTTGAATGGCATGCTCCACGGCGCGCGCCATGCGCAGCTGGCCGGGACGTTGTTCGAAAGAGGGGTGCCAACGGGAAAGCAGGCCATCCGACGAGAAGAACTGGAACACGCTGGAAGGGGTCTGGATCGGCATCGACGGTGGCTTGCCCTTCAATGTACCATCACGGCCAAACGGGCCTTAACTGGAACACGTCCCAGCCGAAGAAGCAGCATCGCGCCGAACCGCCAAGGACCGCCCACTCAAGGGGAGGTGGGCAAAAGGAAAGAGCCACGAGCCCAGGTACGGGCTCGTGGCTCTTTTTGCTACAGATGGCGTCTATGTCAGCCAGAAAGCAGGTCTACCAGGTCGGCAGTGCCTGCGGGGCGCCACCAGCCTTACGGCTGCGATTTGCGGCTTCCATGAAGGCGAAAATTTCCATGGTGACATCGTTGGAAAGCGGAGCCTTTCCGGTCTTAATCATTTTGATCGCCCACTTCAGCGATGGGGCGTAGCTGAACTTCGGGTTCGCACCGCTCTGCTTCACGTCCTTTTCTCCGAAGGCCACGGCGCCATAGCCACCTGCGGGCCACAGCGTACGGACAACGCCAATGCGGCCATCGCCCCATTCACCGGTCAGCACTTCACCGTGCGTACCCGTGGTGCGGCTAACCTTCTTGCAGCCCGGTCCCATGATGGTGAACAGCGCTTCGATGGGGTGAATCGCGTACCAACCCAGATCTAGTTCGTGGTGATTTTCCAGCGGACCCGGGCCCCAGGAAACCGCACCCTTGGTGGCTTGGCCGGTCAGTTCCACAACGTAATCCGCATAACGCAGGGACGAGGTGCTGAACCAGGGGATGCCCGCTTCCTTTGCCAAACGCCGAATCTCCAGGGCGTCTTTCCAGGTTGCCGCATACGGTTTATCGATGAAGACCGGCTTTTTGCACGCCATGGCTTCTTTAAACTGCGACAAGTGTTTACGACCGTCGACGCTGAGAAGCAGAATGCCATCGCTTTCCGCGCACAAGTCGGCAATGCGGCTAACAATCTTGACGCCGTGTTTCTCTTTCAGGTCTTTTGCAAATCCCTCAACGCGGCTGGCACTGGACTCAATATCAGGCGAACCACCGGGGAAAGCCGCAACAATGCGTGCGCCGGGCACATGGTCCGGCCGCGAGGCGTCATGCAAAATGTTGGCGTAGGCTGGCGCGTGCGAGGTATCCGTGCCAATGATGCTCAGGCGCAGGGTCTGCCCGGTTAGCGGGAAGGCTGCACAAATCAGAAGTGCAAGACAGCAAAGGGGTTTCATCGAGACCTATTGTTGCGGTTTCTCCCTGCTACTGGCAACCATTTCCGAGGAATCAATCAGCTGTGTAGAACGTAAATCGGCATCGGAGTCATTTGGGGCCCTCTCTGCGTCCTCCGTTGCCTTGGATGCATCGCCGCCACGTTTACGTATGGCGTGGTCGGCCTCCGCGAAACGAGCCTTCGCCCACTCCACCAAGCGGCGGATGGGAGGGAAATAGTCGCCCAGAATAAGCAGGCCGGGAATGACAAAAATCCAGCCAGGCATCACGGGAAGAATCAGCCCCACGATCCCAACCAGCACCAGGATCACTCCCAATGAAATTCTTAGAATTGTTCGAATAGGCCCCATATCATTAGTTTGGTACTAAAACGCAGTGTCCTCTTCTTATAGACGTTTTTCGCGGGATTTCTGTTATTCTCGGAATCGATAGGGCTGCAGGTAACGATTAAACCATGTTTGATCGTCTCTTCTAGCAGTACTCCCGGTCTTCCGAACAGGTTTCGTAACTGGCGCTGAGCCCTGCGTAAATCAAAGACCGGCAAGCCTCACCACGCAGCAAGTGAGCCTCGCTCAGCACTGGGTTCCGCCCGCAGGCGTAACAGAAATAGACAACGCCGCGCTTTTTGTGCGGAATGCAAGCGCGCCGGGTTTAGACCGGAAGACGCCACAATACAAGGACATGCCCAGGGGTCCCAAGTGATGGATGGAAATCAAAAACCGAACGGACCGGAGAGACGTCGTTTTCGCCGGTACCAGATGCAGTTGAACCTTCGTGTTACCCGGTATGGACGCCAGGGATCTTCGTGGAATGCAATCACCAAGAATATCAGTAGGGGTGGTGTGCTATTCGCGTTGAAAGAGCCCTTGGAACCAGGCACGCCCATTGAGTTCTTCGTAGACTTCCCCGAAAAACTTTCGGACGACGGCACGGTGCGCATGCGCGGTCAGGGTCGCGTCGTGCGGTCTGTGCGCGAGGTATCTCGCGATCCGAAAGATCCCGGTATGTATATTGTGGCCGCCACAATGGACCGTGGGGAAATCCGCCGCCAAGCCGAAGATCGCTCGCAATAACAGAGTCCTAATATCGAGCCCCGGGATGCGCGCGGAACATGCGCGGTCTCTAAAATCCGATGGGTCCGCAAGGATGCCGCCCCGCTGCGGGGAAAGCCCTTACATGGTCAACCCGCCCCGCACCGCGCTATACTGAGTAACTGGGTTTGAGCCGTGGGCTCAACTATCCCTCGCGAGGTTTCATGATAACGCTCCTCACTATTCTGCACGTGATCGTGTGTCTGTTTCTGATCGTGGTTGTTCTGCTGCAGAGCGGCAAAGCTGGCGATATTTCGAGCGCCTTTGGCGGCATGGGTTCCCAGACTGCCTTCGGCCCCCGCAGTGGAGCCACTCTATTGACCCGAGCCACCACGACAAGCGCGATCCTGTTCATGGTGACCTCGATTTCACTGACCATTCTTTCTTCGCGCAGTGTGCCTTCTGGCACGGTGTTAGATCGGGTTGGCGTTGAGGAATCCCAGGCGCCTGCCAACGACGCGCCGGTCAACCAGACCACGCCGCAATTCGGCCCCTCCGAAGGTGGCAATACGCCCGCACCGGCAACTACCCCGACGGAACCCGCTGGCAGCGTTCCCACGCAGGGCGGCGACAAGCAGTAAACCACTGTTTTTTCTGGCTGATATATGGCGGGGATCCGCCCTTCAGTTTTAGAATGGTAGAGGCCTTCCGGAACCTCAGGAATGGTCTGGAGCAAAAGAGATTGTGCGCCAAACACAGTTTTGATTGCTACATTGTTTTGGTTTATCCGCGCGGAGATGGCGGAATTGGCAGACGCGCTAGCTTGAGGTGCTAGTGGGGAGACCCGTGCAGGTTCAAGTCCTGTTCTCCGCACCATCCTTCTTCTTTTGGATTATCGCCTTCGGCGCTGCGACGCCTTAGGCGATTTTGTTTTTCTAGGCTCCCCTCCCCCCCCTTAGCGGCTGCTACGCATGCCAGCAACAATCTTTAGGTCCTTGCGCAGAACGAAGTCCTGGTAAGCCGGGCTTTCCTTCGCGATAGCAGCAACCTTTCCTCGCTCATCATGATGCAGCCCCCAGCCATACTGCTTCACCAGGGGAGATGCCCGCAGGCACGCTTTTGATTTCTCAAAAAATGCCGATCTCTCCACCTCCAACTGGTCATCAGCAATCGCACCACGAAGCGCATGGACCGCAAACAGCAGCTCATCACTGGTGTACCCGTACGGCCTGGCCAGCAGCAACTGCAATTGCAAGCTGGCAATCGATTGCGGCTTGGCCGGTTGCTCGCCATGCGTCGCTCGGGAATCCGGCGAAATCGTAATGAACGTGTTGTGGTAGTTGGTCGTCATGATGGTTGGCTGCCCTAGCTCCAATCGAGGGCTTGCCCCGGAATCGACGGAAAGCGCCGCAAGATGGCGCCGTACAGCTTCAGCATAGATAAGGTGACTCCCTCGTATACTGGATGCAGCTCCTATCTTAGGAAACAGTAGGCGACGCCAGCGACAGGGCCCTCTGCTCCCGAAACACCGAAAGAATGGCGACACACCGCAACGTGCAGCAAAGCCCCAACTTACAAGTAGACGTACCAGGGCAAACCGACACAACTGCGCAAGCTCCCATCCTCACCTTGCAGGAAGAAATCACTGCGTGCACACGCTGTCCGCGTTTGGTGGAGCACTGCCAGAAAGTCGCCGCGGAAAAGAGACGAGCATACCGCGACTGGGACTATTGGGGAAAGCCCGTACCTGGCTGGGGTGATCCCCGGGCCGAAGTCATGGTCGTCGGCCTCGCACCCGGCGCCCACGGAGCCAATCGCACCGGTCGTATGTTTACCGGCGATAGTTCCGGCGACTTCCTCTACCGGGCGTTGTGGGAGGCAGGCTTTGCGTCCCAACCCACCAGCACCGATCGCCAGGATGGCCTGACGCTCCGCAATCTGTGGATCAGTGCCGCTGGACGCTGCGCTCCCCCGGACAATAAGCCGCTCCCTGAAGAGCTACGCAATTGCTTTCCGTTTGTGGAGGCCGAATTTCAGCTACTTTCCCGCAAACGACTGCTGGTCGCGCTCGGGAAAGTTGCGGCGGATACCTGCCTGCGTCTGCTACAAAGGCAGGGAGCCCTCACGACCCTTTCCGCCTATCCCTTCGGACACGGCGTGCTGCACCACTTTGCCGAAGCGCCGTCACTGCTATGCTCTTATCATCCGAGCCAGCAGAATACCTCGACGAAACGCCTGACGGCGGAAATGCTACGTGATATTTTCGCGCTAGCGGCTAGTTTCACCACGCCTGGTTCGGTCTAGGCTCGGCAGAGCACATATCGCCGCCTGCGCATCGAAACGGAAACCAGTCACGAAGCCGAACCACCCGAAAACTACGCGACAACATGTACACACGACGACAAATCTGGCTTCTGGGAAGCGCCACTCTTTCTCTCGCAGCCGTGCCCGCAGCGACTGCGCTGCAGACAAGCCCGAAAAACAAAGCCTTTACCGAGGAACTGTGGCGACGCGGCCAGCCGATCTACGACACCACACTGGAGCACCCCTTCCTGCGGGGCCTGCGCGATGGCACGCTTCCCAAGGAGAAGTTCCGCTACTATCTGGTGCAGGATGCCTTGTATCTCCGTGCCTTTGGACAAGCCTTAAACCTGTTGGCGGCTAAAGCGCCCCGAGAAGATTGGGCCATCGCTCTGGGACGTCATGCTATCGGCGCTATCGAAGCAGAACGGGAATTGCACGAAAGCATTTTGCGCGACTACGGCGTGGCCCTCGCTGCCACGGAAAAGTCCGAAATGGCGCCGGTCAACCGCGCCTACACCAACCATATTCTGGCCACCGTATCGCTTCGACCATTCATCGAGGGGCTTTCCGCTGTACTCCCTTGCTACTGGGTCTATCTGGAGGTCGGAAAGAATCTGATTCGACGCGGATCGCCAAACCCAGAATATCAACGCTGGATTAACCAGTATGGTGGCGACGACTATGCCAAAACGGTTCAGGAAGTGTTGACCATGATGAATACGCTGGCCGAAACCGAAACACAGACGGCAAAGTCCCGCTGCCTGGAGATCTATGAACGGTCCACGCGCTACGAGTTTCTATTCTGGGATATGGCCTGGAGAGAAGAACGCTGGCTGCCTTGAGCGGGCAGTGTCTCTGAGAGGAACGAAGGAAAAAGCCGATGGATCTGTAGAGTTAATCAGGCACGAGCTTACATAGAAGCTCGTGCCTGAATAAAAAACTCTGGTTATGCCGAGAGACCTGAAATCAGGCCAAAAACGGCAGCTTACGCAGCGACAGCTTTGACGCGCTTGTGGAGGCGAGCCTTATAGCGGTCTGCGGTATTCGTGTGGATAATTCCCCACTTTGCCGCGCGGTCGATGATCGAGAAAGTCTTCGGCAGCAACTCTGCGGCGGCTGCGGAATCATTCTGATCGATAAGCCGACGGAGTGCACGAATCTGATGGCGCAAGCGGCTCTTGCGCATGCGGTTGATGACCGTGCGGCGGCGGGTCACCCGAATTCGTTTGAGAGCTGAAACGTGGTTTGCCATTGTTTAGCAGGTAAAAACCTTCTATCAGGATATCGTGGATTCGGCGTTCCGTCAAAGACCCAGGACGGGAAAGGCGGGCGGACGAGACAACAACCAGTATCGCAGCTGCGCTACGGATTTGCAGCTTGCCCCTAAGTATCTGAAACCCCACCGTCAATCCGCCGAGGCCTCCAACACCCAGCCCTGAAGTAATTCTCGAAAACAGAGGGGCAACTTTGTAAAATCTGTGTCTACCGCTAACAAATATCGCTGCTGGTATATCCTCTATTGCAGATGGAGCGCCGTTCGTTCGTATCGCTGTTGGCCGCAGGAGCCGTGGCCCTTCCCGACCTGGGAGCCCAGGAACAAGGGCTTGCCAACCTACGCAAACAGCACCCCCGTCTGATTCTGACCGAAGCGGACCTGGAGCGATTGAAAGAGCTGGCTGCTGCCCCAAAGTCGCCCGAAAGCCGTGTCAGCGGGATGATCTATCGCCTGCGTAGCCATGCAGAGCGTCTGCTGAAGGAAGATCCGGTGCGTTACGAGCTCATCGGCCCACGCCTTCTGACCCAAAGCCGCCGCTGCGTAGATCGCGTCTATGCCTTTGCCGCCATGTACCTTCTGGATGGCAGCCCGCTTTGGTTGCAGGGCGTACAACGCAACATCCATGCCGCTGCCCAGTTCCCCGATTGGAACCCGTCCCACTTCCTGGACGTGGCCGAGATGACCCACGCCTTTGCCATCGCCTATGACTGGCTGTATGATGCTCTGCCCGATGCGGATAAGCGGCTTATCCGCGAATCTATCGTGCAGAAGGGCTTAAAACCGGGGTTTGCGACGGGCTATCACAAAGACGGCCCGGGAAAACCAGGTGGCTGGGCGAACACCGAACACAACTGGAATCAGGTCTGCAACGGCGGCATGTTGCTGGGGGCGCTGGCCATCGCAGAGGACGAACCGCAGTTGGCTCGCGATGTACTCGCGGCCGCGCGCGCCTCCCTGCCCCATGCCATGAAATCGTTCGCACCCGATGGTGGCTGGGTGGAGGGGGTCGCCTACTGGAAGTACACCCTGCGCTACACCGTACCCTTGCTCGCCGCGCTCGATAGCGCGCTGGGCACAAGCTTCGGTATCGATCAGGCCCCTGGCTTTGCAGAAACTGGCGATTTCTATCTGCACGCTACCGGCCCCACACGTCTCTACTTCAACTTCTCTGACTGCGCTCGCCAACGGGACACGGGCTTCCCCTGGTTGCATTGGATGGCGCGTCGCTTCGACCGCCCGGTGTGGCATTGGGCCGCATCGGAAAACGCCAGTGGCGAGCACCCACTCAGCTTGCTGTGGTATGAACCCAACGCACCCAACCCCAAGGCCAGCCGCATCCCTCTCGAAAGAACCTACTTCGGCATCCACGCTGCCATGATGCGTAGTTCCTGGGATTCGCCCCAAGCCAGTTACGCAGGTTTCTTTGCCGGTCATAACGGAGCCAACCATTCCCATCTTGAAATGGGGTCCTTTGTCTTTGACGCTCTAGGCGAACGCTGGGTGGAGGAACTCGGCCCGGATGACTATGACCTTCCGGGTTACTTTTCAAAGGACCAACGCTGGAACTACTACCGGCTGAATAGTCAGGGGCAAAACGTGACGCTGTTCGGCGGACGGAATCAACTGTCGCCGGCGCGCGGTCGCATCACTACCACCGGAGCAAACAAAGAAAGCGCCCACGCCATTGCAGACCTTACCGAAGGCTATTCGGACGTCGCAGAAAGCATGCGGCGCGGCATACGCCTGATGGAAGGCCGCAAGGTCCTCATCATACAAGATGAGTTTCGCTTGAAAGGCCCCGAGACATACGAGTTCCAGATGCACACCATGGCGGAAGTAAAGATCGATGTCGATCGAGCCTATCTCGGGATAGGCAACCGTATGGTGGAACTGCGCGCTCTCTCGCGCCATCCCGTCGAGATCGTACTGCAAGACCCGCACGGCAAGACGCTGGCAGGCGGTGGAAGCAAGCTCGAAAATCCGAACAACGACTACCGCAAGATCGTGGTGCGTAGCTTGAAGCCAGCGGCACAGGGCACTGTCGCCGTGGTGCTCCATCCTCTGGAGAACCCTAATGCGCCACGAGGCGCCAAGTTTGTACGTCCCCTCGACGCCTGGGACTAAAGCTCCGCAGGGGCAACCCCGCAGCAGTCCAGATTCAACCAACATTCCTAGCAAACAAAAACAAGTAGAGCGCCTACACATAGGCGCTCTACTTGCGAATATCCAACGGAATTCTATCCAGCTTTTGTGAACGTCTACTGAACCTTCACCGTGACGCTGGCTTTATCTGTAACGCCACCTGCATTGGCCGTCAGCGTGTACGTGGTAGTGCTTGTGGGCTTCACCAGAACACACTTCTTCAGATCTCTACCCAAGTCCCCCTGGGACGGCGACATCGTTAACGTCGCTTCCTTGCCCAACACATAACAAATGGTGGATGCGCCACCTGGTGAAATCTGGGTGGATGTGGCAACAAAGGTCTCGATCAAACCCGTGGATGCAGCGCCCGACGAAGCCGATGGAACCGCATCCCGTGTCCGGGAAGGAGCTCCAGCGCGCACGTTCACCTGCACAGTGGAACTTACTTCCTTTCCGTCGGAACCCGTAGCGATCAAGGTAAGATCCATCGTCTGTTTGGGCTCAAACCAGACGCACTTATTGGAAAGCGGGCGCACCTCTGCAACGGGCGGCTCTAGACGCAAGGTTGTGGCGTGCTCCACTCCATAGCAGACCTGCGCGGAGTCTCCCGGTGGAACGGCTTCCTGCCCGGGATAGAAATAACTGATCTTCGCGGAAAGGTCTGTTTTTTCTGCTGGCGCAGCGGGCTGCGAATTGGAGCAGGCGCTCAGCAGTAACACCGCAGAGAGAGCGCAGCAGCTTAGGAGTCGCAACGGCAAACGTCTCATCGAGTCGGAAATACTCTGCGGGCGGGGGTCTGACAGATTTTGTTGCACAGCCGAATCTATATCCTTTCCAACATGCCAAACAGGTGGCAGATCTGCGCTTCGCCGGGTATGGCCCTGTTTACACATACTGCTATAGGAACGCTGCCCTGCCTGGACTGTTTCCCTAGGAAACCGAACGCTCCTTACAAAAAAACGGCGACCGTACCGGGTCGGTAACGACCGCCGTCATTTCAGACTGTTTTCGAATTCTCAGATCGCGAGAGAGCTCGCGCCAACTTACTCAATGGAATCGCTGACTAGATCGGCTTTCCAGGCCGGATGCTCCAGCCGTATTGCCACGCCGAGGCCATCCATCGTGACGCCAGCATTCCCCACCGAACGAATCTCATAGCCGCTAAACAGCAAACGTTGCAGAGCCAAGCCAAAGGCTGCGGCCGCTGGACTGGTGGTCGGGGCAAAAATGATGGAGGCAATCACCGTCGATATCCAAAACCCGTCGACCAGATTGCAGGAGGCCATATCTTCGTTGCAAGTAAGCAGCGTACGCAGACGAAGAATTTCTTCTGACGGCAGATGCAGCGCAGAGGCAAGACGTGCCTGACGCGCGGTAGGCGCAGTCAGTTCCAGATAGGGCTCGGCGGAATGGCCGAAGGCTTCCAGCTTCACCGCAGCACGCTTGGAAGTGAGTTGAATGACCGTGCGCTCCAGCAGTTCCGTGCTGGTGGTGCAGGCATGGCCGTTCACCACTCCGATCACGCTGGCCTCAGCCGGGCCCCAGGGAACCACCAACGGCGCAATGGGCGTATTGTCGTCGACATAGGCGATAGGCACGACTACGACCTGTGCGCCTCTGGCGGTATTCTGCCGGATGCGCGCGCGCAGAATCAATGGTTCGTCCAAGTCAGGCTCTTCCACCTGAATGGTCTTCCAGGGTTTGGCTGGATCGGGAATGGTGCGCACCACCGTGGAGCGCCATTCCGTCGTCAACCCCTGAAACTCGCCCTTGGCATTGGTGGAGGCTAGCATGATGAGGTCGACGCCACGCAGCGCCTCATCGCCACACAACACTTCAATGCGGGCGCCCGCAACGGGCTGATGTTCGCCCCAAGGCCCCGCTTCGTGAAGTACCGTGCCTTGGATAAATAACTGGCTCATGAACAAAACCTCCGCCGGATCGCCGGCTTGGCGCCAAGCGTCAGGAAAAAGACGCTGACCACCACTTCTATTCTTACGCGAAGAGGGACCTCCAGACAGGTTCCCCTTGTGGTTCGATAGATGACTGCCAAAGAGGAAGTCTCCAACAAAATTACAGCGCCCTGGAGTCTCCCAACTCTGATAGAAACTAAGGCGTTCAACGACTTCAACTCAAATCAAAGTAGCCACGCTTCAGAAAGCAGCCCTGAGAGTGGCAAAAGGTAATACTTCCATCGTATAATCCCTAAACAAATTGCGCCGGACAAAACGAATCAAAGAGTCATCACATCTATGAAACTCGACGACCAACTTCTCAAGCCAAGCGATCTACCTGGATTCCCCGACGCTCTAGACGCGCTAGATGTAACATTAGCTCTATATAATGCAGTAAGTATGGGGAAGACTCTCCACGGTGATTGGAAAACCATTTGGGATAAACATAGAGCCGATTCCGAACATCAAGAATATATCTCTCCAGGAGCTCTCAGAAAGATAGACAAGGCGATTAGAAACCTTTCTTATATTGGAGACCTTTCGTCCATAGATATACGCAAGAAAAGCAAAGTTTGCATATTTCTCGGAGCAGGAGCATCAACACCTACGCCATCATCTATCCCAACAGTCGCGCAACTTCTGCCTGAGCTATGGAGGCGGGCACGAAAACTAGGCAGAGAGGACATTGATCGGCTCTCCCGATGGTGCGAGGAAAAAAATGTTACAAACATTGAAGATTTATTAACAGCGGCATATCTTGCCAATTTTTCCGCCAAAAACCCCGCAGTTTCCGGACTACTAAACTATTTTCTCTTCAACTATAGGGGCGAAGAAGCAAAATCGTCAATCAGCCTTCGACCGCAAAGGCAGCCGCAGCCCTCACCTGTAGATGCATCTTCGGTAGCAATGTTTCAAGAGACTTTGCAGGGGCTATTTGGCCTGTTGACCAGCACAATGATCCCCGCACCACCAAACAATGGACACAAAGCAATTACTAAGTTTGTGAAAAATCATGCTGACACATCTATCGTGACAACAAACTATGATGGGTGTATGGACGAATCGCTCTTAGATGCAAAAGTTCCGATAAATACCCATATTGGCTCGACTGATAATAAGGAAAGGAATATCGACTTAGTTAAAATACATGGATCTATAAACTGGACATATTGCGATTCATGCCACGAGGTCAAAGAGTTTGACCTGCTCTCCTTGAAACAAGATTTCAAAAGCGATAGGATCAGCTATGCGGTAGTTGGGATATGTAAAAGCTGCGGCGGACAGCGACGTCCACTACTAATTCCGCCAATAGGCTTAAAATTTGTCATGTTTCCTAACTTAATCAGGCTCTGGAATATAGCTCGTGAACGCATAGAGGGGGCAGATTTATTGATAGTTGTAGGCTTTTCATTCTCTGAAGCTGATTCATATATAAACAAAATTGTCGAGAGATCAATGTCGATGAATTCGAATCAGAGAATAATCGTTTGCGATCCGAACCGCAAGCTCAGTGAAAGCCTGAGAGAACGGTACGCCGCAAGAATCTCAGGATTTCAGGTAGAACGTATTATTGAAGCTGTAGGCTCTGCAGAAGTGCTCCTCCCCGAACTCTTCGAGAAACTGTCCACCTTAATGACGGGGGATGGGGCCAAAGTTAGCGCCTAGAACAATAGCTTTGGTCAGAATCCGTCATCGCTTTCCGTCTTCGTGCAACCCATGCCCACCCACCGGTTGCGTCTCAAAGTGCTGATCAAAGCCAGCAATCAACGGCTTCGCCTTTGTGATCGCGGCGCGCACAGCAGGAAGCGACAGCGAGTTCTTGTGGCTATCCGCGCTGTCCCACACTTCCGTGATCCAGATGGCGTCACCATCGCTCGGGTCCTGGGCCACCACATAGCTGAGGCAGCCAGGCATCTCGCCAATACTTTCCAACAGAATCGCAATCAGTTCGTCGCGCTTCCCGGCCGCCGCCTTCATGCGGCCAATCAATCCGTACATGTTTGCTCCTCCGCTAGCGTGTAGAGGGATCGCGAAAGATGTCGCCGCCCCTGCAGCAGCGGCTCCCAGCACATACTGTCTTCGTGACAACATCGCGATTTTCCCGGCCTCAGCCCACATCTTAGCAGTGGCTGCCGTGGGTCCCGTTGCGAAAGTGAAGGAGCTTATAGCTTCATCACCTGATGCTTCTTCACCCAGTCCGGGTCGATATCCACACCGAAACCCGGCCCCGTCGGAGCCTTCAATTTGCCGCCCTCCACCTTGAGCGATGACGTCTTGCACTCGAAGGGCACATGCGTACGAAGACCCTTGAATTCATGGTGCGCGCCCGCATTCGGCACACAGGATACGAACTGGGTGTTGTACAGGAAGCCCAGCCCGCCGCCGGACATATGCGGGATAATCTGCTTGCCGAAAGCATGCGCCATGCGCGCCACTTTCATCGAACGAATCAGGCCGCCGAAGTAATAGTTGTCCGGCTGCACCACCTCCAGGCCGTCATGGGCAAGCAGCCAGCGGAAGCCATGGAAACCGTAATCCTGCTCGCCATTCGCAATGGGAAGCGTCAGCGCATCGGCTACTTCCTTGATCTCTTCCACATGGTCAAACATCACGGGCTCTTCAAAGTACTCGTACTTGTATTCCTCCAGCAGCCTGCCGACGCGGATGGCCTCCGGCACGGTGTAGAAACTGTTGGAATCCGCGTAGAGCGCCCATTCGTCCCCGAAGGTCTTGCGCACCAAGGGAACGATCTCTTCCGTACGACCCTCCGGTCCTTTGGCGTACATATCGGTGGTCATGAACATCAGGCCACCCACCTTGATCTTCAATGCCTTCGCATCGTACTTGGCAACCTCTGCCTTGATCAGCTCCATCGATTCCGCCACCGGCTTTTCCCGCCATTCGGTAGCCACATAGATGCCCACCTCGGGGTTGTGGATCTCGCCGATCAATTGCCCCACGGGCTTCTGTGCAATACGTCCCAGCATGTCGAGAATCGCAAACTCCACCGTCGCCAGCGGCAACCCCAACGCGAGCCCATTGAACCGGAAGTTAAAGTCATAGATGTAGACCTTCTCCAGGATCAGATCCAGCTCGCGCGCATCCTTGCCGACAAAGAACGGTTGGATGTTGCGCAGGAAGATCTGCGTCAGGCTCCGCATACTGTTATGGGCTACGGAGATTCCCTCCGCCCCGTCACGCGACCTTACCCTGCACAGATAGCGACCATCCAGCTCCAGCAATTCCACGGACTCGATGAGGACCGGATCAGGAAAGAGTTCCTTCTTCAACACCGGTTGTTGCAGAACGGCATCCAACTTTTCGTAGCGCTCTCGCACAGCGGCGGGAACCGAGGAAGATGTCGTGGATTTGGACGCTCTATCGCTAGTCCCGCACGACGAAAGAGCGAGGGACCCGGCGGCTCCACTGAGCGCGGATGCGAGAAAGTTGCGGCGGTTGGAAGTCACGGAAATACTCCTGGATGGATCGGCGCTGGCAACGCGTCAAGGCGGATATCGGACAGAGAACATCCCGGCGCTGGCGGATGAATTGCAACTAGGCTATCACGGCGACACGGTGCGGCAATTTGTCGCACGAAACAGTGCAGAATGTGATTGAATCTCTGTATGTTTCAGGTGACCCCACGCACCGAAGTGCATGACGTTGTTGTAATTGGATCTGGCGCTGGCGGCGGCACCGTCGCGCGCGTGCTTACCGGCAAAGGCATCAAAGTGACCATGCTGGAAGCCGGTCCGATGCTGAATCCCGTGAAGGACTACAAGGAACACAAGACTCCATACGACTACGACCATCGCGGCGCCGGCGAACAGGCCGAGCACTACACCGGCAAGATGCAGTGGGGCTATTTCGCTGCGCCCAACGGTTATTGGGACATGGAGGGCGAACCCTACACCACCGCCCAGGGCACGCAGTTCCGCTGGTTCCGCTCCCGCATTCTCGGCGGGCGCACCAACCATTACGGCCGAATTACGCTACGCTTCGCCGACTACGACTTCAAACCCCGCAGCTTCGATGGTCTGGGAGCCGATTGGCCCATCTCCTACGACGAGGTCGCCCCATACTACGACTTGGCGGAAGAGTTCATCGGTGTCACCGGAAGCCACGAGGGCATCCGCAGCGCGCCAGACGGTAAGTTCATGCAGTGCCCGCCGCCACGTGTGCACGAGAGCATGGTGCGCGACGCCGCCGCCCCCATGGGCATCAAAGCCATTCCCGCACGGTTGGCGGTGATCACCAAGAACCACAACGGTCGTGCCGCCTGTCACTACTGCGGCCAGTGTGGACGCGGTTGTGTCACCGCTTCGAACTATTCCTCCAGCCAGGTGGATATCTTCCCTGCCCTGAAGACCGGCAACCTGAACCTGATCTGCAACGCCATGGTCCGCGAGTTGATCACGGACGACGCTGGCAAGGTAAAAGCCGTCTCCTACATCGACACGCAGACCCGAGAAGAGAAAACCATCCGTTGCCGCGTAGTCATTCTCGCGGCTAGCGCCTGTGAATCTGCCCGATTGCTGCTGAACTCGAAGTCGGCACAACACCCGAATGGCTTGGCCAATGGCTCCGGAGTGGTAGGACGTTATTTGATGGATACGGTTGGCCGCGATATGGGCGGCTACGTGCCATCCCTGGAAGGCCTTCCCAAATACGATACCGACGGCATGGGTGGCGGCCATCTCTACATCCCCTGGTGGGGTCTGGAAGACAAGAAAAAGAACTTCCCGCGTGGCTACCACGTGGAAATCGGCGGTGGCTATAACATGCCGGGTGTGGGCTCCTTCGCGGGAACCTGCACGCGTAACCAGGGCTTCGGCAAAGGTCTGAAGCAGGCCATCCGCCGCGAGTACGGTTGTTATGTCGGTCTCAGTGGCCGTGGGGAAATGATCCCCAACGAAAAGAGCTTCTGTGATCTTGACCCCACCGTCGTTGATCGCTGGGGCATTCCGGTTCTGCGCTTCCATTTCGAATGGAGCGAGCACGAACTGAACCAGGCTCGCCACATGGAGAACACCTTCGCGGAGATCTTCGACCGCTTGGGCGGCAAGTTGCTGGGGGCTCGCAAACCAGAGTTGGAATCGCCAACCATCAGTGTTCCCGGAGCCATCATTCACGAACTTGGCACCGTGCGCATGGGCAACGACCCCAAGACATCGGCGCTGAACAAGTACAATCAGGCTCACGAAGTGAAGAACCTTTTCGTAGCCGACGCGGCTCCCTTTGTCAGCAACCCCGACAAGAACCCCACGCTGACCATCTGCGCCCTCGCCTGGCGCGCTTCGGATTATCTGGCAGAGGAGATGAAAAAAGGCAATGTCTAAAAACAAAGGGCAGGACTTCTCCCGTCGAAACCTCTTCCACGGCTTGAGCATCGCCACGGTGTTGGCATCCGGAGCCACGGCGCTGGAAGCACAAGACCACGCGCATCAGCATGTCGCCGAAGAGAAGAAAGCCAGCGGCGCCTACACCGCCAAGTTCTTCAACCCTCATGAGATGGCGACCATGCGCCGCATGGCGGAATTGGTAATACCTGCCGACGAGGGCGGACCCAGTGCAGCAGATGTCGGCGCGCACGAATTCATCGACCTCATTTGCAGTCTGGCCAAGGAGATCGCCGACACCTATGCCGGCGGTCTGCAATGGGTGGATGGCGAAAGCGTACGCCGCTACAACGCCAAGTTTGTCGCGGCAACCGAAACCCAACAAACCGAACTGCTGACGGCCATCGCCTACAAGAAAGACAACCCAGGTGACTTGGCGCCGGGTATCGCGTTTTTCACATTGGCTCGCCAGATGATTGTCGACGGCTATTACACAACACGTGAGGGCTTCAAAGACGTCGGCTTCATCGGCAATCGCGCCCACCGCAGTTGGGATGTCCCCGCCAATGTGCTGCAGTTCATGGAGAAACGTAAGGCCACACCGCAGTAGCCCTACCGCCCAGTAGCCCCATAGCCTAAACACAACGGGCGCCCAAGCGCTCCATCCTGCTGCACCGTAGCCGGGCTCCACCGCAGGACGAGCACCATCGCAGCACAGGGCGCGATAGGATAAGGCCCATGCTACGGATCTGGGTTCGTTTCGCAAATTGGGCCATGCCTCCACGTGGGTGTGGTCTTGGGGCAGGCGCGCTGGCCGCAGTCCTGGCGCTGAGCCTACCGCTCGCCGTGGGGGCCCAAGACCTGCGGATGCAGGAACTGCTCGGCAAATCTACCACCTTCATGGCGGTGCTAATCGAAGACGTCAACGGAGACGGCAAGCCCGACATCATTGCCGCCCAGGAACCCCGCATCGTATGGTTCGAAAACCCCACCTGGGAAATGTACACCCTGGCCGACAACACGCTGGGCCAGAACTACGTCTGCATGGCTGCCCACGACATTGATGGCGACGGCACGCTGGACTTGGCCGTCGGTTCCCAATGGCGACCCGCAGATCGCAAGACCGGTGGCGTCATTCAGTGGATGCGTCGCACCGAAGCAACGGGCCGCGCCCTCTGGGAGACATTCCCCATTGCAGAGGAGCCCACCACCCACCGTATGCGCTGGATCGACGTGACCGGCGATGGCAAACCCGAGTTGATCGTGGCGCCCCTGCATGGCCGCGCGCTGGGCGACAATCCCGACGACGAGCCGCTGCGTCTGCTGGTTTTCACGCCACCAGCCAAGCCGGAATCCACGAAGTGGCCGGTAGACGTTGCAAGCAATAGCCTACACGTCATGCACAATCTGGCGCCGTTGATGTGGAAGGGGCACGCTGCAACCGCCTTCGCTAGTGCCTCGCGGGAAGGACTGCACCTTCATCGACGTAATCCGGATGGCCAATGGACCCAGGACTTGATTGGCGAAGGGAATCCGGGAGAGATCAAATTTGGCATATTGGGCGGAACCCGCGTCGCCGCCACCATCCAACCTTGGCACGGCAACGGCGTCGTGATCTACCGCGAACAAACGGAGCTGCCGTGGAAGCGCGAGGTGCTGGACGAAGGGCTGCAGGAGGGGCACGCCATCGCCTGGGCAGATCTGGACGGCGATGGCGTGGATGAACTAATTGCCGGATGGCGCAGGGGCAATTATGGCGTGGCCGTCTATCGACTGCAACCCGACAATACCTGGAAAAAGCAGTTGATCGACCAGGAAATGGCTGCGGAGGATGTAGCCGTCGGAGACCTAAACGGGGATGGACTTCCCGAAATTGTCGCGGTAGGCAGAGCAACCGGCAATGTCCGCATCTATTGGAATGAAGCAAAACCCAAATGGGTAGCCCATCGTGTGGCCCAGGGATTCTCCAATTACAGCGTGACAGCGGCCGATGTGACCGGCAGTCCGACGCTCGATGTGTTCGTCAGCAGCGGTGGCAAGACCTTTCTGATCCCCGGTGACGGGACAGGACGGACCATTCCAATCCATGAAGGCGTCGACGGCATCTTTGCCTCCGATGTGATGGACGTGGATGGCGATGGAGACCTCGATCTGGTGGCTGCCCGCTACTCCCCCGGTTTGATCTTCTGGCTGGAACGGCCCGCAAAACCTCTCGAAGAAAAGTGGGTGTATCACGAGATCGACGACTTCGCGAAAGGCGGTGTGAATGGCATTCACGGCCTGCTGGTAGGTGATGTGGATGGCGATGGCCTACCGGATTTGATCGGCAATAGCGGCCAACCGAACGGAGACTTCCCCGATTCCCTGGCCTGGTTCCGTCTGCAACGTCCCTCGGGAAAGCCTTCTCACTTCTCTAGGCATATTTTCGCGGACCGTGATGCCCCCGGGTTAAGCCACTACTTCGGTATGGCGGACATGAATGGGGATGGAAAGCCAGACATCGCCTCTGCCGGCAAGAACGCCCCCGGAGGCAACTGGTTCGCCTGGTGGGAACAGCCTAAGGACGCTACGAAACCTTGGACACGCCACCAAATCGCGAAAGAACAGGAGGGTGCGACCAACATCATTCCGGTGGATGTGAACGGAGACGGCAAGATCGATTTCGTCGCCAGCCGTGGTCACGGCAAAGGCGTGCTGTGGTTCGAAGCCCCGTCCTGGAAGGCGCATGAGATCGATACGGATATCGAGGGTCCACATGCTTTGGCTGTGGGCGACCTGGACGGAGACGGCCACGCCGACATCGCCACCTGCGCCAAAGACAGCCGCGAAGCCGTCTGGTATCGCAATGACGGCAAAGGCAACTTCCAAAAGCACGTCATCGGCACAAGACAAGCCAGCTACGACGTGCGTTTGGTGGACATGGATCGCGACGGTGATTTGGATCTGCTAGTCGCCGGCCAAGAGAGCCAAAACGTCGTTTGGTTTGAGAACCGAATGAGGTAGAAATCGAACACCACATCCGGCAAGCGTGGTCGGTTCTAGTCAGCACCTTTCTGTCCAACCTCATCCCGAAGGCCCCTCCTCTCATCGGCCGGAAGGGGTCTAATGACACAAACAAGGGAAGTAATATCCAGAAGTATTGTTAGGCAAGAAACAACACTAATCAAAGCCATTCCATTTAAAAACGCTTCCCAATGAACATGACCGTTCGCGAATGGCTTAATTAACACAATCACCAAAGAACATATCAACATATATATCAAATAAAGCGCAGAGGACCGAATTGCAGTGCGAGTTTTCTGTAGAAACATTCTTCCAGCAGATTGCTCCAGCCGATTAATCTCTGTCTGCAACACTGCAGTGGATGCCAGTGTAATTGACACCACGTCTGTCCAAATTAGGCACAGCAAGGGAGGAGAGGTGTTGCAGGGAGGGCACTTAGGCGGTCAAATCGACCGATTGCAGGTTGAGGTTCCCCCCGATTCAGTTGGAATTGTCCTGAT
>Ga0182745_1000394_pt1 | contig 50248 bp, 38 predicted proteins | sample eDN3rd30CKraftBY_FD_128523 | JGI IMG/M metagenome (GOLD analysis project Ga0182745, IMG submission 128523) | Enriched backyard soil microbial communities from Emeryville, California, USA - eDNA 3rd pass 30_C Kraft BY (version 2) (version 2) | ecosystem: Environmental > Terrestrial > Soil >... | reverse complement strand
CGGTGGTGCCGACGACGACCAAGCCGCCGACCACGACGGTGGTGCCGACGACGACCAAGCCGCCGACCACGACGGTGGTGCCGACGACGACCAAGCCGCCGACCACGACGGTGGTGCCGACGACGACCAAGCCGCCGACCACCACGGTGGCGCCGACGACGACCAAGCCGCCGACCACCACGGTGGCGCCGACGACGACCAAGCCGCCCACGACCACGGTGGCGCCGACGACGACGAGCACCACACCGGTGACGACGACGACGGTGGCACCGACCACGACCACGGTCGCCCCGTCGTCGCCGATGGGCAACGGGCCGGGTGACTTCGTCGCCACGTTCGACGACCCCGCCGACGGAGATCGCCTGCGCCAGGGGGTGTACCACCGCAACGCCGGTTCACAGGAGTTGGGGCAGCCGGCCAAGGTGTGGGGTGACACGAACGCCTGGCATGGTGGTTCGTGGACCGCCGACCACGACGTGCACTGCGGCTCGCCCGATACTCAGCGTCAGCTCTCCTCGACCTTGACACCCAATCACGCCACCCAGAAGGTGTCGGTGAACTTCAATGTCGAGCAGTTGCAGTTCGCCTGCCGGAATCACTGGATGACGTCGATGGGCGACGTCGACGGGTACTCGATCGTGTGGTTCGCGCCCGATGCGCAGTTCACGCGGGCCGAGCAGCGCACCGTGTCATGGGACGTCAACGTCACCGACCTCGGCGGTCGCAAGTGGTGGGAGGTGTCGATCGTTCCGGTCGGCTCGCCGTTCCTCGCGTCAGTCGATTGGATGGCCGAGGTGGCCCACATCGCAAGCTACGACTCGGCGTCGGTGGTCGTCGGCAGCGGGCCCGCTGGGCGGACCCCGAACATCACCACCGGTGGTCGCCAGCGCTACACCGGTTGGCAGCCGCTCTGCGGGCCCGGCGCGCTCGACCCGCAGGGTTGCGCTTCCAAGCCGATCCGGCGTCAGTTCAGCGTCACCGACAATGGCAACGGCACGATCACGGTCGACTACGGCGGGATGTTCACGCAGACCGTGCCCGGTCAGTTCCCGGAACGTTTCGAGGTGTACTTCAAGGACCACAACTACACGCCCGACAAGGACGGCCGACCCATCGGGCACACCTGGCACTGGGACAACATCACGGTCATCTGACGTGCCTGGCACATCGGCCAGCGGCCGCGCCACTAGCTTGTCGTGCTCGTGACCACACACGTTGGGATTGCAGGCGCTGGCTTCTCAGGAGCCGTGATCGCGCGGGCACTCGCCGAGGCGGGGCACCGGGCGACGGTCTTCGAGACGCGCGACCACGTCGCCGGGAACTGTCACACCGAACGCGATGCTGAAACCGGCGTCATGGTCCACGTCTACGGGCCGCACATCTTCCACACCCAGCACGAGCGGGTCTGGGAGTACATCAACCGTTTCGGAGACATGCGTCCGTACAACCACCGCGTCAAGGCCACCTCCGGAGGCGCGGTGTATGCCCTACCGATCAACCTGCACACGATCAACCAGTTCTTCGGAACCACGCTCAGCCCGTCCGAGGCGGCGGAACTGATCGCGTCGAAGGGCGACCAGTCGATCGTCGATCCGACCACGTTCGAGGAGCAGGCGTTGCGCTTCGTCGGCCGTGAGCTGTACGAGGCGTTCTTCGCCGGGTACACCCGCAAGCAGTGGGGCACCCACCCTGCCGAGCTCCCGGCGAGCATTCTCCAACGCCTGCCGGTGCGCTTCAACTACGACGACAGCTACTTCAACCACCCGTACCAGGCCATACCGGCCGACGGGTATACACCGATCGTCGAGGCGATCCTGGACCACCCGTCGATCGAGGTGCGGCTGTCGACCGCGCTCGATCGCAGCCAAGCCACCACGTTCGATCACATCGTCTGGACCGGCCCGATCGACGCCTATTTCGGCTACGAGCACGGCCGGTTGGCGTATCGCACGCTCGACTTCGAGCGCGAGGTCCACACCGGTGACGTCCAGGGATGTCCGGTGATGAACTACTGCGACGCCGAGGTGCCGTACACGCGGATCACCGAACACAAGCACTTCGCCCCCTGGGAGCAGCATGCGGGCTCGGTCACGTACCGGGAGTTCAGCCGGCGGCACGAACCCGCCGACATCCCGTACTACCCGGTGCGCCTGGTGCACGACAAAGACCTGCTCGGCACGTACGTCGAGTTCGCCAAGGGCGCCGGCAACGTCACGTTCGTCGGCCGGCTCGGCACGTACCGCTACCTCGACATGGACGTCACCATCAACGAAGCGCTCGACGTTTCCGACGTGATGCTGGCCGCGCTGGCGAGCGGCGAGCCAATCCCCGCCTTCGTCGTCGACCCGCTGACGTAGGCGGGCGCGCCGGGCGCCTCAGGGGGGTGACAGGGTCCAGCGGTGGACGGTGCCGTCGGTGGAGGCGGCGACGACCGTGGTCGGGTCGGCGAACGTGACGTCGCTGACCGGGCGGTTCGGCCCGAACAGCGTCGTGACCGGTTGTGCCTCGTCGACCGACCAGAGCGTGATACCGGCGTCGGGGGTGGGAACCGCGATCAGCGTGCGGTCGGGGGACAGAGCCAAGCGGGCTGTTCGATACGTCGCGTCGGGCATCCGGGACATCACGTCGCCCGTCATCACCTCCACGATCGCCATCGACCCGACGATGTCGCTGATCGCCATCGTGCCGTCGCCGAGTGGGAGCACCGTCTGGTAGCCCCCGGCCATCGCTCGGTACTCGGCGGCGAGCGAGTAGTCGTTCAGGTTCCAAACCCGCACTGTCGCATCTTCGGCCGCCGTGACCAGATGGCCGTCGTCGGTGAAGGCCACGTCGAGCACGGTGTTCAGGTGCGGCGGGAACGTGTGCCTCACGTCGCCCGTCGCCAAATCGATCAGCTGTACTTCGAACGTGTGCCTGATCGCCGCGACCTGGGAACCGTCGGCCGAGAAGCGGAGACGGTTGAAGAAGAACGCACATCCCTCGACGTCTTCGGCTTCGCCACCGACCTGGAACGTCGGGGCCGTGTCGCCGACATTCCACCGCGTGATCGTGTCGTCGAACACGAACTGGCCAAGACGCGCCGCGCGTGCGGTGACGAGGTCGCCGGTACCCGGCACGAAAGCGACGGCATCGACCTGGCGTCCGGCCTCGTCGATCTCGCCGCTGGGTGTCAGGTCGGCATCGAACAGGAACGCCTTGCCCGCCGTCGAACCGACCGCGATCCGGCCTCCTGGTACGGCTGCCACACCCGTGAACTCGCCGACCGCGAACCGTTGCTCGGTGAGCACCGCGGCGCCCGTCATCGCGTTCCACACGGCGAACTCTCCGGTGTTACCCACGATGCCGACCGTGTCGCCCATCCGTTCGATCGAACGTGCGCCCGGGGGAGACTCCGCAATGTGCGGATCGGACAGATAGGCCCCGTTCCAAAATGCGACCGAGCCGCCCGCCTCGATGGTGACGAATCCCACCGAAGTGCCCAGCACCGTCGTGGCGTGCCCGGACAGATCGGATGCGCGGCCGTTAGGCAGCGTCAACGGGGCAACCGGTGAACCATCGAGACGGTAGGCCCACGGCCCGTCGGCCCCGACCACACCGATATGAGTGTCGGACACGGCCCATCCGTTTGGTGGAACCACGGTGTCGGTCGGCGCGCGCCCGATGGCGTCCCATCGCTCGATGTCGACGACGACGATCTCGCCGCCGCCGGCCACTGAGTCGTCGTTGCGAATGACGCTGAACGCGAGTGTGCCGCCCGCTGTGGCCTGGGCGTCGGCCAATGTGCCGCCGTCGGCCCACGGCGCCGTCTCGTGGCGGAGCGGCCCCTCGATCGGCCCGATCAGCACCCCGGCTGTGCCGGCGACCGGCACGACCACGCGGTTGGAGGGAAGCAGCGCGGCTCGCCCGAGCGCGGCCCCATCCTGGTCGAACCGCGACGGCTCGCTCGCAGGGCCGCCAGGCCAGCTAAGAATGCTCGAACCGGTCTGGCCGATCAACACACCGTTCGCCGAGAACGTGATCGCCACCGGCGGGTCGTCCGGCAGTTCGGCGGTGGCGAGCTGAGTCGGAGGGTTCGCCGTCAGGTCGTACCAGCGCACCGACGGCGGTGACGACAGAGCGACCGCGGCGAGCCGTGCGTCGGGGGTGAGGGCGACGTCGACCGGCGTGGCCAACGCGTCGAATCGATCCAGGGCGATCGGTGCCGATGTCGGGTCGGCAGCGTCGACCGCATAGACGCCGACGGTCGTGGCAACGACGGTGACCAGCGGGTCACCGAGCGACGCGTAGGCGAGGGCACGGCCGAGCCCGGCCGACCGGTGACCGACCACTTCGATGTCGATCGGTGACGTGTGCTCGGCGCCGGCGAGCGTCGACCGGACGAGTTCGACACCGCCGCCGCTGCATCCTGCGAGGAAACCGAGCACAGCAGCGCCGGCGACCATTCGACGGACCCACGCGCGTTCGCCTCGGAACGCAACCCGGCCCGTGTGCACGCAAGCAGCGTAGCGCCACGGGGTCGGGCGCTGGCCGCCAGCGCTCCGAGTGAGGATCAGACGTTGAAGCGGAACTCGGTGACGTCGCCGTCTTGGAAGACGTAGTCCTTGCCTTCGACGCGGAGCTTGCCGGCGTCACGGGCGGCCGACCACGAACCGAGCGCGAGCAACTCGTCCCACTGGATCACCTCGGCGCGGATGAACCCGCGCTGGAAGTCGGTGTGGATGCGCCCCGCCGCGATCGGGGCGGTCGAGCCCTCGTAGAACGTCCACGCCCGGGTTTCCTTCTCGCCGGTGGTGAAGTAGGTGCGCAGGCCCAGCAGGTGATACGCCGAGCGGACCATCCGGAACAGGGCGCCCTCGCCGAGCCCGAACCCTTCCAACATCTCGGCCCGTTCGGCCGGGTCAGTGATGGTGGCTGCCTCGGCTTCGAGCTGCACACACATGCCGATCACCTCGACGTTGTCGCCGGCGTCATTGAACTCGGCGCGCACGCGGGCCTCGACCTCGGGAATCGTGTCGAGCGCGTCCTCACCCACGTTGCACACGGCCAGCACGCGGCGGTTGGTCAGCAGGAAGTACGGGGCCAGCGTCTCGCGGTCGGTTGCCGACAAACCGGCGCGGTACAGCGGGAGGCCCTCCGACAGAGCCGCCATCGCCACGCGCAGCGCGTCGAGTTGGTCGCCGAGCGTCTTGTCGAGCTTCGACCGGCGTTCCACGTCGGCGAGCCGCTTCTCCACCGTCTCGAGGTCGGCGAGCGCCAGTTCCAGCTCGACCACGCGCAGGTGCTCGAGCGGGTCGGATGGGCCCGGCACGTCGTCGTCCTCGAACGCCCGCAGCACGAACACGATCGCGTCGACCTCGCGGATGTTGGCGAGGAACTTGTTCCCCAACCCCTCACCCTTCGACGCGCCCTCGACCAACCCGCCGATGTCGACCACCTCGACCATCGCGTGGACGATCTTGCGGGTGTTCGACATGACCGACAGCTGTTCGACCCGGTCGTCGGGCACCTTGGCCACACCGATGTTGGGATCCTTGGTGGCGAACGCGTACGGCGCGGCCAGCGCGCCACCGCCCGTGAGAGCGTTGTACAGCGACGACTTTCGCGCGTTGGGAAGCCCAACCAGACCGAAGCGTTCCATGAGGGGGTCGAGGCTACCGGTACGCCGGCCGCCCCCTGGCGGCCAGGCTGCGCGGATGGTTGACATGCCCCTTGGTGCACCTGACAGGCCGACGGCGCTGGTGCACAATGGGCGCCGATGACCCGCGCCTGGGTGAGCGACCCACCGCTCGACACCGTGCCCGACTCCGATGCGGCGACTCCCGACCTGTGGCTCGCGCTCGTTGCCGGGCACAGCGTGTGGGCCGACGGGCAGTACCGCCCGGGGCCGCGCGAGCGGGTCGCCTCGGCGTTCGCGACGGGTGCCGCGGCAGCCTGCGCAGCGATGGCGTGGGCCGGCATGCGCCTGCGCAACGGCAACTGGCCGTGGCAGGTCGAGACCGACGACCAGGCGGTGCTGTCGCTGGCAGCAATCGCGGTGGTGGTCGTCGCCGCGGTCATCGCGGTCTACAACTGCCGGATCGCGTTCGGGCGGGCGATCGTTCCCGCCGCGTTCTGGCCCAGCGTGTTGTGGCGCGGCACCTGTTTCGCGGTGCTCGTGGTGGGTCTGGCCGTGTGCTTCCCGCGGGGCCAGATCGGCGCCGGGGTGATGATCGGCCTGCTGGCCGGGGCCGACCTGGCGCTGTCGCTGTGGGCGCTCGGTACGGCCCCCCAGTTGGCCGCGCTCGTGCGCCAGTTCCTGCTCAGTCCGGTGCACCTTGGCGCGGTCGGGGCGGTGCTGGCGGTGTTGCTCACCGGTGCCGGACCGAGCGCGGGCACCCTCGTCGCGCTGTACGGCGCGGTGTTGGTCGCGCTGGCAGCCGGGCTGACCGAGATGAAAGTGCTCGACTCGTTGGCACTGCACTTCGAGGCGCAGTACGAGTTGCACCGCATCGACGTCGCCGCCCGTGAGCGCGCCCACCGCGCACACTGGCTGCACGACGACGTGCTCAGCGAGGTGCGCCTGGCCAGCTTGCGGATCACGAACGGCTCGGCGAGCCCCGAGCAGATCAACGCCGAACTGGTCGACCTCGATCACCGTCTTCGGTTGCGTCAGCTCGACGAGATGATCCGCGACGGCACCCCGCCGCTGTACGAGGTGCTTCAGCCGCATCTACGCCGGGCTCAGAGCCTGGGCGTGCGCCTCGAACGTGTGCCCACCCACGAGGTGACCGGCATCGCCCTCAGTGAACCCGAGGCGAAGTTGCTCAACCGGGTGCTGTCGTTGCTCACGTCGAACGCGATCAACGCCGGGGCCACGGCCCTCAGCGTCGACGTACGCCTGCCACCCGGGGCGATCGAGGTCGGTGTCACCGACGACGCCGGCGGGTTCGACCTGGCCGAAGTGCCCGCTGGGCGCGGCCTGCACCGGCTGAGCAGCGAGCTCGCCCCCGGGTCGCTACGGCGCGCCGACGCGCCCGGCGGTTCGACCGTGACCGTGCTGGTCCCGCGTTCGGGCGACGGCGCCCGCGGCATCACCGTGGCGCCGGCCGACCATCGCGTTCCGCGCCCGGCCGGGCGGGCGATGGCGTGAGTGGGCATCGGGCATCGGCCACACTGGGCGAGACATGAGACGAATCCTGCTGGTCGAAGACACGGCGAGCCTGGCCGAACTGTTCGCCCAGGCGATCGAGGCCCGTCTGGGTCATTCGGTCACGGTGTGTCTCGCCGTCGACGACGTCGAACTGGCCTTGCCGGACGGACCGTTCGACCTGGCGGTGGTCGACCTGTCGTTCTCGCACGAGTTGGCGACGGGGCTCGACGCGCTGGCGATGATCCACGTCGCCGCCCCGCGCACGCTGTTGTCGATCATGACCCAAGGTGACGGGCACGTGGCCGGCGTACTGCGCGACGCGTGGGACCTGCTGCCGATCACCACCGTCATCTCGAAGACCGCCCCGGTCGACTACCAGCTGCGGATGATCGCCGACGTGCTCGACACCGGCCAGTCGCCGGTCGACCCGGCGATCCAGCCGCTGCTGCCGGCTCGGCGCAATCCGGCTCGGCGCGAGCGCTTCGACCGGCTGATCCAGCACCAGGGCCACGCCAAGGTGTGGCAGGTACTGATGGACGTCCGCGTCGAGGCCTCGTACAAGCACCTGGCCGACACCACCGGGCTGAAGCTCAACACCGTCAAGAACTATCGCACGCAGCTCCTGCCCGAACTGCGCGTACACGGCTTGGTCGACCCCACCCTGCGCGAGATGCAGGACTTCGCCTGGCGCTGTCGCGCGTTCCTCCGGCCTTACGTCGACGCCGCGCTCGGCGCCCGGGCAGGGTGACCCGTTCGACCCGCCGCCGCCAGGTCGTGCGCGGGCTGGTCGGCCTGGCCGTCGGCTTCGGCGGCGCACTCGGCACGATCCTGGCGATGGAACTGTTCGACGAGGCCCCGGCGACCCCGCTCCAGCTGGGCACGCCCGACTTCGCTGCCTACTGTGCTCGCGACACCCAGATGACGGCGATGCTGCTCGCCTCCGACGCCAATGGGTGGCGGTGTGCGGGGGCGGTAGCGGGCGTGCCGCGGGTACTCGACGTCGACACCAACGATGTGTGCCGCTGGCAGTTCAGCGACGACCGTGTGATCGCCGTGCTGGTCGACCCGTCCGACACTGTCGGGTGGGCCTGCGTGCGCAACGGCTGAGCTACGGGGTGGTGAGCGCGGCTTCGTACTCGCGGGCCCAGTCGAGCGCCGCCTGTTCGTACTTGCGCAGCTCGGTCACCGGGTCGCTGCCGGCGTCGATCGGGTAGGCCACCGCAAGTTCGAGCTGGCGCTGGATCTCGGCCTCGAACCCGACCTGCCAGCTCGACGCGTCGTCGGCGCGAACCGACCGGGCGACGTCGTAGGCGACCCGCAACTCCGGGTGAGCGGCCCACGCGGCCTGGACGACCTCGGTAGCGGCTGCGGCCGGCGACGTCGGTACGTACCCGGTCGCCGCAGCCAGTCCGCCGACGCCTTCGGGTCGCATCAGCCAGTCGACGAGATGCCACGCCGCGGCGGTCTGTGCCGGGTCGTCGCGGTCGACCAGCCACCACGCCCCACCGCCGAGCTGCCCGCCGGTGATGGTATCGCCGGGCATCGGCGCGCCACCCACCTCGATGTGGTCGAGCCCGGCGGTATCGAGCAGGCGGTAGACATCACCGAGCGCAGCCGACGTGTGCAGCGTCATCCCCGACGGGGACGTCGGGTCGATCAGGGCGAGCAGGTCGGCGGTGCCATCGCGGTTCTCGCGCAGCCACAACAGCCGCCCGGCCGCCTTGAGCTCGTGCAGCTTGGTGAGCATCTCGACCACGCCGGGGTGCTCGAACTCGATCGATTGGATCGACGGGCCGTCGTGACCGTTGGCGGGCTCGAGCACCAGCCGGCCCTCACGGGCAGCGGCGATCGATACCAACCAGTTCGCCGATCGGTCGTACAGCGCCATTCCCGTGGTGGCCGCGCCCGACTCGACGAGCGTGTCGATCGTCGCGTACATCTCGTCGAGCGTCGCCGGGGGTCGGTCGGGGTCGAGCCCAGCCGCCTGCCAGCGCGTGCGGTCGAACATCAGCAGCGGCACGCTGACGTTGTACGGGGCAGCCCGCACCACGCCCGCGACCGTGTAGTGGTGCAGGGCGCCCGGGAACAGGTCGGTCAGCGAGGCCGGGAGCACCCCACCGGTGCACTCTTGCGGGTCGACGAACAAGCCCGAGTCGTACTGGAGCCGCACCGAGCCGCTGGCGCCCATGACGATGTCGGGCCGTTCGCTCGGCGGCAGGTCGGCGATCGCGGCGATGAGTTCTTCGGGGCGGCCGGCCGGGCGGACCAGTTCGATGGCGATGTCGGGGTGGGCGGCCTGGAACGCGGCCAGTTCGTCGCGGAGGTAGTCGGGGGCGACGTCGGCGCCGAAGCGGTGCCACACCGTGAGCGTGCGCGGCCCGGTGTCGGGCTCGGTGGCGCAGCGCGGCGGCTGGTCGGGCACCGTCGGGTGGGCGGCCGTCGTCGCGGCCGGGGCGCCGGGTGCCGCCCGGGTGGAGCCGTCCGACGGGGCGGCTGCCCGGACTTGGTCGCCGGTGGGCGGCGTGCTGGGGGAGGAGGTGGTCGACGGCGGCTGGGGCGAAGGGACGACCGGGCCCGTGGCCTCGGCCGAGCACGCGGCAAGTGCCGCTCCCACCACGAGCACACGCCACCGTCCGCGAACCATGCACCACTGATTGTCGCCGCGAGATTGGTGCTCGCGCAACCACTCGCGGCTCACGGGTGGTTGAGCCTGTCGAAACCACCGGTCGTCGCGGCTCTCGGTGGTTTCGACAAGCTCAACCACCTTGGTCAGCAGGTCTGCGATGATCGCGCGATGCATGACGGGCGGGCGATCCGCGTCTTCGTCTCGTCGACGTTTCGCGACATGCAGGCCGAGCGCGACGAACTCGTCAAGCGCGTGTTCCCGCAACTGCGGCGCCTGTGCGAGCAGCGCGGCGTGGCATGGAGCGAGGTCGATCTGCGCTGGGGCGTCACCGACGAGCAGGCCGCCGACGGGGCCGTGCTACCGATCTGTCTGGCCGAGATCGAACGTACCCGCCCGTATTTCATCGGCCTGCTCGGCCAGCGTTACGGATGGGTGCCCGACGAGGTGCCGATCGAACTCGTCGACCAACTCGGCTGGCTCGGCGACGAGGCCGGCAAGCGCTCGGTGACCGAACTCGAGATCCTCCACGGCGTACTCAACAACCCGGGCGCCGACGGGCACGCGTACTTCTACCTGCGCGACCCGGCCTGGGTGGCCGGGCTGCCGGCTGCCGAGCGGGCCGAGTTGGAAGAGCCCGACCCGGCTGGCGTGGCCCGGCTCGACGCCTTGCGCGGGCGGGTTCGCAACTCGGGCTACCCGGTAGCCGACTACGGCTCGCCCGAGTCGCTCGGCGACGCCGTGCTGGTCGATTTCACGGCGCTGATCGACCAGCTCTACCCGGCCGAGATCAGCGACGATCCGGCCCGCCGCCACACCGACGTCCACACCGCGTTCGGGCAAGCCCGGTTCGGGTTGCACGTCGCTCGTCCGGCCGTCGAGGCCGAACTGGTCGCCGCGCTGGCCGAGCCGGCCGGCCCGCCGTTGCTGGTCACCGGCGCGCCCGGATCGGGCGCGTCGTCGCTGGTTACCACGTGGGCAAAGCAGTGGGCCGCGGCGTCGCCCGGCGCCACCGTGCTCGTGCATCATTGCGACGCTGACGCCGACGCGGCCGACGTTCGCGTGTTCCTCGCCCGGGCGATTGCCGAACTCGACCCGTCGGCAACCTACGACGACCTCGCCGACGCGCTCGCCGCGGCCACGCCCGGCCGTGCCGGGGCGATGCTGGTGCACGCCGCCCAGGTCGCCGCAGCCGCCGGCCGGCGGGCGCTGATCGTGCTCGACGGGGCCGACCGGCTCGACGACGGCCCGCCCGGCGAGCGCGCCGCCGACCTGCGTTGGCTACTGCCACCGCTGGCGGGCATCGACGGCGTCCGGCTGCTGGTGACCGCCACCGGTGAACGTGCCACCGCCGCGTTCACCCACCGCGGCTGGCAGACCCTCGACGTGCCCGGCCTGAGCGACAGCGAGCGCCGCCAGATCACCGTCGCCGTGCTCGCCGCGGGGGCCAAGGCGCTCGACGCGGCGCATCTCGACGCGGTCGTCAGCGCCCCCGGCACCGCCAACGTGCGCTACCTGCGCACGGTGCTCGACGAGCTCCGCCAACACGGCGAGCACTTCACGCTGCGGGCGCTGATCGACCAGCTCACGGCGGCGGCCACCGTCGACGACCTGCTCGAACTTGTGCTGGCCCGCTACGAAGCCGACTTCGAGTCCGGCCGCCCCGGGTTGGTCGGCGACGCGATGCGAGCGATCTGGGCGTCGCGCTACGGCGTGTCGGAGGCTGAACTGCTCGATCTGCTGGAACCCGGCCCGAGCCACCTGCCCCAGCGCGTCTGGGCGCCGTTGCACCTCGCCGTCGGGCACGGCCTGGTCAGCCGCGGCGGGCTGCTCGGGTTCGCCCACGCCGACCTCCGCCGCGCCGTCGAAGATCGCTACCTGGCCACCCCCGAACAACGGCGTGCCGCGCACGCAGCCCTGGGCGGGTACTTCGCCGAGCAGCCGCTGGGGCCTCGCCAGGCCGACGAGCTGGGGTGGCAGCAGACCGAGGCGGGCGACCTCGACGGGCTGCGGGCGACGCTCGGCGATCTGGCATGGGTCGAGCTGGCCTACACCCGCCACCCGGCCGACCTGCGCCGGTTGTGGGCGCGGGTTGCCGGCGACGCCGGCCTCGCGGCAGTGGCCGACGAGATGCTTCAGGCGTACGCGGCGGTGCTCGACGCCCCCGGAGCGTACGACGACCACGACCGCGCCGAGGCAGCCCCCCGGCAGCTGGTGTGGGGAGTCGCCCGCCTACTCGCCGACGCCGGAGCGACCGGCGCCGCGCTGACCCTGCAACGTCACCTGGTCGACGCTGCGCGCGTGCACCCGGCGGGCAGCCGCGACGCGCCAGGTGGCGATACGCGACTTCGGGTGGCGTTGATCAACTACGGCGCGACGCTGCTCACCCGCGGCGACCTCGAACGGGCGGGGGCGGCGTTCGCCGAGGCCGCCGAACGATCGCGGGCTCGGGGCGACGACGCGTTGTTGGCGGCCGCGCTCGGCAACCTCGCTCTGGTGCGCCGCGACGAGCAGCGCTTCGACGACGCCGACGCGCTGTTCACCGAAGCCGACCAGCGTCATCGCGCCCGCGACGCCGACCACGACACGCAAGCCAACCTCGCCGGCTGGGCCGAACTGGCCCGGCGGCGCAACGACCTCGACCGGGCACTCGAGTTGCTGGTCGAACAGGAGCGGATCTGTCGTGAGCTGGCCGACCCGGTGGCGATCGGGCGGGCGTTGGCCGGGCAGGCAACCGTGCGGTCCGACCAGGGCGAGGCGGTCGCCGCGCTGGCGCTGTTCGAGGAGTTCGCCGAGATCGCCCGCACCGAAGGCGACCTACGCGGGCTCGCCGAGGCACAGCTCAACGTCGCCCTCACCCGCGGCGACCTCGGCGATTCGGCAGGGGCAGTCGAGGCGGCCGGCGAGGCCGAGCACCTGGCCCGGGCATTCGGCGCGCCCGACCTGCTCGCCCGCGCACTCGCCGCCCGCGCCTCGGCGGCGGCCAAGGTGGCCGACTGGCCCCACGCCGAGCAGGTTGCCCGCGAGGCAGAGTTGACCGCCCGTGCCGCGGGCGTGGCGTCGGTGACCGCGCTGGCGCTGGGCATTGCCGGTACCGCCCGCCGCGAGCAGGGCGACCTGGCCGGGGCGATGGCGATCCACACCGCCGAGGCCGAGGCCGCGGCCGAGTCGGGCGACCTCGCCGCGATCGGCACCGCCGCCGCAAACCTCGGCAACGTCGCCGCCGCCGAGCAGCGCTTCGAGGCGGCGTTGGCGCACTACGACGCGGCCGAGGCCGCGCTCCGCGAAGCGGGAACCGTCGGCGCGTTGCTGCCGATCTTCGCCAACCGGGCCCAGATCCATCATCTCCACGAACGTCACGCCGAAGCGCTCGCCGACTACGCCGAGGCCGCCCACGTGGCCGACCGGTTGGGCAACCACGCGGCCGCCGCCCAGTGGGGCCAGCCGGCGCTCCAGCTCGCCTACCAACTGGGCGACACCGGCCGTGCCGAAACCTTGTGGGGTCTGCTGGCGGTTGCTGCCCGCGTATCGGGCGACCACGCGGGGCTCCAGCGGGCACTCGGCGAGCAGGCGCTGATGCTGATCAACCGCGCCCAGCCGAGCACGGGGGCGGGCGACCCCACCAATGTCGACCAAACCGTGCTCGACCAGGCCGCGGCGCTGCTCGACGAGCAAGAGGCGTTGTGTCGTCAGCTCGGCGACCCGGTCGGCCTGGCCCAATGCGTCGGCAACCGGGCGATCGTGCTGCGGTATCGGGGCGACCTAGAGGGTGCGCTGGCCTGCGTCGACGAGCAACTGGCGATCGCGACCCAGTCAGGCAATGCGCAGGGCGTGCTGTTTGCCACGGCCAACCGGGGCGAGTTGCTGGGGCTGGTGGGCCGGGTGCCCGAGGCGCTCGCCGCGCTCGGTCAGGCCCGCGCGACCGCGGCCCAGTACGGCCTGACACCGATGGCCCAACAACTCGACCACATGATTGCCGCCCTCCAACACCGCAACTGATCACGATTTCAAGGTGGTTGAGCCTGTCGAAACGATCCAGGTGGTTGAGCCTGTCGAAACCACCGGTGTTCGACGGTTCCGGTGGTTTCGACAGGCTCAACCACCTTGGGGGAGGTGCCGGCTACCGGCCTCTGGCGGCTTTGGCGGCGCCGCGTTCGGTGCTCTCACCCTGGGTCGACAGCACGCCACTGGTGTTCTGGAGGTGGGCGCGGACGAACCAGTGGTACTGCTCGAGCGTGCCGGTCTGGCCGATCAGCAGATCCTCGGTGATCGGGTCGAGCTCGGCCACCGCCTCGATCGCCTCGCGGTGCGCGCTGATGACGCCGGCGTACACGACGTCGAGCGCGCCGAGGTGGGCTTGCACCGAGTCGCGACCCAGGTCGTAGTCGTCCCAGGTGCGGGCGGCGACCAAGTGACCGGGCAACCCGTTCGGCTCACCACCCAGCGCGGCGATCCGCTCGGCGGTGGCGTCGACCATGTCGGCCACGCCCGCGTACTGCGGGTCGAGCATCTCGTGCACGGCGATGAAGCCGGGGCCGACGACGTTCCAGTGGATGTGCTTGAGCGTCGCCGTCAGGTCGAGGAGGGCGACCAGCCGCTCGGCGAGTACAGCGCTGGTCGTTGCCCCGTCGTCCTTGCTCAACCCGGGGGCCGTGAAGGCGACCTTGGGCGCGGCGCGCTTGCGGGTGGACGACTTGCGAGGTGGGGTCGATGCTTTCGGCATGGCGCTCCCATACCCATCCGAGCGCCAGGTCAATCCCTCAGCCCTCAGCGGGTGACGTCGAAGCCGGCGCGGGCGAGCAGCGCGGGGAGCGCGGCGGCGGCCTCTCGGTTGTACGCGCGGGCGTCGTCGGCCAGCGCGTCCCAGTCGACCAGCAGCGGGTTACGGCGGGTCGCGTCGTCGCGGGTCTCGCCGTAGGTCCACCCGGCGGCCTCGCGTTCGGCTTTCCAGCGGGCGTGCTCGGCTGCCGCCAGCTGCTCGATCTCGTCGGGTGTGAACACCTCGCGCTCCAGGTCCCACGTGGCCAGCGGCACCAGCCGGGCACCGATCGCGTCGAGCCGGGCGACCACGCCGTCGGCCGCAGCCCGGCTCGACTCGCGCTCGGCCTCGGTCAGTTCCTCCCAGTCGCGGTGCAGCGTCGCCCGGCTGCCGGTGCCGGCCGCGTCGATACGGTGGACGTGGTCGGCGTGCAGCGAGCGGGCGAGCTGCTCGCGCACGCCACCCTCGATCAGGTCGGTGGTGCACGCCCGCTCGAGGAACGGGAACGTGACGATCCGCCCGAACGCGCCCCGGTCGCCGAGCGCCCCTTGGAGGTGCTTGCCGAACCCGCCGTCGGAGCTGGTGCGCACGACCACGTCGACCGGGCGGGTGACGCGGCGGCGCACGAACAGGCCGCTCGTCCACCCCGCCGCCTCGTCCTCGAAGGCGGCGACGACGAGCGTCGGCGGATGCTCGGCGAGCACCCGTTCGAACTGCTCGACCCCGGCCTCGGTGGGCACGCTGACGTCGAGCGGAATGCAGCGCGCGGCGAGCCGCGTGCGCAGCGCCGGATGGCGCATCTGGAGCGCGTGCAGGTGGCCCGCTGCGTGGCGGTCGACGAGCGTGATGGCCAGCGGGCCGCGGTCCTCGTCGGCCCACTGCTGGGCCGCGGCGATCGTGAGGTTGCGCCCGAGCTGGCCGAGCCCGAGCACCATCAGGTGCGGTTCGCCGGCGTCGGGCCCGCCGGTCAGCGGGTGCGTGGTGAGCAGCGCATGGGCCGCGCGCTCGTGGACGTTGAAGAACTCGAGCCGCACGCCGCCCGCCCGGCCCAGCTCGGTGGAACGCAACAGGTGGGCCAACTCACCGTCGAGCAGGCGCACCGCGCACCGCAGCGGTGCCGCCCCGGCCGGGCGGGCGAGCTGGCTGACGGTGGCCGCGATCGCGACGTTGGTGGCGTCGTGGTCGGTGACCGCGACCACCCGTGCGGCTCGCTCGGCGCGCACGAGTGCGAGCGTGTCGAGGTCGGTCGGGTCACCGATCACCACGGGCACGCCGAGCCGCTTGACGGTCGCCTCACCCGGCGTGTTCGGTTCGGGCGTCAGGGCGACGACCTTGCGGCCCGACGCCGCGAGCGCCTCGACCAGCCGGGTTCCCGCCGGGCTCAGCCCACACACCAGGGTGTGCCCGTTCGAGCGGCGCGAACGCCAGCGGGTGAACTGCTCGCGGAACACCACGCTGGCCGACTGCAAGATCGTGCCGGCGGCGATGCCGGGCGCTGCGAAGCGAGCTACCTCGAGCCGCCAGTTGACCGCGTTGGAGGCGCCCTTGTAGTCGAGTGCGGCGAGCTGGAGCGTGAGGTACAGGTGGTCGAGGAAACCGAACCCCAGGTCGAGGTCGCGCGACTGCTGAACGAAGCCGCCCACGCCGAGTACGAGCAACAACGCCCACGCGCCGGCGAGCATCCACCAGCGCTGGCGCTCTGACCACTGGAGACCCTTCATCGTCCTCAGATCATGACGCGGCCGGGGGGCGCGTGACGGGGATCACCACCACCTCGCGCCCAGCCGTTCGGGCGGCCGCGACCACTTCGCCGGTGCCGCCGAGGCCGCGCGGTTCGGCGCCGTCCCACACGGCGACGAGTACGTCGACCGCGTCGAGCATCGCCAGGCCGGCGCGTGCGTACGCCGACTCGCGCGTCCCCGTCTCGTCGGGGCCGGTGACCTCGACGGTGGCGGCGCGGGCGAGCAGGCCGTCGAACTCGGCCAGCGACTCGGACGTGGCGAAGTCGTCGCGGAAGTCGTCGGGAGCGAGCGGCAGCACCACCATCAGCCGCGACGACGGGTCGGCTGCCAACACCGCTTCGGCCACCAGCCGGTCGGCGCCCTCGGCGAGCGACGACCACACGTCGAGCGGGGGCCCGTGTCGGTCGAGCCAACCGGCCACCAGCTCGGCAACGGTGGCACGAACGGCGGGCACGTCGTCGAACGATCGGTGTCCGGTCACGCCGATCCGCACGCTGGCCGGGCGAGTTTCCGGGTGCGTCACGGGGGTGCAACGTAGCCGTGCTGCGAGCGCGGTGCGGCCCGCCGGTCGACCGGGGGGTCGACGACCGGCGGGCCGCACCTGGGGGGAACTTTGGGGGAGTGAGACGTCAGGCGCTGTCGGCGTTGGCCAGCTGGGCACGGACCTCGTCCATGTCGAGTTCGCGCACCTGGCGGACGAGGTCGGCGAGCGCCGCCTTGGGAAGTGCCCCGGCCTGGTTGAACAGCTGGATGCCGTCGCGGAAGACCATCAGCGTGGGGATCGACTGGATGTTGAGCATGCCCGCCAGCTGTTGTTCGGCTTCGGTGTCGACCTTGGCGAACACGATGTCGGGGTTCTCGGTGGCGACGTCTTCGAACACGGGGGCGAAGGCACGGCACGGGCCGCACCACGAGGCCCAGAAATCGACCAGCGTGATGCCGTCGGCCGTGACGGCCGATTCGAACGTCTCGGAGGTGAGGGTGGTGGTCATACAGGTCGTGCAACCGTGCGCATTTGGGCGGTATTCCCGCGCGGCGCCCATCTAGTGTTCGCGGCCATGCCCGACGTGCCCGAGCCGCCGCCACCGACGGGCCCGGGGGGATGGGCGCCGCCTGTCGTGTCGTCGGGGGTGCCGCCCGAGCCGGCGCCCGAGCGCGAGGTCGACCGCTGGTCGGGCCGCAAGGTGGCCGGGTTGCCGGTCGGGGCGTGGATAGGTATCGGGGTGATCGCGATCGTAGGAATCGTCGGCGGCGCGCTGCTGATGGGCCGTGGTGGCGACGACCCGAAGTTGGCGATCGACACAGCCGTCGTGACCACCACCGCACCTGCGGTGCCACCCACCGGCGCGCCCGTCACCACGGTCACTCCCGACGTACCGTCGACCACCAGCATCGGTTCCGGGAGCATCCCGTCCACCTCGGTGCCCGGCAGCACCGCCGGGCCGGCGCCCACCTCGCCGCCCACCACGGTGGCGATCGGCGGCGAGACGCCCGACCAGCCGCTGCCCGCAGGCGACCCGGTGGTCTCGTCGTTCCGGTACGACGACTCGTTCGGCTCGGTGTGGAACGGCACCGTCGTGGGTGTCGTGGAGACCCCGCTGTACTGGGGCGACGACGACGGCGAGCGGTGCTTCGTGGTGCTCGGCACGCTGACGCCCGAGCGGGTGAACGGGTTGGTGTCGGAGTCGTGGTCGACGCCGTACTTCACGCTGTTCGCCGACGGCGACGAGGCCGAACTCGGCAACCTTCCGTGCGACACCGAATCGCTGGCCGAGCTCGGTTACCGCCCGCTGTTCGACGCCAACGCCACGGTGGGCACCGAGGTCGCCTTCTACGCCGAGTTCAGCCTGCCCGCGGCGGTCGGCGTGCCCCAGGCCGTAGCGGTCGGGCAGGGGTTCAGCGAGTGGCTGTTCTTCGACGCCACGCTGCTCGCCGAGCCTCCGCCGGTTCGGCCCGGCCCGGTCGGCGCGCTGCCGGTCGAACCGCTCGCCGTCGCAGCCGGAACGCCCGGTCCGTTCCGCCACACGAACGACTACACGGGCGACCGGTGGTCGGGGGCAGTGCTCGGCCTGGTCGAGGTGCCGGTCGACGAGTCCGGCGGCATCGGTGGGCGGTGTTACGTCGTGGTGGGCACGCTCACCGCCGACGCGGTCGGGTCGGGGCTCACCACCAGCCCGTACGGTGCCCCGCCGATCGGGCTGATCGCCGGCGGTCGCCTCGTCGACGACTACTACGGCTGCTCCACCGAGGCCGTCGAGGCGGCCGGCTACGAGTGGTTCAACGACACCGAGGTCACCGCCGGCACGTCGGTCGCCGTGTACGCGACACTGCTCGTACTCGAGCCCCCGCCGGTCGAGGTCCAGGCGATCGTGATCGGCGACCCGTGGGGCGATGGTCCGGTGGTGGCGGCGCCGTTCGTGCTCGGCGAGTTCCCGGCGGTGACGCGGGCTGCCGGCCCGCCACCGACCGCGACACCAGCCCCGGCAGGCACGCCGGTCGCGATCGTCCACGCGTTCGAGGAGACGACGTGGGACGTCGTCGTGCACGGCCACGTCGTCACCGGCGACTGTCTCGTCGTGTATGCCACGGCGACACTCACCGACGGCGACCCCGACGCCACCCCACCCGAATTGTTCGCGATCGCCGGCGGGCGCCTGTTGGCCGAGGACTTCGATTGCGATGCCGGCGCCGCCGAGAGCGCCGGCTACGTGCAGCAGTTGGAGGCGACTGGCCCCGCCGGTTCGGGGCTGCACGTGTACGCCGCGTTCCGCCCGGCACCCACGCTCGGCCCGATCCAGACCGTTGTCGTCGGCCGCTCCCTGGCCACCGAGCCGGCCGCGGTTGCTCCCACCGAGCTCCCCACCATCCCGCCGACTCCTCAAGGTGGTTGAGCCTGTCGAAACCACCTCAGAGCTCAAGGTGGTTGAGCCTGTCGAAACCACCTCAAAGCTCAAGGTGGTTGAGCCTGTCGAAACCACCCTGGTAGACCGGTAGCGATGCCACAGCGCGCGACGTCCCCGATACCCGAGGCTCCGCTCGCGCCCGCGGAAGCGCTCGCCCGCGTGTTGCACTGCCTCGATCGGGCGCTCGCCTCGCCGTACAAGACGGCCGCGTTCTCTCGGGCGCTCGCCGTGGTGCGCGCCACCGACCCCGTCGAGCTGGCCGAGCGCGCCCGTGACGGGTGCCTCACCGACCTCGACGGCATCGGCGACGCCACGGCGGGCGTTATCACCGAGGCGCTCGCCGGTCTGGTTCCCAGCTATCTCGTCAAGGCCGAGGCCGAGTCGCAGATCGACATCACCGACGAGGGTGCCGAGTACCGGGCGGCCCTGCGCGGCGACTGCCACCTGCACTCCACCTGGAGCGACGGCGGCGCCCAGATCGAGGAGATGGCGGCCACCGCTATCGCGCTCGGTCACGAGTACATCGTGCTCACCGACCACTCCGCCCGGCTTACCGTCGCCCATGGCCTCAACGAAGAGCGCCTCGCCGAGCAGCTCGACGTCGTCGCCGACATCAATGCCGACATCGCCGCCGCCGGGCACGAGTTCCGCATCCTCACCGGCATGGAGGTCGACATCCTCGAAGACGGCGCGCTCGACCTGTCGGACGCGATGCTTGCCCGCCTCGACGTGGTGGTCGCCAGCGTGCACTCCAAGCTCCGGATGGAGCGCCGGGCGATGACCGAGCGGATGGTCGCCGCGGTCGCCAGCCCACACGTCGACATCCTCGGCCACTGCACCGGCCGCAAGATCGGCAAGCGCCCCGAGTCGACGTTCGACGCCGACTACGTGTTCGCCGCCTGCGCCCAGTTCGGCACCGCGGTCGAGATCAACTGCCGCCCCGAGCGGCTCGACCCGCCCCGCGAGCTGATCGACCAGGCGATCAGCTACGGCTGCTACTTCTCGATCGACTCCGACGCCCACGCCGCCGGCCAGCTCGAATGGCAGCCCTACGGCTGCACCCGCGCCGCCGAGCGCGGCGTCCCCCTCGACCGCATCGTCAACACCTGGCCAGCCGCCGACCTCGTCGCCTGGACCAGCGCGCGCTAGCTCGACCACCGGATGCAGACGCTGACTGGGTGGTTGAGCTTGTCGAAACCATTCGAAGGGCGAGGCCGTTCTGTCAGAGCAGGTCGAGCCACAACTGTTCGTAGCGGGACACCATCGTCTGAACCGTCAGCTCTCGGCGGGCGAACGCCTGCCCGGCCGACGCCAGGCGCCGCCGGAGCCCGTCGTCGTCGAGCAGGCGGCGAATGGCGTCGATGAGATCATCGACCGAGCCCGCCGGAACCAGCAGGCCGGTCTCGTCGTGACGCACCGCCTCGGCGACGCTGCCGACGTCGCTGGCGACGACGGGGACGCCGGCGAGCATCGCTTCGACGATCGTCAGTGGGAACGCCTCCCGCGCCGACGGGAGCACGAACATGTCGAGGCCGGCGATGTGCGGTCGAGCATCGGGCACCCAGCCGACGAACTCGATACGGTCGGCGATGCCGAGTTCAATGGCCAAGCGCTCGAGGTCGGCCCGGCGTGTGCCGTCACCGACCAAGGCGAGGTGCACGTCGGGTAGCGCGGCGATCGCCGACACGAGCACGTCGAGCTGTTTCTGGTCTTCGAGGCGTGCCGCGCAGCCGATCGTCGGACGCCGGTCGTACGGGTACGGGTCGACGGCAACGTCCGGCAACCCGTTGTGGATGACGTGGATCTTGCGCCGCGGGATGCCGAACCAACGGTGGAGGTCGTCGGCCGTGGCCCTCCCCACGGTCACGTAGGCATCGACGGCGAGCCCGAACAGCCGCGTGGCGACTCGGCCGCGGCGTCGTCGCGCCGGGAACACGAGGTGTTCGGCGGCGACGACGGCGATGCCGAGCGAGCGTGCTGCCAGGGCCGCGGTGCGCCCGGCAAACGGGTTGCCGAGCGTGAGCTGGAGCACGTCGAGGTCGAGCGCGCCCAGCGTTCGGCGGTAGCGGCGTACGTCGTCGCGCAGGGAGTGCGGTGCTTCCAGCAGCACCCGCTCGACCACGGGGGCGACACGGGCCACCTCGTCGAGCACCGCTCGTGACGTGGCGCAGACCACCAGTTCGATCGCCCCCGAGTACCTCTCGACGAGATGGAGCGCCGACCGTTCAGCGCCGCCAATGATCGGCGAGTCCAAATAGATGCCGACGCGCCCGGCCGCGCGCTGTGGTCTGGCATCGGGGCCGCCGATGAGCACCACCGGATACAGATTGGCGATCTCGTCGAGCATCGCCTGGTCGGTGCCGACGGTGAGTTCGGAGAGCTTGTTGTCGCGTAGCGCACTGGTGCGGTACAGCACGTCGGTGGGGGTGGGCAACGCTGCCCGGCGACGCGCCAGAGCTTCGTTCAGGCGCCCTGACGGAACCACTTCGAGATCGTCGGTGCCCGGCCCGAGATCGACCACTGCACCGGCTTGGTAGTGGGACGTGAACGCCAGCAGACGTCGTTCGACGGCGCCGGGGTCGAACATCGTGCCAGCGGGTACCACAGCGAGCGTCGGGGTGCGCACGGCGCTCAGTTCTGGGGCCCCGGTGATCTCGAACGTCGGCAACGTCTGGGCACGCAGCGAGGCGAGCGTGTCGCCGACCGCCGCGTGATCATCGCCGGACGGTTCGATCAGCACGGTGACGAGCGCAGTCGTATCCGCTGGACTGGGCGTGCGCTGGTCGCGCGCCACGGGCCGCCCGGCAGTTCCTACGTGGGTACCCCTCGATCGTCGCCGCTGCATCCACCCGGCCAGGCTTGGTGCCACGACGACGGCCGCGGCCTTCGCTCGCGCACCTGGTGGGGAGCCGCTGTCGAGCAGCACGGCTCGTGCCCGGCGGCGACGGTCGTCGGTCCCGCGCTCGAGCGCCAGCGACAACTCCTCGCGGTGGATCAGCGACTCCTGGCCGCGGATGCTCGCGACCAACACTTCGCGCTCGGCGTCGCTCAGCTCGGGACGTGCTTCGGCGACTCGCAGCGCGCGTAGCCCGCCGCGGGCCATACCGAGGCGGTCGGCGCTGAGCGACGTCGGGAGCATCCGATAGCACGCCAGCGGGCGGGCAACGGCGCCCACCTGCCCGCCGGCGAGGATCAGTTTGATCCACGCGGCCCAGTCGGTCGCTCGGTCGATCGACTCCTCGAAGCCTCCGACTGCCCGCAGCGCGGCAGCCCGTACCACGCCGTGGATCACGAAGTTGCGGCGCAGGATCTCACGTCGTTGGTCGCTGTGGGCGAACGTCCACTGGTCGCTGTACCCCCGAGCGATGATGTCGCCCTCGCTGACGAGCAGTTCGTCGGTCGTCACCAGGTCGAGCGTTGGTCGTTCGATGATCAGTTCCGAGATCGCCGCGAGGCGGCCGGGCAGGAACCAGTCGTCGGCGTCGAGGTAGGCGATCCACTCGCACGTCGCCGCGGCAAGGCCGGTGTTGCGGGCCGACGCCTCGCCTCCGTTGGGTTGCGTGATCACCCTGATCCGGTCGCCGAACTCGGCGAGCACGGCGGCGGTGCCGTCGGTCGATCCGTCGTCGACGACGATCACTTCGGCCGGCGGTGGCACCTGGTCGAGTGCCGACTCGACACTCGTCCGCACGGTCGCCTCGGCCTGGTACGCCGGGATGACCACCGAGAACCGGATCGGGTCAGCCACGACGGACCAACGCACGCGCCCGCGACACGAGCCTGCGGGCGACCACTTCGGCCGCGAACAGCGCTCCGTGTGGGCCGTAGCGGAGCCCGCTGCGGACGATCCATCGTTCGAACGTCTGGCGTTGGCGCCAGCGTGTCGCCGCGTCGTCGGCCAGCGAACCGTAGATCGAGTCGGGCCGCACGGCGTATGTGCACATCGGCTCGGCGCCCACGAAGATCGGGTAGCGCAGGTTGACGGCGACGTACGTTCGCTGGTCTTCGTAGAGGCTGTCGCCGGCCGGTACCCCGCCGATCCGCCGGAGCGCGTCGGTGCGATACATCACCGCCGATGGCGGGGGTGAGGCGAGACGCGTGCAGTACAAGTGCCGGGCGAAGCGGCGGGGCGCGAACACGTACGGCGGCTCGTCCGCCACCGGCCGTACCTCGTCGGGCAGGTCGGTACCGTGGAACTCGTAGCGGGCCGGGCCGCACACCATCGCCACCGACGGGTTGCCGGCGAGCTGTTCGAGTTGGCGGTCGAGCTTGGTGGGCTCCCACCGGTCGTCGGCGTCGAGAAATGCGATCGCCGCGGCCCGGGCGCCGCCCAGGCCCAGGTTGCGGCTGGCCGCCAACCCGCGGTTCTCGCCGCCGGGATGACGCACCACCCGGATCCGATCGGCGTCACCGGCGGCGATCTGGTCGGCAAGCGTGCCCGAGCCGTCGGTCGATCCGTCGTCGACCAGCAGCAGTTCCCATCGCACGCCCAGCTGGGCCCGTACGGTGGCGACGGCCCCCTCGAGGAACCGAAGCTCGTTCAAGAACGGCAGTACCACGCTCACCTGTGGCGCATCGGGCTGCCGCGCCTCAGCAGATGTCACCTCGCCCGGCATCGTCGTGAACCTACCTGCTCGAGCGCGGCCCGCCCGGTGGGACGGGCACGATCACTCCGCTCCGCGGCGCCCGATGATCCGCCGCACCGCCTGCCACGGCGCGCTGTGGCGTGCGCGTGCTTTGGCTCGCCGGGCAGCGGTCTCGGCGGATATCGCGATGCCATGGCGCCCCCCGCGTAGCCCCGTGCGAACGACCCACTGCTGGAACCTCATTTGGTTGCCGAACGTGACGTGGGGGTGGTCGACGATCGAGCCGTAGAGCGAATCGGGACGGACCGTGTAGATCGCCAGCGGTTCGGAATCGACGTAGACGGCGTGGCGCATGCTCACCACGGCGTAGGTGCGCTGGTCTTCGTAGAGGTTGTCACCTACAGGCACGCCGCCGACCGCGCGCAGCGCGGCGGTGCGGTACGCCGCGCTCGATGGCGATGGCGGGTCGACCGGGCCCCACAGGAGGTCGCGGACAAATTGGCCGGGGCGGAACACTCGCGGGGCGCCGGGCGTGATCTCGCGCAGCTCATCAGGGCCGCCGTCGACCGGACGGCGGATCACCGGGCCGACGGCGAGCGCGACGTCGCGATGTTCGCCGAACGCGTCGAGTTGTCGGCCCAGCTTGGCGGGCAGCCAGCGGTCGTCGGCGTCGAGGAACGCCACGATCTCGGCGCGGGCGTGACGCAGCCCGAGGTTGCGGCTCTCCGGCAGTCCTCGGTTCGTTCCGCCCGGGTGCCGCAGTACTCGGATCCGGTCGGCGTCGCCGGCCGCGATCCGGTCGGCGAGCTGGCCTGAGCCGTCGTCCGATCCGTCGTCGACCAGTAGCAGCTCCCAGTCGACGTCGCGCTGCCCGCGCACGCTGTCGACGGCACCCTCGAGGAACCGTTGCTCGTTGAAGAACGGCAGCACGACCGACACGCTGGGCACGCGCTCGGTCGGTCCTGCGGTCATCGCGGCCACGATATCCTCGCGGTGTGGCGGCCAGGATGACGATCGGCATCGCCAGCTACCAACGTCGACAGCCGTTGGCGACGCTGCTCGAGTCGATCCTCGAGGCGGTCGCCGAGGCAACTGGTCAGGCCGAGGTGCTCGTGGTGCTTGACGGCTCGGACGACGGTTCCCGTGAGCTGGTCGCCGAGATGGCAGTTGCTAGTAGCGTGCCGATCCGCTCGGTGTGGCAGCCCAACCAGGGCCTCGCGGCGACCCGGAACACGATCGCTCGCGAAGCGCTCGCCGACGTCGTGTGGCTGCTCGACGACGACATGATCGTCAACCGCGCGGCGTTCGAGCGTCACCTCGGGCACGACCGCACCACATCGCCGTTCCTGATGGGGCCGTACGAGATCCGTGCGACCGACACGATGTCGCGCCGGCTGGCGCCGTTCTTCGACGCCAGGCACCGTCGGCTGGCCCCGCTCAGAGTGGTCACGAGCCCGTCCGACATGGCCTTCGCCAACACTTCAGCGCCCACCCGGTTGCTGTGCGAATTCCCGTTCGACGAGCGTTTCAAGGGGTACGGGCTCGAGGACTACGAGCTGGCGCTGCGGGTACTGCGCGCCGGCCACCGGATCGAATTCGATATGGAGGCGGCGATCGAACACCGCTGCCAACCGACGGAGGCCGAACGCCTTCGGACGCAACGCGAGTCGGGGGTCAACAGGGTTCGCTTCGTCGAGATCCACCCCGACCAAGTCGACGTCGCCTTCGATCCGCACCCGAGCGGCCTGGAACGGGTGCTGCGCAAGGTGGCTCGGCCGGTCGCCGCCTGGCCCTTGCGGGGGCTGGCGCGGGCCACCCAAGTGCTCGCCGGGCGGTGGGGCGACAAACGGCGCGGAGGTTGGAAGATCTACAGCACCGCTGAGCTGATCGCGACCTACTCGGGTGTGGCATCGGCGGGCGGGGTGCCGGACTCGCGGTGACGGCCGTCGCAGTCTCGGTGGTGATCCCGGCGCGCAACGCCGCCAGATGGGCCGAACCGGTCGTCGCCACGCTGCGTGCCCAGACGTTCACCGGTTGGGAAGCGATCGTCGTCGACGACGGCTCCACCGACGACACCGCCGCCGCGTTCGAGCGCTCGTTTGCCGGCGACCCCCGGTTCCGTCTCATCCGCCAGCCGGCGAGCGGGGTGAGCACCGCCCGCAACACCGGGATCGCCGCCGCGAACGGTGACTGGCTGCACTTCCTCGACGCCGACGACCGGATCGACCCAACCTTGTTCGCCCGCTGCGCGGACGTCGTCTGCGCCGACCCGACCGTCGAGTTCGTCCGCTGCGGATGGGCTCGCGAGCTACCGAGCGGGCGCTGGCAACCCGAGGTGCACACCGACCTCGACAAGGCCGAGGCCGACATGTTCCCGGTGCTCGCCGTGCGTTGCCCGATTCCGATCCACGGCTACGTCGTCCGTCGATCGGTGGTCAGCGAGGTCGGCGGATTCGACACCGAGCTGGTCGTGGCCGAGGACTGGGACCTGCTCGTCCGGCTCGCCCGCCGGGGCGTGCGCCTTCGGCGGATCGCTGAGACGCTCGCGTTCTACCGATTGACCGAGGGCTCGGCGTCACGGCGCGACTTCTTCCGTGTGTGCGCCGACACCCGCGCCGTGGTCACCCGCGCTCACTCGAACGACCCGCGAGTGCCCACCCCCCGTCCCGAGTACGCCGCGGGAGCGCCGGCGAGTTGCTTGGCGTCCGTCCTCGACGGGATTGTGCTGTGGGCCGTGGCGTGCGCAGTCGGCGCTGGCGCCCCCTACCGCGACGTGCTCGATGCATTCCCGCGGGCCGCGCCCCTGTCCCCCGACGCGATCGCCGAGTCGCTGTTCTATTCCGTACCGGTTGCAGCGGGGGCCCTTCGCTCGGAGTGGCCTCATTTGTGGCCTCGACGATCGGAACGGGTCGACGCGGCGATCGCCGACCTCGCCGTGTGGGCAGGTGGGGCCAGTCTCGGTAGGCCGATCGGGCGCAGCCTCGAACGGTTGATCGTGATCGACGCCCTGAAACGGCCGCGGACCCTGCGGACGGCGTCTGCCGTGCTGCGCTCCCCACGTCTCGCGCGTACCGCGATCACCTTGGCCGCCGGTCGGGCGACCCGGACCGTCCGGCGTCAGAGCCAACTATGATTGCGTCGTGGCGGGTCGAGTGACGGAGTTCCGGTGAGTGAGCCGCGACCTGCGGGCGGCTACCTCGACGTCGTCGGTGCGATCGGTGCGGCCATCGTCGCCGGCCGACCCTACGAAGACTTGATCTCGACCGGCCCGCCCGACGTGTACGCCAGCCCGAGTGATGTCGCCGGCCGCCTCTACGAAGCCGTACCACGGGCCGCCGGCGCAACCTTGGCCGATTGGCCCGGCCTCTGGATTCGCTTCGAGGCCAACCTCGTGGCCGGTGTTGTGGCAATCGCGGGATGGCTCGGCCGTCTCGAGGCAGCGCGACCGATCGAGCGTGCGCTCGAACGCCGGATCGTCGAGAGTGGTGTGCCCGCCGGCACATCGATCGGATCGAGCGTGGCGGTCGATGTCGACGTACGGGACGCAATGGTCGACATCCCCCCGGTGGCCGCAGCCGAGCAACTGGTCGTTCGGGTGTGGCGCAGCGAGAGCCTGGTCGGCAGCGTGGTCGTCCCGGTGATCGACGGGCGGGCGACCGCGTCCGATATCGCCTGGGTGATCCGATGCGACCTCGCCGCGCGACTCGGGCGGGTGGTTGCGCGGCACCCGCTCGATGTCCGTCACTTGGCCGCACCGTCGGCACTACCGCACACGGCGCGCGCAGCGATCCAGTTCGTCGTCGATGCACCGGCGCGCCGCAGCGGTGGAGGGTTCGCGCTCGGACGCCGTGCCGCCGGTGCATTCGTCCGCACGTCGATGCTGCGGAACCTCTCAGACGGCTCACCGTCGGCAACTGGCGTCGGTACCGGTCAGGGGGTCCGCTACGAGCCGATCGATCCGGCAGACGTCGCCTATTGGGAGGATTGGTTCTCGGTGGTCGACCCGTGGGGGTACACGAGCGCCTACGAGCAGACCAAGTACGAGCAGACGCTCGAGTTGCTGGGCGACGATCGCTACGAACGAGTGCTCGAGGTGGCGTGTGCCGAGGGCCACTTCACCATCCAACTGGCGCCGCTGGTCGGTTCGTTGATCGCCACCGACATCTCACCCACAGCGCTCGCGCGCGCCGCCGAGCGGTGCTCCGCGTTCGACAACATCTCGTACCAGCAGCTCGACCTTCGCAACGACGAGTTGCCGGATCAGCTGGATCTACTCGTGTGCAGCGAGTGCTTGTACTTCCTCGACGACCCGGTCGAGCTAGCGAGGGTTGCATCTCGATTTGCTGCGGCACTCAAGCCGGGCGGCCGGTTCCTCCATGCCCACGCCCGGCAGCTCGTCGACGAGCCCGACGGAGTCGGGTTCGACTGGGCGCGATCGTTCGGCGCCAAGCGAATGGGTGAGATCTTCGCCGCCGACCCGAACCTGTCGCTGGTATCGGAGATCGTCACCGACCTCTACTTGGTGCAGATGTTCGAGCGTCCGCAGGCTGATCTTCCGGGCGCGGTACCTGTCACCGAGCGCCGTGCCCATGGCGAGCTACACGACGAGATCCGTCGGTTGATCGTGTCGGGCTCGTTCGCGCAGCTCCGGACAGCCACGCGCGAGACCGAGGTGACCAACCGGCTGCCGATGTTGATGTACCACCGGATCAGCGACGACGGTCCACCGGCGCTCGCCCGGTACCGAGTGACACCCGAGGCGTTCGAGGCGCAACTCGATTTCCTCCGGAGCCACGGGTACTACGGCATCACGATGCCGGACTGGCGTTACGCGATGTCGACCGGAAAGGCCCTGCCGGGGAGAGCGGTGATGGTCACCTTCGACGATGGGTATCGCGACTTTCTCGAGCAGGCGTGGCCGTTGTTGAGCGCGTACAAGTTCCCGGCGAACGTGTACGTCGTCGCCGATCTGGCCGGCACCGAGTCGTCGTGGGACGCTCACCACGGGCCACCGGCCGCGCTCATGGATTGGAACGAGATCCGCCATCTACACCGCAACGGAGTCCACTTCGGGACGCACTCGGCGACGCATCGGCAGCTGACGACGTTGTCTCCGCAGGAGGTCGTCGACCAAGAACGCCGCGCCCGCGCTCGATTCGCCTCCGAGCTTGGAGTCGATGCGGTCGATCTGGCCTACCCCTTCGGTGACTACGACGCGCTGGTGCGAGCCGCCGCACGGCGTGTCGGCTATCGGTCCGCCGTCACGACGGATCCAGGCTTGGCGACCGTCTGGGACGATCCGCTCGCGATCCCACGCGTCGAGGTGACCGGCGACACCGACCTCGACGAGTTCGTCAACCTGCTCGGGACGACCGATCGTCGCAACCTGGTCGGTCGCGCCGCCAAGTCCGTCTTGCGGCGACTCCGCCAGTAGCGGATCACGCGAGGCGGTGTTCCCGCGACCCGCCGAGCATCGAACCGTATGATTCATTGCGTGGGCAAACAGGAGCGACCGACCGCCTCCGCCGACATCCCCATCTCGGTGGTCATCGCCGCGAGCAACGCGGCGCCGTGGATCGCTGCCACGATTGCCGGTCTGAAGGCTCAGACGTACGTCGCCTGGGAGGCGATCGTCGTCGAGAACGGGTCGAGCGACGACACGCTCGCGGCGATCGAGCAGGCGGCTGCCGGCGACGATCGGTTCCGGGTGATCCAGCGCGAGCAAGCCGGAGTCAGCGCGGCCCGCAACGTTGGCATCGAGCATGCCCGTGGCCGTTGGTTGTACTTCCTGGACGCAGACGACCGCATCGAACCAACAGTCCTCGAGCGACTTTCGGCGGCCGTCGACGCTCGGCCCGATCTCGACTTCGTCCGGTGTGGGTGGGCGTGGGAGGCCGCCGACGGGCGGGTCGTGCCCGACGGCGACGAAGAACTCGACGCCGGCGGCGACTTGTTCGAGGTGTCGGCAAAGCGCTGTCCTACCGCGATTCACGCGGTCCTGTGCCGGCGTTCCCTGATCGAGGAGGTCGGAGGGTTCGACACGGGACTTGCATACGGTGAGGACTGGGATCTGTGGCAGCGGCTCGCTCGACGCGGCGTGCGTCATCACTTCATTCCCGAAACGCTCGTCTACTACCGCCTCAACGCAGGTTCGGCAAGCAACCGTGACCCGGTGCGGTCGTGCCGCGAAGCCCGCACGGTGATCGAGCGTGGTCACGCACCCGATCCGCGGGTTGCGAACCCGCTCGGCGGCCTCGCCGACGGGGCGCGTCGCGACGGGTTGCCGCTCGCCCTCGACCTGGCGGTCGTATGGGCGATCGGCTCGGCGATCGGTTCCGGGCAGAGCTGGAGCGACGTGCTCGACGCGTATCGACCCGAGCGGTTCGTCGCCCCCGAGCTCATCGCAGATGTGCTGTTCGAGGCGGTGCCGCTTGCCCGCGGCGCGTTGCCCTACGACTGGCCCGAGATCTGGGGCCGGAAGCAGCCCGATCTCGAGGCCGCCTCCGAGGCGATCGCCACGTGGTTCGGCCGGCCCGGAACCGGCCGGGCGGTGATGCGTAGCCTCGAGCGTCGGCTGCTCCTCGACAGCGCGCCTCCGGATGGCACCGAGCTTGGTGCCAGCGGAGTCGTCGACATCGACCTCGGCGGCTCGATCGCCGACATCGAGACCAGTCGGGGGATCGAGCAACTCGTCGTGAGAGTGAACTTGGCAGGCCGTTCCATGGGTTGCGTGACGGTGCCAGCGCTCGGTGGCAGCGCGACAGCGGCCAGTCTCCAGACGGCTGTGACCGACCAGTGTTGGCCGAGCCTGGCCCGGGCGGCCGCGCGCCGCCCGCTCGCCGCGCGCCGGCTGGTCGATGTCACCCGGCTGCCGACGGCGGTTCGTGCGGCAGCCCACATGGCGCTCGACACCCCGGTGCGTGGCCCTCGGGACATTCGCGCGCTCGTGCGTGGGGCCATCCGGTCGGCCGTCCGGTCGGCCTTTCGAATCGACGCGCCACGGGCTGCCGAGACGATCTCCTCGGCGACGACGAACCACGCCGCCGGGGCTGACGACCACGCCGCGGTCGAGTACTGGGAGTCCGTGTTCGCCAGCGCCGATCCGTGGGGCTACACGAGTAGCTACGAACAGACCAAGTACGCGCAGACGCTCGAGTTGCTCGGAACCGAACGGTTCGAGCGCGCCCTCGAGGTGGCCTGCGCTGAAGGCCACTTCACCGTCCAGCTCGCGCCGCTGGTCGGCTCGTTGACCGCCACCGACATCTCTCCGACGGCGCTCGAACGAGCCGCCGAACGTTGCGCCGCGTTCGGCAACATCACCTACCGCCAACTCGATCTGCGCAACGACGCGCTGCCCGATCAACTCGACCTGCTCGTGTGCAGTGAGTGCCTCTACTTCCTCGACGACTCCGCCGAGCTCGCCGCGGTGGCCGCCCGCTTTGCGGCGGCACTCGCGCCGGGCGGGCGGTTGCTCACCGCTCACGCGCGCCTGCTGGTCGACGAACCCGATGGCGTCGGGTTCGGCTGGAACCATGCCTTCGGCGCCAAGCGGATCGGCGAGGTCTTCGCCACCGAGCCGGGTTTGTCGTTGGTGTCCGAGATCGTCACCGACCTGTACATCATTCAGCTCTACGAGCGGACTGCCTCGCCACTGGGCACCGTCACCCGGCCGACGTCGCAACATCGCGCCCACGGTGAGCTCGATGCTGGGCTGCGACGGATGATCTGGTCGGGTGCGGTGTCGAAGACGCGGGAGGGTGCCCGCGTCACGGAGGTCACCAACCGGCTGCCGATCCTGGCGTATCGAGACCTCGGCCGTCGGGGGGACGAACCGTCATCCCAGACGGGCGTGACGTCCGATCAGTTCGAGGCCCAGCTCGACCACCTCCGTTCCGGTGGCTACTACGGGATCACCGTTCCCGATTGGCGCTACGCGATGGCCGCCGGCAAGGCGTTGCCCGGTCGCGCCGTGATGTTGACCTTCGACGGCGCTTACCGGGGGTTCGCCGATGTCGCCTGGCCGCTGCTCGGCGCGTACGGCTTTCCGGCGACGCTCTACGTCGTCGCTGAAGCTCCCGGCACGGGTTCGTCAATCGACAGTGAGCGGGTCGGGCCGGGTGACCTGATGGGGTGGGGGGAGTTGCGGCACTTACACCGCAATGGTGTACACATCGGCTCGTTGTCGGCGGCCGGTCGGGCACTCACGGCGCTCACTCCCGATGAGCTGGTCGATCAGGAACATCGTGGCCGGGCGGCGTTCGAGCGTGAGTTGGGCCTGGCCGTCGTGGACCTTGCCTATCCCCTGGGCGCGGCTGGCGACATCGTGCGGCACGCCGTGTGGCACGCCGGCTACCACACGGCTGTCACCACTCAACCCGGATGGGCCACCATCTGGGATGACCCGCTGGCGATACCGCGTCTCGACATCACCGGAGACACCGACCTCGACTCGTTCGTCGCCGGCCTGGGCACATCGGACGAGCGTCATCGAGTCGGTCGGGGCGCCAAGTCCGTACTTCGACGCTTGCGCCGTTAGAAGCCATCAACGGGCATCGCATGTGGAGGGGCCAGCGCGATCGACCCCGCAATCGGGTCTGCTGCCAACGGCTACGGTCGGGCTCAGTCGGTGAGAACCCTCCACGGGCGACCCCAACGGATGGTTCGTTCGTTCGGCTCGGTACCGGCGACCGTGAACGACATCGCCTGCTCGTAATAGCGTCCGAGGTCGTACGCGTCACCCATCCACAACGTGATCGTGTATCCGCCGGCCGCGAGGAACGGGGGTAGCTCGAACGCCAGACGGTGACGGCCGGGCGTGAAATGGGTGTTGCCGAGGTCGGTCGACGTGCGGAGTTGGTCGTCGACGACGGTCACCCCCCGGCGATTGATGATCACGACGGCCAGGTCGAGGCCCGGCCACGATTCGCGTACGTCCAGGTCGATGTGTGCCTCGATCGGTTCGCCGGCGGCAAACGTCGACACGGCGCGGCCGACGCTGTCGATCAGTTCAACGGAGTGCAGCGCGGCTCGCCCATCGGGGCCTTCGACGTCGAAGACCGATGCCGTCGCGCCGGAACCGGGCGGTTTGAGGTAGGCATCGACCACCTCGGGAGTCGGCCCGATCTGCTGTACCCGGCCGTGCTCGAGCCACACGCTCGTCGGGCACAGGCGCGTGATCGCGTCGAGGTCGTGGCTGACGAACACGACGGTGCGGCCGCTCGCTTCGACCTCGCGCATCTTGCCGAGGCAACGCTGCTGAAACTCGGCATCGCCGACCGCGAGCACTTCGTCGACGACCAGAATGTCGGCGTCCATGTGCGCGGCGATGGCGAACCCGAGACGAAGGTACATGCCCGACGAGTAGCGCTTCACCGGGGTCTCCATGAACCCCTCGAGGCCGGCGAACGACACGATGTCGTCGAGGCGCTGGGTCACCGCCTTGCGGCTCATCCCGAGGATCGCTCCGTTGAGGTACGTGTTCTCGAGCCCGGTGAGATCGGCATGAAAGCCGGTCCCTACCTCGAGCAGCGACCCCACGCGGCCACGGGTTCGGCAGCGCCCGACAGTCGGGGTGGTGATGTTGCTGATGACCTTCAGTAGGGTGCTCTTACCGGCTCCGTTGCGGCCGAGCACCCCGATCGCCTGGCCTTCCTCCACCGACAGCGACACGTCGGAGAGCGACCAAAACTCGCGCCGCGGACCGCGCTGGCGGCGCCGCGTGACGCTGCCGACGGCCCGTGCGAAGGCGTCCCTCAGGTCGGTGCCGCCGCCGTGGTGCTCGCCCAGCAGGTAGCGCTTGCCGACGCCCTCGAGTTCGATCGCCGCGCCCATCAGATGATGTCCGCGAACTCGCGCTCGCGACGGCGGAAGTGACTGGCACCGGCGATCAGCACGATGACGGCGACGGCCGACGACATCGCCACCCCGCCGGCGGGCGGCAGCGGTGCCCCGATCAGCGCCGAGCGCAACAATCCGACCACGCCGGTAACCGGGTTGAGATAGATGAGCGTCTGCCAAACACCCGGTACGAGGTCGACGGGATAGGCGATCGGAGCGGCGAACATCCCCACTTGGAGTCCGAAACCGACGAGCGTGGTCACGTCGCGGTAGCGAACCACGGCGGCACTGAGATACAGCACGGGGCCGGCGACCGCGACGACCATCAGGGCCAGTCCAGGAATCAGCCCCACGGCCAGCCCGACTGGCGAAAGCATGTCGCCGGCGAGCAGCCCCACCACGACGGCGATCAACATGCTCAGGCCGAGGTCGATTAGGCCGGGAAGCAGCGACGATGCCGGAGCGACGATCCGGGGAAACGAGACCTTGGTCAGCAGGTCGGAGTTGTAGAGCAAGCTCCCCGAACCAGCCGAGATTGACGACGACACGTAGGTCCACACGGCATAGCCGACGAGCGCGAAGGCGAAGTATGACGTACCGCCGACGTCGACGCCGGCGAGTTCGTGAAACAACAGGGTGAACGTGGCGGCCCCGATCAACGGTTGGATCAGCGCCCATGCTGCTCCGAGGAACGCCTGCTTGTAGCGCACCTTGACGTCGCGCAGGGCGAAGAACCACACCAGTTCACGGTGCTGCCACAACTCGGTGAACCGCAGTGCCGGCCAGCGCCTGGTGGGGGCGTTGTTGTCGACCCACTCGACGTCGTCGTGAAGCGCCACGGCGTCAGCGGGCGATCGCTCGGCGGTCGAACCGCGGGTCGAGTACCGCCACCGCGAGCTCACCGACCGCCCGGCTCGTGGCCGACGAGGTGAGGTGCTGCTCGAACAACCGTCGCCCGGCCGTGGCGAGCCGCTCGCGCCGTTCGGGATTGCCGAGCAACTCGATACATGCCTTGGCGAAGTCGTCCGCAGAGTCGGCCAGGATCGCCTCGGAGCCGTCCGTCAGATCGTGGCCCGCGCAGCCGAACGTGGTGGAGACCATCGGCACTCGGCGGGCGAGGCTTTCGATCACCTTGATGCGTGTTCCACCGCCCGAGTGTAACGGCACGACTGCGATCGACGCGGACCGGTAGTGCGGAGTGATGTCGGGCACGTATCCGGTGAGTGTGACACCTGGGGCGTCGGCGCCCCGCACCGTGGCTCCATCGCGAGCGCCAACGACGACGAACTCCGCGTCGGAGACCGCGGCCCGAACGGCCGGCAGCACGTGCTGAACAAACCACTCGACGGCGAGCCGGTTGGGCTCGTAGGTCAGCGGCCCGACGAAGAGCATCCGGTTTCCGCTCGCGGTACTCGGGGCCGCCGGCGTACCCGGGTCGGGGTAGCCGTTCGGGATCACGGCGACGTTGTCGCCGGCCACCTTGTCGGCGTCGTACTGTGAGCAGACCCCGACGCGATCGACCCGGCCGGCAATCGAGCGCTGGAGCCGGCGCCACAGCAACACGTGGACACGATCGTGCACGTTGCGTGGGAACGTCCTGAGCCGGCCCCGCAACGCCGTGCGATCGTGGATACGACTTTCCAGCAGCGCGTCGTTGAGGTCGTCGAAGTCGACGATCCGCGGTGCGTCGAAGAGCCCATCGGACACCAGGTGTACACGGCACCGGCAGCACACGACCAGATCCCAATCGGAACCCCCGACGGCTTCGACGATCTCGCGCCGCAGCCGACGAGTGGCCCGGTACCGCATCCGTGGCGGACGCAGCCGGACGAGGTCACCGAGCCACGCCCAGCGCCCGATCTCGCGTGCGCGAACGGTGCTGGTTCGATACAACTCGCTGGGACGCAGCGTCGCCCCGCGCTCGCTGGAGTCGATCAGGCAGACGTGCAGGTCACCGATGGCACGCAGGCCCTCGATGACGTTGGTGATCCGCACGCCGAACCCGGTGTCGTGGCCCGGCACGCGCTCGGTGAGCATCAGGATGCGAGCCGTTGGCACGCGGGACCGCGCGCTGGTGACCTGCGCGTCACTCACGGTCGCCGCTGCACCAAGCCGTCGTTCCTCGCTCTGCCGGCCGGCGCCGCGTCGCCCGCACACGGATCGCCGCGCGGCGCTGCCGAGGGCCGATGGCATTGCTGTTCATGTTCGCCGCCGAACTCAACGAGACGATCGCCCGCGGAGCGCTGCCGGGGACGTGCGGGCGGTTGGGTATCGGGAGAACCACGGAACGCTCGGCGCGCCGAGCGGTAGCACGTCGTTCATTCGATCGAACCTACCACCTCGTGCTCTCGGACCAGTGAGCCACCAGGGTTCGTCGCTGAGTCTTGAAGATCCCACGACACTGCCTCGGACCTGGGTTGCGTGTGAGCTGAATCTTCCGTGCACTGCTTGCGCCGGTAGGCGGCTGGCACCTACCGGCGATAGCGTGGCTCGCCTATGTCGAAGAAGACCTCGAAGCGCAAGGCTCGCATGCGTCGCAGCAAGGCGAACCACGGCAAGCGCCCCAACATGGGCCGCGGCTGAACCAGTACTGACCACATGACCGTGCCCCCGCCCACCCGGCGCGACGACACGGTCGACATCTTGCACGGCGTCGCCGTTGCCGACCCCTACCGGTGGTTGGAGGACGGCGACTCGCCCGAGGTGCACGAGTGGGTGGCCGCTCAGAACGCGGTCACCCGTCAGGCGCTCGATGCGCTCCCCGACCGGGGGGAGTGGCACGGGCGCCTCGTCGCGTTGATGGACCTGCCGGTGGTGCAGGCCGCCGCGCTGGCCGGGTCGCGGGTGGTGTTGCTGGAACGTCAACCGGGTGAACAGCAGGCCCGGCTGGTCTCGCGCGATCTGTCGGGCCCGGTGGTCTCGATACAACGGGGTGGCGGCTCCGCCGCGGGTGCGCCACTTGACCACCTTGATCTCGCGGTTGAGCCGGTGGTGATTTGTGACCCGGCGGGGATGGCGGGGGCGGGTACCGATGCGGCGATGGCGATCGACTGGTTCGAGGTCTCGGGCAACGGCGAGCTGGTGGCCTACGGAACCAGCGAGGGCGGCACCGAGGACTCGGTACTGCGCGTTGCCCGCACCGCCGACGGCACCGAACTGGGCGTGGCGATCGCCCACGCTCGCGCGTGCAGCGTGGGCTGGGACGCCGACGGGCGGGGCTTCCACTACACCCGCTACCCCGAGGGCGACCAGTACCACCGCAGCGTGTACCACCATCGCCTCGGCACGGCGCCCGACGGCAGTGCCGACCCGCTGGTGTGGGCCGAGCACCCGGTGCCCGACGCCTGGCCGATGGTGGCTGCCTCGCCCGGCGGCCGGTGGCTGCTCGTCACCGTCGGTGTCGGCTGGTCGCGTACCGACCTCCACCTGCTCGACCGCGACTCGGGCGAGTGGCGCACGCTCGTGCTTGGCGAAGACGTGTCGACCGAGTTCGCGTTCGTCGGCGACTTGGCACTGGTGGGCACCACCACCCACGCCGCGCCGCGCGGCCGAGTGGTACGGATCGACCTCACCGCCGAACTGCCTGGCGGGCCGGCCGACTGGCCCGAGCTGGTGCCCGAACGCGAGTTGGTCACCGGCGCCCCTGGCGTCGCCGGGCACGGCTTCTACGTGGTCGCCTCGCAGGCCGGCATCGACCGGCTGGAGTACTGGACGCTCGACGGCGACGGCCCGCAGGTCGTGCCGCTGCCCGGCGTGGTGTCGGTGGTGGGCGTCGACACACCCGGCCACGCGGCGCCCGGGCACGCGCTCGACGACGGCGCGCTGGCGGTGGTGACGGGCTTCGGCGAGCCGCCCGCGGTGTGGCGGGTAGAGCCCACGGCGGCAACGCGGGTACATCCCGACCTCGATCGCACGCTCGTTCCCGACCTCGCGGTCGAGCACGTCGAGTACCCGTCGTTGGACGGCACGCCCGTCGGCCTGTTCGTCATCCACCGCGCCGACGTCGCGCCCGGCCCCGACACGCCCACCATCCTGAACGGCTACGGCGGGTTCGCGATCGCCGAGTCACCCACCTGGTCACCGCTGATCGGCGCCTGGTGCGCAGCCGGTGGCCAGTACGCGATCGCCCAGCTCCGCGGTGGTTTCGAACACGGCGAGGAATGGCACCACGCCGGCTGGCGCGGCAACAAGCAGAACGTGTTCGACGACTTCGCCGCAGCCGGCGACTGGCTGGTTGCCGAAGGCCGCACGTCGCGGGCTCGGCTGGCGATCGCCGGTGGCTCGAACGGCGGGCTGCTGGTCGGCGCCACGATCACCCAGCGCCCCGACCTGTGCGCGGCCGCCTGGTGCGCGGTGCCACTGCTCGACATGGTGCGCTTCCCGCAGTTCCTGATCGCTCGCCTGTGGACCCACGAGTACGGCGACCCCGACGAGCCCGAGGCGTTCGCCTGGCTGCACGCCTACTCGCCGTACCACCGGGTGGTCGACGGCACCGCCTATCCGGCCACCCTGCTGACCACCGCCGAGGGCGACACCCGCGTCGACCCCTGCCACGCCCGCAAGATGGCGGCCCGTCTTCAGGAAGCGATCGCCGAGGTTGCCGGGGCCGGCCCGGTGCTGCTGCACCAGGAGGGCCGTGCCGGGCACGGCCAGGGCAAACCGGTCGGCAAGCGCGCCGACGAATACGCCGACGTGCTGAGCTTCCTGACAGCGCACCTGTCCTGAGTGGTCTCGATACACCGCCTGGCGGCGGCACTCGACCACCTGGGCCAAGGTCGTCGAGTGGCGCACTCGCGCCTGAGCCGCCACGTCGTTGTATCGAGACGACCGGTGGACGCGGTCAGCTGTAGCGGACGGTGAAGTCGGCGGCGGGGCGAGCGACGTCGCCGCTGGGGATCGCCTCGAGCAACTCGACCCAGGTGGTGCCGGGGTTGATCGGAATCGGCACGTTGGCCTCGGTGACGAGCCGGATGGGTTGGTCGGCGGCGGTGCGGAACCAACGTCCCTCGACTGCCTTGCCGTCGCTGAAGATGTAGACCGGACCGTTGCCGATCGTCTGGGCTTCGGGGCTGCGGGTGTCGATCACGCTCGGCTTGTATTCCAGCACCATCAGTACGACGTTGGTGGCACCGATCGGCCCGTGCGACACGTCGATATGGGGTGAGCCGCCCATCGAGCGCATGAACGCGTGTGCTTCGGCGTCCCAGTCCCACGACACGTTGATCGAGCCGATGCGCAGGTCCGCCCCCGCCACCGGGTCGCCGGTGAACGTCCCGTCGGCGTCGAGGTAGCTGAACTGTGGTGGTGGCGCGCCCGGATGCCCGAACGGGATGTGCTCCCACAACCGCTGCGTGCTGGTGTACAGGTTGTGGGGCGTCGAGCCGGCCCCCCGGTAGTACGTGCGCGGGGTGTGCTGCCAGTTGAGGTCGATGAACGTCGAGGCCGCGATCAGGCGGGTCACGCCCGGGTTCCCGCCCGACCAGGCGAACAGCGGATTGCGCAGTGCGGTGAGCAGGTCGACGTCTTGCGACCGGCCCGATCGCACCGGCCCGACCGGGTCGGAGTCGCGGGAGTGGAACACGGCGGCAAAGCGCGTGATGCGACCTTCGACCATCTCTTCGAACACGAGGTCGGCGACCCCGAGCCCGCTGTGGTTACGGCGGGCAGCCGAGGCGTTGTCGATCTTCACGACCAACGCCGGCCGGTCGATGATCTCGCTGGCGTCGGCCAGCGGCTGCCCCGTCAACGGCTGGCGGGGGACCGCCGGAACCGTGGTCGGCGGCACCGTCGTCGCAACCGTGGTGGGCGCCGTTGTGGCAGTCGGCGCCGTCGTCGTCGTCATCCGTATCGTCGTGGTCGGCGCCGCGGTGGTGGGCGCGGGGGCCGTCACCGGGGGCGACGTGGGCGCGACGGTTCCGTCACCGCCACCGCAGGCGGCCAGGGCCGCGAGGCCGCCGGCGAGTGTCAGCGCGAGCAGCGTTTGGGGGCGACGCAAAGGGTGGTTGGGGGTGAGCATTCCGGCCTCCAGGGGGACGAGCCGGCTCCAGTGTGCCCCACGTCGCCCGACGATGGAGGTCGCCCGCGCCCCAAGGTGGTCGAGCCGGTCGTTACCGCCGGCCAGGAGGAAACCGCCGGGCAGGGGAGCGCCGGCCAAGGTGCTTGGGCCTGTCGAAACCATCGGACAGGAAACCGCCTTCAGGACTCGTCGTCGGCGCAGCCGGCACCTGCGTGGTAGGCGAACGTGCCGTCGAAGCCGAGTAGCTCGTTGACGAGGTACCGCTGGACGGCGGTCTGCGACAGATACGGGATCCCGCGGCGTTGGAAGATCGCCTTCTCGCGCTCGAACGCCGGGTAGGAGCCTTCGCCGGAGTGAGCACGCTCCCGCCGACCCACCCGTCAAGGTAAGTTGATGATCGTGGATCCGGTGATCGTGGCGTCAGCTCGCAAGCACCAGATCACCGACGACGACATGCTTCACGCCTACCGTAACCCGATCCGAGTGTTCGACCTCGACGACCTCACCATGCTCATCGGCCCCGACACCGCCGCCCGGCTCCTCGAGATCGGTGTGTCTGCGGCCGAAGGGATCGAGTTCATCGTTCACGCCATGCCCGCACGCAACAGATTCCTGGAGACCTGATGCCCCGCTCGATCCAAGACATCCTCGACCACGCCGACGAACTCTCCGCCCGATTCGAGAACTACGAACCCGAACCCGGTGACGAACGACCCGTCGAGGAGTACCTCCTCGAACGCGCCGCGCTCGCACGGGCACGCAGCGAACGACAGATCGTCGACGCCATCACTGCCGCCCGCGCCAAGGGCGTGTCATGGCAGCGCATCGGAGAGTTGCTGGGCACCTCAGCCCAAGCGGCGCAGCAGCGCTACGGCCACGTCATCACAGCCGGCTGAGCCGCGACGCCGTCTGGTTCATGACCGGCGGCCACGGTGCGGGTTGCACGGTGAGGCTCACCCTCGGTCACGATGTCGACGCGAGTTCGGTGAGCAGTTCGTCCAGTTGCGCGAATGTCTCGTGCATCGCATCGGCTGCGCCGCCTTCGGTTTCGAGCGCTTCCTTCGAGGGATACAGCTCGCTCACGACGAGCAGCGTCTTGCCGTCTGTTTCGGTCAGCGTGACCGTGGTGATGGAGCCGTCCTCGCCGCCTTCTTCGTTCGTCCAGACGATGCGCGATGGCGGTGTCACTTCGAGGTATCTGCCGAAGAAGTCCATGCCTTCGCCGAAGTCGAGGCGGTAGCTGCCGCCGGTGCGTACATCCATCTCGCAGGACCGCAGCGTCATGCCCATCGACTTCGGCACCCACCAGCGCTTGAACAGCTCGGGGTCCGACCACGCCTCGAACACCAGGCGCGCGGGAGCGTCGAACGATCGCGTGACGACGACCTCGCGATCGGACGTGCGCTCCACCTTCGTGATGTTCTTCATCGGGGCGAGCTCACTCTGTTCTGCTGCGTCCATCTGACTTCTCCTTCTGTTTCAATTCCTCGATGACCTGGTCGAGTTCGCCGAAGCGCGCGTCCCAGAGCTGGTGATACGTCTCGATCCACTCCGTCACTTCCTCGAGGCGGCGAGCGCCGATGCGGCAGGTCCGTACGCGGCCGACCTTTTCGGTCACGACGAGCCCCGCCTGTTCGAGGACGCCGACGTGCTTCCTCATGCCCGTGAGGGTCATGCGGAACCGGTCGGCGAGGTCCGTGATCGAAGCTTCCTCGCGGCCGAGCTGCTCGAGGACACCGCGACGCGTGGAATCCGACAACGCCGCAAACGAGGCATCGAGCTGGGCGCTCGAATACTGAACCATATAGTTCAGTATCTATCACGCTCCGGAACGGCTCGCAAGCGTCACCACCTGCCAACGTTGCCAACACGGCACCAAGAACAGCTTGGGCCAGCTCCAATACCGTTCAGTTTGCTGCCTGCTCCCGGTGGTTTCGACAAGCTCAACCACCTGGTCAGCGCCTGCGTCCGGTGGTTGAGCCTGTCGAAACCACCGGGCGTGAGAACGCGCTCAGTCGTCGTCGGCTCGGCCGGCGAGGTAGGCGGCGCCTTCGGTGCAGTCGTCGGTGGCGAGGGGGCACCAGCGGCACGACGACCCGGGGCGCTTGACCGGTTCGGCGCCTTCGACGCGCAACTCGATCTCGCGGTGGATGCCGTCGAGCGTGCGCCGTGCGGTGGCCCGCAGCGTGCCCTCGGTGACGTCTTCGGTCGAGGCCTCGCCGGCGTCGAGGTAGTACGAGGCGAGCTTGCGTGGGGGCACCCGGCTGCGCAAGGTTTCGACCAGCGCGTAGAACCGCAGGTCTTCGCGGTGGCGTGGTGCGGCCCAGCCGGTCTTCAGGTCGACCAGCACCTTGCGGCTGGTGCTGCCCGTGAGGTTGGCGCCGATCAACAGGTCGACCTTGCCCGACAGCATGATCGGCCCGTCGGCCGGCCAGCGGATCGACGACTCGGTGCGTACCCGGGTGGCCTGGGGCATCGGCGGGAAGCACTCCTGGAACGTGATCACCTTGTCGACCGCGGTGCTGCGCAGCAGGGCGCGCTCGGCCTCGGGCAGCCCGGCGAGGTAGTCGGCCAGCCCACGATCGGCGTTGGCGAGTTGCTCGAACGCTTCGTCGACCAGGCCCGCCGGGTGGGCCTCGACACGTCGGTTGAGGAACAGCTCGATGGCACGGTGGGCCACCTGGCCACCGGCGATCGCGGTGTTCCAATGGAAGTCGTCGGGCAGCAGGTGCTGGACCTCGCAGCCGAACACGCTCGCCAGCCGGTGCTTGCTGACGAACAGCGTGGTCTCGTCGAGCCGGTCGTGGAACTGCTCGATGGTGTCGGCCACGTCGGCACACAGCTCGTCGACAAACTCGGGGTCGAACTCCACCGGCGTGCCGGCGCGCAGCACGTCGAGCGTCTTGCGCTGTAGCCACGTGAGGTCGCCGAGCCGGTTCGGTGCGGCCGATGCCGTGCCGGCGTCATCGGTGGGGTCGGCCACAGCGTCCATCGGACATAGTCATACAGCAACCCTGTGACATCCCCTAGGCATGATGACCGTATGCCCGCTCCTGCCCCGCTCGCCGCCGCCACCAGCGCCGGCCGCACTGCCGACACGGCAGGTTCGCCCGGGCGCGGTGGCCAGGCCAGCACGGTCGACTTCGCCGGGGCTGCGCGCACGCTCACCAGCACCGCCCGCTCGATGGGTTTGATCGGGCCGTCGTTCCGGTGCCCACCCCGGCTGGTGGGCGTCGACCGCACTATCCGCCGGCGGGGCGATGGGGCGATCGTCGCCGTTCGCCTGCGCGAGCGTCCGTGGCCGGCCGTGCTCGCCGACATGATCGAAGGGGTCGTAGTTGCGAATGCCCTCCACCCGCCCGCCGCCGACCGGGTCCGCGCCGACCTGTGGCGGGCCTGCGCCGGCCAAGCCGGCGACACGGAGCGCCACGTCTCGGCAGCAGCATGAGCCTGGATTGACCGATCTGGCGACTCGTTCCTCGCCGCCATCACGGTCAATCCAGGCTCGTCAACGCTTTGCGTTCAAGCGCCACGCAGGCTGGGTTCCACGGACGGTGCACCGAAGCCAACGTCGCCGCGACCGCCGCGGTCTGGGGCAACGCCGACGGACGATCGCAGCGATCGGTGGTCCAGCATGACGGCGAGTAGCGTCTGCCGTCATCACGCTGGTGACCGTTGACGAGGTCCGCCGCCGGGTGCGGCACCTTCACGAGCAACGGTTCTACGCGCCCCCAGCCGACCCGACCCTGGTCGCCGATGCCGAGGCGCTCGGCCACCCGGCCCTGCTGTTCGAGGCGCTCGTCGCGCATGCCACATGGCTGCTGTTCGAGGAACGGTTGCCCGAGTGCGAAGCCGTCGCGCGTCGTGCGTTCGGCCTGTACCTCAACGACCCGTCGGTCGCCCACCCCGAGGCGACGCCCAACCTGTCGCACCTGCACAACCGGCTGCACGTCCTCGCCGACTGGTCGGGGCGCTCGCGCGAGGCGTACCGGTTCGCGGCCGAGTCGCTCGCCGCAGCCGGTGCCGACGCCGGCCAGGGTGTGCTGCTGGCGGACGTGTTCCATTGCGAGGTCAGCCTCGGTGTGGTGGGCCGGGCCACCGAGTTGTACGCCGCTACCGGATGGCGCCCGGCATTCCAGGCCCCCGGCGGGCGTTGGGCCGAGATCAGCATCGCTCGGCTGGTCGCTACCGAAGGCGATGCCCGCGAACCGATCACGCGGATGGTGCTGCTCGCCGAACAAGCCGACTCGACCGACATCCCGCCGGCGTTGCGCTGGCACATCGCCTCGTGGGGTGCGGCGTGCGCTGTCGAGCAGGGCCATTGGGACCTCGTCGAGCGGGCGTCGAGGCGACTCGACATCATGTTGGCCACCACCGACCCACCCCCGGGGCGGCGTCAGCGGGCCGAGTACACGGTGCTCCAGGCCGAGGTCGCCTACGCCCGCGGCGATGCGGCCACGGCGCTCGCCCGGCTCGACGAGCTCGCGGCAGACGACGACCCGTACAACGCGCTGGTATTCAGCCGGGCGGCGCTGCTGCGGGCGACCGACCACTTGGCCCGTGGGCAGCCAGCCCACGCGGTCGAGGCACTCGCCGACGCGGCCGGACGCTTCGACACCCTGCCCAAGCAGCTGGTGCCACGGTTCAACAGCCTCCGTCGGGCGGCCCTCGGCGCGATGGGTGACGACGCCGCACTCGCCGCCGACCTGTCGGCTGAACTCGACGAGTTCGACCGGCCCAGCCGGCGTCAGGCCGTGGTCGACCTGCTCGGCGACGACCTCGCCGCCCGGCTCGACGCGGTGTTCGACGGGCTCCAGGATTCGCTGGTGGGGCACCTCCGTTGGGAGCAGGGTGAAGTGGTCGAGGCGATCTCGCACGACCTCGCCGGAGCGGCCACACTGGTGCGCCTCAGCGTCGGGCTGCTCGACACCGACCGCGACCGGGTGGCGGCGGCGCTCGGCGCCGCCACACAGCGAATGCGGGCAATCGTCGACTCGTTCGCCCTGCTGGTGGCCATCGAACGCAGCCGACTACGGCCAGCGCTGACGGCGCACGCGTTCGACGCGCTGGTCGAGCGGGTCGTTGCCAACGTCCGCCCGCTCGCCGACTCGAAGCAGATGCCGATCTCGGTTGTCGCCGGCGTCACGTCCGACGCGTCGGTGCTCGCCGACATCGGCTTCTTCGAGATGTCGTTGTCGAACGTGCTCGTCAACGCTGTCAAGTACGCCCCGCCGGGCAGCCCGATCGTGGTCCTGCTCGACCGGCTCGGCGGGCTGGTGCGGGTGAGCGTGTCCGACGTCGGCCCCGGGCTGGCCGGCGACGAGCTCGAATCGGTCTTCCAACGTCACGTGCGCGGTCGGGCCCGGCCCACCGGCTCCGAGTCGAGCCTGGGGCTCGGGCTGTACATCAGCCGGGCGATGTGCGAGTTGATGGGTGGACGGGTGTGGGCCGAGTCGCCGGGCCCGGGGCGGGGGGCGACGTTCACGATCGCCCTTCCCGAATTGACCGCCCAGGGGCCGGCGTGAACAAGGGCGCAGCGTGAGCCCCGACGCCACGGTCGAATTGCCGGTCGTCGTGGTGATCGACGACGACGAGACGTTCGCCGAGATGCTGACGTGGTCGCTCGAACGGCGCGGGTTCCGCACGGTCGCGTGCTCCACCCCGGCCGCCGCCCGGACCGCGTTGCTCGACCACGACGTCGCCGCGGTGGTGTGCGACATCGAACTCGGCGCCGGCGTCACCGGCACCGCCCTGGTAGCCGAGCTGCGCCGCCAAGCCGACCGCGAGCTGCCGGCGGTGTTCGTGTCGGGCTACCGAGCCGAGTTCGTGCACCTCGACGACGAGCGCGACCGGTTCCTGCAGAAGCCGTTCGCGCTCGGCGAGTTGGCCGAACTCCTGACGTCGCGCCTCACCACCTGATCGGCAGGTACTCAACCCGCACTGGTGGCAAACGTGATCCGCACTCGCCCGGTGTCGGTGCAGGTGGCCGCCAACTGACCGCCGGCGTCAGCGAGCTGCGTCGCCGCCAGGGCCCACACGGTCGGCCCGCCGGCGGTGGACGCGGTGATCGAGTCGACCGCTGCCCAGCCGCTCGGTGCCGCGCCGTCCGCGGTCAGCTCGATCGTGATGCGCGGCTCGGTGTGGGTGACCGCCACCGAGACCGTGCCGCCGCGCGGCGCCGCCCGGATCGTCAACGCGAGCACGCTCGTCAACGCCGAACACACGGCCGCGGTGGCACGTTCGACCGTCGCCTGCGTGCCTCCGGTGACGACCAACTCGACCTTGCGGGCCGCCGCGATCGGTGCCACCCGAGTCAGCGCGTCGCCGACCACGACATCGAGGGCGTGGCCGGCGTCGGGGTCGCGCCCGTCGGCCGACGCATCCAGTTCGGTGTCGCGTAGCTGGCCGACGAGCAACTCCATCTCGGCCAACCCTCGTTCCACCAGGACTGCCAGACGCTCGCCGTCGACATCGGGTTCGCCGAGCAGGTCGGCCGCCAACTCGAACACGGCGATCGGCCCGCGCAGGTCTTTGGCTGCTGCCATCAGCAGTTGGTCGCGCGTAGCCAAGGCCCGGTTGAACTCGGCCGCGCGGCCCTCGGCAGCGCCCGGGATGAGGTCGGTGGCGAACGGGTCGGCCACGGCCAGTTCCGCCTCGATCAGCAGCACCACCGGAATCGCCAGGTGTCGCGAGGCGAGGATCTGGCGGGCCTCACCGAGCGCTTCGGCCGCACGTCGCCAGTCGCCCTGGCTCTCTGCCACCGCAGCCTCGAGCCGCCGCGCGAGCGCTCGATGCTCGGCGCCCAGCCGCTCGGTGTCAATCATCGCCAGGGTTGGCGTCATGGCCGCGATCCGGCCGCTCTTGCCCTGAGCATGGGCGAGCGCAAGCAACACCAGGTGGCGCCGCAAGGAGTCGCGCCCGCCGATGCCATGGGCTGCGGCGACCGCGATCGCGCAGGCGCGGTCGTGCTCGCCGAGAGCGAGTGCCAGCTCGTATCTCGCGTACTGGAGCAGGAACCGGCCGGCCAACGTGGGCGGCTGACGGCTGAGTTCGACGGTAGCCAGGTCGAGTTGGTGGCGGGCCTCGTCGAAGCGTTCCAACCGCGTCAACACGCGAGCGAGGTCGCGATGGTCGCGAGCACGCCGGCCCTGTCCTCCGGGCAGGGTGAGACAGCGCTGCGCGTACGACAGCGCGGTCTCGGGCCGTCCCAACCAGGCCAACGTGCTGCCCAGTGCGGCACACAGCAGATGTGACCGCGGCGACAGGCGCGCGGCCAGCTCGCGCAGGAGCGCCGCGGCGTGCCCGGCGTCGCCCTGTTGGCGGGCGATCCAGATGCGCTTGCTCACCGCCCGCGCCCAGCTCAGTTCGAGCCGGTGCGCATCGGCGAGCTCGGCCGAGGCGTCGACCCGGTCTGCCGCGGCGTCGTAGTGACCGAGTTCGTCGAGCACCTCGGCGTGGACGTAGCCGGCCCAGCACTCGACCTGGACCGCGTCGACGACGCGGTCCCTGGGGGAACTCCCGGTTGCCCCACCCAGCAGTTCCTCAGCCGCTGTGCACTCGGCTCGCGCCTGCTCGAACCGGAACTGGAGCAGATGCGCGGCCGCGGTGTGGACGTGCGCGGCAGCCTGAAGGACGGGGTCGGTCGAGGCTCGGCACAGGGCGAGTTCGGTGGCGTCGTCGGGGTGCGGTTCGGTGCCCCCTTCGGCCCAAGCCCGGACGCGCTCGCCAAACGCCACAGACCGACACTAGTCCCGGATCCACCGGGATGACCGCTCGTTCCTCGCCGTCATCCCGGTGGATCCAGGACTCCGTAACGCTGTGCGTTCAAGCGCCACGCAGGCTGGGCGTCACGAACGGTGACCCCGGCTCTCGGTCGGCGCAACCGCCGTGGGCCCGGACAACGCAGCGTGCGGCCATCGCGATCGATGGGACCAGACCTATCCGCGGGTATCAGCGGTCGGAGTGTCGCCCGCTACCGTCACCAACGCATGTCTGCGTCCCCTCACGTGCCCGTCATCGCCGGCGCGGCCCAGGTCGTTCAGCGGCCCGGTGAACAACCTCTCGATGCTGCCTGCGGGCCGATCGAGTTGATGGTCGCGGCCGCCCGCGCGGCGGCCGATGACGCGGGTGCGCCGGGCCTGCTCGCCCGGCTCGGGTGGATCGGGGTGGTGCCCGGCTGGTATCGCTTCAACGACCCCGGTGCGCTGGTGGCCGAGCAGCTCGGTTGTGCCGGAGCGGCGACTGCCTTGTCGGCGATTTCCGGCACCGCCGCGCAAGACCTGCTCGGTCTTGCGTGCGCCCGGATCGCGGCCGGCGACCTCGACGCCGCGCTGGTGGTCGGCGGCGAGGCACGCTGGACGTCGACGCGCCTGAAACAGTTCGGGCAGACTCCGGCCTGGCGCCACGACGACACCAGCAGCGAACCCGAACACGTGTCGGGGTTCCCCAACGAGATGCTCGCCGAGTTGTCGGTGCTCGGGTCGGCTGCCGGGGCGTACGCGTTGTTCGAAGACCGTCTGCGGGCCGCTGCCGGTGAGTCGCCGGCGGCCCACACGGAGCGGATCGCCGCGCTGTGGGCCGGGTTCAGCGCGGTCGCAGCCGCCAATCCGTACGCCTGGGATCGCACGGCCCACAGCGCCGACGAGATCGGCACGCCGTCGCCCGGCAACCGTCTGATCGCCCACCCGTACACGAAGGCGATGGTCGCCAACAACACCGTCGACATGGGCAGTGCGGTGCTGCTGTGCTCGGCCGAGGTCGCCCGCGCGGCGGGGGTGGCGGCCGACCGGTTGGTGTTCCCGCAGGTGGTCACGCACAGCCACGAGACGTGGCGGGTGGCCGAGCGCCGCGAGCTACACCAGTCGCCGGCCTTGGCCGTGGCCGGTCGGGCTGCGTTCGCCCACGCCGGTGTGGCGCCCGGCGACATCGAACACGTCGACCTGTACGCCTGCTTCCCGTCGATCGTGCAGATGTCGTCGGCCGCGCTCGGCGTCGGCACCGACCGGCCGCTCACGCTCACCGGCGGGCTGGGGTTCGCCGGGGCGCCGATCGCCAACGCCGTCGGACAGGCCCTGGCAGCGATGGTGCCGCGGGCCCGGGCCGGTGGCTGGGCACTGGTGCACGGCAACGGCGGGTGGGCCACCAAGCAGTCGTTCGGCATCTACCGCAACTCGCCGCCGCCGGCCGGATTCGCCGACGTCGACGTGCAGGCCGACGTCGACCTGGCCCCGCGCGACGTGCTGCCCGACGACTGGTCGGGCGACGGCACGGTCGAGGCCGCCACCGTGCTGTACGACCGCGACGGGCCGGCGCGCCTGCTCGCCACCGTGCTCGACGATTCGGGTGCGCGGGCGTGGGCGTCGAGCACAGAACCCGATGTGTTCAGGCAGGCGACCGAGCACGGCCTGTCAGGGTTGCCCGCCAAGCGCGGCGCCGACGGCAGGTTGCTGCTGTGAACCCGGCCGTGGTCTGGGGCACCGCCGGTGCGCGGTCGCGACGATCGCGGGTGTCAGGGTGAGTGTCGTCACCGTCGCCCGTGACGGTGTCCGGGCCCGTAACGCTGTGCGTTCAGGCGCCACGCAGGCTGGGCTTCACTGGCGGGGCACCAGGGCCAGCGGGGCCACCACGGCCGTGGTCTGGGGCAGCGCCGGTGCGCGGTCGCGACGATCGAGGGTGTCAGGGTGAGTGTCGTCATCGTCGCCCGTGATGGTGCCCGGGCCGACGTCACCGTGCGGCACGCGGGCAAGCGCAACGCGATGTCGGAGGTGGTGCAGGACGCCCTGGCCGCGACGTTCACCGAGCTCGCCGGCGACCCGTCGATCGGTCTGGTCGTGCTCACCGCCGAGGGCGATGCCGCGTTCTGCTCGGGCGGCGACCTGTACGAGGTGGCCCGTGCCGACACGCCGGAACTGGCACGCGCGCTGGCGATGCGCATCCGGGGCGTGCTCGACACCATCCGGCGTTTCCCGGCCCCGGTGGTCGCCGCGCTCAACGGGTTGGCGCTCGGCGGGGGCAGTGAGTTCGCCCTGTCGGCCGACTTCCGGGTTGCCGCGGCCCACGCCCACATCGTGTTCGGGCAGGTCGGCCAGGCCGTGTCGCCGGGCTGGGGCGGCGGTGCCGACCTGGTCGAACTGGTCGGCGCGGCGACCGCCCAGCGCCTGCTGGCGAGTGGAACCAAGCTCACCCACGCCGAGGGCCTGTCGCTCGGCCTCTACGACGCGGTTGCTGCCGAGGGCGAACCACTCGCGGCCGCGGTCGACCGGTTCGTCGCCGCGCTGCTCGACGCGCCGCCCCAGGTACTGCGCGCCAACAAGTCGCTCGCGATCGCGGCCCGCTTCACCGCCCAGCGCGCCGCCGTCGAGGCCGCCGAACTGGCTGGCTTCGTCGACACCTGGATGCACCCCGACCACTGGCACCGCCTCAACCAGTTCCTGAACCGCCCCCGCTGACACCGCCAAGGTGGTTGAGCCTGTCGAAACCACCGGTGATCCGCACGACGGTGGTAACGACCGGCTCAACCACCTTGGGGCTGCTAGGAGCGTGGGTCAGAATCCGCTCGTAGCCAGGTGGGGCGTGGAAAACTTGGTGGATGACCGATGAGGTTGGGGATGGCCGGTTGTTCGTGGTTGGTGGGCCGGACGGGGCGCCGGTGGT
>Ga0182745_1000393_pt1 | contig 50301 bp, 53 predicted proteins | sample eDN3rd30CKraftBY_FD_128523 | JGI IMG/M metagenome (GOLD analysis project Ga0182745, IMG submission 128523) | Enriched backyard soil microbial communities from Emeryville, California, USA - eDNA 3rd pass 30_C Kraft BY (version 2) (version 2) | ecosystem: Environmental > Terrestrial > Soil >... | reverse complement strand
CATGGACCTGGTGGCCGGCGTCAAGCGCGTCGTGGTGGTGATGGAGCATGTGGCCAAGGCCAAGGACGGCTCGGAGGATGCGAAGCTCTTGAGCGCCTGCAACCTGCCGCTGACCGGTCAGGGCGTGGTCGATCTGGTGATCACCGATCTGGGCGTGTTTGCCATCGACAAGAAGGGCGGCACCGGCATGAGCCTGATCGAGCTCGCCGACGGCGTCAGCGTCGACGAGATCCGGGCCAAGACCCAGGCCGACTTCAAGGTCGATCTCAATAAAGCCCGGTCCGACGCTGCCTGAAACTCCTCATGCGCCCGAATTCCGATTCTGCTTAGGAAAGCAGGATTGGATACATAACGTAGGCTTGATCCGCGAAGATGAATCCTTGCTCGATCCTCACGCGCGAGGGTCGCCTCATAGCGTTGAAGTGGACGTTCATAAAATTGGAACAAAGTCGCATTTCGATCCGTCTCAGACCTTCCCTGCGCGGCTCATGAAAGGGTACGTTTAGGCGGATCGAAGGTCGGTGGTGCTCGGTACCTAGAGCATTTTTCGGCGAAGTGGATCCGGTTCGCCGGCAAAAAATGCAGCAAAGCAAAGACGAGAGATGCTTCCACGCAAGTGGAAACAGCTCTAGTCCGCCTTGCGCCTGACCTGCCCAACCCGGTTCAACACCTCACGCGGGATGCCGTAATCCTTCACCACGGCCTCCCAGTTCCGGAACCCGCACAGCTCCCGCTGGATCATGAAGGCCCAGACCAGGTCGGCAGCATCATGCAGCATTGCACGACGCCGTTCCTCCCCGCCCGTTCCATGCGCCGCCGCATCGAAGGCACGCAATGCCGCAAGGGCCTGTTCCACTTGGCCAGCCAGGCTCCCCAGCGTCTGCGCCTTTTGCTCGCGCAACTCGTAATCGAGCACATTCCATCCGGTTTCCAGGCTGAGGCTCGTCGATAGGCTCTGGGGGATGCGAACTACCATCTCTGGACCCGGCAATAGTTGACGACGAGAACCAAGATGATGCCGTCATGCTCATGATTGAACGCGACACCCTGGCGCAAGCCAGCATAGCCGTTCGTCAATCGGCAAGCGATAGGCCGGGATGCGTCCGATAACTCGGGGCGTCGTTCATCGTCGCCACGACTGTCTTGCGAACTCGCGTCACATGAGCATGACGGGTGGCTGAGCCGCAGGTCCTCTCCCCCTCCGGCCCGACGCTCGATGCGGTTCGATCTCAAAGAGGCATCGTGGCCACGTAGATCGCCAGAATGAGCAGGACGCATGCTCCCAAGGTACCGGCGATCCAGGGCGCAAGTTGGATCCTGTAGTGCTCCTCCAGGCGTCTTTGGTGTTTGCGGCGGGACATCGGGCGCCTCCCCCGGTTGATTGGCGCTCGGTGAGGCGCCGGAGCGATCTTAATACGATGGCGGCTGCACGACGACTCCATTCCGGAGCATTAGAACGTCGACAGGGCCTGGCATCGTAAGCCTCCTCCCGCCAGACCGGACCAACGGACGAGATCCGCATGCTGGTCAGGGCTGAACCCCGGGCACGTGACCATGGGCGCCTTAAGTTACTCCTCGTCCTCGCCATCGCCCCCGCTGGCCGACGTCTTCGAAGCGGCCGAGCCCTGGTCCGCTGCTTCATGTTTACGGCGGCGGTGCCGCCAGTGTTCATGCTTCCTTGGCGCAAGCGATCGCTTGGACCATGGCTCTGACAGCCGCCTCCAGTTCGAGGCCGCTCTCGCGGACCAGGGTCCGCCATGTGAAGAAGCTGAGCGCCAGCCTCAGCACGGTCCGCTGCGCCATGCCCAAGTCCGCTCCGAGCACCTCCTGATAGGCCGCCGTGAACGGGCCGTATCGCAACTCGGCGATCTCCTTCGTCAATGGGTGGTATTCGGCATCCCGCAGCACGCAGGCGGCCAGATCGGCGTTGCGCTCGTACCAGTCATAAATGGCACGAAGGCCGACCCGGAGGCGCTCGGTCCCATCCCCGAGCATCCGCCAAGCCGCCGCGTCAGGCAGGGGATCGCGCTCCAGCGTCAGACCCGAGCAGGCCAGGAAAAGGCTGCGCTCATCGGGAAAATGGGCGTAAAGAGTGTGCCGCTGAACACCGGCACGCTCGGCGATCATACTGAGCGAGGTGAGCGCCGGACCGACGCTGCCGTGCAGATCCACGGCGGCATCGACGATCCTCCGTCGGGTTTCCGCCTGCCGGTCAGCACGCTTCTTCAGGGTGTAGGTCCGGGTCATGTGTGTTTCGGCACACAGCACTGCGCCGCCATATTGACCACCTGCCATTTTCGCTGCACACAATTGTACGTTCAAATGTGACTGCTGTCCATCGTGCCCAGTCCGGCCGGTGGCGACCACCAGGATGATCGCGTGGAGAAAGTCATGGAACCCAACATCAGCGAAATCGCCGACGGCATCTATCGGATCTCCGTTTTCGTCCCGGAGATCGCCCCACCGGTCGGCTTTACCTTCAACCATTTCCTCGTGCTCGGCGACGAGCCGCTGCTGTTCCACACCGGGTTGCGAAAGATGTTTCCACTCGTGTCCCAAGCGGTGTCCCGGATCATGCCTGTTCACAATCTGCGCTGGATCACGTTCGGCCACTACGAGGCCGATGAGTGCGGCGCCATGAATGAATGGCTGGCCATGGCCCCGGACGCTCAGGTGGCGCATGGGATGACCGGATGTCTCGTATCCCTGAACGACATGTCGGATCGACAGCCGCGGGTGCTGGCGAACGGCGAGATCATTGATCTGGGCGGAGGAAAGAGGGTTCGTTACCTCGATACCCCGCACACCCCGCACGGGTGGGACGCCGGCGTGATTTACGAGGAGGCGACGGGAACGCTGCTCTGCGGCGATCTCTTTACCCAGCTCGGCAATGGCCCGGCGCTGATGGGAGGCGACATCGTCGGTCCGGCGATCGCCGCCGAGGACCTGTTCCAGTACTCCAGCCTCAGCCCCGACATGGGAACGACGATCCGTTCGCTCGCAAAGCTGTTGCCACGGACGCTGGCGCTGATGCACGGACCGTCTTTCTCGGGCGACGGCCGAGCGGCGCTCAATGCGCTGGCGGATGAGTACGACCGCCGTACGTCCGATCGCAGGCAGGCAATCGCTCAGGCCACGGCCGCTTAGGCAGAACTAAGAGAAGTTCACGATCTCTGGATGGGCTGGCTCGCGATGATCGTGCGGTGGCACCGGATCCAGCCGACGCTGCCGCTGAAGCAAGGCATCCGCCGAGGCGGGGCCCGTGGCCATCCCCTCCGTAGAAATACGGGCTTTCGCTAGGTCCCAGATCGCTCTCATCTTTGCCAGGACCAGCATGGGATCGTTGCCCGGGAACATTGGCTCGACCTGTGATTGTTCTCTGTCGTCCTCGTTGTTCAAGCGCCGGATCCTTAGGGTCTCGAATGCGATTTGGGAGAGGGCCGCAAGGATGTTGGCCCGCCTCCTGGTCTCACGAGCGCCGAGCGCCCCGAGGTGGGGCCATTTTGCCGCCCGGATCAAGGGTTTTTGAAATGCGAATTTGGAAGAGCCACCCCCCCGGAGCGGTCCAGGTAGGGCGGGCGCCGAGCAAGACGGCGCGATTCGGGTGACGATACCGACACGTGTACACCTCAATGCACGTACGCCGGGGAAGCGGAAAATCCTTCCGTTTCCGTACCGTATAATTGGTGAAGAGTCGGGAAAGACTTGGCGGAGAGGGGGAGATTCGAACTCCCGATACGGTTGCCCGTATGCCGCATTTCGAGTGCGGTGCATTCAACCACTCTGCCACCTCTCCGGGTCGCGAAGGCCGTTGGCCCGCTGGTTGAGGCGGGGTGGATATCATGGGCTTGGCGGGTCTTCAAGCGTCAAAAGCAAGGTTTTTGATTGACAAAGCCGGGGTCTTGCCCGTAGAGACCCTCACCTATGAGCGGGTCCATGTGCCCGCCCATATCCATGCGGCTGTCTCGAATGGCCGTGAACCGAAGCCGGAAACTGCCAAAAAGCCAATCCGGTGGGGCTTGCCCCGCTGAGTTTTGGGTTTGAACACGAGGATCAAGATGTTCGCAGTGATCAAGACCGGCGGCAAGCAGTATCGCGTTGCCGCCAACGACGTCATCACCGTCGCCACGCTCGCAGGCGAGCCGGGCAGCACCGTCACGTTCGACCAGGTTCTCATGGTCACGAACGACGGCTCGACCCAGTTCGGCGCTCCCCTCATCGAGGGCGTGACCGTGGCGGGCGAGGTGGTGGAACACACCCGCGGCGAGAAGGTCATCGCCTTCAAGAAGCGCCGCCGCCAGAATTCGCGCCGCAAGCGCGGGCATCGCCAGGACTACACCGTGGTGCGGATCACCGAGATCCTCGCCGGTGGCGAAAAGCCCAAGAAGGCTGCGGCCAAGAAGACCACCAAGGCTGCGGCTGACGAAGCTGCGCCGGCCACCGCTGAATAAGCGTTCGGCAACTGACAGGAACACGGGAGTAACCCATGGCTCACAAAAAAGCAGGCGGTTCGTCTCGCAACGGTCGCGACTCCGCTGGCCGTCGTCTGGGCGTCAAGCGGTTCGGCGATCAGCAGGTCGTCGCCGGCAACATCATTATTCGTCAGCGCGGCACCAAATGGCATGCCGGCGCGAATGTCGGCATGGGCAAAGACCACACCCTCTTTGCCACGGCCAATGGCCGAGTCCGATTCCTTACGCGTCAAGGCCGAGCTTTTGTATCGGTCGTACCGGCCCAAGAGGCCGCAGAGTAAACGGCGAGAGCGAAACGAAGGAGCTCCCGCCGGCATCACACCGACCCGGCGGATTTAAGATCTCCAGACAGGCCCCCTAAAGGCCAAGCTCAGATCCGAAATCGACAGGGGAGGTGGGATGTCCACCTCCCCTTCGTCATTTCTAGGGCCCAGGGAGGGCCCACGGATCGGAGCAAGACGATGTTTCCCGACCTCACCCGTGACGATGTTTTCCGCCTCGAGACCCGCCGCCTGTGGCTGCGCTGGGCCCGCCTTGCGGATACGCAAGCCATCGTACGCCTCGCCGGTGAGAAAGCGGTCGCGGAGATGACGGCTCGAATTCCGCATCCATATCACCCGGACGATGCCGAGCGATTTATCTTCCAGTCCCGGCGGTCCAATGCGGATGGTCAGGGCCTGCAGCTCGCCATCACGCCGAAGGGACGGCCGAACTGCCTGATCGGCATGGTCGGCATCGGTCCCGATCCGGAGACGGGCAAGCCGAACCTCGGCTACTGGCTCGGCACCCCCTACTGGGGCAAGGGCCATGCCACCGAGGCGGCGAGAGCGCTGATCGATGCCTTCTTTGCCTATGGCGAGGAGGACGAGCTCACCGCGAGTGCCCGGGTGATCAACCCGGCCTCCCGCCGGGTGCTGGAGAAGTGCGGCTTCGCCTATCAGGGCGCCGGCCTCGTCGAGCTGCCGGCCCGCGGCGGGCTCTATCCGGCCGACCATTTCCGCCTCGACCGGCGGGCCTGGGAGAGCCTGAAGACCTGGGGGCAGACCGGCCTCGTGCGCGAGCCGGTTTCTCTCGAGGTCGAGGTTGACCGCGAGATGTCGCTCGCCAGTTGAAAACGGCAGGCGCTCCCGAACAATCATTCGGGAGCGCTGCCTTTGGTGATCGCGTTGCTCCCGCACGGCCATCGTCGACGGGAGCATTTTTTAACCGCAAGGCGGGATCCGCTTTTGCGAAAAATGCTCCAGTCCCGTAAAGGATGCGGGTTATGAAATTTCTCGACCAAGCCAAGATCTATATCCGCTCCGGCAATGGCGGTGGCGGCGCCATCTCCTTCCGCCGTGAAAAGTTCATCGAGTTCGGCGGGCCGGACGGCGGCGATGGCGGCCGCGGCGGCGACGTCTGGGCGGAATGCGTGGAGGGGTTGAACACCCTCATCGACTACCGCTACCAGCAGCATTTCAAGGCCAAGACCGGCGGCCACGGCATGGGCAAGAACCGGCACGGCGCCAAGGGTGCCGATGCGGTGCTGAAAGTGCCGGCCGGCACCGAGATCCTGGACGAGGACGGCGAGACCGTCATCGCCGACATGACCCATGTGGGCCAGAAGGTGCTTCTGGCGAAGGGCGGCAATGGCGGCTTTGGCAATGCCTATTTCACCAGTTCCACCAATCGTGCCCCGCGCCGGGCCAATCCGGGCCAGGAGGGGCAGGAGCAGACGCTGATCCTGCGCCTCAAGCTGATCGCGGATGCGGGCCTCGTCGGATTGCCCAATGCCGGCAAGTCGACGTTCCTCGCCACCGTCACGGCGGCAAAGCCGAAGATCGCCGATTATCCCTTCACCACGCTTCATCCCGGCCTCGGCGTCGTGCGCGCCTATAACCGCGAATTCGTGCTCGCCGACATCCCGGGCCTGATCGAAGGCGCCTCCGAGGGGGTGGGCCTCGGCGACAAATTCCTGAGCCATGTGGAGCGCTGCCGGGTGCTGCTGCATCTGGTCGAGGGCACGAGCGAGGATGCGGGCGAGGCCTACAAGACAGTGCGCCATGAGATCGAGGCCTATGGCCATGGGCTTGCCGACAAGCCCGAGATCGTTGCCCTCTCGAAGGCCGATGCCCTTGATGCGGATACGCTCAAGGAGCAGCTCAAGAAGCTGAAAAAGGCCTGCGGCCGGAAGCCTTATGTGGTGTCTTCCGCTTCCGGGCAGGGCGTGCAGGAGGTGCTGCAGGCACTCCTTGCCGTGATCGATCAGGCCAAGGCCGGGGAAGAGCCCGTCGCGTCCCAGGAAGAGTGGCATCCGTGAGCCCTGAGGTCAGCCAGTTCCGCCGCGTCGTCCTGAAGGTCGGTTCCGCGCTCCTCGTGGACCGCGCCCGCGGGCGGCTGAACCATGCCTGGCTTGCGGCGCTCGCCGAGGATATCGCCGATCTCCATGCCAAGGGTGCCGACGTTCTCGTCGTCTCCTCCGGTGCCATCGCCATGGGGCGCACGGTGCTGGGGCTTCCGTCCGGACCTCTGCGGCTCGAGGAAAGCCAGGCGGCGGCAGCCGTTGGGCAGATCGCGCTCGCGCGCACCTGGTCGGAGGTGCTGGCGCATCATGGAATCACCGCCGGCCAGATCCTGGTGACGCTTGCGGATACCGAGCAGAGGCGGCGCTATCTCAATGCGCGCGCGACGACGCTGAAGCTGCTCGAGATGCGGGCCGTGCCCGTGGTCAACGAGAACGACACGGTGGCGACCTCCGAGATCCGCTACGGCGACAACGATCGGCTGGCGGCGCGCGTCGCCACGATGATCGGTGCCGATCTCCTGGTGCTGTTCTCCGACATCGACGGACTCTACACGGCGCCGCCGGCCCTCGATCCCAGGGCCGAGCACATTCCGGTGGTCGAGCGCATCACGCCTGCCATCGAGGCCATGGCGGGTGGAGCGGCCTCCGAATTGTCGCGCGGCGGCATGCGCACCAAGATCGAGGCCGGCAAGATCGCCACCTCCGGCGGCACGCATATGGTCATCGCCGACGGGCGCGCGAAGAACCCTCTCAAGCGCGTGGCCGATGGCGGGCGCTGCACCTGGTTCCTGACGCCGTCCAATCCCGCCACCGCGCGCAAGACCTGGATCGCGGGCGCCCTCGAGCCCCGCGGCATCCTCTTCGTGGACGAGGGCGCCGCGCGTGCGCTCCAGGGCGGCGCGAGCCTGCTGCCGGTGGGCGTGCAGCGAATCGAGGGCGCGTTTCATCGCGGCGATGCGGTGACGATCCGCAGCGAGAGCCGCGTGCTCGGCCGCGGCCTCGTAGCCTATGACGCGGAGGAGGCGGTGCGGATCATCGGCCGTCCGAGCCGCGAGATCGAAAGCATTCTCGGCTATCCCGGCCGCACCGAAATGATTCACCGGGACGACATGGCGCTGGCCGGAGCTTAGGGAGCGGCGAAGGATGGATGCCCTGACAGTGATCGAAGGCAGCGATTTTAACGCATTGATGGCCGATCTCGGCCGCCGTGCGAGAGCCGCCGCACAGCGTGTCGCGCTTGCGAGCACTGACGAGAAGAACGTCGCGCTGCGTGGCATGGCATCCAGCATTCGTGCGCAGGAAAAGTCGATCCTGGCGGCCAATGCCGAGGATCTCGCCGATGCGCGGGCCAAGGGACAGACCGGTGCCTTCATCGACCGCCTGGTCCTCGATCCGGAGCGTCTCGAAGCCATCGCCGCTGCCGTCGAGAGCATCGCCGAGCTGCCCGACCCGGTCGGGCGCCTGCTCGCTCGATTCGAACGTCCCAACGGCTTGCAGATCGAGCGCGTGGCGACTCCGCTCGGCGTCATCGGGGTGATCTTCGAGAGCCGCCCGAACGTGACGGCGGATGCGGGTGCGCTCTGCCTCAAGGCCGGCAATGCCGCGATCCTGCGCGCCGGCTCCGAGAGCTTCCGTACCTCGCTCGCTATCGCGGAGGCGATGCGAGAGGGGCTAGATCAGGCGGGCCTGCCGGCGGATGCGATCAGCCTCGTGCCCACCCGTGACCGCGCGGCGGTGGGCGCTATGCTCTCCGGCCTAGACGGGAACATCGACGTGATCGTGCCGCGCGGGGGCAAGAGCCTCGTGGCGCGTGTGCAGGAAGAGGCGAGGGTGCCGGTCTTCGCCCATCTCGAGGGGCTCAACCATGTCTATGTGCATGGCAATGCCAAGCTGGAGATGGCGAAAAGCATCGTTCTGAACGCCAAGATGCGGCGCACGGGCGTCTGCGGCGCGGCCGAGACGCTGCTTGTGGACCGCGCCTGTGCCGGGACGCATCTGAAGCCTCTCGTCACCGCGCTGCTCGATGCCGGTTGCGCCGTGCGTGGCGATGACGTTGTTCTGGCCTCCGATCCGCGCGTGACCCCGGCCACCGAGGAGGATTGGCGCACCGAATATCTCGACGCCATCATTTCCGTCCGTGTCGTCGACGGGCTCGACGACGCCATCCGGCATATCGAGGCATACGGCTCGCATCACACGGATTCCATCGTGACGGATGACGAGGCCGCGGCCGAGAGCTTCCTCGCTCAGGTGGATTCCGCCATCGTGCTCCACAACGCCTCGACACAGTTCGCCGATGGCGGCGAATTCGGCTTCGGGGCCGAGATCGGCATCGCCACCGGCCGCATGCATGCCCGCGGGCCCGTTGGCGTGGAGCAGCTGACCTCGTTCAAGTATCGTATTCGCGGCTCGGGCCAGACGCGTCCGTGAAGCTCAGTCCGTCCCGCTTCCGAATCGCGCCCTCCGGCCTGGCTCGCCTCCCGCGGGTCGCCGCCGGCATGCGGATCGGCCTTTACGGCGGCTCCTTCAACCCGGCCCATGCCGGGCACCGGCATGTGAGCCTCATGGCGCTCAAGCGGCTCGGGCTCGACCGGATCTGGTGGATCGTCACCCCGGGCAATCCCCTGAAGGATACGGGCGAGCTCGCGACGACCATTATGCGCGTGGAGGAGGCCCGACAGGTCGCCGACGATCCCCGCATCGATGTGACCGCCTTCGAGGAGGAGATCGGTGCCCGCTACACGGTGGATACGCTTGCCTATCTCAAGCGGCGCTATCCGAATGTCCGCTTCGTCTGGATCATGGGGGCGGACAATCTGGCGAGCTTCCACCGCTGGCGCGACTGGCAGCGCATCGCTCGCATGATGCCGATCGCCGTGATCGACCGGCCGGGCTGGACCCTGAAAGCCGCCCGCTCGAAGAGCGCCGCAGCCTTGGCCGACAGCAGGATCGACGAGGCCGATGCGAAGGCATTGCCAGGACTGAAGCCACCGGCCTGGATCTTCCTCCATGGCCCCCGCTCGCACCTCTCTTCCACCCAGCTGCGTCGGTTGCGACGAACTTCCGTAAACGGAAGGCGTTGAAAATTGGGGCCTTCCCGCATTATCTTAAGGGTCGGCACCCCTGAGTGCCGTTGAGAAAGGGTCTGAACCTGAACCGACTATCTTCTGCCGAAGCGGGCCTGAATCCGCTTCCTCCTCTCTCCGGAGCGACTGCTCCTGCAGACGAGGACATACGGGCTGTCGTCCTTGCCTCCATCGATGACATGAAGGCCGAGAACACGGTCGAGATCGACCTGGCCGGAAAAACCTCCCTTGCCGACACCATGATCGTCACATCGGGCCGCTCCGACCGCCATGTCGGCGCGATTGCCGAGCGCGTGATCAAGGATCTCAAGGACAAGGGATTCGGCAATGCGCGCGTCGAGGGCCTGCCGGCCTGCGACTGGGTGCTGATCGATGCCGGCGACGTGCTGATCCATGTCTTCCGTCCCGAGGTTCGTGGCTTCTATAACCTCGAGAAGATGTGGGGCGCCGACCGCCCGCAGGATCGCGCGAGCTGACACAAGGCCTGAGATCGTGCGATTGAGCTTGCTGGCCGTGGGCCGTCTCAAGAGCGGCCCCGAGCGGGAGCTGGTCGAACGATACAGGCAGCGCGTGGAAGGCATGGGCCGGGCCTTGGGTCTGGCGGGGTTCGATATCGTCGAACTGCCGGAGAGCCGGGCGCGCCGGGATGACGACCGGCGCTCGGAGGAGGCAGCGGCCCTGCTGGAGAAGGTGGGCTCGTCCGTTCTGATCGTGTTCGACGAGCTCGGAAAGAGCCCTTCCAGCGAAGCTTTCGCTGAAAAGATCCGGCAATGGCGCGATGAGGGTCGTGCGGGCATCGCCTGCGTAATCGGTGGGCCGGACGGCCTGGATCCCAGGCTGCGGCAGCGGGCCGACCTCGTCGTTTCCTTCGGGGCGCTCACTATGCCGCACCAGATCGTGCGCGCGCTCGTGGCCGAGCAGGTCTATAGGGCCCTGACAATCATAGCCGGTCACCCTTATCATCGCGCCGGCCACGATGATTCCTGACGGATGATCCGCTTCAAACTCTCGTTTCCCCGCAAGGCACTTGGCCTTGCCGCATGGATGGTTGTCGCTTCCCTGGGCCCCGCCGGAGCCCAGCCGCAGCTGGCTGCGCCCGTGGCGCCGTCCCCTCAGAGCGAGACGGCCGAGCAGAAAGCTAGGCGGGAGCAGGATCTGAAAGTTCTGGAAGAGGCGATCACCGCTAATGCCGAGGCACGCCGGCGTCTCGAGACCGAGGTCGAATCCATCAAGGCGGACCGGGCCAAGCTCAATGCCGCCCTGATCGAGACCGCCGAGCGGGTGCGCGGCACCGAGGACCGCATCCGCGGCCTGGAACAGCGGCTGCAGACGCTGAGCGCCAGCGAGGCGGCCATTCGTCGCTCCCTGCAGAACCGGCGCGGGGTCATCGTCGAGGTCTTCGCGGCCCTCCAGCGCATGGGCCGCCGCCCGCCGCCTGCGGTGCTGGTCCGGCCGGAGGACATGCTCGAAGCGGTCCGCGCCTCGATCATGCTGGGCGCCGTCCTGCCCGAATTGCGCAGCGAGGCCGAAATCCTGGCAACCGATCTGGGTGAACTGGTACGTCTGAAAGGGGCCATCACCACCGACCGCACGACCCTCAACGGCGAACTCGCCGGCCTCAACCGGGAGCAGGAGCGCCTAGCCGCCCTCATGGAGGCGCGGCAGGGACGTATCGCCGAGGTCGAGCGCAACGTAGGGGCGGAGCAGAAGAAGGCCGAGGAGCTTTCCCGTCAGGCGGGAACTCTCAAAGAGCTGATCGACCGCATGGAGACGGAAATCGCCGGCGCCCAAAGGGCGGCGGCGGAGGCCCGCAGGGCCGCCGAGGCGCAGGAACGCGAGACCCGCGAGAAATTTGCCCAGCTGGCCTTCCGGGATCCGGCCCGCCTGGCGCCCAAGATTCCCTTTGCCGAGGCGCGTGGGATGCTGCCGCGCCCGGTCAGTGGCGAGACTGCCCAAGAATTCGGCGCTGCCGACGGGTATGGCGGAACGACGCGTGGCATTTCGATCACGACCCGACAGAAAGCAAGCGTGGTATCACCGGCGGACGGTTGGGTCGCCTTTGCGGGCCCCTTTCGTTCCTATGGTCGACTCTTGATCATCAATGCCGGTGGGGGATACTATATTCTTCTGGCCGGGATGGACCAAATCAACGTCAATGTCGGGCAGTTCGTGCTCGCGGGCGAACCCGTTGCGACCATGGGAGAAGCTCCTCTCATGAGTTTGATCGGCGCCGCCATAGAAAAGAACAATCCCGTCCTCTATGTTGAGTTCAGGAAAGACGGCGGTTCAATTGACCCAGGTCCCTGGTGGGCAAAATCGCAAAGCGAAAAGGTTCGCGGATAATGCGCAAACTATCCCTTTTGATTCTCGGTGCGGCGATCGGCGCGGGCGGGGCGACCATGGTGTCGCAGACCAGCCTCCTGTCGGGCATGAGCGCGGTTGCCGCTTCGGCTGATACGTACCGCCAGCTGAGCCTTTTCGGCGACGTTTTTGAAAAGGTCCGCACGGACTACGTCGAGAAGCCGGAAGAGTCCAAGCTCGTCGAATCAGCCATCAACGGCATGCTCACCTCGCTCGATCCGCATTCGAGCTACATGGATGCCAAGAGCTTCCGCGACATGCAGGTGCAGACCCGCGGCGAGTTCGGCGGCCTCGGCATCGAGGTCACCATGGAAGATGGCCTGGTCAAGGTCGTCACGCCGATCGACGAGACGCCCGCCTCCCGCGCCGGCATCCTCGCCAATGACGTGATCACCCACATCAACGACGAGGCGGTCCAGGGCCTCAACCTGAACCAGGCCGTCGACAAGATGCGCGGCCCGGTCAATTCCGCCGTCACGCTCAAGATCCAGCGCAAGGAATCCAAGGATCCGATCGTGGTGAAGCTGACCCGCGAGACCATCAAGGTCCGTCCGGTGCGGGCCCGCGTCGAGGGTGACATCGGCGTTCTGCGCGTGACGCAGTTCAACGAGCAGACCTTCGAGGGCCTGCGCGCCGGCATCGACAAGCTCACCTCCGACATCGGAGCCGACAAGGTGTCGGGCTTCGTGATCGACCTGCGCAACAACCCGGGCGGCCTGCTCGATCAGGCGATCATGGTTTCCGACGCCTTCCTCGACCGCGGCGAGATCGTCTCGACCCGCAGCCGCAATGCGGAGGACACCCAGCGCTTCAGTGCCAAGGCTGGCGACCTCACCAAGGGCAAGCCGCTTGTGGTGCTCGTGAACGGCGGTTCGGCCTCGGCCTCCGAGATCGTGGCCGGCGCTCTGCAGGACCACAAGCGCGCGACGGTGCTCGGCACCCGCTCCTTCGGCAAGGGCTCCGTGCAGACCATCATCCCGCTCGGCGGCAACGGTGCCGTGCGCCTGACGACGGCGCGCTACTACACCCCGTCCGGCCGTTCGATCCAGGCCAAGGGCATCGAGCCGGATATCGAGGTGCTGCAGGACATCCCGGACGAGCTCAAGGGCAAGGACGAGACCAAGGGCGAGGCCGGTCTGCGCGGCCACCTGCAGAATGGTGGCGAGCAGGATGAGCGCGGCGGTTCCTCCGCCTATGTCCCGCCGGATCCGACCAAGGACAAGCAGCTGCTGGCCGCCTACGACCTGCTGCATGGCGTTCGCAAGGGCGCTGCCAACGCGACCACGACTCCGAACTGATCGCGGCCCGCTCCGCATTCAGGAAACAAAGCTGCAAAATGAGCCCGGTGGGTACACCCCATCGGGCTCATTTCCTATTCAGACGTCCACAACCGAACGGAAAGGCTTGTATACCGGTCGGTGAAACGGCACTCTTCTTCCCTGTTTCGGAACCTTGCGTCAGCGTCGGCACTATCAAGAACCGGCCGCACCGGGTGTCCATCATCGAGGGAGTGAAGATCGGATGAGGAGCGCAAGAGGATCACAGGCCAGAACGGATCTGCCCTACCGCTCCTGTGTCGGTGTGATGCTCATCAACAAGGAAGGCCTGGTCTTCATCGGACGGCGGCATTCCGAAGCCGACAATCATGCGGACGGTTATGCCTGGCAGATGCCGCAGGGCGGGATCGATCCGGGTGAGGAGCCTTATCAGGCGGCATTGCGCGAACTCTACGAGGAAACCAGCGTGCGCTCCGTCAGCCTCCTGGCCGAAGCGCCCGAATGGTACGCCTACGATTTGCCATCCATGGTGGCCGGACGCGCCTGGCGCGGGCGCTATCGCGGGCAAAACCAGAAATGGTTCGCCTTCCGCTTCGAGGGCGACGAGAGCGAGATCAACATCCGTCAGCCGGGCGGCGGTGGCCATCGCCCGGAATTCGACGAATGGCGCTGGGAGGAAATGCACCGGCTGCCCGAGCTCATCATTCCCTTCAAGCGCCCCGTCTATGAGAAGGTGGTCGTCGATTTCGCACCCTTCTCGGCGCAAAACATGCAGACGCAAATCCATTCGTGACCGAATTGATTTAAGCGTTCAGGGCTTAAACTTACGCTTGTCTTCTGCGATATTTATGAAGAGAGGCGAATTTTTTTCCTTCGCGCCATTCATCTAGATGAACGGTAGCTGTACGCAGTAAGCCAATAGAGAAAATTGCGGAACAGGTCCGGATAGATCTCGTTGACAGCCCATGTGTAGCGCCGGAGGGGCGCTCTATTCATGGGAGATCTTTCAATGCGGACATTCCTGATGGCGACCGTCGCTGCAGCGACCCTTTCCCTCAGCGTGGCAGCGATGGCCCAGACCAGCGGTGGCGCGAGTGGTGGCGCCTCCGGCGGTGCGTCCGGAGGCACGACGGTCATGCCGCCCAGCGGCGGCACGTCCGGTTCTTCCCCGGGTGCAACGATGGGTGGTTCGGGCTCAGCATCCGGCTCGGCTGCGGGTTCTGCGTCGAGCGGCCAGACCGCTCCGGCAAATCGCGGCAATAGCCCGGCCGACAGCGCCGCGCAGGCACCATCCGACAGCAACCGCGGCAACGCTGCCGGAACGGCTTCCGGCAACACCGGCGGAACGAGGAACACGACCGGCAATACAGCCGGCCAGCCGGGCAATAACGCCAATACGACCGGCAGCACGCAGTCGCCGAGTTCCGCCAGTGTGAACGTGACCTCGGAGCAGCGGACCCAGATTACCGAGTCGTTCCGAAGCGTGAACGTTCAACCGCTCACGAACGTAACCTTCAGCGTCAGCGTGGGCTCGACGATCCCGACATCGGTCGCGACGCTCTATGACTGCCCGGACAATGTCGAGCGCATCCTGACCGGCCTGCCCGAATGTAAGTACGTGGTCGTGCGCGATCAGATCGTGATCGTTGAGCCGCGTACCCGTCGGATCGTCACGGTAATCGAGCATCGCGGCTGATCGGCCTCGCAAGACTATCCCCGTCGCCCGCTGTGAACCTGCTGCGGGCGACGCCTTTTCGGGCAATCAAGGTTGTGGGGGCTGCCCCGCGCGGCTGCGGTCGGGAGAGCGGAAATGACCCGCGGCTCGACGTTACGGAGCGCGGGTCATGCCTCAGGCGGCATAGGGAAAGGCAAGAAACTTCGTCTCGGAGGCGTTGTGCTGGCGATGCTCCGCGAGCAATTCGAGCGCCGCGTGCGCATACAGACGAAACTCATCCCTGATGATGTCGGGCTCGCAATCCCAAGTCTGGGCATCATCCTCGGTATCATGAAGAGCGCGCGCAACGAATTCGAGTTCGGCTTCCATCACAAGCCCCTCCTAGCGGCTTTGAAGGCGATTGATATCGTGAGCCGAAATCCCCCAAGGCGCATTTTTGCGCCGCCCCAATCGTAAATCCGAAACCCGTCATATTCGGCCGGGTCATTTGTTAGAAGCGGTGAGGAGTCCGCAAGGCGGAAAACGGGGTACCCCGAAAGCGACCGCACGCCCGAACGAGATGCAGAGGCGGTCCGGATTTGTAGAAAAAACCCTGGAAAGAAGGGCAAGGAGACGTCTGACAGCCCTTCATTGCCGTTCAGCGCGAACGACAATGGTGCCCCTGGCCGGGATCGAACCAGCACTCCTTGCGGAACTCGATTTTGAGTCGAGCGCGTCTACCAATTCCGCCACAGGGGCAAGGAAGTGCGACCTAACATGCGGGATAAAGGCCGGTCAATCGGAGAGATGTGAAGCTAGGCCGCAATGCCGGCCTCTCGCCTTTCCTGGCGCCTTGTGCTCAAAGAAGGCCGCGGGGCGCGGCCCCGCCCGGACCCGAACCTGCGGACTTCCATGCTCAGACGCCTCTACGATTGGACCCTCTCCCTCGCGGCGCGCCCTTCGGCTCCTTATGCGCTGGCGCTGGTCTCGTTCTCGGAAAGCTCCTTCTTTCCGGTCCCACCGGATGTGATGCTCGTCCCGATGATGCTGGCACGGCCCGACAAGGCCTGGTCCTATGCCCTGATCTGCACGGTCGCCTCGGTGCTGGGCGGGATCCTCGGCTATTTCATCGGCCTAGGCCTCTACGATTCCATCGGCGCCTGGCTGTTCCAGCTCTACGGGCTCACGGAGGGCGCAGAGACATTTCGGCACGCCTATGCGGAATACGGGCATTGGGTGATCCTGCTCAAGGGCCTGACCCCGATCCCCTACAAGCTCGTGACCATCACCTCCGGCTTTGCCGGCTATCACCTGGGTTGGTTCATCGTCCTCTCGATCCTGACCCGTGGCGCGCGCTTCTGCCTGATCGCCCTGCTAATGAGCAAGTTCGGTCCGCGCATCAAGTCGATCATCGACAACAACTTCAATCTGGTGGCAGGTTTGGCCATCGTCGCCTTCGTCGGCGGGTTCGTGGCCTTCCGCTACCTGTTCTGAGGAGAGAGCGATGCGACTCGCCTTGACCATGCGCCAAGCGGCTTTCGCCGTCGCCCTCGGCGCCGCGGCGACCATCGGTGGCGCGCTCGTCTTCGAGCATGTCTTCGGCTACGTGCCGTGCAAGCTCTGCCTGATCCAGCGCAATCCCTATTACATCGCCATTCCGCTCGGCCTCGCCGCCGCGGTCCTGCCGTCGCACTGGGCCAGGATCGGGCTGTGGCTGCTGGCGCTGATCTTCATCGTGAGCGCGGGGCTCGGCGCCTATCATTCCGGCGTCGAATGGGGGTTCTTCGCAGGGCCAAGCGATTGCGGCGGCGGCTCGGGCGCCGCGGCAGGCACCGTGGGCGATTTCATGAGCCAGTTGCAGACCACCCGCGTCGTCAGCTGCACGGAGGCGGCGTGGCGTTTCCTTGGCCTGTCGCTGGCCGGCTGGAACGTGCTGATCTCACTCGGTCTGGCGGCCTTTGCGGCCCTCGCCGCATCCCGCAAGGGCTTTTCCATCGGCCGGTAAGGGTTTCCGGCCTTCCTCTGCAGGCGGGACTTGCGCCGGACGAGGCAGCTTCATTAGCTTCATCTGAACAGGATCGGGGAAACGTCTCATGAGCATCGAGGCTCTCAAAAGCGAGGTCGCGCGGCAATTCGGAACGCCGGCCGTCGTGATCGATCTCGACGTGGTCGAGCGCAACATCGCGCGGGTGCAGGCCCTGTGCGATGCGGCGGGCATCGCCAACCGGCCGCATATCAAGACGCACAAGAGCCCGGTCATCGCCGGGATGCAGCGCGAGGCGGGCGCCCGTGGCATCACCTGCCAGAAGCTGGGCGAAGCCGAGATCATGGCCGAGGGCGGGCAGGAGGACATCCTGATCGCTTATAATCTCCTCGGTGAGGAGAAGATGGGACGCCTCGGCAAGCTTCTGTCCCAGGTGAGGGTCACCGTGGCGGCCGACAACCCTGTCGTGGTGGCAGGCCTGCCGCAGGCTGCTGCCATTGCCGGACGCGATCTCGAGGTGGTGGTCGAGTGCGATACCGGGCGCAAGCGGGCCGGCGTCGAGACGGTCGCCGAGGCGGTTGCGCTTGCCAAGGACATCGCCTCCCGTCCCGGACTCTCATTCGCCGGCTTCATGCTCTATCCGCCGGAGGACGCCACGGCCGAGACGCAGGCCTTCCTCGACAAGGCGACGGCCGGTATCCGGGAGTTCGGGCTCGAGCCGCGCATCGTCTCGACGGGCGGCACGCCCAATCTGCGCAATCTCGGCAAGATGAGGAACGTGACCGAGCATCGGGCCGGAACTTCGGTGTTCAACGATCGCATGATGCTGGCTGCCGGCGTCGCCGGGCTGGAGGATTGCGCGCTCACGGTCTACGCGACCGTTGTCAGCCGGGCGGGTCCGGAGCGCGGCATTCTCGATTCCGGTTCCAAAACCCTGACCAGCGACACCGGCGGCGGCCTCGACGGGCATGGCCTCATCCTCGAACATCCCCAGGCCAGGATCGCCCGCTTCGCGGAGGAGCACGGCTTCCTCGATCTCTCCGCCTGCAATGACCGGCCCAATATCGGCGATGTGGTGCGCATCGTGCCGAACCATGTCTGCGTGGTGGTGAACATGGTGGACCGGCTGGTCACGGTGCGGGGCGACAGGATCGTCGGGGAACTGCCGGTCGCGGCAAGGGGCCGGCTGATCTGATCGGGTTGTGGATGGGGGGCTCTTACGGCTCGAGCTCGCTGTCCCAGTAGAGATAGTCCATCCAGCTGTCGTGGAGATAATTGGGCGGGAAGAGGCGGCCGTTGGAGTGGAGGTCGTGGACGGTGGGGGCGAAGGGGCTCTGCCGGGGCCACATTTCCACCTCGCGGGGCAGCTTGTCCCCTTTCCTGAGGTTGCACGGCGCACAGGCGGCGACGACGTTTTCCCAGGTGGTCTGCCCGCCCTTGGAGCGGGGGACGACGTGATCGAAGGTGAGGTCCTCGCGGTCTCCGCAATATTGGCAGCTGAAGCGGTCGCGAAGGAAGACGTTGAAGCGGGTGAAGGCGGGGTGCCGTGACGGCTTGACGTAGGTTTTTAAGGAGATGACCGAGGGAAGGCGGATCTCGAAGGTGGGACTTCGCACGATCTTGTCGTATTCGGAGACGATGTTGACCCGGTCGAGGAAGACCGCCTTGATCGCATCCTGCCAACACCAGATGGACAAGGGGTAGTAGCTCAACGGCCGATAATCGGCATTGAGCACGAGAGCCGGACAGGCCTCGGGTCGCACAACAGGCTGGACGTGTATCGTCACCTCACCTCCTCGGAGCACCGGGCCCGAAAGCGAAGGCCGCCCTCAAGCTTGATTCGATGCTTTTCTTCCTGGCCGGCGCAGCCGAAGCAGTGGCGCGCCGGACAAGAGAAGGGTTATCCCGTCCGAGTAGACTATAGGCAGTGTGACGCTGTTGTGAAGATCGTCACGGGAACGTTTGTGACGCACCCACAGGGATGTGGATGCCCCTACGATCGTGACGTTAGGGAACAGATTTACCGGGTCGGAACCGGCTTCTCTCCGCGGTAATCGTAGAAGCCGCGCTTGGTCTTCCGGCCGAGCCAGCCGGCCTCCACGTATTTCACCAGAAGCGGGCAGGGGCGGTACTTGGAATCGGCCAGGCCCTCATGCAGCACCTGCATGATCGACAGGCAGGTATCGAGGCCGATGAAATCGGCGAGCTGGAGCGGGCCCATCGGGTGGTTGGCGCCGAGCCGCATGGCGGTATCGATGGCCTCGACCGAGCCTACGCCCTCGTAGAGGGTGTAGATCGCCTCGTTGATCATCGGCAGCAGGATGCGGTTGACGATGAAGGCCGGGAAATCCTCGGAGACGGTCGAGGTCTTGCCGAGCTTGGCGATGAATTCCTTGGAGGATTCGTAGGTCGGGTCGTCCGTGGCGATGCCGCGGATCAGCTCGACGAGCTGCATCACCGGCACCGGGTTCATGAAATGGATGCCGATGAACTTCTCGGGCCGGTCGGTGGCCGCTGCCAGCCGCGTGATCGAGATCGAGGACGTGTTGGTGGCGACCATCGCATCGGGGCGCAGGGACGGGCAGAGATTGGTGAAGATCCTGCGCTTCACCTCCTCGTTCTCGGTCGCCGCCTCGATCACGAGATCGCAGGTCGAGAGATCGTCGTAGGTCACGGCCGGCTTGATCAGCTCCAGCGCCTTCTGCCGGTCGCCGTCGGTGATGGCGCCCTTGGAGACCTGCCGGGCCATGTTGCCGTTGATGGTGGCAAGGCCCGCATTGATCCTCTCCTCCGAGAGATCGTTGAGCCGGACGTTGAACCCCGCGAGCGAACAGACATGGGCAATGCCGCTGCCCATCTGTCCCGAGCCGACGACGCCAACCGTTTTGATCTCTATGCCCATCGATCTGCTGCCTGCATCCTTATGCGAACGGCCGGGCGGAAAGACCGCCCGGTCCGTCACTATTCCTGACCTTATTGACCCTATTTGGTCAACTCCTCCTTGAGTTCAGGCAGGATTGTGAAGAGGTCGCCGACGAGGCCGTAATCGGCGACCTGGAAGATCGGGGCCTCCTCGTCCTTGTTGATCGCCACGATCACCTTGGAATCCTTCATGCCGGCGAGATGCTGAATCGCCCCCGAGATCCCCACCGCGATGTAGAGATCGGGCGCCACCACCTTGCCGGTCTGGCCGACCTGCCAGTCGTTCGGCGCATAGCCGGCATCGACGGCCGCCCGCGACGCACCCATGGCGGCGCCGAGCTTGTCGGCGATCGGCTCGATGTACTTGGTGAAGTTTTCGGCCGAGCCGAGCGAGCGTCCGCCCGAGATGATGATCTTGGCCGAGGTCAGCTCGGGCCGGTCAGACTGCGCGATCTCCTCGCCCTTGAACGACGACAGCTGCGGATCGGCGGCGGCATTCACCGTCTCGACGGCGGCGGAACCGCCCTCGGCAGCCGCCGGGAAGGCGGCGGTGCGCACGGTGATCACCTTCTTCGCATCTGTCGCCTGCACCGTCTGGATGGCGTTGCCGGCATAGATCGGCCGCTCGAAGGTGTCCGCTGAGACCACCTTGGTGATGTCGGAGACCTGCATCACGTCAAGCAGCGCGGCGACCCGCGGCATCACGTTCTTGCCGGTGGTGGTCGCCGGCGCCACCAGGGCGTCGTACGGGCCGGCCAGCGACACGATCAGCGTGGCAACCGGCTCGGCGAGCTGGTGCTCATACGCGGCCGCATCGGCGAGGAGCACCTTCTCCACGCCCTCGAGCTTCGCGGCGGCATCCGCCGCCGCCTTCGCATTGGATCCGGCGACGAGGACATGGACGGGCGCGCCAAGCGCCTTGGCCGCGGAGAGCGCCTTGTGGGTGGCGTCTTTGAGGTGAGCGTTGTCGTGCTCGGCGATCAGCAGGGTGGTCATTGGTGTCGGTCTCCCTTAGAGCACGCCGGCTTCGACTTTGAGCTTCTGGACCAGTTCGGCGACGGAGCCGACCTTAACGCCCGCCTTGCGCCCGCCGGGCTCGGCGGTCTTGAGCACCTTCAGACGTGGGCTGACGTCGACGCCCAGCGTCTCAGGCGAGGTCTCGTCGAGGGGCTTCTTCTTGGCCTTCATGATGTTGGGGAGCGACGCATAGCGCGGCTCGTTGAGGCGCAGATCCGTGGTGACGATGGCCGGCAGCTTCAAGGCCACCGTCTGCAGCCCGCCATCGACCTCGCGGGTGACGTCGATCGAACCCTCGCCGACAGCGACCTTGAAGGCGAAGGTGCCCTGCGGCCAGCCGAGGAGCGCCGCCAGCATCTGGCCGGTCTGGTTGGCGTCGTCGTCGATGGCCTGCTTGCCCAGGATGACGAGGTCGGGCTTTTCCTGCTCGACCACCTTGGCCAGGATCTTGGCGACGGAAAGCGGCTCGACGGTGGCATCGGTCTTGACCAGGATGCCGCGATCAGCCCCCATGGCGAGCGCGGTGCGGATGGTCTCGCCGGCCTGTTGCGGGCCGATGGAGACGGCGACGATCTCGGTGGCCTTGCCCTGTTCCTTCAGGCGCACGGCTTCCTCGACGGCGATCTCGTCGAAGGGGTTCATCGACATCTTGACGTTGGCGAGTTCCACCCCGGACCCGTCGCCCTTCACACGGATCTTCACGTTGTAGTCAACAACACGCTTCACACAGACCAGAAGCTTCATTGCCCGTCCTCATCGAAAATCAGATCCGGATATGACCCAAAAAGCCCTCCGGACATATAGGAAAAAGGTGGACGGACCCTAGAGCATCGGATCGGAAAGGGGAATGCATTTTCCGGTCCGAAATCCGGTCCGCCGGAGCATCAGCGCGGAACCTGCAGTTCCCGCGCCTGGATGCGCGCGAGGACCGGATCGTACCGCCGCCGCATGAGCGGCGTGAGAGCGGCGCCGACAAGGAAGCCGCCAAGATGCGCGAACCAGCCGACGCTGTCGTCACCGCCGATGAAGGCGGCGATGAACTGAAGGGCGAACCAGAAGCCGATCGTCCAATAGGCGGGAAGATGCAGCGGAATGCCCTTCAGGAAGAGACCCCAGATCTTCACGCGCGGATAGAGGATGAGATAGGCCGCCACCACGCCCGACACGCCGCCGGACGCACCGATGAGAGGGCGATGAGGTTCCGGCGTGATGAAGGCATGGGCCAGGCTGGCGGCGATGCCGCAGAGCAGGAAGAAGGCGATGAAGCGCAGATGCCCCATCGCATCCTCGACGTTGTCGCCGAACACCCAGAGAAACAGCATGTTGCCGATCAGGTGGAACAGGGAGGCGTGCAGGAAGATGTTGGTGACCAGCGTCAGCTCGACCGGCACAAACGGATAGCCGTCGGGAAGCACTTCCGTGCCGAACAGGACCGACGGGATGAAGGCGAGACCGCCCACAATCTCATCCTCGCTCCAGGGGCCGTAAAAGGTGAGGATGTAAACGACGACGCACAGGCCGATCAGACACCGCGTCGCGAGCGGCGTCTTCATGTTCTTGAGCGGAACGCCGTCGTGAAGCGGTAGAAACATCTTCCCCTCCTGGAGCATTTTTCGGCGAAGCGGATCCGGTTCGCCGTCAAAAAATGCGGAAAAGCAAAGGAGCGAGCTGATTCCACGTCAGTGGAAACGGCTCTAGCGATTCTGCCCCGGTACCCAGAGAACGTCGAGCGCGCCCTTGTCATTGACGTAACGCGACGCGACGAAGAGAAAATCGGACAGACGGTTCAGATATTTCACGGTCTCCGGCGAGACCTTCTCCTCGGGCTTTTCCATGAGCTCGACCACATGGCGTTCCGCGCGGCGGCAGATGGTGCGGGCGAGATGGAGAGCGGCGGCGGCGGGCGTCCCGCCGGGAAGGACGAAGGAGCGCAGCACCGACAGTTCCGCGTTCAGCCGGTCGATCTCCTGCTCGAGGCGGTCGACCTGTCCTTGCGTGATGCGCAAGGGTTCATAGGGAAGGGGCTTGCCCGTCTCGACGGTGGAAAGATCGGCGCCGAGATCGAACAGGTCGTTCTGGATGCGGCCGAGCATCGCATCGATCTCGTGGCCCTTCGTGTGAAGGCGGACCAGTCCGATGCAGGCATTGGTCTCGTCGACCGTGCCGTAGGCCTCGACGCGGAGATCGTATTTCGGGCGGCGCCCGCCGGCGGCAAGCGCCGTGGTGCCGGTATCGCCGGTGCGGGTGTAGATGCGGTTCAGAACGACCATGACGCGCCCGGAAGTGGGATTCAGTTAAAATGAATACCCAACCCGCGCGCCGACATTCGTCAAGCCTCTATTCTCGTCCGAACAGGTTCCCGCGTCCGTCAGATGCTCGATGGTGGCCATGACGCTCCAATTGGCCGACAGCCGCACGCCCACCGACCCCGATTCGCGGAACAGCGGCGAGCAGCCGAGCTGCTGGCGGTCGGCCAGGGGATGGTCCTTGCCGTTATGCACGGCACCGCCGAAGCTGCCCTCGATGAAGAGGTCGGGCGTCACGTCGACGGTCCAGGACAGGCCCGCATAGGCGAAGCTCGTCTTTCCGTCGAAGTTCAGGCTGCCGCCCACATGCGGGCGGGGGATGAAATAGCTGGTGAAAAGGTCCGATGCGGTGAACGGCTTCGCAAAAAGAATCTCGCCGGTAACGTTGGCGGAGCCGTCGCGTCCTTCCGCGCCCCAGGGATCCTGAGCGGACAATCCAAAACGGAATTCCGAAAGGAAGCTTGGTGAGGTCGGGGCCGGGGAGGAATTCGTTTGCCGCTTGAAGTCGGAGCCCAGGGCGCCCGATGATCCCATGAAAAGGACCAGAAGGCTCATGCCTATGGCTGGACTGACACGCATTAAGAGATCCGTAACTCAATAAAAATCACGCCACCAGGCTAGGCCTTTATGGCTAACGTTCTCTTAATACAGAGCGTGGCGAAAAAGTGTCAATACGGGGGAGCCTAAGCCGCTCTCCACCAGATAACGCCCATGATCACGATAATGGCGATAAACTGAAGCAGGACACGCAGTCTCATAAGGTGCTGCGACCGATTGGCATTGCCGCCGCGCAGCATGTTAACCAAGCCTAGAAGTAGCACGAAAGCGACTGCGACGACGGCGATCGGCACAAGCAAATCAACGAAACGATTCATCTGAGTTCCACTCGAATGGTCGGGCGACCGTGGCCCGAACCCATCGCGGAGGCAAGAGGCTCGCTGACGCTACGGAAGGTGCCTGCCGTAACGTTCAGTTCCGGCGCAGGAGACGCTCGAAGTAGTCCAGCTCTTCCTGTGGACGGCTGGGGTCGCCAAGCTTGCGCCGCAATTCCTCCAGGATCCGCTGGGCCCTCTGCGCGGGTGATGCATTGGCTCCGGGCACTTCCACGCGGCCGTCGGAATAATCCCTGTTCCGCGTCGGACGACCGAGCGGATCGGTGTCGCGCTGGCCGGTCTGCTGGTTGCCCTGAGGATTGCCCTGGCCGGGCTGATCGCCGGACTGCTCGTTACCCTGGCCGTCGCCCTGCTGCATCTGCTGCATCTGCTGGGCCATGCCCTGCATGCCGCGGCGCAGGTTCTCCAGCGCCCTCCCTTGAGCATCGACGGCGGGGCCGTCCTGGCCCTGACCGAGCGCACCTTCGGCCTCGCGCATGGCCCCTTCGGCATCGCCCAGCCCCTGCTCGCCCTGCATGCCCATGCCTTCCATCCGCCGCTGCAACTCCTGCAGGCGCTCGCGGAGGGCCTGCTGCCGCTGCCTCAGGCCCGAGGGATCCTGACCCTGGCCGTTCTCGGCCTGCTCCTGACCCTCGCCCTGCTGTCCCTGTTGGCCCTGCTGGCGCTGACCCTGCTGCCTCTGGCCCTGACGTTGCCCCTGCTGGCGCTGCCCGTTGCGGTCGCCCTGCTGCATGCGCCGGTTCTGGCCGTCGCGGAAGGTTTCGTCGCGCAGGTTCTGCTGCTCGCGCGCCATGTCCTCCAGGTCCTGCATGGCCTGGTTCATCTCGCGTCCGAGCGGATCGGTCATGCGGTTGTTCGGTTGCGCGGTCTGCAGGTTCTCCAGGATATTGCGCAGCTGCTCGAGCAGGCGTTGTGCTTCCGCAACGTCACCGCGACGCATCGCGTCTTCCATCTGGCGCAGCATGCGGTTGAGGTCGTCCTGCGAGATCACCCGGTCAGGCGGCGTGCGCTGGTTCTGATCCTGCGATTGCTGGTTCTGTTGCATGCGCTGTGCGAACTCGCGCAGGAACTTGTCCATGGCCATCCGCAGCTCGTCCATCAGGCGACGGATCTCGTCATCCGTTGCACCTCGGTCGATGGCTTCCTTCAGCCGGTCCTGTGCGGCGCGCAGCTCCCGCTCTGCATCGGAGAGATTCCCATCCTCGATCTGGAGCGCCATGGCCCAGAGCCAATCGGCCACGTCGAGCAGGTCCTGGTCGGTCCGGGAAACGCGCAGGCGTTCCGCACCGGCACGCAGGCCCATGAACACGCCCCATTGTGGCGTGTAGGTCGCCGGCGCGATCAGCAGCGCGTCGAGGGCAATCTGCACGCGCTTGCGGTCATCGGGGGCAAGCACGAGATTGCGCCGCTGCTCCACAAGGGCTTTCGCGAGCGGATTGGTGAAGGGGCGCTGCGGCAGTGTGAAGTTGATCGCCTCGCTCAATGCTTCCTGGCCGGCCTCGTCCTTGGCCTTGAGCCGGATCGTCACCGGCGCTCCGGCCCAGGCATGGTTCGTGAGATCGACCGGCGACTTGGTGTCCGGCGCATTCTCCTCATGGCTCGGCAGGGCGAGGGTGAGCTGCGGCGCGGGAACGAGGGAGCGGCCACGGCTCCTGTCCGCCTTCTCGACGATGCCGTCGAGGGAGGCGATGCCGTAATCGTCCTTGCCCTTGTAACTCAAGGTGAAGGTGCCGCGCGCATTGACCTCGGGCGGCATTGTGAAGGCGATCTCCGGCAGCCGGTCGGGAATGGCCTCGATGGTCAGCGTCACGCTGTTGGCGAAGCCGGTGCTGACGGTGAGCTCGCTCGAACCGTCGAGCTGATAGCGCTCCTCGCGCATGTCGGCGCGCTGGTTGGCCTTGGGCGGCAGGGGAGTCAGCCCCTTGCCCGGCTTGATCTCGGCGCTGCCTTCGCCCGCGATGCGGATGACGACGGTCGAATGGATCGGTGCCCGCAGATTCTGGCCGCGGGCGAGGTCGATCATGAGCGGCGGCGTGCGGGTATAGAGCGGCGGGTCGATCCAGCCGTCGATGCGGAAGGACGGGGAGGCGGTCTCCACCTTGCGCCAGTCGAAGGCGGCGGCAAGGCGCGAGCCGATCTCGGGACCGGCGACGAAGGCGCTGGTGACAAGGGCGAGAAGGCCCGCGGCGCGCAGGGCGTAACGGTCGCGCCTCGGCATGTTCGGCTGCGGCAGACCGACGCGCATGCGGCCGATCGCGTCCTCAGCCCGCTTGCGGTGAAGGGCCCAGAGCGCCTTGGTCCCCGGATCCGCCGAGCCGAGGGCGAGAGTGTCGTCGAGGACGCGGGCCGGCCCCGTGGTGAGGCCCGTTTCCCGGTCGAGCCGGTCGAGAGCCCTTGTCCGGCTCGGAAGGCGCAGGCGGACGAGGGGCCAGAGCGAGATCAGGAAGGCTGCAGTGAACAGCCCCAATCCGATGGTGCGCCACAGGGGCGAGGCGTCGAGCCAGAGGCCGAGCCAGGACAGGGTGAAGAACGCAAGGACGATGGCGAGCGGCAGCCAGAGGCGCGGCCAGGCCTCCTCCCACCAGAGAGACCAGCGGGCATGGGACACCAGACGCCCGAACCGCCGGTTCGGGTGGCTGCGTCCAGGCGTCGGGTTCGGGCCTTCGCTCATGCCAAAAAATCTCCCGCTGCACGCGATGTGCAGTCGCCCCCTTCTGGAAAAGCTAGCACGCATGCCCCGGATGACCAGCCGTCAAATGGGCACAACCCTTCAACAAGCGGTGACTAGAGAAAGTGCCAAGCTTCGCCCTGGACTTGCCGTTGCGGCAGTAAATTCCTTGACCCTGTTAACGTAATACCGATACATGGTCCCCACCATAACAAAGTAACGATGATTTTTGGGGCATTTCATGGCTGCCATTTTTTTCGCGTCGGCGACCGATCCCGCCAACACCATTCCGGAAGATGCGGATGCCGGTACGGTTCTCGGCACGCTCCGCGTCGTCGAGGGTGCGGAGGGTGAGGCCTTCAAGTTCACGCTGAATGATCCGAACTTCGCCGTTACCGATGAGAACGGAGACGGGATCTACGACCTCGTGGTGAAGGCGGGAGCGGAGTTTGACTACGAGGCGGGGCCTCGGTCTTTTAGCCTGCCCATCAAGGCGACGAGCACCAACGGCAACACCCAGGTCGATGACCATCCACTGGCGATCCGGATCGCCGATGTGAACGAGCGGCCCTATATCCCGCTCGACGAAAGGGACGTGCATGAGGGCGCCTTGCCCGGAACGGTGGTCTACCGGCTCGTCGCCGACGACCCCGAGGACGATCTCGTCACCTATCAATTGTCGGAAGACAGCGAAAAGGTCTTCGACCTCGTCGACAACAAGGACGGGAGCTGGAGCGTCATCGTCGATCGGTCGGTCACGGGCGGGCTCAGGTTCGGAACCGACGGCCACGAGCAATTCACACTGACGATCACGCATGGCGGCGATTCATACGTCGATACATTCGACCTCAGCCTCTCGGAAAACCTCGAGCCGGAGATCGATTTTGCGCCGATTCCCGTCAGCCAGGTCACTCAGGGCGGCACGCATGTCGGGACGCTCATCGCTACCGATCCGGACGGTCACGCCATCGCCTACAAGCTGATCGAAGGCCAGGATCTGTTCGATCTCGTCAAGAACGCAGCCGGCCATTGGGACGTCTTCGTCAAGGCGGGCGTGACGCTCGACTACACGAGAGCGGAGCACAGGGTCTTTGCCGTCATCGCGGGCGATGGCGGATTCAACGAGGTCGAGAAAACCTTCTACCTCACCTTCGTCAACAAGGAGCCCGCTCTCAATTTCACGCCGGCCGCCGTGGCGGAGGGCGCGCAGGGCGACACGGTCGTCGGCAAGCTGCTCGCAACCGATCCCGAGAACGACGAGATGATCTACACGCTCTCGCCGGAGAGTGCGAAGCTGTTCGCGCTCCTGGAGAACGAGCAGGGCGGCTACGACATCGTCGTCCGCGACGGCATCGTGCTCGATTACGAGGACCCGACGCACCACCGTGTGAGCGTCACGGTCTCCGACGGCACCCACACGATCGGCGGCAGCTTCGAGATCGTCCTGCTCGACCGGATCGACACCGTCACCGGCACGAGCCGCAGCGACATTCTCAAGGGCGGCTCCGGCAGCGACATCGTGAAAGGGCTCGCCGGCAACGACCAGCTTTACGGCGGGGCCGGCAACGACTGGCTCTATGGCGGCCTCGGCCGGGATACCCTCATCGGCGATGGCGGCCGCAATGTCTTCGTGTTCGACACCAAGCCGTACAAGACCAATGTCGACGTCATCTGGGATTACAGCGTGCCGAACGACGCGATCTGGCTCGACAACAAGGTCTTTTCCAAGCTCGGCAAGTCCGGCTCCCTCACGAAGCCGGCAGCGCTGAGCAAGGCGTTCTTCAAGGTCGGCGAGAAGGCCAAGGACAAGAACGACTACCTGGTCTACGACAAGAAAACCGGCATCCTCTCCTACGATCCCGACGGCTCCGGCGCCAAGGCCGCCATCGACGTCGCCCGCCTGAAGAAGGGTCTTGCCCTGACGGCGAAGGAATTTTTCGTGATTTAGAGGCGTGCCACAGACGAGTTCCGCTGCAATGTGCAGGACGAAGGGCAGGCCAAGAGTGAGAATTTAATAACAAATATATTGAATCGATATATCTTTACATTAAGGTCGAGCGATCCACTGCCTCCGGGGGCGGACAGGCGGCCCCACGGAAGGCAGACGAGCGCGCGTTGCGCGCCGATTCCTTGGGGGGTGCAATGGCCTTTTCCATTCTCGACGTCAGCGACGAGACGCGCGTCAACATCACGACAGCGTCCACCCAGTGGGACGCGAGCGTAGCTTCATTGGGCAACGGATGGGTCGTGACATGGACCTCCGAGGGTCAGGACGGCAGCCTTGCCGGCGTCTATATGCAATGCTTCGACGCAGAGGGAACGGCCCTTTTCGAAGCCGATCAACTGGTCAACACAAATACGACCGGCGCCCAGTTCAGATCTCAGGTTGCGGTGCTCGACGACGGCGGGTGGGTTGTGACATGGGTGGAAGGGGTCGACGCATCGAGGGCCAAGGTCTTCCAGCAGCGCTACAATCCGGACGGAACGGCTCGCGATGCGGTGCAACAGGTGAGCGGCAGCAATCTGACTGCCGCGGATGAGCCTGCAGCAGTTGTCGGTCTGCCCAATGGCGGCTGGGTCGTGACGTGGCATGACGCGGCCATCGGCGGCGGAGTCGTCCAACAATTCTACAACGCATCCGGCGTCGCTCAATTCGGGCCGGAGGGCGAAAGGCTCTCGGCTGGAACGGGCCATAGTCAAAGTTACGCGCAGGTCACGGCGCTCCCGGACGATCCGGCGGATCCTGACGATGGAGGCTGGATCGTCACGTGGGTCGAGGGGGTCTACAATTCACCAGCAGCCGACATCCGCATGCAGCGCTTCAGCGCCAACGGCTCGCGGGTGTTCGCGCAGGATGTCGTCGTCAACCAGACCACCACCGGGGCGCAGAACTTTCCTCAAGTCACTGTTCTGAAAGACGGAGGGTGGGTCGTCATCTGGCAATCGGAGAGCGGGGGAACGCCCGGGCTCTTCATGCAGCACTACAACCGCTTCGGGGTCGCACAATTCGACGCCGACAGACAGGTCCACGGAGCGATCGTCGGAAGCAAGAAGGAGGCGTCGATCGCCGCGCTTGAAAACGGCGGATGGGTGGTGACCTGGACCTATGCGGGCGGCAGCGGTGTTGAGGACGATATCGTCCAACGCTATTTTGACAGTAACGGAAACCCCATCGGAGGCGATCGTTTCGTCAACGCCGATTTCACGAGGCGTCAGGAGAAGTCGGCCGTAGCGGCGTTGGAGAACGGCGGGTGGACGGTCGTTTGGGAGTCGCTGCGCGCGGACAACCAGACCGACATCCATCAGCGCACATACCAGCAAGGCGACAGGATAACCGAGGGCGTTCAGCATGCAACGGGGACCGATGAGGACGACGTCCTTCTTGTCGATGCCGGGGGACTGACCGACGGTGATATCCTTCAGGGTCTTAACGGGAACGATACGCTTCAGCTGACCGGTGCGGGTAACTTCGACCTCACCAAGCCCTGGCAGATGACAAGCTTCGAGACCATCGCGGGCTCGCAGAACAACGACGTGATCGTGACGAACGCGGACAGGCTCCGACAGTTCAGCACCATCGACGGCAATGGCGGCACGGATGAGTTGAGATTCACCGTAGCCGCCGAATACGACCTGCGAGGCAAGACGATTACCGAGGTCGAGCGGATCAGCCTTGCCAGCCTCGCCGCAACAACCGTCGTCCTCGATGCAACCCAGGTGGACACGGCGCTTCGCATCTGGGGGGAGGGGAGAAACGACACGGTCGATATCAGCGGGATAAAGCTCGATGATGACCAGATCCACCAGCTTCTGCGGCAGGGCGTGGAAAAGGTCGTCGACAGCGGCGGCACCTACATCGCCGACGCACCCGTTCTCGATAAGATCGACGGCGATGCCACCACGTCGCCGATCGGCGGGAATGCCCGTCTCGATCGCGGCGGCGACGCGACCGTGACCCCAGGCATCGGGCAATTCACCTCGCTTCTCGTGAAAATCGTCAATCGGGTCGAGGATCAGGATCTTCTGACGATTGCTCAGACCGGCGGCATTCGCGTGGGCAATGGCACCATCAGCGCCGACGGCACTGTGATCGGCACCCTTGTGCACGACGGTTCCGGTGCGAACGGCCTGTTGATCAACTTCTCCGACGCCGTCACGCCGAATCAGGTGCAGACGCTGGTGCGGGCACTCACCTATCAGCACATCGAAACGAACGATCCGGACGTCCGGGTGCGCTTCATCGAGATGACATTCACCAATGCCGCTTCCGGGCAGACGAAGGCACGGGTGAGCGTTGACGTCGTCGAAGCGCCTGAGAGCAACGAGCCCCCGGTGCTGCAAGGTCTCCCGACCTCGGCCGTGACGGTTGCGGATACAGGCCTCATCTCGCCGTTCGCAAGCGCACGCGTCAACGATGCGGAGGGGAATGCGCTCACGCTCACCATCCGGTTCGACAAGACCAAGGGCACGCTCGTCGTGCCGAGCGGCGTGATCTACGATGCGGTGAACGACCGCTACGTGATCGAAGGCAGCGCCGGATTCGTGACCGATGCGCTCAAGGCGATCCAGTTCAATCCGACGGATCGCTCCGACCCGATCGGCACCGGGCAAGAAACGGCCTTCTCGTTGACCCTGACGGACGGCTTCACGCCCGAAGTGACGGCTCAGGTGACGGTGAATGCTGTGACCGCCAACCGCGCGCCGGCCGCACCCGTTCTCACGCTCGAGGCGAGCAGCGTGGCGGAGCTTTCGGCGGCCGGAACGCTGGTCGGAACCATCACGGCCGCCGACCCGAACCAGGGCGACACGGTCAGCTATTCGCTCATCGGAGCAACCGGCGCCTTCCGGCTGAACGGCAACAAGCTCGAAGTGGCGGATGGCGTCGCCCTCGATTTCGAGCAGGCGCGCTCGCACAGCTTCACCATCCGCGCGACCGATTCTGCCGGCCTGTCGAATGACACGCTGGTGACAATTGCCGTCGGCGACGTCAATCCGGAGCGCACCGCCGGCACCGCGGCTTCCGACCGCCTCGTCGGCGGCGCAGGCCGCGACACGCTGGGTGGTGGCCTCGGCGACGACACACTCTTCGGCGGCTTGGGCAATGACGTGCTCACCGGCAATGCAGGCAAGGATGTCTTCGTGTTCAACACGAAGGCAAACAAGAAGACCAACGTCGACAAGATCGCCGACTTCGTGGTCAAGGACGACACGATCTGGCTCGACAATGCGGTGTTCACCAAGATCGGCAAGGGCTCGGAGCCGGCGCCCGGAAAGCTGAAGAAGGACTTCTTCACCGTCGGGACGAAGGCCAAGGACAAGAACGACTACGTGATCTACGACAAGAAGACCGGTGCGCTCTATTACGATGCCGACGGCACCGGCAAGTCGGCGCAGGTCAAGATCGCTACGCTGAAAAAGGGTCTTGCCATGACCGAGAAGGATTTCTTCATCATCTGAGCCAAGTAGCGACCAAACGAAAACCCGGCGATCGTCTCGCCGGGTTTTTCCATTTGCGGATGGATACCATCATTGGGAGTTTAGTCGAGCCAGCCTGGAATGCGGTCGAGACCGATCTGTTCGTCGTAGGTGGGGCGCGGGCGCACCACTGCATGATCGTCGCCGTTGACCAGCACTTCGGGCACGAGGAGGCGGGTGTTGTAGGTGTTGGCCTGCACCGCGCCATAGGCGCCGGCGGTCATGATTGCGATGAGGTCGCCGGCCTTGACCGCGGGCATATCGCGGGAAAGCGCGAGATAATCGCCTGTCTCGCAGACGGGGCCGACAACGTCGGCGACGATGCGCGGAGTATCGGGCGAGGCCTCGACCACCATCCTGATGTCGTGATGGGCGTCGTAGAGCGTCGGACGGATGAGGTCGTTCATCGCCGCGTCGACGATCACGAACGGCTTGTCGGCGCCTTGCTTCACATAGATCACCCGCGCGACGAGCACGCCCGCATTGCCGGCGATCATGCGGCCCATCTCGAACACGAGTTTGAGGCCGAGATCCTTGGTGTGGCGCTTGATGATCGCCGCATAGGCCTGCGGATCGGGCGGGGGCTCGTTATCCTCGCGATAGGGCACGCCGAGGCCGCCGCCGAGATCGATGTGATGCAGCTTGTGGCCATCGGCCATGAGGTCGCGGGCAAGCTCCGCCAAGAGGGCGGTCGCATTGTCGTAGGGCGTGAGATCGGTGATCTGGCTGCCGATATGCATGTCGACGCCGGTGACCTCGATGCCCTTGAGGGAGGCTGCGCGCGCATAGACGTCGCGGGCGCGGGCGATGGGGATGCCGAACTTGTTCTCCGACTTGCCAGTCGAGATCTTCTTGTGCGTCTTGGCATCCACGTCCGGGTTGATGCGGATCGAGATCGGGGCGCGCACGCCCTTCGAGATCGCGACTTCCGAGAGCGCGTCGAGCTCCGGCTCGGATTCCACGTTGAAGCAGAGAATGCCGCTCTCCAGCGCGAAAGCCATTTCCGTCCTGGTCTTGCCGACGCCGGAGAATACGATGCGTTCTCCCGGCACGCCGGCCGCGAGCGCGCGGCGCAATTCGCCCTCCGAGACGATGTCCATGCCGGCGCCGAGGTTTCCGAGGGTCTTCAGCACCGCCTGGTTGGAATTCGCCTTCATGGCGTAGCAGACGAGGGCATCCGTGTCGGCGAACGCCTCGGCGAAGACCTTGTAATGCCGCTCGAGCGTCGCAGTGGAATAGCAATAGAACGGGGTTCCGACCTCATCGGCGAGGCGGCGCAGGTCGACGCCCTCCGCGTGGAGGACGCCCTGACGGTAGGCGAAATGGTGCATCGAAAGGGCCTAGAGCAACGGGTCGAGAATAAAGGGCTTGTTCGGAATCGTGTAGCCCTGCCGGCCCGAGGAGCGGGGCGTGCCGACCGGCGAGGGAAGGGTGGAATCGCTCACCGGGGTCTGCATCTGGGTGTCGGGCTGTGCCGAGGCGCTCGGCGGCGGCTCCAGCGCGCCGCGTCGGCCGCAGGCGGTCAGGCTGAGAACGAGAAGGCCCGCAACCAGGACGGCGCGAGGAAAGGACAGGCTGGACGACATCAGACACTCCGAAACGTGGCCGCACCATAGCGCATCGCGTGGAAAAGTGGACCCGGTTTTCCGCGCAAAGCGATGCGCCAGGCGAAAGAGGCATCGCGTGGAAAAGTGGACCCGGTTTTTCCGCATCCGAAAAAGCACGCAACGGGAGGAGAAGTGGAGGCGGATCAACGCTTTCGTGAAGGGCTTCGGTGGGCATTCCGGCGCCCAGGACTTGAGGCTTTGCCGAAAACGCGCCACATGACGGGCGATGTCGAACGCTGTGAAATCAAGAAGAACCTTGCTCGCCGGCCTTGCTGCACTGGTCCTCGTCGGAGCCGGCGCGGCTTGGTACGGCGTCGCCCCCCGTGACCCCATGGCCTCCGGGGTGGCCGAGTGCCGCGCCTCGAAGGCGGCAACCGAGCGGATGAAGCCGCTGGCCAAGGGCGAGGTGGCGGCTGTCGGCGTGAACGGCGCGCCAAAGCCGCCGCCGGTCATCGCCTTCAACGGTCCGGAGGGGCAGCCCATGAGCCTCGCCGATTTCAAGGGCCGGACGATCCTGGTCAATCTCTGGGCGACTTGGTGCGTCCCCTGCCGCGAGGAGATGCCGGCCCTCGACAAGCTCCAGACGGAGCTGGGCGGTCCCGATTTCCAGGTGGTCGCCATCAACGTCGATACCCGCAACCGCGACAAGCCGAAGGCCTGGCTCCAGGAGAACGGGATCAAGAACCTGGCCTATCACGCCGATCCCGAGGGCAAGCTGCTGCAGGTGCTGCAGAAATCCGGTCATGTGGTCGGCCTGCCGACCACCTTCGTCGTCGATGGCGCAGGCTGCGAGATCGCGCTGCTGAAAGGACCGGCGGATTGGGCCTCTCCGGACGCGCTCGCCTTCATGAAGGCGGCTTTGAACCGCTCCTGAGCACCGGCCGCCCGTCAGGCCGCGTAAAGCGTCACAGGAGCCTCGAAGCCCTTCAGGTCATAGGCCCGGCCTTCGCCCTCGATCAGGTCGCGTCCGGCCCGGTCGTAGACGCTCTGGGTCACCAGGATCTGGCCCGTTGCGGTCGCCGCCTGGGCGCGGGCGGCGGTGTTCACCACCGTCCCAATGGCGGTCAGGTCGCGATGGGAGCGGCCGAACTCCCCGAAGCTGACAGCCCCTGAATCGATGCCGATTCCCACGCCGAGCTCGCTCCCGCCGAGGGCGGGATGGTCCTCCAGCAGGGCCTTGAAGCGGGCCTCGCAGCGACGCTGGATCTCCCGTCCTGTCCGAACCGCCTGCTCGGCATGGTCGGGCTGCTGGATCGGGAAGTTGAAGATCGCCATCACCGCATCGCCGATGGTCTTGTTGAGAAGGCCGTCATGGTCCCAGATCGCCTCGGCGCATTCGTCATAGAAGGCGTCGAGCAGGGACGAGACCGCATCCGGCGGAAGCGACTGGGACAGGGCGGTGTAGCCCCTGAGATCCGCAAACAGCACGGAGACGTCGACGCTGATCTTTCGGGCCCTCATGATCCGCGTGAACATCAGTTCGCAGACCGTGCAGGTATTGGGATTCATCCGGCTCGGGCGGATGCCGAAGGCCCGAAACGGGATGGAGGCGGGGCCGCGCAAGGGCACGGGAATCCGCAGCTGCTGCCAGCAACCCTTGCAGATTCTGGATTGGGTGTGCGTCATGGATCAGCACTTCCAAATCGCGCCGGGATCGGATCGGGTGACTATCGACGCCGAAAGGATCGCGTGCTTCGACCGGCCTGCGCAAGCTACCATTTTGGGCAGACTCGGCCAACCGATTGTCTGCCCTCAAGCCGGTCAGGCTGGCGAGGCTTCGCCGTCCGGAACCCCGATCCTGCCCGAGAAGGCGGGCTTCGAGAGACGCCAGGGGCGGTCCACGGCCTGTCTGGCCTCGCCGCGCTTGATCAGGCGTGGAGTGCCGTCGGCGAGGATCTCCTCGATCACCAGAAACCCTAAGGCCTGCAGCATCAGAGCGGCGGTCTTGGTCGCCCTGTCATCCGCCCGGAGGGAGAGGGAGCCGGCGGCATAGATCCGCTCCATGAGGCTCTTCGGATGATGTGCAACAGTCGTTCGCGGCTTGAAGGCGATGACGTTGGTCTCGGGTTCGAGCATGGAAAAGCCCCTTCTCACCGCTCCTTTTTATTCTGTGTCGAGCGGCTCTTCTGTTGAATGCAGCACAGAGCCAGAGCATCGGACCCAAAAGTGGACCCACTTTTGGGATCGGATCCGATGCTCCTTCTCTTGGCTGGCATCGTTGGGCGCGGAAAACCGGGTCCACTTTTCCGCACGATGCGCTAGTGTGCCGGAAACTGAGCCGTTTAAGGAATGCGACATAAGACGCCCCTGCAGCGGGGCTCCCGAACGAAAAAAGGCGGGGCCAAGCCCCGCCTCGATCCTGTCCGGAAAAGTGCCTGTCTCAGGCGTTCTGCTGCACCGGAATGCCCTTGTCGGTGAAGAGCTGCTGCAGCTCGCCGGCCTGGAACATCTCGCGGGTGATGTCGCAGCCGCCGACGAACTCGCCCTTCACGTAGAGCTGGGGAATGGTCGGCCAGTTGGAATAATCCTTGATGCCCTGGCGGATGCCCTCGTTCTCGAGCACGTTGACGCCCTTATACGGCACGCCGAGATAGTTGAGGATCTGGACCACCTGGCCCGAGAAACCGCACATGGGGAATTGCGGCGTGCCCTTCATGAACAGCACGACGTCGTTGGACTTCACTTCGTTGTCGATCACCTGATGGGCGTCGGTCATGGAATTCTCCTTCGTCCCGGCGGTCAAGGCGCCGGGTTCGTGTCTCAATTGTCGGGTGCCACGGTCGTTAATGCAAGGGCGTGCAGAACGCCGCCCATGCGGCCTTGCAGCGCCGCATAGACCATCTGATGCTGCTGCACCCGCGACTTCCCCCTGAAGGCGGAGGAGGTAACGGTCGCGGCGTAATGGTCGCCGTCGCCGGCCAGGTCCTTGATCTCGACCACCGCGTCGGGAAGGGCGGTCTTGATCAGGCTTTCGATGTCTCGCGAATCCATCGGCATGGATCGGGCTCCTCAGGATCTTCGGGTCAGGACTTGGCGGTCAGGACTTGCCGGTCATGTAGTTCGGCAGCCAGGCTTCGTGGGTCGCCTTCAACTGCTTGACGGATATGGCCTGCCGGCCGGGCAGAATCAACGCATCGCCCCCGGTCACGCCGAGCATGGCGGCAGGGATGCCGATGGCGCCGGCCTCATAGAGGATGTCGGCTGCGGCATCCTGATCGGCTGCGATCAGGTAGCGGCCCTGATCCTCGCCGAAGAGGAAGGCGTTAAGCGGCATGTCCTCGGGTGCGACCGCAATGTCCGCGCCGATGTTGCCGGCGATCGCCATCTCGGCCAGTGCCAGCGCGATGCCGCCATCAGAGCAGTCATGGACCGTCCTGACCTGCGCGGAGCGGATGAGCTGGCGCACGAAGTCGCCGTTGCGCTTCTCCACGACCAGATCGACCGGCGGAGGAGCGCCTTCCTCGCGGCCGCAGACGTCGCGCAGGTAGATCGACTGGCCGAGCCAGCCGGTCGTCGCGCCGATGAGGATGACGACCTCGCCCTCGCTCTTGAAGGCTATGGAGGCGTTCAGGGCTACATCGTCCATGAGGCCGACGCCGCCGATGGCGGGGGTCGGCAGGATGCCCTGGCCGTTGGTCTCGTTGTAGAGCGAGACGTTGCCGGACACGACCGGGAAGTCGAGGGCCTTGCAGGCCTCGCCGATGCCCCTGACGCAGCCGACGAACTGGCCCATGGATTCGGGCCGCTCGGGGCTGGCGAAATTGAGGTTGTCGGTGAGCGCGAGCGGCAGGCCGCCGACCGCCGTGATGTTGCGCCAGGCCTCCGCTACCGCCTGCTTGCCGCCCTCGAACGGGTCGGCCTCGCAATAGCGCGGCGTCACGTCGGTGGTGAGCGCCAGGCCCTTCGGTCCGTCTTCCACGCGCACGATGGCGGCATCGCCGCCGGGCGTCTGCACCGTGTTGCCGAGGATCAGGTGGTCGTATTGCTCCCAGACCCAGCGCTTCGAGCACTGGTCCGGCGAGCCGACGAGCTTGAGGAGCGCCTCCGCCTCGGACATCGGGGCCTTCACGCTGTCGGGCAGGATCACCGGCTGCTTCGGGCTTTCCACCCAGGGACGGTCATAGAGAGGCGCCTCGTCGCCCAATTCCTTGATCGGGAGATCCGCCTTCACCTCGCCCTGGTGCTTGATCACGAAGCGCAGGGTATCGGTGGTCTTGCCGATGATCGCGAAGTCCAGGCCCCATTTGTGGAAGATCGCCTCGGCTTCCTTCTCCATGCCGGGCTTGAGCACCATGAGCATGCGCTCCTGGCTCTCGGACAGCATCATCTCGTAGGCGGTCATGCCCTCCTCGCGGCAGGGCACCTTGTCGAGGTCGAGCTCGATGCCGAGATTGCCCTTGGCGCCCATCTCGACCGCGGAGCTGGTGAGGCCGGCAGCGCCCATATCCTGGATCGCGATGACGGCGCCGGACTTCATCAGTTCGAGGCAGGCTTCGAGCAGCAGCTTCTCGGCGAAGGGATCGCCGACCTGCACGGTCGGGCGCTTCTCCTCGGACGCATCGTCGAATTCCGCCGAGGCCATGGTGGCGCCGTGGATGCCGTCGCGGCCGGTCTTGGAGCCGAGATAGACGATCGGGTTCCCGATGCCGGTGGCCTTGGCGTAAAAGATCTCGTCGGTGCGGGCGAGGCCCACCGCCATGGCATTGACGAGGATGTTGCCGTTGTAGCGCTTGTCGAAGCCGACGCTGCCGCCGACGGTGGGCACGCCGAAGGAATTGCCGTAGCCGCCGATGCCGGCGACCACGCCCGAGACCAGATGGGCGGTCTTCGGATGGTCAGGCTCGCCGAAGCGCAGGAAGTTCAGCGACGCGATCGGCCGGGCACCCATGGTGAACACGTCGCGCAGGATTCCGCCGACGCCGGTCGCCGCGCCCTGATAGGGCTCGATGAAGGACGGGTGATTGTGGCTCTCCATCTTGAAGATGCAGGCCTGTCCATCGCCGATATCGATGACGCCGGCATTCTCGCCGGGACCCTGGATGACCCAAGGGGCCTTGGTGGGCAGGCCGCGCAGATGGATGCGCGATGACTTGTACGAGCAATGCTCGTTCCACATGGCCGAGACGATGCCGAGCTCGGTGATGGTCGGATCGCGGCCGATCAGGTTCACGAAGCGATCGTATTCATCGGGTTTGAGCCCGTGCTCCTTGACCAGCTCCGGGGTGATGGCGACGTCGTTGCGGATCATCGTTATCTCGCATTGTTACCCTCTCCAGAACGAAGAGGAATGGAATACATCGGATGTCCTCATCCTGAGGAGCAGCAAAGCTGCGTCTCGAAGGAGGGTCCAGAAAGCACTGGAGACGCCCTCGTCCTTCGAGACGCTTCGCTCCTCAGGATGAGGGCTGCGGGGCGTCTCGTCCCGCTTCAGAGATCAGGCCGCCTTCGGAAAGCTCGACACGAGGCTCTCGAACAGGCCGCGCCCGTCGGTGCCGCCCACGAGGTCCTCGATCAGGTTTTCCGGGTGGGGCATCATGCCGAGCACGTTGAGCTTGTCGGAATAGATGCCCGCGATCGCATTCATCGAGCCGTTGCGGTTGGCATCCGGCGTGGTGTGGCCCTGCGCGTCGGAATAGCGGAAGGCCACCAACCCCTCGCCTTCGAGCCGCTTCAAGGTCTCCTCGTCGGCGGTGTAGTTGCCCTCGCCATGCGCGACGCAGACATCGATGGCCTGGCCCTTGGCGTAAGCCCGGGTGAAGGCGGTGTCGTTGCGCTCGACCCGCAGGAACTGGCGATGGCAGATGAACTTGAGGTTCGCGTTGCGCATCAGGATGCCGGGAAGAAGGCCCGCCTCGCACAGGATCTGGAAGCCGTTGCAGACGCCGAGCACGAGGCCGCCGCGCGCCGCATGGGCCCGCACCGCATCCATGACCGTTGCGCGGCCCGCAATCGCGCCGCAGCGCAGATAATCACCGTAGGAGAAACCGCCGGGAAGCACCACGAGATCGGTGCCCTTCGGCAGCTCGGTTTCGGCGTGCCACACCTTCTGGGCGTCGGAGCCGGCCGATGTGAGAGCCCGCACCATATCGCCTTCGCGATTGGAGCCGGGGAAGACGATGATTGCGGATTTCATCAGTTCATCCTTCTATCGTCATGGCCGGTCTTGTCCGGGCCATCCACGCCTCAAGGCGCGGCAAAAACGTGGATGCCCGGATCAGGTCCGGGCATGACGGTCAGGTCAGTTCGACGCGATAGTTTTCAATGACCGTGTTCGCCAGCAGCTTCTCGCAGGCGGCCTTGAGCTGGGCTTCGGCCTGAGCCTTGTCGGCGGTTCCAAGCTCGATATCGAAGACCTTGCCCTGGCGCACGCCGTCGATGCCCTCGACGCCGAGCGACTTGAGGGCGCCTTCGATGGCCTTGCCTTGGGGGTCGAGAACGCCGTTCTTGAGGGTCACGGTGACACGCGCTTTCATGGAGGCCTCGGGCTGTTTGGAATGTGCCCCACGCCTTATAGCCATTAGGCGCAAGAGACAACGGCTCTGAGCATCGGACTCAAAAGTGGAGACCACTTTTGGGGCCAATCCGATGCTTGTTCTCCTGACTGGCGCATCGTCTGACGTGGACCCAGAGGGCCGCGTCAGCGAAAACCGGATCCACTTTTCCACACGATGCGCTAGGAGCCCAATTCGCGGGCAGCGACCTGACGGGCCGTGTCCTTCACAACATCCTGGTTCTCGCCGATCGCCAGGACGACCGACAGGGCCTCCCCCTCGCGCCTGCCGAAGGCGGCGCCGTAGGCCGGGCGCTTGCTGCCGTCGGCCGGCGACATCTCGATGGCGAAGCCGGGATTGGGCCCGTCCCTCAGGCGCTCGACGGCGATCTGTGTCTTGATGGGCTTCTCCCGCCCTGCAGGCGAGCGCAGGCCGCTGGCAAGGCGCTCCGGGTCCTTCAGGAGAGCCTCCGTGACGTCCGCATCCCTGCCGATCAGGCGAATGACGCTGACGGCGAGACCCGGCCCGCATTCGGGCGGGGCGCAGAACGACAGGGCAACCGGTTCCGCCCGATCTTCGGCGAGCCATTTCCGCAAGGGCAGGGCATCCCAGGACGTGTCCGCCTGAAGACCTGCGACCTGCCGGGGGATGTAGCCGCAGCTGGCGAGGATCAGGCCGAGGGCCAGAATGAGGGAGGCGGAACACAACGGACGGAAACGCATAGCTCTATCTATGCGCGAAACGGGCGGAAGGGGAATGCCGCACGGCGCCCCGCGGTGGCTTCGGGCCGGAAATGACACGGCCCCGTCCTGCTACCCGTCCGCCGGTATCCCATCCGCCCTCGTCATCGCCGGACTTGTTCCGGGGACCCACGTCTTTGCGCCGTTGCGGTTCCCAAGACGTGGGTGCCCGCACCAAGTGCAGCGATGACGCGTCGCGCGAAGTGCGAACCCTCCCCCCTCTGCGGGGAGGGTGGCGAACGCCAGTGAGCCGGGAGAGGGGGGTCAGGGGCGAGCGCGGCCCCTCTCCCGGCCCCCTCTGCCGTCATGCCCGCGCTTGTCGCGGGTATCCACGTCTTCTGCAGCGTTGTGGGTCCAAGGCATGGGTGGCCGGGACAAGCCCGGCCATGACGGCGAGGGGCGGGGATGGGATGAGGGCAACGTTATGTTCTCACTTTGTTCTTGATAGGATGGTCAAGCTCGGCTATATCATTCGCCATCCCCGCCCGCCGAGGGGCGCGCTCGCGAGGCGTCGCAAGAACGGGGCGGAGAGCGGTCCCGCCGCAGGCCTCGCAAGCCGGTGATCGCGGGTGGCCGGCCCAGGCTTGATCCGGGTCCGCTGAAACAAACCGTGTGCGACGAGCAATCCGGCTCTGAGCATTTCACACACAAAAGCGAGCCGGGCTGCCCTTCACGCCTCCCTCGACCTTGACGGCTCGCAGCACCCGCTGCGGGCCAAAAGGTGCTGGCTCATGCTCTTTGACAACCTCACCGTCATGGCCGGGCTTGTCCCGGCCACCCACGTCTTGGGAACCGCCACGCTGCAGAAGACGTGGGTCCCCGGCACAAGGCCGGGGATGACGTTGGAGGAGAGGGATAACGGGGAGGGTGTCATCCCGGACGAGGCGCAGCGGAGATCCGGGATCCATAGCCACGACCTCGAACAAGCTTGGCTCCGTCGGCGCATCTGGATCCCCGCCTGCGCGGGGATGACAGCGGTGTGGCTCCCGCTCCAGTTTCTGCACGATCCCGGATCGCCTGCGGCGCCCGGGACGACTTGCGCGATCTGAAGAAGGGCGTCCCGCTATTGCGGCAGGACCAGTCGAGAACGCGAAAAGCCCGGCACTTGGCCGGGCTTTCGTGTCGTTCAGGAGGCAGGCGTTACTGCACGAGGCGGGGGCCGCCGGTGACCGGGTTCTCGTTCTCGGACAGGATGCCGAGACGGCGGGCAACCTCGGTATAGGCTTCCACCAGCCCGCCCATGTCCCGGCGGAACCGGTCCTTGTCGAGCTTGTCCTTGGACTTGATGTCCCAGAGACGGCAGGAATCCGGGGAGATCTCGTCGGCGACGATGATGCGCATCATCTCGCCCTCCCAGAGACGGCCCGTCTCCAGCTTGAAGTCGACGAGGCGGATGCCGACGCCGAGGAAGAGGCCGGACAGGAAGTCGTTGACCCGGATGGCGAGCGCCATGATGTCGTCGATCTCCTGGGGCGAGGCCCAGCCGAAGGCGGTGATGTGCTCCTCCGAGACCATCGGGTCGTTCAGGGCATCGTTCTTGTAATAGAATTCGATGATCGAGCGCGGCAGCTGGGTGCCTTCCTCGATGCCGAGACGGGTGGCGAGCGAACCCGCCGCCACGTTCCGGACCACCACCTCGAGCGGAATGATCTCCACCTCGCGAATCAACTGCTCGCGCATGTTCAGGCGGCGGATGAAGTGGGTCGGGATGCCGATGTCGTTCAGATGCTGGAACAGGTATTCCGAGATCCGGTTGTTGAGCACGCCCTTGCCGTCGATCACCTCATGCTTCTTGGCGTTGAAGGCGGTCGCGTCGTCCTTGAAGTGCTGGATCAGCGTACCGGGTTCCGGGCCCTCATAGAGGACCTTCGCCTTGCCCTCATAGATGCGACGGCGACGATTCATAGGCGTGTACCGTGGTTTGAGAAAATCCATTTGCCGTGGCTCCTGGGGATGGTCATTTTTTAGATCCGCGGCTGGCGTTAAGCGCGGCTTTTTACCGGCGCTCCGCTTGAAGGGGCAACCTATCCGATCCCTTGGGCAAGCACAACGCGGTGGAGTGGGCCGCAGGATCGCAGCCCCATCGAATACAGCTCGTAAGATGGGAAGCGTCTGGTATCCGCGCGAGTGCGCCCTTATATCGCACGAAGGCCCAAGCTTAAGGAGAACACGGAATGACCGCTTTCGACGACCGCAGGAATGCCTTCGAGAAGCAGTTCGCCCATGACGAGGACCTGCGCTTCAAGGCGACCGCGCGCCGCAACAAGCTGTTCGGCCTCTGGCTCGCCGAGCATCTGGGCAAGACCGGAGACGAGGCCGAGGCCTATGCCAGGAGCGTCGTTCTCGCCGATTTCGAGGAAGCCGGCGACGCGGATGTGCTGCGCAAGGCCAGTAAGGATCTGGAAGGCGCCGGCAAGCCGGCGGACGAGACCGAGCTCAAGGCCAAGCTGGTTCAGCTGACCGAGCGCGCGATCGAGGAGGTCAAGGCGGGCCGGTAGTCGGCCTAACCTGTGCCCTCGGACCTTTTGAAACCTGTTGATTAGGACACCATGCTGACCGATCCGTCCTTTCCCGAGCGCCTTCGAGGCGGCACGCCGCTTCTGACGGCCTGGTGCGGCCTGCCCGACCCGACGACTGCCGGGGTCCTGGCTCGCGAGCCGTTCGATGCGGTGGTGCTGGATGCGCAGCATGGTTCCATCGATTTCGCCGCCGCGCTTCAGGCCATCCCGCTGATCGCGGCGGCGGGAAAGCCTGCCCTTGTCCGCATCCCGGTCGGGGATTTCGCCTCCGCCTCGCGCTATCTCGATGCCGGCGTCTCCGGCGTGATCGCCCCCATGATCAACACCGTCGAGGATGCCAGGCGCCTGGCAGGCTTCACCAAGTTCCCGCCCGTCGGCGAGCGCAGTTGGGGCGCCTATGGGGCACTCTCGCTGTCGGGGCTCGATGCGGGCGAGTATCTGCAGAAGGCCAACGGCCTCACGGCCACCTTCGCCATGATCGAGACCCGCGAGGCGCTCGGCCTTGTCGACGACATCCTGGCCGTGCCCGGCATCGACGGGATCTTCATCGGCCCCTCGGACCTGTCCATCGCGCTCTCCGGCGGAAAGGGCCTCGACCCGACCAGCGCCGAGGTCGAGAAGGCTCTGGATCATGCGCTGTCCCGGGCGCGAGCTGCCGACAAGCTCACGGCAATCTACGCCGTTTCGGGAGCCCGGGCGGCGGAACTCGCCCGCAAAGGCTTCCACATGGTCTCCATCGGCAGCGACATCTCCATGCTCAAAGCCGGAGCGCACGCCGCCCTCGCTGCTGCGCGGGCCTAAATCCGCACAGGGGAGGGGAGGCCGAAGGCCTGCGTCAGGAAGAAGCCTCCCTGCTTGAGCCCCTCCTCGTCGATGCCGTGGCCGAGGCCGGCCGAGAGATGCCATTGGCAGGGGATCTCGGCAGCGCCGAGCGCCGCCTTCGAGAAGAGGAACATCTCGACCGGCACCACTTCATCCCGGTCGCCGTGGATCAGCAGGATCGGCGGGACCGTCCCGGCCGCCGGCTTCAGGCTCTCAGGCCCCTTGCCGTCCTCCAGTACCAGAAGTCCGGAATAGCCCAGGATCGCAGCCGGCGCGATCTGCCGGCGCAGGCCCACATGCAGCGCCATCATCGCGCCCTGGCTGAAGCCGACGAGGGCAAGGCGGGAAGCGGGCAGGGCATGCCGGGCGAGCTCTTGGTCCAAGAAAGCCTCGAGGCCCGGCGCCGCATAGGTCACCCCACGCCAGAATTCCCGCGGATCGGTCAAAGTGAGCGGAAACCATTCCCGCCCCATCGGCACGTTGCTGCAGGGATCGGGCGCATGCGGCGCGACGAAGGCGGCATCCGGCAGCCATTCCCGCCATTGCTGCCCGAGCTCGATAAGGTCGCTTCCATCCGCGCCCAGGCCGTGCAGCAGCACGACGAGCTGTTTCGCCGTCCCGGATTTCGGCTCAAGGCGGGCTCCGTCGATCATGGCCATAAAGCACCCTCCCGATCGTCAGACAGGGGCACCCTCCCGCGCCTTGACCGCCCGGTAATAGGCCCAGAGCACCTTGGCGGCAACGCCGCGCCAGGGGCGCCAGCTCTCCGCGAGCGCCGTCAACGCCTTCGCATCGGGGCGATGTTCCAGGCCATAGGCGAGGCGGGCGGCTTCCTGGACGGCAAGGTCCCCGCTCGGGAAGGCATCCGGATGGCCGAGGCAGAACAGCAGGTAGACGTCGGCGGTCCAGGGGCCGATCCCCTTCACCCGCGTGAGCAGATTGTGCGCCTCGTCCGCCGGGAGATCGTGGAGACGGTCGAGGGGCAGGCGTTCTTCGGCAATCTCAGTCGCGACGGCGCGCAGGGTCCGGACCTTCCCCGCGGAGAGCCCGGCCATGCGCAGGTCCTCGTCGGACAGCCGCATGAAGGCCTCGGCGGTCGGAGGTTCGAGGCGCTGCCGCAGCCGGTTCCAGATCGCCGTCGCGCTGGCGGTCGAGACCTGCTGCCCGACGACGATCCAGGCCAGACCCTCGAAGCCCGGCGGACGCTTGCGCAGTTGCGGCATGATCCCGCTCGCGGCGAGCCTCGCCATGACCGGGTCGGCCTCGGTCAGCGCATCGAGCCCCCTCTTGAGAACCGCATCCGTTTCGAGGAGGGTGGCCATGTCGTCGTCGTCCCTTTCAACTGCAGGCTCCCGTGACGAAGCCGGTTTTTCGATTTGCTCCCAGTCCGAACGGTCAGCTTCATCTGGGCCATGCCTATTCCGCCCTGCTCAACGCCGATTTCGCCCGGCGCTTCGGCGGCCGGTTTCTCCTGCGCATCGAGGATATCGATATCGCACGCTGCCGTCCCGAATTCGAGGCCGCGATCTATGAGGACCTGGCCTGGCTCGGCCTGACCTGGGAGCTTCCCGTCCGCCGGCAGTCAGAGCATTTTTCCGATTACCGCGTCGCTTTCCTGCGGCTGAAGGAGAGGGGAGCAGTCTATCCCTGCTTCTGCTCGCGCAAGGACATTGCGGCAGCCATCGCCTGCCGGGAGGCGGAGACCGGCCGGCCCTCTCCGCGCGATCCCGACGGTACGCCGCTCTATCCGGGCACGTGCCGGAGCCTGTCCGGCGAGGAGGCGGAGCGGCGCATCCAGGCCGGCGAGCCGCACGCCTGGCGCCTGGACAGCGCGGGGCTGCAGCATATTCTGCCCGGCCCCTATCACTATCGGCGCTTCGATCGTGAGGGCCGCGAGGAAATCGTCGCGGCCGATCCCTGGCGCTGGGGCGATGCGGTGATCGTGCGCAAGGAGACGCCGACGAGCTACCACCTCTCCGTGGTGGTGGATGATGCGCTCCAGGGGATCACCCATGTGGTCCGCGGCCAGGATCTCGAGGCGGCGACCGATCTCCACCTGCTGCTTCAGGCCTTGCTCGGCCTGCCGACGCCACTCTACCATCACCACGGGCTCGTGCTCGATCCGACCGGCGACAAGCTGGCAAAGAGCCGCCAATCCACATCCCTGGCCGAGGCCCGCGCCGAGGGGCTCGATCCGCAGGAGCTCCGGCGGCGTCTCGGGTTCTGAAACTCAGCCGACGCCGAGCACGCGCAGCCAGATCAGGGTCGTGCCGAGCGCAAGGGCCGTCGACAGGGTGATGGCGCTGGACGCCAGGGCCACGCCCTCGCCGTAGCGTTCGGCGAAGAGATAGGCGTTGATCCCCGACGGGCAGGACGCGAAGAGCACGGCGACGCCCGCCCAGACAGGCGGCATCGGAAAGACGTAGGTGGCGAGCAGCAGCACGATGAGCGGATGCACGATCAGCTTGAGGAAGGAGATCACCGTCGGCAGCTTCCAGCCCATTTGCAACCCGTAGCGGCGCAGCGCGATGCCCATGGAGATCAGGGCGCAGGGAACCGCGGCGCTCGCCAGAAGGTCCATCACCTGCCAGGCCGGCGCCGGCACATAAGCCGCAATCGGGCGGCAGACGGATCCGGCCAGGATCCCGACGACGATGGGATGGGTGAGAAGACGGCGGATGATGAGCAGGGGGGACGCCCGCCGCCCCTCGGCCAGAATGGTCGCCAGCGTCATCGTGACCGGCAGGTGGACGGCGATGAGCAGGAAGAGCGGGACGGCGCCCTCGTCGCCATAGGCCTTGAGGATCATCGGCACGCCGACGAAGACCGTGTTCGCCTGTCCCGTAGAAAAGCCCGCCACGACGGCCGAGATGCCCTTGAGGCCGAAGAAGCGCGTAGCGATCCCGGTTGCGAGGAACCAGACCGCGGCGACGCCGACGAAATAGGCGATCCAATAGCCCCAGGGCTGGACGGCCGGGATTTCGGCGCGGACGAGGGTGCGGAAGATCAAGCAGGGCAGGGACAGGGTGAAGACGAATTCGGACAGGCCTTCGCCCACCCGCTCGGAGATGAAGCCTGTTTGTCGCGCGACGTAGCCGATGCCGATCAAGCCGAAGACCGGCAGCACGATCGCGAGTAGATCAAGCATGGATTCTATCGCAGCTCGGCCCGTTGGGAGAGGCTGGCCGAGGCCATACTATGCCCCATCAGTTCGTCGACCTGCTCGCGCTGACGCTTGAATTCCACGAGCCCGCGGCCCTCGAGCTCCCGCCCGCGCGGCAGGCGGATCTTCAGCGGGTCGACGAAGCTGCCGTTGATGAGCACCTCGTAATGGAGGTGGGGGCCCGTCGACAGGCCCGTGCTGCCCAGGTAGCCGATGACCTGGCCCTGCCGGACCCTGACGCCTTGGGCCATGTTCTTGGCAAAGCCCGACATGTGGGAATAGGTGGTCGCATAGCCATTGGCATGCTGGATCTCGATATGGCGTCCATAGCCCGATTTCCAGTCCGCAAAGCGGATGGTGCCGTTGCCTGCAGCAAGGATCGGGGTGCCGACCCTATTTGACCAATCGATGCCCGTATGCGGACGCGAATAGCCCAGGATCGGGTGGAAGCGCGATCCGAAGCCCGAACGCAGAACACCGTCGGAGATGGGCTTGCGGATCAGGAATTTCTTGAGCGAGCGGCCGGATTCGTCGAAGAAATCAACCGTGCCGTCCTCGCCCTGGTAGCGGTAGACCCGGCGTGCCTCGCCCCCCACTGTGAGGGAGGCGTAGAGCACTTCGGGGGCTCCATTCTCGTCGTCCGAGCCGAAGAAGACTTCGAAGGCATCGCCCTGGCTGACGCGGCGCTGGAAATCGACGTCATAGCCGAAGATGCGCACGAGCTCGTCCACGGTCTGACGCGGCAGCTCGTTCTTGAGGGCCGTCTCGTAGAGGCTCTCATAGAGGCGCACGCCGCCACGCCGGTCATCATCGTCCTCTTCCTCGGAGGCCTCGGCCAGCTGGCGGTTGGACTCGTCCACGGGAGGTGCGACGGAGACGAAGACGCCGCGGTCGTTCGTCGCCGCAATGCCCTCGATTCCGCGCTCGCCGAAGGTGACGACGCGTACGATCTGCCGGGGATCGCCAAGGCGGGGGCCAGGTGCGATCAGGATGCGCAGCCGCTGGCCCTCGGTCATGCCATCGACCTTGATCCGGGCCGCCAGAGCCGTGGAGATGGCGGCGATCTGCTCGGGAGTGGCGCCATAGCTGCGCAGGGCCGTCTCCAGGGTTTCGCCTTTGCGAAGCACGACGTCCCGCTCCTCGACGAGGGGAATGGCGGTCTTCTGGTCGATCTTCGGCAGGTCGGTCACGTTCTCGGGCACGACACGCACTTCGATCGTGCTGAACGGCGCGTCGACGACGCGGGCATAGCCCAGGGCGTCGCCGAGGCCATCGGGCTGCCGCAGAGTCCGCGACAGCATCTGCTGGGCCGGGATCGGAACGGAGGTCCGGCGCCCGGCCTCATTGAAGACCCGGCGTTCCTCCTCCAGGATGGCGAGAACGTCGTTGTCCGTCAGGGAGGGGGCGCTCGCCTCGATAGCCACCAACGACAGGTCCCGCCGCAGCACGGACACGTCGGCATCGGCCACTTCCGGAGTCGGCTCGATCCGTTGCTCGTCCATCCCCTCGGCAAAGAGCCGGAGCGGATTGAAGGGAGGGATATCGGCTGTGTAGGTGCCGGCGGTCAGGGAAAGATTGGTGGCGACGCGCACGAAATTGCGGACCTTGATCGCTTCACGCTCGCCGTTCCGGATCGTCATCGGCGCCTTGAAGCTCTGCCGGGCGGATACGGTTTGATCCGACATGTTGAGCCTGTCGGCCTTGCGGGAGGCGTTCGAGGTCCGCGCTTCGTCCCCGTCCGAGGCGACCCGGATGCCGAGCGCGGCGCGCTCCGGCGGTAGCGCGGAGGTCGTCGCCCCCTCGAGGGCGATATAGATGGAGGCTCCGATCAGGGCCGCTCCGGTGACGCCGGTCAGAATGCTGGCGCCGAGCCAGCGCAGGTTCACTTCCCATTTGTCGACTTCGGACGCCGCGTCGCCGCTCGGATTGAGGGGGGGCTCGTGTCCGAGATCGATGCCGGACGACAGATGCCGGGCTTCCCTCCGGGAGGCTCTGCCATGGCTGTCGTCGCGGGGAGGCTGGCTCATTGATCTCTGTCTGGTGTCGATGCGGGGTTGCCGTTCGCAGACACTAGACGCCATCTAGCATAGGAGAGGACAACCGCACAGGCCATAGATAAGCTTGGACAGGATGCCAACTCCTTAACAAGAGAGGATGCCCGCCGCGGCCCTGCTTCGGGCTGCACTGTGTCCGCAGTGAGGCGGAGGCCGGAAAATCCTGTGCGGCGGGCCGCCGGAAGCCAAATTGCGGGACCTGTCAAAAAACTTTCACAAGCACGTTGACAGGCCAAAGGGGTTCGGCCTATATACCGCCCATCGACGCCGCCGCTGACGCGAACGGCGCCAAGAACTTCCACAGAAACCGGGCTGTTGGGCCCGACTTCGGTCGGGAACAAACTCTGTTCTGCGGAAGCTCTCTTGTGTCTCTAGCGAGACCATTGCTCTTTGACATTGTTGAGAGGGGAAGAGAAGCGTAGGCGGCGGTGTCCTTGCGCCGGTCCGGATGGATCGGGTGAATAGACATCGACCTGTTCTATGCTTTGGTGAGTACACCGTTTTCT
>Ga0182745_1000392_pt1 | contig 50318 bp, 48 predicted proteins | sample eDN3rd30CKraftBY_FD_128523 | JGI IMG/M metagenome (GOLD analysis project Ga0182745, IMG submission 128523) | Enriched backyard soil microbial communities from Emeryville, California, USA - eDNA 3rd pass 30_C Kraft BY (version 2) (version 2) | ecosystem: Environmental > Terrestrial > Soil >... | reverse complement strand
GGCAATATTGGGCGTTGCGGCCCGGTGCCGGGCTGGCTATAGCGCCCGCCGAGGCCAAGACTGCCGTTAGCGCGGCAGCCATGCGGAGACGTGGGTGAGTGGCTGAAACCAACGGTTTGCTAAACCGTCGTACTGGTAAATCCGGTACCGAGGGTTCGAATCCCTCCGTCTCCGCCACCTTGCTATTTCCCTGAAATTTTCGGCTACCCATACGAGCGGCCTGATGGCGCCCATGAGCGCGATGCAGTTGCTACAGGTCGATGGTGATCCGGATGCGGTCGGGCGATACGCCCGCGACGGCGGCGATCTGTGCCTTTGCGCGCTCGGTGGCGCTTCGCAGCGTTTCGCGCGATTCGATGCCGAGCAGATCGGCGCTCTGGACGCCGAGCAGCTTGGCCAGCGCTTCGATGCGTCCGGCCTTGGGCCGCGCCTTGTCCTGCTCCCAGGCCGAGATCGACGGTTCGCTGACGCCGAGTTCGGTCGCGATCTGTGACTGGGTAAGCCCCTGGGCCAGACGCAGGCGCTGCAAGCGCAGGCCGAAGCTTTCGAGCGTGGAGGCGGGGGCGTCGGGCTCGATCGGCGCGTCAGGGGTCGCGACACTCCGCAGGCTGGCGGCGCTGAGGGTGGCGGTCGAGACCGGCGTGTCGAATCGGCAGCCATAAAGCGGCCCGCTCGCCCAGATGATGCTGACCGACGTGGCGCCCGCATGCGGCAGTGCGATTTCGATTCGATCGCCGGGCTTCATGTCGGCGTCGGCCTCGATCAAAAGGCCGGTCGCCGAGATGTTGTGGACGAGCGCCTTGATTCCCGAACCGCTGGCCTTCGCCCCCTGCAGCAAAAGCCGCAGCCGCCGCCGCTCGCTCGAACGTGGATGCCCCGGTTGCGCCGTCTCTTCGATAAAAGCTGTCACTGCCATTCGCCGGACAGTCGCGATCGGGGGTTAACGCTTGGTTAGTGCGTGCCCATTCCGTGCCGACGATCGGACGGAACGAGCCTGTCCTGAGGTGCGCTGGGCTCTTTTGCCCGAGAGTCGTTCGCGTAAATAAATAGCTAAGCATCGGATACGGGCATCGAGTAGCGCGGAATCCCATGGCTCACGACAGGGGTAATCGTCGCTTTTCCTGGCAAAAATATATACAACCTATTGATTTATATATATAATAATAAAGATATTTGGAACTGTGCCAGACCGGAACAGGGCTGCGGCAGAGAGGGCATGTGCCCACAATCTGATGGCAGTGGGATTGCCAATATAAATAAACTGTTTACCTTCGCTTTCGGACTACGGCGATTCTTCGTCCGCGGGGGCGGACACATGGGGGATCGTCTGCCGTGGCTCTTTCGGGCCGGCGGCGATTTGGGTGGGGATTTTCTTTGGCTGAGGCCTTTTGCCGGTTTCGGGCAGCGTGTTGCGTTGCCTTTGCGGGGTTGCTGGTTTCGACCACGGCCGCCGCTGCGGATGCGCCCGACAAGGCGGCCGCCAACGGGGGCGTGTCGCTCGACATCGTCCTGACCGGGCATATCACGCCGAAATGCACCGTGGGCGGCGGCGACACCATCGATCTCGGTCAGTTGAATGTCGACAAGAATGTTTCGGCGCGCTTCGACGTCGCCTGCAACGTGCCCTTCGAAATGGTGTTCCGATCATCGGAGGGTGGCATCGCCCATGTCAGCAAGCCGCAGGGCGAGGGCCCTTATGCGGGCATCGTGCCCTATCGCCTGGGCGTGAGGGTTCCGGGGCTGACGCCGGAGCCGGTGCAACTTCAGGCCGATTTCACGAGCGGACAGATGGTTGGCGGCGCGACGCTGAACAGCGGCGATGCGATCGCCAAGGGCGGCGGAGAAATCACGCTGCAAACGGAAATGACGGCGGGCCGGGATCTGCTGGCCGGCGATTATGCGGATTCGATCACGATCGTGATCAATCCGCGCGTCTAGGAATGCTGACCGCGAAGGTCAGCAGGGTCGTAGTGAGTAGTAAGTAACTGAGTAGAAAAGGGAGTTAAGTAATGAAAATTTCTCATCTTATGATCGCGGGTGCGGTTGCCGCGCTGAGCAGCACCGCCGTTTCGGCGCAGACCACGCCGGCGAATGCCGTCTACGAGCCGGGCGGGAACGCCAACATCGGAAACGCGTCTGCGTCGGTAGACGCGGATTTCACCATCACCGGCAATGTCAGCCCGGCGTGCGTCCTCGGCGCGGGCGGCGACCTGCGCGATCTCGACATGGGCAGCATCGGCATCTACGCCGACGCGACCAGCTCGGTGGAAAACGTGTTCACCTCGGTCGGTGAATCGGATGCCCACACCCGCACCAACCTTGCGGGTTGCAACACCAAGAACCGGATGACGATCACGAAGACCAACGGTTCCGAGGGCCTCGTTAACGAGGGCGCGGCGGACGGCGGCTATGACGGCAATGTCTTCCAGAAGAACATTCCGTACACGGTCATGGCTCGCTACACCGCCGGTGCGGTCGGCACCACCACCGCTTCGCTCGCCAACCAGATCACGGTCCTTCCGAACGACGATTCGGAATCGCGCGAGCATGGGGCCTGGAAGTCGGCGCCTGCGTTCAAGGTCACCCTGACCGATCCGACGAAGGCGCTGGTTGCCGGCACCTACACCGACACGGTGACGGTGGTGCTCGAAGCCATCTAAACGGCAAGACTGAGTATCGCGGGGAACGGGTTGTTCCCCGCGATACTCGCATATCGGGGGCAGGGGGAAGCGCTACGGCGCGAACGCCATCGACCGCTCCCGGGCGAGGGACGAATGGCGAAATTTCGGTTGGCTGGCCTTTTCGGGAAACTGCGCCTCGGCGCGGTATTGTTGTTTCTGGGCATCCTTGCCTCGACTTCGGCGCTGGCGATGCGCGTTTCGCCGATGGTGTCCGAATTGACGACATCGGGTGCGGGCGCGGTCGCGCGCATCGAGGTCGGCAATGTCGGCAGCGCGTCGATGCCGTTCGAGACCAGGATCACGCGCATCGATTTCGACGAGAACGGAAAGCTTGTCGAAACGCCCGCTGACGAAGACTTCATCGTCTTCCCGCCGCAAGGTCTGGTTCCGGTTTCGGGCCGTCAGGTCATCCGTGCGCAATGGATCGGCCGCCCCGATATACCGACCTCGCAGGCTTATTATCTGTGGGTCCGCCAGTTGCCGGTCGAAACCAACCCGCAGAAGATTCAGGGCACCGATGCAGCGGTCTCCATCGATATTCTCTATACCATGAAGGCGCTGATCGTCGTCGCGCCGCCGGGGGCGAAACCCGATGTGGAAGTGGTGTCGCTGACGCCGGAGATGATCGTGCCTCCCGCGCTCGAGGGCGAGGCCGCGACCCAGGGCGAGGGGGCCGCCCAGCCGGGCGTCGAGCCCCGCCCGGGGCTGAAGGTCGTGGTGACGAACAAGGGCAATCGCTATGCGCTGATGAGCGGCGCGAAATGGGTTGTCTCCGGCACCGATACCAGCGGCCAGCCGTTCGAGCGGACCTATAGCAACGAGGAAGTCGCGACGCTGCTCGGCGTCGGCTATCTCGCTCCTGGCGGCGGCAAGCGCATTTTCGAGATTCCGACCGGCGTGGCGCTCGATCCCGCCAAGCCGCTGACGATGCGATTCATTCGGTGAGACGCTGGCTTCGTGTCGCCGGCAGCGCGGTCGCCATCGGCGCCGGCCTTTGGGCGGCCACCAGCGCGTGGGCGTTTGAAGACCCCGGGGCCGGGACCGGTGCGACGAACATCGCCCCGGCGCCGGACACCCCGTCGCCGGCTGCGCCGCGGGTCGACATCAATCCCTATGATCGCGATGTGGACATCACCGCGCCGTTGCAGTTCAACCGGCGGATATTGGGCGAACTGCCGGTCCTGCTGACCCGCGACGACCGTTTCATGGTGGGCTCCGAGGGATTTCTGGCGCTGATCGGGCCTTTGCTCACCCCTGAAGCGAATGCCGAGCTGACCGCGCTGCTCGACGGCAAGCAGCGCTTCCTGCCCGAGGAAATCGCACCGAGCGGAATCCGGCTCGACTATGATCCGCAACAGCTCGCGGTGCTCGTGCTCAAGATCGCGCCCGAAAAACGGTCGGTCGAGATCCTCTATCAGCGCGGGGAACCCGAAGCGCCGGGCGCGGCGCCCGAACCGTTCAGCGCCTATCTGAACGTCAACACGATCGTGTCGCGATTGTCCGGCGCGGGCGGCGTCCGCACGCCCGAACTCTATCTGAACGGCGCCATTCGATATAACGGCCTGGTCTTCGAGGCCGACGCCCAGGCGCGCAGCGATTTTGCGACCGGCGATTACAAGTTCGAGCGGCGCTACGCGCGACTGGTATACGATCAGCCCGAACAATATCGTCGCTGGTTCCTCGGCGACCTCGATCCCGAAACGCGCGGGCGCCAGGGCTTCATCAACATGGGCGGCATCGGCGTGGTGCGGCAACGGCGCCGTTTCGACGCGTTCCGCAGCAATATTCTGTCGGGCGGGCGGCAGCTGGTGCTGCAGGAGCAATCGACGGTTCGCGTCATTCGCAACGGCATCTACCAGCGCGAATTCATCCTCGACCCTGGTCAATATGATGTCTCGAACCTGCCGCTCGACACCGGCAGCAACAACATCCAGATCGAGATCGAGGGCATTTCGGGCAACCGGCGAACGGTCGACTATCAGGCCTATCTCGACACGATCGATATCGAGCCGGGCGATTATGAATATGGGGCCTATATCGGCTTCCTTGACGAGGGTGGTTTCGGCAATCCCGATTATTCCGGAAAAAAGCCTGTGTTTACCGGGTTCTGGCGAAAGGCATTCCTGAATCGTCCGGCGATCGGCATCGGCACGCAAATTTCCGAAGATGTGCAGAATGTGACGGCGCAGACGCAGTTCATTCTGCCGAACAGCGGCCTGCTTCGCATCGACGTCGGGGCCAGTCACGGCAAAACCGGCCAGGGCTTCGCGACCACATTCGGCTATGAACAGATCGTCGGCGGCACGACGGGTTACGATACCGTGACCGTCGTAGCCGACTATACGTCTTCGCACTACGCGACCGTGGGCGGCATCGTCGGGGTCAACCCCATCTCGTGGAACCTCAACGCCGCCTATACCAAGCGTTTCTCGACGAAATTGTTCGCGACCACCAACGTCTCCTACCGAAAGAGCCGGAGCCCGCTGCTCCGCGACGCCTATAGCATCGGTTCGACCGCCAACTATCGTTTCGACCGGCAGTGGTCGCTGCAGTTCGGCGTCGAATATAGCCGGACGAGCTTTTCGAGCAGTTTCGGCCGCACCGGCGGGTTCGGGGCGAGCATCGGTCTGGTCTGGCAGCCGGGCTATAACCGCCGTGCCGAGGCGCGTTACAATTCGGTCCGCAATGCCGCGAGCGCACGCTACCAGCAGACGGCCGAGAACCGCGCCGGCTCCTTCGGCTATGCGGTAGCCTCCAACTACGACGATGGCGCGACCTCGGTCAGCGGCCAGCTCGACTATGTCGGCAACCGGTTCGACGCCAATCTGTCGCACACGGCGTTCGGGGATGGTTTCGACAGCATCGGCGACAGCCAGCTCACCACGCTGCGCATCGGCAGCTCGATTTCCTATGTCGGCGGGCATGTCGCCATCGGCCGCACGATCGACGACAGTTTCGCTCTCGTTTACCCGCACGACACGCTGAAGGGGCGTCCCGTGATCGTCGGCGACCGGCTGGAGGATGGCGCCTATACGAGCAAGAGCGGCGCTTTGGGGCCGGCGGTGCAGAACTCGCTCACCGCCTTCTTCAACCAGTCGATCCGCTATGATGTCGTCGATCCGCCGCTCGGATATGACGTGGGCGAAGGCGTCAAGCGCGTGCGACCGGCCTACAAGAGCGGCTATGTCATCGAAGTCGGCAGCGCCGCCTTCGTCAGCGCCGTCGGCACGTTGAAAGGGGTCGATGGCCAGCCGCTCAAGCTGGTCAGCGGCCTATTGCGCCGCGTCGACGCACCCGAGGCCGAAGGCGAACCCTTCTTCACCAACACGGCCGGCAGGTTTGCCGCGGCCAAGCTGGAACCGGGCGTGAAATATTCGGTACAATTCTATTCGGGCGGTTTCGAAGGATTCGGTTTCCGGGTGCCCGAGGATAATGAAGGACTATTGGACCTCGGCGTGATCGAGGTCAGGCGCAAGGAAGGCCAATGATATGATTGTTCGGGGCACCTCTTGGACGCGTTGGCCGTATCTTTGCGCGGCGGCTTTCGGACTCGCCGCCGCCCCTTCGGCGGCCCATGCCGCGTGCGTCCTCTCGATCGAGCCGGCGCAGGATGAACTCCTCATCCGTCACAATGTGCTCGAACCGGGCGCGGCATACGGAACGATCGAGCTCAACATCGTCAACCGCGGCGACAGCGAGTGCATCGGGCAACTCGGTGCGTCGCTGCGCGGCGAACAATATGGGTTCCGATCCGGCAGCAGCGCGCCATCGATCCTTTATCAGCTGGTCGATGAAAAGAGCCGCAGCGACATCACGCCGCGCACCGGGCGGAATCTCGATCGTGCGGGCGGACGAATGCTGCATCTCGCGCCGGGCGAACGGAGCCTCGAGGTCATCTCGGTCACCGCGCTTCCCGACGAGGCGACCTCACAGGGCCGCTATGTTCAATCGCTCGACCTGACGGTGACCGATGCGAGCGGCATGTCGCTGGCGGCGGCGCCTCTGACGCTGGGCCTCGACATCGTCTCCGCCGCGCTGATCGGAGTGAAGGGCGAGGTTTCGCGCGTGCGCGGCGGCCTTTCGGTCGACCTCGGCGAGCTCGAGCCAGGCGAGCGAAAGCTGCCGGTGACGCTCTATGTGGTGTCGACCGGCGCCTATCGCGTCTCGGTGTCGTCACTGAACCTGGGTCGGCTCAAGCATGTGGGTTCGCAATGGTATGTCAGCTATCGCATGTGGCTCGGCGGCCAGAACCTCGACCTGTCGGCGCTCGACGGGTTCGATGTCACGTCGGATCGCTGGCATTTCGACGATTATCCGGTGCGGATCGAAATCGGCGAAACCGAAGGGAAGCGCGCGGGCAATTACAGCGACCGCGTGATGCTGACCGTCGCCGCGCTATAGTCAGATGGGCTGAATCGTCAGCGACAGGGTCAGCGGCGCTTCGAGGCGCACTTCGTCGAACCGATAGACGACCTGTTGGATTCGCGGACCATGGGCGCGGTGCACTTCCTGCTCGCCGGCCGATGAAAGGTCGAACATCCGATCGCCATAGATCAGGCGCGCGTGCTCGGACGGATCGAGCGGGCGGTACATCGCCGACACGACATAACCCGACGCGCTGTTGCACGCTTCGGTCACGCGTCCGTCCGCCGGACTCATCGCGTCCGCCTCCACGGCATGATCGACCCAGCAGGCCATCGGCACGGTGGCCGAAATCTGGAAGGTCCCGGTCGCCTGCGACCCCGCCATTGCCGGTGCCGAAACGAGCGCTGCGGCCGCGCAACCGATGGCGGCCATGGTTCGGATCGCTGTCGTTGGCATAGTGAAAGCCCCTACATCTACGGCTGCCCTCTTAAGGCCCAACCGTTAAGGGGCTGATGTGGAGGTATGGTTAACGTGTCGGACTATTGACAGGCGCGCCGCGTCGCGGCGGCCGGTGGAGCGGCCGCGGCGATGATGCTCCGCGCAAGCGCTCCTTCCCATGCGATTTCGTTCACCAGGGGCGATATATTATTGTAATTGATAATCGTTCGCGATAGTGGCGGGTCATCCTTTCCTCGACCAGACCATCCGATGCACGCACCCACTTCCCCGCGACCGGCGCAGAAAAAGAGCCGGAAAGCCTTCTGGCTGAAACAGCTCCACATGTGGCACTGGATGAGTTCGGCCGTCAGCCTGATCGGGCTCCTGCTGTTCGCGATCACGGGTTTCACGCTCAATCATGCCGCCGACATCGAGGGACGGCCGGTGGTCGCCGAACGGACGGCGCAATTGCCGGCGCCGCTTCTCCGCGAGATCGCGGCCGGACCAACCGAAGGGAAGGCGCGCCTGCCGCACCCCGTCGCCGCATGGGTCGAGCGGACGCTGCCGGTGCGGGCGTCGGTCGAAGCCGAGTGGTCGGCCGACGAGGTCTATCTGCCGGCGCCGCGTCCCGGCGGCGACGCCTGGGTCGCGATCGACCGGGCGAGCGGCGCGGTGACGACCGAGGTCACCGATCGCGGCTGGATTTCCTATCTCAACGATCTCCACAAGGGCCGCAATTCGGGTTCGGCGTGGAGTCTGTTCATCGACGTCTTCGCCGGCGCCTGCCTGATCTTCGCGCTGACCGGGCTGCTGCTGCTCCAGCTTCACGCGGCGAAGCGCAAGAGCACCTGGCCGCTCGTCGCCTCCGGGCTCGTCATCCCGGCCGCGCTCGCCATTATTTTCATCCATTAGGAGATCCGCATGCAGCCTCTCTCTCGCACCGCCCTGACCGGTCTCACGCTCGGCCTCGGCTGCACGTTCGCCGCCCCCGTGCTCGCGGCCGAACCCGCGACGATGGACGTCACGGTCGCGATCCCGCGGCTGAAGGTCGCCGAATATCATCGGCCCTATGTGGCGATCTGGGTCGAGAAAGCGGGGGCTTCGGCGAAGACCGTCGCGGTCTGGTACGACCATGACATGAAGAACAACGAGGGGACGAAATGGCTCCGCGACGTACGCCAATGGTGGCGCGCGTCGGGCCGCTCGCTGCGCTTTCCCGCCAACGGCATCACCGGCGCGACGCGCGCGCCGGGGACGCACAAGATATCCTTCTCGCGCGCGCAACTCGGGGCGATGGCGCCCGGCCAATATACGCTGGTGGTTGAAGCCGCGCGCGAGGTCGGCGGGCGCGAATTGCTGCGCATCCCGTTTGTGTGGCCGGGCAAGTCGGGCGCCGGCGCGCGCGCCGCGGGCAAGACCGAGCTCGGCACCGTCTCCATTTCCTTCCGCTGATCTGAAAAGGGGCAAAGCGATGAAAAAGCAATTTCTGGGTTTCGCGGTGGTCGCCGCAGCGGCAATTCTGACGGCGTCGCCCGCGAGCGCGCACCGGCAGTGGCTGCTGCCCTCCTCGACCGTGCTGTCGGGCGACGACGTCTGGGTGACCGTCGACGCCGCGGTATCGAACGACCTTTTCTATTTCGAGCACCAGCCGCTGCGGCTGAACTCCATGAAGGCCTGGGCGCCGGACGGTAGCGAGGCGCCGATCGAGAATGCGTCGACGGGGCGCTATCGCAGCACCTTCGACGTCCATCTGACGCAGAAGGGAACGTGGCGGATCGCGTCGGTCTCCGACGGGGTGATGGGCACCTATGATCTGGGCGGCAAGACCGAGCGGCTGCCGCGCGGAACGACGACCGCGAACCTCGCCGAGCGGCTCCCGGCCGGAGCGACCAATGTGAAGACCGCCGAATCGAACAACCGCAACGAGATTTTCGTGACTGTCGGCGAACCGACGACGACGCTGTTCAAGCCGACCGGCAAGGGCATCGAACTGGCGCCGGTCACCCACCCGAACGACCTGTTCGCGGGCGAGGCCGCGACCTTCCAGTTCCTGCTCGACGGCAAGCCCGCGGCGGGGCTGCCGGTGACGGTGATCCCGGGGGGCATCCGCTACCGCGACCAGCTCGGCCAGATCGATCTGACGACCGACGCGGCGGGCAAGGTGGAAGTGACCTGGCCCGAGGCTGGCCTCTACTGGCTCAACGTCACGACGCCGCGCGCCGCGCGCGAGGAAGGCGAGGCTGCGCCGGCCGCGCCGCAGCGGCGCGCGAGCTATGTCACGACGCTCGAAGTGATGGCGCCCTGACCGATCGCGTCCTGATCCCGCGGGCGCTGACGCCCGCCGCCTTCGCCGCCCGCGATGGCGGCGCGGCGATCCGGTCGTTCGCGGGGGAAACGATGGGAACCTATTGGTCGCTTCAGGCCGTGGCGCCGCCTGCCGATGCAGCGCCCGGCGTGCAGGCGGTGCTCGACCGGGTGGTCGCGCAGATGAGCCAGTGGGAGGCGACGTCCGACCTCTCGCGCTTCAACCGGGCCGCGCCGCGGGTCTGGCGCGACGTGCCGGTGGAACTCGCTCATGTCCTCGAGGCGGCGCTCGCCGTGGGCCGAGAGAGCGGCGGAGCGTTCGAGCCCGCGCTGGGACGGATCACCGAGCAATGGGGCTTCGGAAGCACGGGACCGGTTGATCGCGTGCCGGACAATCCTCCCGCGACCGGCCGGATCGAGTTCGATGCCGAACGCCGTCGAGCCCGGCGGAGCGAGGACGCGCTGCTCGATCTGTCGGGCATCGCCAAGGGCTATGGCGTCGACGCCGCGGCCGAATGGCTGTTGGCCAAGGGCGCGCGCCATTTCCTGATCGAGGTCGGTGGCGAACTGCGCGGCGAGGGCATTCGACCCGACGGCCAGCCCTGGTGGGTCGATGTCGAGCTGCCGCCCTCCTGGCCCGGCGCTGGCTGGCGGATCGCGCTGCACGATCTGTCGGTGGCGACCTCGGGTGACTATCGCCGCGGCTTCGAGGCCGATGGCCAGCGCTATTCGCACAGCTTCGATCCGCGCACCGGGCGGCCGATCGTCAATGGCGTGCGCTCGGCGACGGTGATCCATCGCAACTGCATGATGGCCGACGGCTGGGCGACGGCGCTCACCGTGCTGGGGCCGGAGGCCGCGATCGCGCTTGCCGATGCGCAGGGATTGGCGGCGTGCGTGCTCGCCCGAGGGCATGAATTCACTTCGCAGGCTTGGTGCGCGATGCTCGAATAGAGTCTGTCCTGATGGGGTTCGTTGAATCCATTCAAACAGGACAGATGCTAGGAACCGTTCCCGCGCAAGATGAACGGGATTTCGACCAGTCCCTTGACCTTCACCGCCTGACCGTTCCGCGTCGTCGGCGCCCAGCGCCATTTCCGCACCGCGCGCAGCGCCGCTTCGTCGAGACGCTGGAAGCCGCTGCTCTGCGCGACCGAAATGGCTGCGACCGAGCCGTCGACGTCGAGGGTCAGCGCGAGCACCACGGTTCCCGTTTCGCGGTGACGCCGGCTTTCCCGCGGATAGCTCGGCGGCGCTCCCGACAGCATGCGCGTGCCCAGATCGTCCGCACGCACCGTCGCGGGCAGCGCCGAGGGCGTCGGAGGGGTGGGGGGAAGGGCGACCGGCACCGGTGGGGCGGGGACCGGATCGGGCGACACCAGCAGCGGGGGGCGATCGTTCGGCACTACGACCAGCGGGCGGGGCGCGACGATCGGCGTCGGTTGTTGTTGCGACACGTCCTTCGACGGCGCCGGCGGCGGTGGAGGCGGGGCGACCGACAGATTGACCACCGCCAGTTTCGTCGTCTCGGTCTGCGCCCGGTGATAGCCCGTATGCACCAGCGCCGCGAGCAATGCCGCCGACAGCAGCAGGGTCAGGGCGGCGGCGGGCAGATTGGGCCTGCGATCGTCGCCATAGCGCCCCGCCGCCGGACGCGCGCCCGCGGGAGCGCCCCTGGCGAACGCCATCGCGACGCGCCTTGGCTCCCCGGTCTCGTCAGGTCTCGGACCAGCGCCGGAGGAGGTTGTGATAGACGCAAGTGAGTTGGAGGACAGCATCGTCGTCGGCTCCGTCGAGCGTGAGTTTCTGGATGGCGGTGTCCATTTCGAACAGCATCCGCCGCTGGTCATTGTCGCGCACGAGGCTCTGGATCCAGAAGAAGGACGCGAGCCGGGCGCCGCGGGTCACCGGCTCGACGCGGTGGAGACTGTTCGCGGGATAGACGATGGCATCGCCCGCCGGCAGTGCGATGCCGCGCCCGCCGGGGCTCCCGCTGATGACCAGCCGGCCGCCGTCATAATCGTCCGGATCGTTGAGGAAGAGCGTGCAGGACAGGTCCGATCGCAGATGCTCGCCGTTCGCCATGTGCATCACGGCGCCATCGACGTGAAAGCCATATTCGCCCCCGCCGGTATAGCGATTGAAGCGCGGCGGCAGGATCTTGCGTGGGAGTGTCGCTGCAAAGAAAGTGGGAGTCCGCTTCAAAGCCCCGAGCACCGCGGCGCTGAGTTCGGCCTTGAGCGGCGAGCTATCGGGCAATTGCTCGTTGCGCTTGACCTTCGCCCCCTGCGCGCCGACCGTTTCGCGCCCGTCGGTCCAGTCGGCGGCGTCGAGGCGGCGGCGGAACTCGGCCACCTCGTCGGGCGTCAGGACCTTCGGGATATGCAGCAACATGCCGGGCTCCAATGTCTTTAATGGCGAAGGCGGGAGGCAAGCCCCCCGCCCAAACCCCCGTTCCGCCCCGGCCTAGAAGCGGAAGTCGGCGCTGAACAGGAAGGTCTGCGGCTGCCCCGGCGTATAGCGGTAGCCGCTCTTGTTGATCGCCGCGACATAATCTTCGTCGAACAGATTATAGGCGTTCGCGCGCAGCTTGATATTGTCGTTGATCGCATAGCCGAGCATCGCGTCGACGACCGTATAGCCCTCGGTGCGCGGCGGTGTGCCGGCCGCGCCGTCGGTCCCGCGCCGCATCCCGCTGGTATAGCGGACGCCGCCGGCAACCTCGAGGCCGAAGGGCGTGCGATAGCTGGTCCATGACGAGAAGCTGTCGTCGGGGGCATAGGTCAGGCCGCTGCTGCCGTCGACCGCGACGGCGCCGCCATTGGTCACCTTGGTCTTCTGATGCCCGTACCCGGCGGAGATCGACCAGGCATCGGTGATGTTGCCGACGACCGATAGTTCGAAACCGCGCACCCGCTTCGAGCCGCTCTGGATGTCGGACGGGTCGGCGGCGTTGACTTCGTTCAGCACCTTGGTCTGGAATACCGCCGCGTTGAGCGCCAGCGCACCGTCGAGCACGTCCCACTTCAGGCCGGCTTCGATCGTCTTGGCCTTTTGCGGGGCGAAGTCGGGGTTATTGGCGCTGTTGCCGGCAGCCAGGGTGAAGTTCTCGCCGCCCGGGGGCTGCTGCGACAGCGCATAGTTCACATAGAGGCTGACCGGCTCGCTCGGCTTGAGGACCGCACCCAGCTTCCAGTTGAACAGCGTGTCCTTGGCTTTCAGGTCGGCGGTGGTGACGATCGAGCCGACGGGTGCGGTGCCGCAGGGCACGGCACCGCGGCCGGTGCCGTTGTTGCAGACGGCAGTGTTGAAATAGGTCGTCTTGTAATGATCGACGCGCACACCGCCGGTCACCAGCAGCAGCCCGTCGAAGAATTTCGCGGTGTCGAACGCATAGAAGGCGAGGGTATTCGTCTTGCCCCGGGCGGCGGTGCCGTTGCGCGAATGGGTGTAGTCGCTCGTGTCGTTCCAGTCGGGATTGTAGAGATTCGCGACCGGCAACGTGCCTGAGGAGCTGTGGCCGTATATGACCTGCTTCTCGCCGGTGATCTCGGCGCCGATGCTCAGATTATGCTCGATCGCACCCGTCGCGAAATCGGCCCGCAGATTGAGCTGGTTGGTCAGAATGCGGTTTCTCGCGTCGCGGATCGTCGGGTTGCCGCGCGTCATCTGATAGGCGGACAGGTCGTCGGGGTTGGCGGGATCGCCCGTGATATTGGCTCCCGTCGACATGAAGGCGGTCAGAAGATAGTCCTGCTTGGTCTCGCCCGCGCGCGCGATGTTGGTCAGCCGCACGCTGTCGGAAAAATCATGCTCGATGATGAGCGTCGCCATCTGCGCCGTCACGTCGTCGTGATCCTTGCGCGTGCCGTAGAAATTCTCCGAATCGACCGGATGCCCGGCCAGCGGCTCCAGCCCGGCCTGCGGTTCCCATCCGGGAAGGGCGATCGTCGGAACATAGCCGTCGGGAATATTGTCCTGATCGACATAGAGCAGGTTGAGATAGGCGCGGGTCGGGGTGTCCAGCCCGAGGCCGAGCGAGGCGGCGAGGCCGAGCCGCTGATTCTCGACATGATCGCGCCCCGGAACGTCGCTGTCCTGCCACAGCATGTTGAGCCGGAGCGCACTGTTGCTGAGGCCACCCAGCGTCTGGTTGACGTCGGCGGTCACCCGCCTTTGTCCATCGACCCCGACCGACAGCGCGCCCGATAGCGAGGTTTCGAGCGATGCGCGCTTGGTCACCATGTTGATCGCGCCGGTCGGCGCGGTGCGGCCGTTGTCGGTGCCCGCCGGACCTTTCTCGACCTCGACCGCTTCGGTGTTGAAGATGTCACGCGAGACCGATCCCAGATCGCGGATGCCGTCGACGAAGATGCTGTTCGACGTGTCGAAGCCGCGCATGCGGATCGAATCGCCGCTCGTCGTGTTGCCGTTTTCGCCGGCATAGAAGGTGCCGACGCCGGGGCTGTTGCGCAGCACTTCGGTCAGCGTCGTCGCGCCCTGTTCGGTGAACAGTTCCTTGCTGATGATCTGGATCGTCTGCGGCGTGTCGCGGAGTGGCTGCGTAAATTTGGGTGAGGAGGGCTTGTCGACCTTGTAGCCGTCCTCATCGATGGCGGTATCGACGACCGTGACGCCGCCGAGCACCGGCTGCTTCGCTTCCTGCCCGCTATCCTGCGCGGCTGCGGGGGCGGCGGCGAGACCGAAGCAGCTGAGCGCCAGATAGGCCGGAGCCGCCGCCGACATGGTTTCGCGCAAACGCAAGATTGACATGAATTTCCCCTTTTTTCGAGCGAGCTTCGTAACGGCGATGCCGCTATTGCGAGTCGGTCGCAAAGTCAATGAAATTGAGAATCGTTCGCGATATTGTCGCAAAATCGTCGCGATCGATCAGCGCCGGGGTTCGAGCCACCAGCTCTGCCGCCAGCCATATTGGCTCGCGATCGGGGTTCCGCGGCCGTCGGTCGCGGGCTTGAAACGGAAGCGCTTTTCGATCAGGCGGCACGTCGCCGCGTCGAGCGAGGGGTCGCCGCTGGTTCGGGCGACGCGACAGCCACTGACGCGGCCCGTCGCCTCGATGGTGAATCGCACTTCGACCTCGCCGCCAACGTTCGCGCGGGCAGCGGACCTGGGATAGTCGGAATCACGGATCGCGCCGCTGCGCCAGACCGGACGCGTTCCGCCGCCGGGGCCGCTGCCCGACCCGCCGGCGCCGGTCCCGTCTCCTTGCCCGCCCGCGCCAGATCCGGGACCGGGGCGGGGCGCTGCGCCTGCCGAGGATTCGCTGCCGGTACCGGGGGTGGGTGAGGCCTGAATGGTCGGTTTGATCGGCGGCAGCTTTGGCTTGGGCGCCGCGACAGGCGCCGCCTTGGCGAATTTGTTGGCGGCCGCTGCATTGCCGCTCGCCTTTTCGTCGAAGCGGGGCTTTGGCGGTGGTTCCTCGCGACGCGGCGCGGGGATGGCGATCGCACTGATCGTCGCATTGGCGATGCGGACGACCGTCAGGTCGAGCCCGCTCACCAGCCCCAATCCCACGGCCACGACCGCGAGCAAGCTGCCGACCGCCGCAATCCCGCGCTGCCGCACTGAAATCTGCCCGCTGTAGCTCATCGCTCCGTCCGCGGCGCCCGAACGCCGGGCACCTTCCGAACGGGATCTACAGAAATTCGTCTAGCGTGGACATGAACCGCTCGAACTGGTCGTGGTGCAGCCAGTGGCCGGCATTTTCGAATTCGATCACCTTCGCGGTATTGAAATGGCGGAGCCGCCCATCGCCTTGGGGGTTCGAGGCCCAGCTGTCGGCGCCATAGAGAAGCAGCGTGGGACAGGTGATCGCCGACCATAGTGTCTCGATGTCGGCCTGCGGCATGTCGAACACCGACCAGACGTTGAGGTAATTGTCGAACTTCCAGCTCCAACTGCCATCCTCGTTGCGGTTGATCCCCTGCACGGTCAGATGGCGCGCCTGTTCGGGGGTCAAATAGGCGTTTTCCGCCATCATCCGGGCCAGTGCATCGTCGAGCGTCGCATAACGCTTGGGCATCCGCCCCGCCGCCTTGCGCTTGTCATCGATCCATTTGCGGAAGCGGTCGCCGACCGGCACCGCAGCGCGTTCCGTCAGCACCTTGGGCGAGGGTCCGAGCCCCTCGATCGCGACGAGCTTGCGAACCTGGTCGGGTAGAGGCCGGTATAGCGGAGCGCGACATTGCCGCCCATCGAATGCGCGACGATGGTAACCGGTGCGAGGTCGAGCTGATGGATCAGCTGCGCAAGGTCGTAGACGAAGGCGTCCATGTCGTAATTGGCGTCGGGCGACCAGGCACTGTCGCCATGGCCGCGCAGGTCGGGCGCGATGACATGATAGCGGTCGGCCAGTTTCTCTGCGACCCAGTCCCAGCTCCGGCAATGATCGCGCCCGCCGTGAACGAGCAGCAGCGGCGGCGCACCCTCATTCCCCCAGTCGACATAGTGCAGCTTCAGCCGCTGCGAAATGAAGCTGTTGGAGGTGGGGCCTCTTGCCATCGGTTCGTCCTTGCTGTCTGGTTGAGTTTCAAAAGGCGACCGAATCCGATCCGTCAACCCCGGATCGTACGCGCCCCAAGGGAGACAAGTGCATGACGACCTTTCGTAAGAATCTGTTCGAGGGCAAGACGGCGTTCGTCGCCGGCGGCACGAGCGGGATCAACCTGGGCATCGCCAAGCGCTTTGCCGAGTTGGGCGCGAAGGTCGCGGTCGCCGGGCGCGACTCCGACAAGGCGCAGCGCGCCGCGGCGGAGATCGGCCATGACGCGATCGGCCTATCGGGTGATGTGCGTGATTATGATGCGATCCGCGGAGTGATGGAGACTGTCGCTGACAAGCTCGGTGCGATGGATATCGTCGTCTCGGGCGCGGCGGGCAATTTCCTGGCGCCCGCGCTCGGAATGTCGTCCAACGCCTTTCGTACTGTGGTCGACATCGACCTCAACGGCACTTTCAACGTGTTCCGTGGCTGCCACGATTTGCTGGCTCGTCCGGGCGCCTCGCTGATCGCTATCACCGCGGGGCAGGCGGTCAACGCTTCGGCGCTGCAGGCGCATGCCTGCGCGGCGAAGGCGGGGATCAACCAGCTCATCCGCGTGCTCGCGCTCGAATGGGGGCCCGAGGTGCGCGTGAACGGCATCTCGCCGGGCCCCATCGCCGATACCGAGGGCATGAAGCGCCTTGCCCCCGACGCCGCCTCGCGCGAGGCGCATTACGCCCGCATCGCGATGAAACGCTGGGGCAAGGTCGAGGAAGTCGCCGAATCGGCGGTGTTCCTCTGCTCGCCGGCGGCGGGCTATATCACCGGAACCATCCTCGACTGCGACGGCGGCAGTCAGGTCGGCGATGCGTCGCGCGGCGACCTGGCGCGCGGGATGGCCTGACCGGGCCTTAGAAAGCAAAAACGCCGCCAACCCGTTGGGGTGGCGGCGTTTTGAATGGTGGGCGTGGCAAGGATTGAACTTGCGACCCCTGCGATGTCAACACAGTGCTCTACCACTGAGCTACACGCCCATCCCTTGGGGTGACGCGCCCCCTAATCGCCTCGGCGCGGCTTGGCAAGCCCTTCGCGCGCGCGGCGGCGTTATTGTTGGTTCGAGCGGTCGGCGCGGCCGAACAGATTGTCGACCTCGCGCACCAGATCCTTGAGGTGAAAGGGCTTCGACAGCAGCTTCGCCTGCGGGACATTTTCCTCGGCGCGCAGCGAGACCGCGGCAAAGCCGGTGATGAACATCACCTGTGTTTGCGGGGCCGCCTTGGCGGTGTGCTGCGCGAGCTCGATACCATCCATTTCGGGCATGACGATATCGGACAGCAGCAGATCGAAGGTACCCGAATCGATGTATGGCACCGCTTCGGTGCCGCGGTCGACCGCGGTGACGTGATATCCTGCGCTGGTCAGCGCGCGCGCGAGATATTCGCGCATCACGTCGTCATCCTCGGCCAGCAAGATACGAATCATGTGAACTTCATGCCCCTGGTCCCGTGCCGCCGCCCTCTGCGGGCGCTGCCTTGTTGCGAAGGCCCGTCATAGCGCGAGAGATTTAACAAATTGACGCGCGCGGCTGGATTCAGGCGCCCTTTTTTGGCACCCGTCATTCCATGCCGCGCCGTTCCATCCCGCCGCCCGCCATCGCTGTCAACCGCCCCGCGGCAAATGGAACCGTGATCGTGTCCGTTCCGCATGCCGGGCGCATCTATCCGCCGGAGATTCTCGCCGCGGCGCGAGTGCCGCGCGAACAGCTCGAGCGATTGGAGGACAGCTGGTGCGACGCGATCGCCGCGCGCGCCTGCGGAGCCGGGGCCGTCGTCGTCGAGGCGCTGTGGGCGCGCGCCGTCGCTGACTGCAACCGCGGCGAGGGACAGATGGCGCCGGGCGAGGTCGAAGCGTCGCTGCACGCGCAATTTTCGGCGCCGGGGCGCAAGGAGCGCGCTGGGCTGGGCGTCGTGCCGACGCGGCTCGCCGACTGCGGGCCGCTGTGGCGGCGGCCGCTCGACCGCGCGGCGCTGCACTGGCGGCTCGAAACGCTCCATCGCCCCTATCACGCCGCGCTGGCCGAGGAACTGGCGGCGGCGCGCGATCGATACGGCCAAGCCGTGCTGATCGACCTTCACAGCATGCCGCCGATCCCGCCGGGCCAGCCCGGGCACGGCGCGCGCATCGTCGTCAGCGACCGCTTCGGGGCGACCGCGGACGGCTGGCTGGTCGATCTAGCGATCGAGGCGGCGGGGACGCTTGACGTTCCGGTGGCCCGCAACCAGCCCTATGCGGGCGGCCACATCGTCCGCACGCACGGCAGGCCGGACCGGGGCATCCACGCCGTCCAGATCGAAATCGACCGCAGTCTTTATCTGACGCCTGACAGAATGCCCGATCGCGCTGCGACGGCCCGGCTCGCCGAGTGGTTCGCCGATCTGGTCGCGCGCGCGGCGCAAGCCGGAAGCGATTCGCTGCCACTCGCTGCCGAATAAAAAACCACCTCGTACCGGGGTACGAGGTGGCCAGGGTCCAGGGAGGACGCACCCGCGTCATGCGACGGGGCACTCGCCGTGATGGAAAGGGGGTGAACCACAACGGCGTGACACCAATCTAGGTGTTCCGCGCGCAGGTTACAAGACCGATGATTGCAAAAGAAACTGGTCGGGGAGAGAGGATTCGAACCTCCGGCCCCTGCCTCCCGAAGACAGTGCTCTACCAGGCTGAGCTACTCCCCGACCGATCCTGCGCCGGCGGACCGGCGCGAAGGCAGGGCGGTCCTCTAGACGGGCGTTTCGCGAACTTCAAGCGCCAATGCGCACATCGCGTACGATTGCCGTTTCTACAGCAATTGGGCGCGGCGAAAGCTGAAGTGCCCGCTTTCGACGAAAATCAGATGATCGACCAGATCGACGTCGAGCACCGCCAGAAAGGCGGCGGCTTCGCGGGTGCAGTCGATGTCGGCGCGGCTCGGCCGTGGGTCGGCGGAGGGATGGTTGTGTGCCATCAGCACATGGCGGACGCCGCGACCGAGCAGATTGTGCCAGCGCGGCGGTGTGATCGCGCAGCGCGCCGTCGCCCCTTCGTCGATCCGCTCGAAGGCGGCCAGGCGCTCGAAGGCGTCGAAGGCGGCGAGCAGCAATATCTCGCGGTCGCGCGCGAAGCAGGGGCGCAGCAATTGGCGCGCGACCTCGTCTTCGTCGGCGCGCGCCGTGAAGCCGGCGGTTTCCGCCGGGCCGGGTGCGCCGTCGACGGGTTCGAATTTCGTCATCGGTCCTTCTTGCGCGACGATGGCGTTGTCTCCAACCGGCAACTGGCCCGGAACGGATCGATGCCGGCGGGTGCTTGCCGCGCCCCCGCGGGGAGCTTAGCAAAGGCGGGCAACCCGGGAGCGATTCTTGCCTGATTCCATCCATTATGAGCTGCAATATCTCGACCTGATGCGGCGCATCTGGGGCGAAGGCGACGAGCGCGTCGACCGCACCGGCGTCGGCACCCGCTCGCTGTTCGGCGAGACGATGCGATTCTCGCTCGCGGACGACGCGATCCCGCTGCTGACGACCAAGCGCGTCTATTGGAAGACGGCGCTTCGCGAGCTTCTTTGGTTCCTGACCGGCGACACCAACATCCGCCCGCTGGTCGCGCAGGGCGTGCGTATCTGGACCGACTGGCCGCTCGATCGCTACCGCCGCGAAACGGGTCAGGCGATCAGCGCCGGGGATTTCGAGGCGCGCATTCTTGCGGACGAAGCCTTTGCTGCTGCCTGGGGCGACCTAGGGCCGGTCTATGGCCATCAATGGGTCGACTGGCCGCGCTACGAACCGGTGGAGGGGGGGCTCTATCGCCGCGCCGAACGCGGGCATAACCAGATCGCGGCGCTGATCGACGGGTTGCGCAATAACCCCGGATCGCGGCGGCATATCTTCACCGGCTGGAACGTCGCCGATCTGGATCGCATGGCGCTGCCCCCGTGCCACATGACCTATCAGTTCCACGTCCGCAGCGACGGCGGATTGTCGTGCCTGCTCTTCCAGCGCTCGTGCGATCTCGGGCTTGGCTTCGCCTTCAACGTCTTCGAAGCGGCGCTGTTGACGCGCATGATCGCGCAGCAATGCGGCCTCAGCGCGCACGAACTCGTGTGGACGGGCGGCGACGTGCACCTCTACCTCAACCATGCCGAGCTCGTCGAAGCGCAGCTTTCGCGGATTCCCGAAGGCGCGCCCAGGCTGCGCATCCTGCGCCGCCCCGAGAATATTTTCGATTATCGGTTCGAGGATTTCGCGGTCGAGAATTACGCGCCGCAGGCCCATATTCCCGCGCCTGTCGCGGTCTGAGCGGCGGGCATTGCATTGGTATGCGGAAAGCAATAATATGTCGCCACATTGAAATATAACGGCGTGGCGATTCGCGCCTCGAAGGGACGAAGATATGCCCGAAACGCCCCCCGAGCGGAGAGTGGGGAGCCCGGCGAGCAATCTGCCGCCGCTGTCGCTCCATATTCCCGAGCCGCGTTATCGCCCCGGCGATACGCCCGATTTCGGCGATATCGAGATTCCCGCGGTCGAGGCGACGCCGCGTCCCGGCGAAGCGACCAGGCCCGACGCGATGCGCGAGCTTTGCTATGGCCTCGTCCGGGTGCTCGACTTCGACGGCGAGGCGAAAGGGCCGTGGGACCCGAAGCTGACCCCCGACCGGCTGCGGACGATGCTACGCACGATGATGCTGCTCCGCGCATTCGACGACCGCATGTTCCGCGCCCAGCGGCAGGGCAAGACCAGCTTCTACATGAAGTCGACCGGCGAGGAAGCGACCTCGGTCGCCTCGACAATGGCGATCGACCGCACCGACATGGTGTTTCCGAGCTATCGCCAGCAAGGCATATTGATCGCGCGCGACTATCCGCTGATCCAGATGATGAACCAGATCTATTCGAATCGCGGCGATCATCTGCTCGGGCGCCAGCTTCCGATCATGTATTCGGCGCCCGAGCATGGCTTCTTCAGCGTGTCGGGCAATCTCGCGACCCAATATCCGCAGGCGGTGGGCTGGGCGATGGCCTCGGCGTCGAAGGGCGACAGCCGGATCGCGACCGTCTGGTGCGGCGAGGGCTCGTCGGCCGAGGGCGACTTCCATTCGGCGCTGACCTTCGCGACCGTCTATAACGCGCCGGTCATCTTCAACGTCGTGAACAACCAGTGGGCGATTTCGAGCTTTTCGGGTTTTGCCGGCGGCGAGCGCACGACCTTTGCGGCGCGCGCGGTCGGATATGGCATCGCCGGGCTGCGCGTCGACGGCAATGATCCGCTCGCGGTCTACGCCGCGACACTATGGGCGGCTGATCGGGCGCGGACGAATAACGGCCCGACCTTGATCGAGCATTTCACCTATCGCGCCGAAGGGCACAGCACCTCGGACGACCCGAGCGCCTATCGCGCCGCGCAGGAAGCGAGCGCCTGGCCGTTCGGCGACCCGGTCGCGCGGCTGCGCCAGCATCTCGAACGGCTCGGCGAATGGGATGCCGAGCGTCATGAGGCGCAGGCGAAGGAACTCGACGATCTGGTCAAGACGACCCAGAAACAGGCGGAAAAGCTCGGCATATTGGGGCATGGCATGCACCAGCCGTTCGAGACGATGTTCGAGGACGTGTTCGAGGAGATGCCCTGGCACCTCAAGGAACAATGCGCGCAGATGCTCGCCGAGCAAGAGGCCAAGTTCGGCCCCAATTGGAAGCCCGAATGATGGCCGACCAAAGCAAAACGATGAACATGATCGAGGCGATCAACAGCGCCATGGACGTCATGCTCGAGCGCGACCCGGCGACCGTCGTGATGGGCGAGGACGTCGGCTTTTTCGGCGGCGTGTTCCGCGCCACCGCGGGGCTACAGAAAAAGCATGGAAAGACCCGCGTTTTCGACACGCCGATCAACGAATGCGGCATCATCGGCGTCGCGGTGGGCATGGGTGCCTATGGCCTGCGCCCGGTCCCCGAGATCCAGTTCGCCGACTATATCTATCCGGGCCTCGACCAGCTCGTCAGCGAGGCGGCGCGGCTGCGCTACCGCTCGGCGAACGACTTCATCTGCCCGATGACGGTGCGAACCCCCTTTGGGGGGGGCATCTTCGGCGGCCAGACGCACAGCCAGTCGCCCGAAAGCATCATGACGCATATCTGCGGCGTGAAGACGGTGATCCCGTCGAACCCCTATGACGCCAAGGGGCTGCTGATCGCGGCGATCGAGGACAATGACCCGGTCGTCTTTCTGGAGCCCAAGCGCATCTACAACGGCCCGTTCAGCGGCTATTACGACCGCCCGGTCGAGCCCTGGTCGAAGCATGCGGCAAGCGGCGTGCCTGAGGGTTATTACCGCATCGACCTCGGCAAGGCGGCGACGGTGCGCGAGGGCGAGGCGGTGACCGTGCTCGCCTATGGCACCATGGTCCATGTCGCGAAGACGATCATCGAGGAACGCGGCATCGACGCCGAAATCCTCGATCTGCGCACGCTGCTGCCGCTCGACATCGAGGCGATCGAGGCGTCGGTGAAGAAGACCGGCCGCTGCCTGATCATCCACGAAGCGACGCGCACTTCGGGTTTCGGCGCCGAGCTCGCCGCGCTGGTGCAGGAGCGCTGCTTCTATCACCTCGAGGCGCCGGTGGAACGCGTCACCGGCTTCGACACGCCTTACCCGCATAGCCTCGAATGGGCCTATTTTCCTGGCCCGGTGCGTATCGCGACCGCGCTCGACAAGATCATGCGTGATTGACGTGAGCATCACGGCAAACGCGCATGCCCCGGACCGCGATCCGGGGTCTAAAGACAAAAAGGACTGACCGCCATGGCTCGTTATTCGTTCCGTCTGCCCGACATCGGCGAAGGCATCGCCGAGGCCGAGATCGTCGCCTGGCACGTCAAGGTCGGCGACCGCATCGAGGAAGATGCGCAGCTCGCCGACATGATGACCGACAAGGCGACTGTCGAAATGGAATCGCCGGTATCGGGGATCGTCGTCGAAATCGCGGGCGAGGTCGGCGACCTGATCCCGATCGGATCGACGCTCGCGGTGATCGAGACCGACGGCGAGGTTACGGCGCCTGCAGAGGAGGCCGTCGAGGAAGAGGTCGTGGCGGAAACGCCGGGGGCGGAAGAGGTTTCGGTGGCTGAGGAAGCTCCCCTCCCGCTTGCGGGAGGGGCTGGGGGAGGGCGTGTCGAATCCGCTCCCGCAGTTGCCGCCGAAACAAACCCTCCCCCGACCCCTCCCGCAAGCGGGAGGGGGGATAAGGCCGTCCTCGCGTCCCCCGCCGTGCGCGCGCGCGCCAAGGATCTCGGCGTCGACCTGTCGCAGGTCCACGCCGAAGGCGACCGCATCCGCCATTCCGACCTCGATGCCTTTCTGCGCTACAGCGCGGGACAGGGCTATCGTGCGCCCGGCGCCTCGCGCGCCCGCGCCGACGAGCCGGTCAAGGTCATCGGGATGCGCCGCAAGATCGCCGAGAATATGGCGGCGTCGAAGCGCGCGATCCCGCATTTCACCTATGTCGAGGAAATGGACGTCACCGCGCTCGAAGCGATGCGCGCCGACCTCAACGCCAATCGCGGCGGGCGTCCAAAGCTGACGATGCTGCCCTTCCTGATCGTCGCCATCTGCCGCACCATTCCGCAATTCCCGATGATCAACGCGCGCTACGACGACGAAGGTGGCGTGGTCACGCGCTATGGCGCCGTGCATCTCGGCATGGCGACGCAGACCGACGCGGGGCTGATGGTCCCGGTGATCCGCGACGCGCAGGACAAAAATGTCTGGCAGCTCGCGAGCGAGATCAGCCGCCTCGCCGAAGCTGCGCGCACCGGCAAGGCGAAGGTGGAGGAACTCACGGGCGGCACGCTGACCGTGACCTCGCTCGGCCCGCTCGGCGGCATCGCGACGACGCCGGTGATCAACCGGCCCGAGGTCGCGATCATCGGCCCCAACAAGATCGTGGAACGCCCCGTCTTCGCCAAAAATCCTCAGGGGGGCGACGACATCCGCCGCGCCAAGCTGATGAACCTGTCGATCAGCTGCGACCACCGCGTCGTCGATGGCTGGGACGCGGCGAGCTACGTTCAAGCGCTCAAGAAGCTGATCGAAACGCCGGTGCTGCTGTTCGCGGATTGATCCAAAAACCGTGGCCCCCGCGAAGGCGGGGGCCGTTGTCGGCCTTGCCCTTCGCTGCTGCATAAACCGCCAGCGGCCCCCGCCTTCGCGGGGACGACGGCTTCTTACAACCCCAGCCCCGCAAGGCTCGTCTGGTCGAACTTCAGCTTGAAGGTGACATAGACGCCCGAACGCGAGAAGCGTTCATCCTCGAAATCGCGGTCGCGGAAACCCGCGAGATTATAGCCGAGGGTGATGTTGGCGTTCTTCATCGGCGCGATGGTCAGCATCGGCCCGCCGGCCCAGGCGACGGTGTCGCCGCCGGCACCGATCCGCGCGGTCCCCGACGCGCCGATCCCGAAGTGCTCACCCAGATGGATGCGCGCATCGGCGCCGACAAGGTTCGACCAGCCCTTCACATCGTCGGCGCCGAAGCGGTCGAAACTATAACGCGTGCCCCAGAAAAGGCCGAATTCGGCGCGTTCATACCACGTGCGGCCGTCGGCTTGCCCGCCGCGGTCGCCGAGCGGCGCCCAGTTCACCGACAGGCTGCCGAGCAGGCGGCGGCTTGTCGCGTCGCCGTCGATCGTCAGCGTGCTGCCGATCGCGTCGCGCTGGCCCGCGACCGCGCCGCGCACCTTGTCCGAGCGGAACTCGGTCTTGCCCAGCCACGCGACGCGCGAGGCGGCGGGGCGGTGCGCCCAGCTCATTTCGAACTGCATGACTTCGGTCGTCGGCACCGCATCCGCGCCGCTCGCCTTCGTCCAGGTGAAGAGCGCGCCGAGCGCACGGCCTTCGCCGAGCTGGCGCAGGCCGCCGAAGGTCAGGCCGTAACGGTCGGCGAGTTCGCCGTCGCGATATTCGGCGCGGCCGGTCAGCGTCCAGCGATCGGCGCGATAGGTGGCACCCGCGCTCAGCGCCAGGAAGTCCTCGGTCAGCAGCCCGTTCGTGCCGAGGAAGCCGCCCGAAGCGGCGGGCTGGGCCGGGTTGAGGATATCCTTGGCGTGAATTCCGCCCAGGGTGCGGTTGCCATCGAGCGACGCATCGACCGACCAGCGCTCGCCGAGCCGCAGCGACTGCGACAGGCCATAGGCGGCGAAGCTGCGCGGACCATATTCGCCGATCGCCTGCTGGTTCGCGGTCGCGAGCAGCCGCGCGCCGGCCCAGGGAGCGAGGTCGAAGCCGAGCCGCGCGGTGCGCGCCTTGACCGTATCGCCGTCGGCGATCTCGTAGCTGCCGACGAGATTGACGTCGCGCGTCACCGCGAAGCGCGCGCCGAGGCGGTGGCGGGCGGGGAAGTCGACGCTGGCGTTCGTGCCGCCGAGCGCGAATTCGGTCTGCGCGTCGAGTTCGAGCCGCTTTTCGAACAGGCGCTGCGTCGCGCCGAGCTGGACGATGTTCGACCGGTTGGACGTTCCGTCGGCCAGCCGGTCGTCGGCGTGGGTCAGGCCCGCGCGTGCCACCGTCGAGCCATCGTCATATTCGACCAGCGCGCGCGCGGCACGGCGGCGCGCGCCGAGATCCAGATACTCCTCCTGCCACGCGCTGCCGGTCAGCGACAGGCCGCGGCCCACGCGCAGGCGGCCGTCGAGGCCGAACTTGCGCGTCCCGTCCTCGCCGCGATTGAGCTGGCCGGCGCCGAATCCCGCCTCGCGCTCGCGCAGATAGGCAAGGAGATCGGCGGTGCGGCTGTGGTGCTCGGCCTCGATCAGCCACGCCTTGGCGGTTCCGGCCGCCGCGCTCGCGGTCCCCGCTTTGGCCCGTGCGTCGCTGACGGCCAGCTCGGCGCGGATTTCGGTGTCGAGATCGGGGCGATAGCGCGCATCGACGCCGCCGAGGTCGGTGCGCGCGCTATTGTCCTCGTCATGGATCAGCGTGGCGCCGACGCGCAGCTTTTCGTCGCTCGACCGATAGCTCACGCGCCCGCCGGCGTTGAGCACGCGTTCGCCGACGCCGTTCACTTCATATTCGGCGACGATGAACTGGGGGTCGAGTCCCGAGGAACGGCTGAGGACGGGACTGGCGAAGCGCAGCGTTCCGGCGAAATAGTCGATGTCGTAATCGACGTGCCGGGTCAGGGTCAGCGTTTCGACGATGCGCTCGCTGTGCAGCCGGTCGCGCGTCTCGATGACGATCCGTTCGCTGTTCGGCAGGATGTCGCGCGCGCCGAGCTGATAGGGGCCGGTCAGGCCGTTGCCCTGAATCTCGTCGCGGCGGAAACGGTAGGGGGTGTCGGCGGCGAAGGCTGTCGCGGCGATGTTGCGGCCGCGATATTCGGCCTTGGCGCCATTCAAGGCGCGCTGGTAGCGGGCGAGTTCGGGTTCCGAAATGGCGGTCTCGAAATCGCCGAACATCGCATAGAATTGCGGGCGTTCGAGCCGCAGGTAGAGCTTGCGCACCGACGCGGCGTCGTAGCGCGTCTCGTTGCGGTCGGCGTAGATGGTGTAATAGGCGCGCGGGTCGATCACGCCGCCGAAACGCGCGTCATCCTTTTCCTTGTCGCTGTCGTAGGCGAGCGTCATCAGCCATTTGCCGCGCACCCGGCCCTTCGCATAGAGCGCGAGGCGCGCGTCGGCGTTCACATCGTCCAGCGTCTCCGCCACCGGCTCCATGCGATCGTCGAGCGTGTTGTAGCCGAGCGTGCCCGCCGCGAAGCCGACGACGGTCCACGGCCGGTCGCCGGGATCGAGCCAGGTCTCGATCGTCTGCTTGCGCTCGACCTTCTCGTCGCGGAAGGTGAAGTCCATCGTCAGCGTGCCCGACGCGGTGGTCGGCTCGAGCTCGATATAGGCCATGCCGTCGTCGCCCTCGACCTTCCAGATCGGGCGGGCGCGGTCGAGCCCGGCGAGCTGCCGCGCCTGCTGCGCGTCGGCCTCGACCGCCGGATAATAGGGCGCGGGGACGGCGAAATCGCCGGTCAGCCCGTGGCGCACCGGGCGGCCGTCGCGATCGGTGAGCCGCACCGCGATCACCGGGCGGGTCACGCCGTCGGCGATCAGCACCGATTTCTCGCGCACCAGAGCGGCGCGCATCGGGGTGATCGAATAATGGACGCTGCGCTCGATCCGCTCGACGGGGCGGCCGTCGGCGTCGCGGATTTCGGCGGTCAGGCGATTCCCGCCCTCGCGAATCTCGATCCCGCGCCACAGGCTGACCGCGACGCGGCCGTCGCCCGATTTGCGCGTGCCGTCGAAGCTGAGCGCGTCGACGGGCTTGCCGTTGACCGCGAGCGCGACCGTCTGTCCCGGAAGATGCTTGATCGCGATGCGCACCGATTTCGAGCGCGGATTATGATCGGGGGCGGGGAAGAGCCAGCCGATGCCGGGAGCCTGCCCGGTCAGCCAGTCGCGGTTCGCCCCCGCGGCATCGGGGTCGCTCGCCGCCGCCGGCCGCTCGCTTGCCGGAGTTGCGGGCGCGGCGCGCAGCGGCGCGGGTCCGGCACGGAAATCGGCGCGCTTCAGCGAACCGCCGCGCCCTTCGACGAAGCGCGAGATCGCGCTGCCCGCGCTGTCGGTCGAGCGCGCGCAGTCGACCGCTTCGCGGTCGCGCGGCAGCGTCGAAGGATCGATCTGGACGACGTGCAGGCCGGGCCGCACGCCTTCGAAATGATAGCGGCCGTCCTCGTCGGTGACGGTGTAGCTGCCGTCCTGCAGCATCACGCGCACGCCCGCGACACCCTTCGCCTTGCCGGGATCGACGCCGCAACCGCCGTCGGCGATGCGGCCGATGATCGTCATCCGGTCGCCGAGCTGGTCGCGCTTGATTGTCACCGCCGCCTCGGCGACGTTGCTCGCGGTGCCGCGATTGTCGATGGCGGTCGCGCGATTGAGCAGGTTTCCGGGCTCGGCCGACCCCAGCACCTCGGCGAGATAGGTGAGCAGGACCGATTTCGACGGCGCGAGCACGGGCAGGGCGACGCTGAACTCGCGGCCGTTCGCCGCCACCGCCGCGTCGACGCGTACGCCGTCGGCGCGCACGGTGTCGGGGCGGAGCCGCAGGCCCGCGGGAAGGATGTCGGTGACCGTGACGGCGCCGCTCGCGCGTCCGGCGTCGCGGTTCGCGACCTCGATGCGGTACTGGATGACGTCGCCCGCGACCGCGACTTGCGTCGAACTCGTCTTGCGCAGCGCGAGCGGCTGGCCGGGCCGGTCGACGGGGATGTCGATCCGCACCGGTGCCGGGCTGTCGAGCGTGAAGGCCGCCCCATAGCTGGCTTCCGATAGGGTGAAGGGCAAGCCGTCGTCGGGGCGCCGCAAGCCGGCCAGATCGCTCGCATCGCTTCGCGACGGCGCGCTGAAGGGACTCGGCGGTTCGATGACAAGCCGATAGGTGCCGGGCGCGACGAAGGGGAAGCGATAGTCGCCGGGCGGAAAATGATAGACGGTGCCGCCCGCGTCGGTGACATCCTCCCCGGTCGTGACGGTCGAGGGATAGGCGGAAACGCCATCGTCGCCATAGGCCTTCGCCAGCTGCCCCGTCGCCGCGTCGATCAGGGTGATGCGCGTGCCCGCGACCGGCGCCCCGTCGCCGCTGTCGAAGACGATGCCGAACGGATCGACGAGGAAGTCGAGCGTCGCGGTGGCGGTCAGCGCGGCGTCTGCGGTCGCCGCGACGTGGAGCTGGACCGCGGGGCCGGGCGAAACCGACAGGCGGCAGTCGCCCGCGACGATCGCGGGCGGCACGCCGATGGTGGCGATATAGCCGGTGAACTCGCCGCTGTTCGCCGCGGTTTCGGTCAGCGTGATCGCCTCGCGGTCGCCATTGTCTAGCGTCAGCACGACCGGCAGCGTGTCGCGCGCGGCGGGATCGCGATTGGCCGAGGCGAGGGTGAGACCGACGACGAGCATCTCGCCCGCGCGAAAACTGTGCGTGCCCTGCAGCGCGGCGGGATCGACAGCGAGGTTCGCGTAGACGCCGCTCATCGCCGGGGGCGCGGCGTTCAAGGCGCCGGCGGTCGGCCGCGCGGCGGCGCATCGGGTTGGTGCGAGCGGTGCGCTGTGGTCGCCGCCGCTCGCGATGAGACGATAGGTCGCAATGCCTGGCGGCTCGGACGGCCGCGTCGTGACCGTCACGTCGACCCGGTTCGAGCGCGTATCGCCGCCGCTCCACTGCGCCGTCGCGGTGTTCGAGATGACCTGCGCGCGCACCGCCGGAGCCGCAGGCAGCAAAGCTGCCGCGACCAGGGCGGTCACGAAGCGAAGGGATTTCGAAGTCCACGCCATAGCGAGCCCGGAAAGGCGGCGGGTCCGGGGCAACCGGATCCCGCCGCCTCCGCCCCCCGATCAGTTGACTTTGGTCTGGAAAACGAGCGTGCGGGTCTGACCGGCCGCGATCGTGGCGATCGTGCCCGAAACCACCGGCGCGGCGTAGCTGCCGCCCGTCCCGCCGTCGGCGTTGCAGGTGCTGCCCGTCACGGTGCCGTTCAGCTTGATCGAGCCCGCGACGAAGGTCAGCTGGCCCGGCACGCTGTCGCTGATCGCCACCGACGTCGCGGCCGCGCCGCCCGCCGCGTTGGCGATCGCGATGCAATATTCGACCGTGGCGCCGGGGATCAGCTTGGGATTGCTGGCCCCGTTGAGCGGATCGTCGACGACGCGGCTGGTCTTGGTGACGGTCAGCGTCGCGGTCTTTACCGTATAATCGTCGGCCGCGCTGTGCGCCGCGTCGCGCGCGCCGTCGTTGACCCCGGCGATATCGGCGAAGACCGTATCCTTCCCGGCGGTATTGGCGCCGCTGGTCTGCGAGACGGCGGCCCCCTGAGAACTCGCGGTGCCGCCTTCGCGCGCCGTGGCGCGAAGCTGGATGCCGGCGACCGCGCCGGTCGCGAGGCCGCCCGGAATGTCGGCGACCACGAACAGGCGAACCGGCGTATCGACGGGGACCTCGTCGGCATAGGTGACGAGCGCGTCGCCGGGATCGAAGCTGCCGACCGTTCCCGTCACCGCGTTGTCGCGATAGATGCGGACATTGGTTGCGTTGAAGCTGTCGGTGCCCAGATGCTTGGCGGTGCCGCCGGTGATCTGCGTCGCGGCGAGCGCGAAGTCGAGCACCTCGTTCGAATTGTTGGTCAACAGGAAGGTCGTGACGGCGTTCGACTGGCCGGGGACGACCTCGGTCGTCGCCGTCCCGTCCTCTTCGACCGTCAGGTCGATCTTGCGGTCGACGACGAAACTGTCCGACGCGCTCTGCTGGGTCTGGTTGACGCCGCCGACCTGGAAATCGACGGTCGCGGTATTGGTGATCGAGCTGCCAGCGGTCGTGCCGGCCGCAAGGGCCGGCGTGGCGGCGACACAGGTGATCGCCGCCAGACCGATGGAGCCCATGTAGGTCAGCTTGCTGGTCATAGCTGAACTCCTAGGCTCGGTTGGCCGCCTGTTCCCCACCGCCGGCGACCGTTAAGCGGCTTGTTTCATCCGGTTATTTGACGATTCCCCGGAACATGAGCTTGCCCGATGCTCCGGCCGGGATCGGCTTTTGAAAGGCCCAGCGGATGTGCGTCACATCGGCGGGCTGCGCGGCGCGGCGCGTGCCGTCCGCGAGCGTGATGGTCAGGTTCGCGAGCCGCCCCCAGGCGTGCCCGCCATCGACCGAGACGAGCGGCTGCGTATCGCCGGCATCGGCGAAGCGCACCGCGGCGGGGAGCGGGTTGGTGATGACGAAGCGGTCGGCCGCCCGTGCGCCCGCGTTGCGATAGTTGAGCACGAAGACGAGCTTGTCGCCGGGAACGACGACCTTCGGTTCCTCGAGCAGGATGCGCTGCTTGCCGGCCGCGTCGGTCTTCACGCGCTCGACGAAAACGCTGTTGTCGAGCGCGATCTGGTCCGCCGCGAGCGCCTGGCCCGGAAGCAGCGCGGCGAAAGCGAGAAGGAGTGCGGAACGCATGATTATTCCCCTCAATCGATCTTGGTCTGGAAGGTGACGGTGCGCGTCTGGCCGCCGGCGATCGTGCCGAGCGCGACGCTGATCCTGGTGCCGTCGTAGCTGCCGGCATCGCCATCGGCGGCGTCGGTCAGCGCCGCGCCGCCGAGCGTGGCCGAATTGGCGACATAGCTGGTGTCGGCGGGCACATTGTCGGTGATGGCGAGGCCGTTCACCGATCCGCTGCCGGCGACGGTCGCGACGATCGTGTAGGTGATCGTCGCGCCGGGTACCGGTTCGCTGCCCCCGAACGGGTCGGCGACGACCGCCGATTTGACGAGGCTGACCGTGGCGGCCGAAACGGCATAGGCGCCCGCATCCTGGCCGTCGGCCCCGGTCGAGCCGACGATGGCGTCGCCGCCGCCTTCACCCGCGCCGGCGAAGCTGGTGCCGGGCGCCCCGGTGCCCGTCTTCGAGGCTGCGATCAGGCTGACGATACCGCGATCACCGTCGGCGACGCTCCCCGCTATGGTCGACAGTATGAAGATCGTCCGGCTCTGATCGGGATCGAGCACGGGGTCGTTGGCGCCAGCGGTGTAGAGCGTGTCGGTTCCGGCGTCGAAAACGCCGTCGCCATTGTCCAGGTAGACCTGCGTGACGGTCGGGTCGAAATTGTCGCCGCCGCCGTTCGCCACGGTGCTCAACGCAAAGCCTTCCTGGCCGTTGCCGTTGTTGGTGAGCGAAAAGGTCAGAAGCTGGCCGGTCGCGCCGGGCGTCGTTGCGACGTCGGCCGGATCGCTCGAATCGACCGTGACATCGAGCAGTTCGTCGACGCGCAGGTCAACCTTGTTCGAATCGATGGTCTGGGTGCCGGCGCCATTGTCGAAGCTGGCGCTGGCGGTGTTGCTGATGGTGGAACCCGCGCGGGTGCCCGCGGCGTAGGCTTGTGCCGGCAGGGCCAGCGCGCAGGCGAGGGCGAAGGTCGAAATGGCAGGGATGCGATAGTGATGCACCACGCCCCCCACAGGCGCATTCATCATGATCCGTCTCCAAAGGCTGGTCCGTTGGCATCGCTAATGGAGGGAAAAGGAAAATTTCTGGTTAAGAGCGCGGTCACCATCGGCGATTCTGACCCGGAAGAGGACAGATAGGCCGCGCCGCGAATGCGCGGCGCGGCGTCTGGCGCGCCAGGCAAAGCTCGCGTAAGAAGAGACGGTTAACAGGGAGACGGACGAGGTGGCCGACGACGAGGGGAAAAAGGAGGCTCGCGTGCCGCGCGCCAATCCCCTGCATCAGATCGAGGTCGACGATCTCCGCCGCGATCGGCTGCTCGCGGCGCTGACGCTGATCATCGGCGCTGCCTTCTGCCTCGGCCTGCCGTTCGCGTTGCAGGCGGGGGCGGAATTCTTTCTGCCGCTGACCGCGGCGATCGTGATCGCGATCGCGCTCGTTCCGGTGCTCGAATGGCTCGAACGGCGCGGGGTGCCCTCGGGGCTCGCCTCCTTCCTGTCGCTGGCCGCCTTTCTGCTGGTGGTCAACGCCGCGCTCGCGATCATCGTCGTGCCCGCGACCGGCTGGTTCACCCGGCTCCCCGAATCGATCCCGCGCATCCAGAGCAACCTCGCGCCGCTGATCGATTTCTATTCGACCCTGCAGAAGTTCGTCGACCGGACGCTGGCCTCTATGGCGAGCGGCAGCGAAGCGACCGCGCAGGCGATGGCGGCGACCGCGCCGACCTCGGTGGTCGATTATTTCATCTCGGCGGCGCCCTCGGCGGCGATCCAGCTCTTCTTCGCAGTCCTCGTCGTCTTCTTTTTCCTCGCGGGCTGGACGCGGCTGCGCAAGGGCACGATTCGCCGTCGGGGCAGCTTCGACGGCGCGATGCAGACCGCGCGAGTGATCCAGAATGTCGTCGATGCGACCGCCGACTATCTGGCGACGATCACGATGATCAACGCATTCCTCGGCCTGATCGTGTCGCTGCTTTTGTGGGCGCTCGGCATGCCGTCGCCCTTCATGTGGGGCGGCATCGTCGCGATCTGCAATTTCGTGCCTTATCTGGGGCCGATCGTCGCCGCGATCCTGCTCGCGCTCGGCGGGCTGATGACCTTCGACGCGGTGGGTTTCGCGCTGCTGCCGGCGCTGATCTTCATCGGCGTCCATCTCGTCGAGGCGAATCTGATCACGCCGCTCGTCCTCGGCCGGCGGCTGACCGTCAATCCGCTGCTGATTCTCGTGTCGCTGAGCTTCTGGGGCTGGGTGTGGGGAACGCCCGGCGCGCTGCTCGCGGTGCCGCTGTTGCTGATCCTGCAGACGATCCTGCATTCGACCGGGACCCCCGATCTCGCGGGATTCCTCTTCGAACGCGGCACGCTGACGACGGCCGAGGAGATGCGCGCGCGGTTAAATCGCGAGCAGGACCAAAGCGACGGTTGACAGGCCGGAGCGCGGCGCATATTGGCGCTGCTCCCAAGCACACGCGGGTGTAGCTCAGTTGGTTAGAGTGCCGGCCTGTCACGCCGGAGGTCGCGGGTTCGAGCCCCGTCACTCGCGCCATTCCCTGTCCCTTCGGACGGAATGGCAACCGCGGGCTTGGGATCCCTTCACCGTCGGAAAGACCCAAGCCCGGCGCGGCCCCTCAGCCGCGCCAGCGCCCCAGTTCCATCCAGCGCAGCAGCGGCTTCAAGGGCAGGATCCAGACGATCCCTGCCGCCAGATAGAAGATCGCCTGAACCAGGATCGGCCAGGTGCCGACCCATGGCGACAGGCTGACGACGATCGCGGCCCAGACAGCGATCAACAGCAGGATCAGGAAGATGCCCGCGGGCTTGCGCCAGCTCGGTTGATCGGGGCGGGCGGGATCTTCACTCACAAGCGGTCTCCACAGACGATCAATTCCTGTTCGGTCAGCACGGCGTCGAGCCGCGCGTCGGTCGATTCGGCGGGTATGGCATCGACTTCCTGCACCGACCAGCCGACGCCGATGCGGGGGATGCCGGGATGCGCGGCGAAATAACGGTCGTAATGGCCACCGCCTTGACCAAGCCGCCCGCCGCTCCGGTCGAATCCGACGAGCGGGCACAGGATCAGCGCGGGCTGAACGGAGAGGCCTTCGTCGGCGGGCTGGTGCGTTCCCCAGGGACCCTTCGCCAGCGCGCCGCCGTTGGCCCAGCGCCGGAAATCCATCGTTTCGCTGCGGTCGCGGTGGAAGGGAAGGGCGATCGGGCAGTCCGCCAGCGCCGGCAGGATATCGGGCTCGTCGCCCCAGGCGACATAGGCCGCGACCGGGGCCGCGACCGGATCGCGGCCTTCGATCAGGTCGGCGAGCGGCTGGGGAAGGGTTCGGAAGGCGGCGAGACGCGCCATGCCGTCGAGATTCGCGGCGAAATGCCGACGCCGAAAGCGCAGCCGCTCGCGGAGCGCCTGCTTCTGCCGGACCAGATCGGCGGACATGTCGGTCATCGCCGTTCCTGGCTCTTTCTATCGGCGGGTTGGCGGGACCGCCGTGGTCGTTTGCCGGAAAATCCTCTGACGCCAGTAACGTCAGGTGGGGGCCATGTACGTCGGGCCAGGGCCCGGGCAGGGACAGCTCCCTTGGATGATGTATCGCCTCAGGGATATTCGCAGCGGCTCGTGCCGGGCAGTGCCCGCCGCCCCCTATTTAGGGGCGCGGGCGCGGCGTCTCAAGGGATTTGCTCGACTTTCGTCGCGAGCGCCTCGATCCGGTCGGCGATCTGCATCAACGCGCGGTCGTGGCGGCCCGAGGGCGGCGCGGGAACGACCGGCGCGCCCTGCCGCAGCGTTTCGAGTTCGGCGAGCGCGGCGGCTTCGCGTTCGGCGGCGGCGCGCGCTTCGGCAAGCGCCTCCTGTTCCCGCGTCTGCGCGGCCCGCAGCTCGTCCTTCGCCGCCGCCTCGCGGCTTTCGGCGAGCGCGACCGCGGCGCGCAGCGAATCGGACTGCGGCGCCGCCTTTTCGACCTTGCCGCGCGCTTCCTGTGTCTCGTCGGCGAGCATCAGCGACGCAAAGAGGAGTTGGCGCACCTCGGTTCCGCCCTGGACGCTGCGCGCCTTCTCGTCGATGATCGCGGCGAGCTGGCGGATCCGGTCCTCCTGCCCGTCGGCGCAATGGACGTCGTAGGGGCGTCCCGCGATGCTGAGGCGGACGTCAGCCATGCTTCGCTTCCCCGATCAGGCGGTCGAGTTCGCCGATCACCGCCGCGACTTCGGCCTTCAGGGCCGAGGATTCGGGGGGCGGGGCGGTCGCCGCGGAGGCGGGGCGCTCGGCCTGCGCGGCCAGCGCCTTCTCGATCCGGCTCAGCGCCCGTTCGATGCGGCCGATGGCGAGACTGGATTCGTCGAGATCGAGTTCCATAAACAAGGACGTAGCAGCGGCGCCCGATGGGCGCAATTGCCGAGGGTCGGGCTTGGAGCCGAAACCGGCTTTTTGCGCGATTTCTTGCCGCGGGCGGTTGACTCCTGCCCGCCGCGCCGCAAAGGGCAGTCGCGCACGCCAGCCCAGCCATTTCCGGGGGACGAATGACACTGCCCGAACGCCAGCTCGCCAATGCGATCCGCGCGCTTGCGATGGACGCCGTACAAGCCGCGAACAGCGGTCATCCGGGGATGCCGATGGGCATGGCCGACGTGGCGACGGTGCTCTACTCGGACTATCTGAAGTTCGATCCCGCCGACCCGGCGTGGCCAGACCGCGACCGATTCGTGCTGTCGGCGGGGCATGGCTCGATGCTCGCCTATGCGACGCTCCACCTCGCGGGCTACGCGCATCCGACGATGGACGAGATTCGCGGGTTTCGCCAGCTCAGCAGCCCCTGCGCGGGGCATCCCGAGAATTTCGAGCTCGCGGGCGTCGAGACGACGACCGGGCCGCTGGGACAGGGGCTCGCGACCGCGGTCGGCATGGCGATCGCCGAGCGGCATCTGAATGCGATCTATGGCGACGAGCTGGTCGATCATCGCACCTGGGTGATCGCCGGCGACGGCTGTCTGATGGAGGGCATCAACCACGAAGCCATTGGTCTGGCCGGACATTTGAAGCTCGGCCGGCTGATCGTGCTGTGGGACGACAACAAGATCACGATCGACGGATCGACCGACCTGTCGACGAGCGAGGATGTGAAGGCGCGCTACGCGGCGACCGGCTGGCACGTCGATGCGTGCGACGGGCACGATCCTGCCGATGTCCGCCGCGCGATCGACGCCGCGCTCGCCGACGCGCGGCCGTCGCTGATCGCGTGCAAGACGATCATCGGCTTCGGCGCGCCGAACAAGCAGGGCACCTCGGCCACCCACGGCGCGGCGCTGGGTGCCGACGAGGTCGCGGCGGCGCGCGAGACGCTCGGCTGGACCGCCGAGCCCTTCGTCATCCCGGCCGATATCGCCGCGGCGTGGAAGGCGTTTGGCGATGCTGGAAAGGCGCTTCATTCCGAATGGAAGAATCGCCTTGCAAGCAACGAGAAGAAAAAGGATTTCGAGGCACGGATTGCCGGCAAGGTGACCCCCGGCGCGGCCTTCAAGGCCTATCTCGACGGGCTCGTCGCCGAGCCGCCGAAGGTCGCGACGCGCAAGGCGTCGGAAAACACGCTGACCGCGCTCACCGCCGACATCGACGCGCTGGTCGGCGGCAGCGCCGATCTGACCGGTTCGAACAACACCAAAACTTCGTCGACCAAGCCGCTGACCAGAAACGATTACTCGGGTCGCTATATCTATTATGGCATCCGCGAATTCGGCATGGCGGCGGCGATGAACGGCATGGCGCTGCACGGCGGGGTCATTCCCTATGGCGGCACTTTCCTGGTGTTCGCCGACTATTGCCGCGGCGCGATCCGCCTGTCGGCGCTCCAGCGCCAGCGCGTCGTCTATGTGATGACGCACGACAGCATCGGCTTGGGCGAGGATGGGCCGACGCACCAGCCGATCGAGCATCTCCAGTCGCTGCGCGCGATGCCGAACCTGCTCGTCATGCGCCCCGCCGACGCGGTCGAGACCGCCGAATGCTGGGCGCTCGCGCTCGCGCAGACGGATCGGCCGACGCTGCTCGCGCTGACGCGCCAGAACCTGCCGCCGCTGCGTCATGACGTCACCGAAAATCTTTGCGCGAAGGGCGGTTATCGCCTGCGCGGCGCCGCGGTCGCCCGCAAGGTCGTGCTCGTCGCGACGGGCTCCGAAGTGTCGCTCGCGATGGAGGTCGCCGACCGGCTGGAGGCCGCAGGACATGGCGCCGACGTCGTCTCGATGGTGTCGACCGAGCTCTTCGACGAACAGGATGCGGCGTATCAAGCCGATATTCTGCCGGAGGATGCGCTGATCGTGTCGATCGAGGCGGGCACAACCTTCGGTTGGGAACGCTATACCGGACGCCACGGCCTGCGCTTTGGCATCGACAGTTTTGGCGCCTCGGCGCCGATTGAAGACCTATTCAAGCATTTCGGCCTTACCGCCGATGCTATCGCTCCCCAAATCCTGACCCGGCTGGGCAACTGAAGACCCGGCCGCTCCCACGCAGAAAGGACGTTTCGTCATGGCAGTGAAAGTCGCAATCAACGGTTTCGGACGCATCGGCCGCCTCGTCGCGCGCGCCATCCTGGAACGCCCCGATTGCGGGCTCGAACTCGTCGCGATCAATGATCTTGCCGATGCCAAGTCGAACGCGCTGCTGTTCAAGCGCGACAGCGTCCACGGCCCATTCCCGGGTGAAGTGAAGGCCGATGGCGACTCGATGGTCGTCGATGGCAAGCGTATTCGCGTCACCGCCGAACGCGACCCCGCCAACCTGCCGCACGCCGAGCTGGGCGTCGACATCGCGCTCGAATGCACGGGATTCTTCGCCGATCGCGACAGCGCGTCGAAGCATCTGGCCGCTGGCGCCAAGCGCGTGCTGATCTCGGCCCCCGCGAAGGGCGTCGACCTGACCGTCGTGTACGGCGTCAACCACGACAAGCTGACCGCCGAGCATGTCGTCGTCTCGAACGCGAGCTGCACGACCAACTGCCTCGCGCCGGTCGCCAAGGTGCTCAATGAGGCCCTCGGGATCGAACGCGGGCTGATGACCACCATCCACGCCTATACCAACGACCAGAAGATCCTCGACCAGATCCACCCCGACAAGCGCCGCGCCCGCGCCGCCGCGATGTCGATCATCCCGACGACCACGGGTGCCGCGCGCGCGGTCGGTGAGGTGCTTCCCGAACTCAAGGGCAAGCTCGACGGCTCGTCGGTTCGTATTCCGACCCCGAACGTCAGCCTGATCGACCTGACCTTCACACCGAAGCGCGACACGAGCGTCGAGGAAGTGAACAAGATTCTGAAGGACGCATCGGAAGGCGCGCTGAAAGGGGTCCTCGATTATTCGGACGAGCCGCTGGTTTCGATCGATTACAACCACTGCCCGGCCAGCTCGACCATCGACAGCCTCGAAACCGCGGTTCTCGAAGGCAAGCTGGTTCGCGTCGTGAGCTGGTACGACAATGAATGGGGTTTCTCGAACCGCATGGTCGATACCGCCGGCGTGATCGCGGGGCTGCTGTAAGATCATTCGTACATCGTCATTGCGAGGAGCGCAGCGACGAAGCAATCTCCAGCCATGGCACATGAGCTAATCGCTGGAGATTGCCGCGGCCCCTTCGGGGCCTCGCAATGACGAGACATAGAGACGCGAAGACGCTTCGATGCTGTCGGGGCGAATGGAGTCGAATATGAGCAGCTTCAAGACCCTCGACGACATTGGCGACGTCACCGGCAAGCGCGTCCTCGTCCGCGTCGACCTCAACGTCCCGATGTCCGACGGTGCGGTCGCCGACGACACGCGAATCCGCGCGGCGATGCCGACGATTCGCGAACTGTCCGACAAGGGCGCGATCGTGCTGCTGCTCGCCCATTTCGGACGGCCGAAGGGCGCGAAGAACCCGACCCAGTCCTTGAGCCTCGTCATCGACGGGGTTGCCGACGTGCTCGGCCATTCGGTGATGTTCATCCCCGACTGCATCGGCGAGGGCGCCCAGGCGGGCGTCGCAGTGCTCGCGCCCGGCGATGTCGCGGTGCTCGAAAATACGCGCTTCCACGCGGGCGAGGAAAAGAACGATCCCGCCTTCGCCGACGCGCTCGCCGAGATCGGCGATCTTTATGTCAATGACGCCTTCTCGGCGGCGCACCGCGCGCACGGATCGACCGAAGGCATCGCGCACCGGCTGCCGGCCTATGCGGGGCGCGCGATGGAGGCCGAATTGAAGGCACTCGATGCCGCGCTCGGCAATCCCGCGCACCCGGTCGCGGCGGTGGTCGGCGGCGCCAAGGTGTCGAGCAAGATCGACGTGCTCAAAAATCTGGTCGGCCAGGTCGACCATCTGATCATCGGCGGCGGCATGGCGAACACCTTCCTCGCCGCGCGCGGAGTCGATGTCGGCAAGTCGCTGTGCGAGCATGATCTGGTCGATACCGCGAATGCGATCTTCGACGCCGCCGACAAGGCCGGCTGCACCATCCATTTGCCCTATGACGTGGTGGTCGCGAAGCAGTTCGCGCCCAACCCGCCGACGCGCACCGTCAACGTCCACGAGGTCGCGGCCGACGAGATGATCCTCGATGTCGGCCCGGCGGCGGTCGAGGCGCTCGCCGACGTGCTGAAGAACTGCCGCACCCTGGTGTGGAACGGCCCGCTCGGCGCGTTCGAAACGCCGCCGTTCGATACGGCGACCGTCGCGCTCGCGAAGACCGCGGCGGCGCTAACCCGCGAGGGATCGTTGATCTCGGTCGCGGGCGGCGGCGATACCGTCGCGGCGCTCAACCATGCCGGCGTGGCGCAGGATTTCACTTTCGTCTCGACCGCGGGCGGGGCCTTCCTCGAATGGATGGAAGGCAAGCCGTTGCCGGGCGTCGACGCGCTGAAAGCGTAGAATTTTCGCTTCCATTGCATCCCGCGCGCGGGACAGCTATGCGCGCCGCCACATACGTATGCAAACAACCGGAGATCTTATGACCACCGCCAATGCCGCCATGCTCGACCAGATCAAATCGGGCCAGGGTTTCATCGCCGCGCTCGATCAGAGCGGCGGTTCGACGCCCAAGGCGCTCAAGGGCTATGGCATCGGCGAAGACGCCTTTTCGAACGATGAGGAGATGTTCGGCCTGATCCACGCGATGCGCAGCCGCATCGTCACCGCGCCCTGCTTCAACGGCGACAAGGTGATCGGCGCGATCCTGTTCGAACGCACGATGGACGGCGAGGCCGGTGGCAAGCCCGTGCCGGCGCTGCTGTGGGAGCGCGGCGTGGTGCCGTTCCTGAAGGTCGACAAGGGGCTGGAGGCGGAGGCCGACGGCGTCCAGCTGATGAAGCCGATGCCCGATCTCGACGCGCTGTGCGATCGTGCGGTGGCGAAGGGCGTGTTCGGGACCAAGATGCGCAGCGTCGTCAACCTCGCCAACCCCGCGGGGATCAAGGCGATCGTCGAGCAGCAGTTCGCCGAAGCGAAGCGCATCGCGGCGCACGGCCTCGTCCCGATCATCGAGCCCGAGGTCAACATCAAGAGCCCCGAGCGCGACGCCGCCGACCGGCTGCTGCTGAAGGAAAGCCTCGCGGCGCTCGACGCCTGGGACGGCGCGCCGGTGATGCTGAAGCTGTCGCTGCCCACCGAGGCCGGACTGTTCCAGCCGCTCGTCGACCATCCGAAGGTGCTGCGCGTCGTCGCGCTGTCGGGCGGCTTCGCGCGGCCCGAGGCGTGCGCCGAACTGGCGAAGAACCCCGGCATCATCGCGAGCTTCAGTCGCGCCCTGCTCGAAGATCTGCGCGCACCGATGAGCGACGAGGAGTTCAACGCCTCGCTCGGCGGCGCGATCGACGAGATTCACGCGGCTTCGGTCGCCTGATGGCGAGCGGCTGGCACGCCGTCGACGATTATATCGCCGGGAAGCTGCTCGGCGACGACGACGCACTCGCCGCCGCGCTCGCGAACAATCATGCGCAGGGCCTGCCGCCGATCGACGTGTCGGCGACGCAGGGCAAGATGCTGTCGCTGCTCGCGCAACTGGCGGGCGCGCGGCGCATCCTCGAGGTCGGGACGCTCGGCGGCTATTCGACCATCTGGCTTGCCCGCGCGCTGGCCGAGGGCGGCGAACTGGTGACGCTGGAGATCGATCGCAAGCACGCCGGCGTCGCGCGCGAGAATCTGGAGCGCGCGGGGGTGTCGGACAAGGTCGATATCCGCGTCGGCCCGGCGAAGGATAGCCTCGCCGCGATGATCGGGGAGGCACCCTTCGACTTCGTGTTCATCGACGCCGACAAGCAGGGCAATGCCGATTATGTCGCCGAGGCGATCCGGCTGGGGCGCAGCGGCACGGTGATCGTCGTCGACAATGTCGTGCGCGAGGGCGGGGTGCTTGACGCGAACAGCGGCGACCCGCGTATCGACGGCACGCGCGCGCTGTTCGACATGCTGAGCGCCGAACCGCGCCTCGACGCGACCGCGGTGCAGACCGTGGGCGCGAAGAAGTGGGACGGCTTCGTGCTGGCGCGGGTGCGCTGACGCCCATATTTCTGTCATTGCGAGCGCAGCGAAGCAATCTAGGGCGGTCTACGTTACTCTGGATTGCTTCGCTGCCCTCGCAATGACGAGGAACTCAAAGCCCGCCATCGAAGCGGAATGCGAAGCGATAATCCTCGGGCTTGATCGGCCGTCCGGTGTGCCGTGCTGGCGTGACGCTTTCGAGCAGGATCGTACCGTCGGCGAGCGGGATGCGTTTGCCGAGAATCGCCTCGAACGCCTGCGAACGGCCACCGGGTCGAATCCACAGCATCTTGAGCCGCACCTGCCCGGCCCAGACGCACATGACATTCTCGGGGCAGCGACTGTCTTCGAGCACCTGCACCGGCTGGATCACCGGGCCATCGGCATAGGCACGCTGGCCGAGCGCGACGCTGGAGGCGTCGGGAAGCGGCGTGGGTTCGGGCGGCGCCGACCGGCTCGCCGCGCAGGCGGAGAGGGCGAGCGGGACGACCAGCGATAGGGCGACGAGGCGCGGCATTTTCTGCATTTGCCCGAGCATGGCGGCGTGGCTATGAACCCGCCATGACCACACGGACCTGCCAGCTCTATCTGATCTCGCCGCTCGACGTCGGGGGCGATTTTCCTGTCCGGCTAGAAGAGGCGCTCGCCGCCGCGCCGGTCGCGGCCTTCCAGTTTCGTGTCAAGGGGGTGGACCAGCACGAGGCGGCGCGGCTCGCCGAGCCGCTGCAGGCGATCTGCGCCGCGCACGAGACCGCCTTCATCGTCAACGACGACATGGCGCTCGCGAAGCGGCTGCGCGCCGACGGCGTCCATCTGGGGCAGGGCGACGGCGATCCGAAGGAAGCACGGCGCCTGCTCGGGCCCGATGCCCAGATCGGCGTGACCTGCCATGCCAGCCGCCATCTCGCGATGGAGGCGGGCGAGGCCGGGGCCGATTATGTCGCCTTCGGCGCCTTCTTTCCGACCACGACCAAGGCGGTCGAGCATCACGCCGATCCCGAAATCCTGGCCTGGTGGCAGGGGCTGTTCGAGCTGCCCTGCGTCGCGATCGGCGGGATCACGCCCGCGAACGCCGGGGAACTGGTCGACGCTGGCGCCGATTTCCTCGCGGTATCGGGCGCGGTGTGGAACCACGAAGGCGGCCCCGCGGCGGCGGTGCGCGCCTTTGCGGCGGTGCTGGAGGGTCAGCCGGCCGGATAGTCGCGGTGCGGCGTCTCATCCTCCCTGTCGCGCCGCTGCTCATCCTTGCGCCAGCCGAACAGGCCGGCGCAGGGGGTCGCGCGGCGCGGATTCTTGGGCGCCGTCCGGCGCGGGGGGCGAAGCTGATCGCTATAATCGATGCTCATCATGCGCGCCGCTATGACAGCGGTGCGCGGGGCGATATTGGATCGATGCGACAAATCGGCCTCGGTTCGTCGCCTTTTCGCTTGCGCAATGCGCGGCGCGGCGCAACAGCATGGCGCCGGGGAGACATTTTATGACAACGACCGACCAAGCCGCCTCGGGGCTGCGCGAACTCACGCTGCGGGGGATCATCCTCGGCGGGCTGATCACTCTGCTGTTCACCGCGGCGAACGTCTATCTCGGGCTCAAGGTCGGGCTGACCTTCGCGACATCGATTCCCGCCGCGGTGATATCGATGGCGCTGCTGCGCCATATGAGCGGATCGACGATTCTCGAAAACAACATCGTTCAGACGATCGCCAGCGCGGCGGGAACGCTCGCGGCGATCATCTTCGTGCTGCCGGGACTCGTGATGGTCGGCTACTGGCAGGGCTTTCCGCTGCTCGAAACGACCGCGATCACCATGCTCGGCGGCATTTTGGGCGTGCTCTTCTCCGTGCCGCTGCGCCGCGCTCTCGTTGTCGACGCGGACCTGCCTTATCCCGAAGGGCGGGCCGCCGCCGAAGTGTTGCGCGTCGGTGCCGCAAGCGCCGAGGGAGCGGAGGAGAACAAGGCGGGCTTGTCGGCGCTTCTGTGGAACGGGCTGATCGCGGCCGGCTTTGCACTGCTCACCCAGATGAAGCTTGCCGCGGGAGAGGTCGCGCGCTGGTTCAAGGTTGGGGCGGGCGCGACCGGCATCGCGGGCGGATTGGGCTTCGCACTGTTCGGGGTCGGGCATCTCGTCGGTCTGTCGGTCGGCCTCGCCCAACTCGTCGGACTGGTCACCGGCTGGTGGATATTGCTGCCGATCCTGACGCAGGGTGTCGCCGGGGCCGACGCCGAAACGATCGCGAACACCGTATTCCGCGATGAGGTCCGCTTTTTCGGCGCGGGCGTGATCGCGGTCGCTGCGCTCTGGACGCTCCTCAAGATCGCGAGCCCCGTGATCGGCGGGATACGTTCGGCCATGGCGGCGAGCAGGGCGCGTCATGCGGGCGCTGCCCTCGCGGTCGAGGAGCAGGATATTTCGATCGGCTGGGTGTTCGGCGGCTCGCTGCTGATCCTGCTGCCGACCGCCTGGCTGCTCTGGTCGGTGCTTGCCGGCGGCCCGCTCGCGGGCTCGGCGGCGATTCTCGTTGCCGGTGCGCTCGTCTTCATCATCGTGATCGGCCTGATGATCGCGTCGGTAACTGGCTATATGGCTGGCCTCATCGGAGCGTCCAACTCGCCCGTGTCGGGCATCGGCATTCTCGCGATCATCGCATCGTCGCTGCTGCTCGTCGGGTTGCTCGGCCGTGGCGGCGGAGACGAGGCGAGCGCAGCCATGGTCGCCTATGCTTTGATCGTGACCGGCCTCGTCTTCGGCATCGCGACGATCTCGAACGACAATCTGCAGGATCTCAAGACCGGCCAACTGGTGGGCGCGACGCCGTGGAAGCAGCAGGTGGCGTTGATCATCGGCGTCGTGTTCGGTTCGCTTGTCGTGCCGCCGGTCCTCAATGTGCTCAACGAGACCGTCGGCTTCGTCGGCGTGCCCGGCGCCGGGCCAAACGCGCTCGCTGCGCCGCAGGCGGGACTCATCTCCTCGCTGGCGAAGGGCGTACTGGGCGGCGATCTCAACTGGACGATGCTGAGCTATGGCGCGCTCGCCGGTGCCGGTTTCATCCTGGTCGACGAGATGCTCGGACGCGCGCGCAAGCTGCGGCTGCCGCCGCTCGCGATCGGCATCGGCATCTATCTGCCGATGGCGGTCATTCTGCCCGTCGTGATCGGCGCGGTCGGGGGCTGGTTTTATGATCGCTGGGCCGAACGGCGCTCCAACCCGGCCTTCGCGCATCGCATGGGCGTTTTGACCGCGACCGGCATGATCGTCGGCGACAGCCTGTTCGGCGTCTTCTATGCCGGAGCGGTCTATGTGACCGACAAGGATGCGCCGCTCGCGGTGGTAGGCGACGGATTCCAGCTGCCTTCGGTGCTGATCGGCCTTGGCCTGTTCGCTGGGCTCATCGTCCTCAGCTATGCGCGGACGCGCCGGATGGTCGAAGCCACGGCCTGACCGCACGCGCCGCTTGCCCTCGGGCGCGTGCCCCGCTAAGGGCGCGCTCCTGTGACCGGCGTGCTGCGGCGTGCCGGCGGCTCTTTCAATCCTTGAACTGTGAGTGTGCGCGATGAAGATCACCGGCGTTGAAATCCGTCCCGGCAATATTATCGAATTTGAAGGCGGCATCTGGAAGGTCACCAAGATCCAGCACACCCAGCCGGGCAAGGGCGGCGCCTATATGCAGGTCGAAGCCAAGAATCTGATCGACGGGCGCAAGCTCAACAACCGCTTCCGCAGCGCGGACACGGTCGAGAAGGTCCGCCTCGACACCAAGGATTTCCAGTATCTCTATGCCGAGGGCGACGATCTCGTCTTCATGGACAAGGATACGTACGAACAGATCACCATCGGCAAGGATGTCGTCGGCGACGCGCACGAATTCCTGCAGGACGGCATGGATGTCGTGCTCGAACTGTGGGAAGAGCGCCCGATCTCGGTCGAACTGCCCGAGCAGATCGAAGCGACGATCGTCGAGGCCGACGCGGTGGTGAAGGGCCAGACGGCGTCGTCGTCCTACAAGCCCGCGATCCTCGACAATGGCGTGCGCGTGATGGTGCCGCCGCACATCACCAGCGGAACGCGCATCGTGGTCAACGTCTATGACCGCGAATATGTGCGCCGCGCGGACTGATTGAGTTCCCCTCCCGCTTGCGGGAGGGGTTAGGGGAGGGCCTGTCGAGGGCGGCGCTTCCCGGTAGGAAACATTCCCTCCCCCGACCCCTCCCGCAAGCGGGAGGGGGGAGAATGAACAATGGCCATTTCCGGCATCATCACCGTCATGGAACGCGCCGCGCGCAAGGCGGGCACCAAGCTGCGCCGCGACTTCGGCGAGATCGAGCATCTGCAGGTGTCGCAAAAGGGGCCCGCCGACTTCGTGTCGAAGGCCGACCAGGCGGCCGAACGCACCCTTTATGACGAGCTGACCCACGCGCGTCCGGGCTGGGGCTTCCTGATGGAAGAAGCCGGCGAGATCGCGGGGGAAGAGGGCAAGCCGCGCTTCATCATCGACCCGCTCGACGGCACGTCGAATTTCCTACACGCGATCCCGCAATTCGCGATCTCGATCGCGGTGCAGGAACCGAAACTCGGCGGCGGCTGGGGCGACGTCACCGCGGCGCTGATCTATCAGCCGGTCACCGACGAGAGCTATTGGGCCGAGCGCGGCCGCGGCGCGTGGCTGCACGACCGGCGCCTGCGCGTCGCGTCGCGTCGCCACCTCAACGAATGCCTGATCGCGACCGGCATCCCCTTCATGGGCCATGGCGACATGGCGCAGTGGAGCCGCATCTTCGGCGCGGTCGCACCCGAAGTCGCGGGCATCCGCCGCTTCGGCGCCGCGAGCCTCGACCTCGCCTGGGTCGCCGCGGGCCGCTTCGACGGCTTCTGGGAGAGCGAGCTCAACATCTGGGACGTCGCCGCCGGCATGCTGCTGGTGCGCGAAGCCGGCGGCTTTGTCAGCGACTTCCGCGGCGGCGACCGCGCGATCGAGCGCAGCGAATATATCGCGGGCAGCGGGGCGGTGCACTCGAAACTGCAAAAGCTGGTCGCGGGGGCGCTGCGCGGCGCCTGAACGGAAACAGGGGCTAACCCTCCCCGTCAAAGGGGGAGGGCGCTTTCACTTCTCGAAGACATGCTCGCGAAACGAGTCCATCAGCGAGGCCCAGGTGTTGAGCGTTTCGCCGACATTCTCGCGCGGGATGCCCGCGAAATCGAGATCGACGTCCATCTCGAGCACCGGATCGCCTTCGTCGTCCTTATAGGCGCGGGCGAAGCGCTTGTTCTTGTTCCACTCGTTGAAGCGGTCGAGGTCGAGATTCTTCGCGTCGTTGAACCCCATATAATATTGCAGCGTCTTGCATCGCCGGTTGTCGGTGCAGTTCATGAAGATGACGAGGAACTGCAAATTGTTCCGGCTGCTTTCGATATAGGGATCCTTGCCTTCTTCCTCGACCAGCGTCGCGGGCCAGCCGCGCGACTCGAGGATCGTCTTGATCGCCGCCGGGTTCTGGGCGTTGACCAGTTCGGCCCGCGCCGGATTCGTCGCGATCGCCGTCGCCGCGCTCAGGACCAGTGCGGCCCGCCATATATATTTAGGCATGCAAACTCCCCATCGAAAGCCGGGCGCTGACCGCCCGGAAAGCCGACCCTTGCGGCACGCGTAACACAGCGGCGACACCCGCCGCCAGCCGCTCTTATGCTTTTGATCGCAAGGATTCGAATTTCGCGCCCGCAATGCTTGCGAGGCGCGGCGCGCTGGCCTAAAGCGCCCGCATAAACGGGTGGCCAACACCCGAAAACATGACTGCGAGCTCCCATGGTCGACCTGACGCAATATCTGCCGATCCTGATTTTCCTGGCCATCGCGCTCGGATTGTCGGCGGCCTTCGTGTTCCTGCCGATGGGCGTTGCCCGCCTGACCGGCGCGCACAAGCCCGACCCGGCAAAGCTGGCCGAGTATGAATGCGGCTTTCCCGCCTTTGAAGACGCTCGCAGTCAGTTCGACGTGCGATTCTATCTGGTCGCCATTTTGTTCATCATCTTCGACCTCGAAGCCGCCTTCCTCTTTCCCTGGGCCGTCAGCCTGAAGGAGATCGGCTGGGCTGGCTGGGCGACGATGATGGTGTTTCTGGCCGAACTTGCGATCGGCCTTGTATACGCGTGGAAAAAAGGCGCGCTGGATTGGGAATGAGCACCTCGACGATCCTGACTCCCGGCCAGATGCCGGTCGCTCCCGGTACGAATCCCGACCAGGGCTTTTTCGACGATCTCAACGCCGAGGTCGGCGACAAGGGCTTCCTCGTCACCTCGACCGAGGATCTGTTCAACTGGGCGCGCACCGGCTCGCTGTGGTGGATGACCTTCGGGCTCGCCTGCTGCGCGGTCGAGATGATCCACGTCAACATGCCGCGCTATGACATGGAGCGTTTCGGCGCCGCGCCGCGCGCCAGCCCGCGCCAGTCCGACGTGATGATCGTCGCCGGCACGCTGTGCAACAAGATGGCGCCCGCGCTGCGCCGGGTGTACGACCAGATGTCGAACCCCAAATATGTCATTTCGATGGGTAGCTGCGCCAACGGCGGCGGCTATTACCACTACAGCTATTCGGTGGTGCGCGGCTGCGACCGCATCGTGCCCGTGGACATCTATGTCCCCGGCTGCCCGCCGACCGCCGAGGCCCTGCTTTATGGCGTGATGCAATTGCAGCGGAAGATCCGCCGCGTCGGGACGATCGAACGCTGATGACCAATCCCGCTCCTCTGGTTGCGCCGCGCGAGGGTCTCGCCGCCGCGCTCGAAAAGCTGCTCGGCAAGGATCTGCGCGCGCATGTGCAGGCGGTCGAGGAAGACAGCATCACCGTGACGCGCGAGGCGATCGCCGGCGTGATGGTGCAGCTTCGCGACGTCCTCGAATATCAGCAGCTCATGGAGATCGCCGGGGTCGACTATCCCGACCGGCCCGAGCGCTTCGAGGTCGTCTATCACCTGCTCAGCGTCACGAAGAATCATCGCCTGCGCGTGCGCGTGTCGACCGACGAGGCGACTCCGGTGCCGACCGTGGTGCCGGTGTGGCCGAACGCCGGCTGGCTCGAGCGCGAGGTGTTCGACATGTACGGGGTGCTGTTCAGCGGCAACCCCGACCTGCGCCGCATCCTGACCGACTATGGCTTTCAGGGGCATCCGCAGCGCAAGGACTTCCCGCTTACCGGCTATACCGAGCTGCGCTATTCCGAAGAGGACAAGCGCGTCGTCTATGAACCGGTGCGGCTGGCGCAGGATTTCCGCAATTTCGACTTCCTCTCCCCGTGGGAGGGCGCCGACTATATCCTGCCCGGCGACGAAAAGGCCGGCGGCACCGGCGAAGCGCCGGGAAAGGGCGCGCCGAGCCCGATGACCGCGCAGCAAGTGAAGAAGGCCGACGACGCCAAGGCCGCGCCGCCGCCGACCCCGAAGACCACCGACCGCGAAGCGCAGACCGGCGCCGGCAAGAGCGCGAACAAGGCCGCCGCCAAGCCGAGCAAGGATGGTGCAAAGGCGAAGCCCGCCGCGAAGGCCAAGACGCCGGCGACGGCGAAGGCCGAAAAGGCGCCCGCCAAGCCCAAGGCCCCCGCGAAACCGCGCAAGCCTAAAGGAGGCGACGCATGACCGACTCTCCCCAAATGGCTTCCGGAGCGGTCAAGCACCACGGCAGCGACATGTTCGAAGGCTATCCGGTCGACACCGCGGACACGGCGGGCGATCAGGTCGTCACCAACTATACGATCAACTTCGGTCCCCAGCACCCCGCGGCGCACGGCGTGCTGCGCATGGTGATGGAGCTTGACGGCGAGATCATCGAGCGCGTCGACCCGCACGTCGGGCTGCTCCACCGCGGCACCGAAAAGCTGATCGAATACAAGACCTATCTGCAGGCGCTGCCCTATTTCGACCGGCTCGACTATTGCTCGCCGCTCGGCATGGAGCACAGCTATGTCCTCGCGATCGAGAAATTGCTCGACCTCGAGGTGCCGGCGCGTGCGCAATATCTGCGCGTGCTGTTCGCCGAACTGACGCGCATCTGCAATCACATGCTCAATATCGGCAGTCACGTCATGGACGTCGGCGCGATGACCCCGAACCTGTGGGTGTTCGAGCTGCGCGAGGATTGCCTCAACTTCTTCGAGCGCGCGTCGGGCGCGCGGATGCACTCGGCGTGGTTCCGCCCCGGCGGCGTGCATCAGGATGTCCCCGAAAAGCTGCTCGTCGACATCGGCGAATGGTGCGAAACGCGACTGCCCAAGCTGTTCGGCGACGCGATGAGTCTCGTCATCGACAACCGCATCTTCAAGCAGCGCAACGTCGACATCGCGACGGTCAGCAAGGAAGACGCGCTGGCGTGGGGCTTCTCGGGCCCGATGATCCGCGGCAGCGGCATCCCATGGGACATCCGCAAGTCGCAGCCCTATGACGCCTATGCCGCGATGGAGTTCGACATTCCCGTCGGCACGCGCGGCGACTGCTACGACCGCTTCATGGTCCGCGTGCAGGAAGTCTATCAGTCG
>Ga0182745_1000391_pt1 | contig 50428 bp, 47 predicted proteins | sample eDN3rd30CKraftBY_FD_128523 | JGI IMG/M metagenome (GOLD analysis project Ga0182745, IMG submission 128523) | Enriched backyard soil microbial communities from Emeryville, California, USA - eDNA 3rd pass 30_C Kraft BY (version 2) (version 2) | ecosystem: Environmental > Terrestrial > Soil >... | reverse complement strand
CGCTCCAGCAGCTTGAGCTTGTCGGCTTTGCCGTCCCATTCCTTGGCATCGGCCGGCGCGGCGATGCGCTCGGTGAGTACCGGCCACTGCTTGGCCAGGTCGGCGTTGAGCTGTTTGAAATGTTCCTGGCCGGCGGGCAGTTCCTCTTCGGAGAAAATCGCCTCGGCGGGACATTCAGGTTCGCACAGGGTGCAGTCGATGCACTCCTCGGGGTCGATCACCAGGAAATTCGGGCCTGCATGGAAACAGTCGACCGGACAGACTTCGACGCAATCGGTGTATTTGCACTTGATGCAGTTTTCAGTGACGACAAAGGTCATTGACCAGGCTCCGAGGGCGGTGGCGGTAGCGCGGCAACGATGGCGATGGCGAGTGCCGCTTCGAGCCCCATATTGTGCCAAATATTTCGCTGTCCGGCGCGGGGATCGGCCCCAAAGATCAACCGGGGCGACTCAGCGGTCGGTGATGACCAGCTGCTGGTTCTGCCAGTCGATGTCCCGGAAATGGGTGCGTTCCAGCCCCGCGCGCCGGTCGTCCAGGTAGCGGCGCAGCGCGAACTCGACGCTCAGAAAGGCGATGTCCGGCCAGGGGATCTGGTCTTCGTCGTACAGCCCGACTTCCAGGCTTTCGGGGCCGACCCCGAAATCGGTGTCGAGCAGCCGGGCACGGAACATGATGTGCACCTGGTGGGCGCGGATGACGTTGACCACGGCCAGCAGCGAGCCGATCTGCACATGCGCCAGTGCCTCTTCCATGGCCTCGCGCGCCGCACCGTCCTGCACCGCTTCGCCGTTCTCCATGAAACCGGCCGGCAGGGTCCAGTAGCCGAGCCGTGGCTCGATGGCCCGCTTGCACAGCAGGATCTTGCCCTGCCACTCGGGAACACAGCCGGTGATGATGCGTGGGTTCTGGTAGTGCACGGTCCGGCAGACGGTGCAGACATGGCGTGCCAGGTGGTCGCCATCGGGGATGAGCAGCGTGACCGGCGCGCCGCAATCGGAACAGAACTTCATTCGCGTAAGGATACTGCAATGCCGTGACCGCTTCAGGCGCGCAAAAGAATCGGGCCGCTTGCGCGGCCCGATTCATCGCCTATCGAAGTGACTGCCCCGAGCTTACTGGGCAGCGTTTTCGACCTTCACGTCGCCGGGGTTTTCCAACACCGACATCACTACGCGACGGTTCTTGGCGCGGCCTTCCTTGGTCTTGTTGCTCTCGACCGGCTGAGCTTCGCCATAACCCTTGGCGGACAGCTGCGAGCTGTCGACACCTTGGCCGACCAGGTAGTCACGCACCGAGTCGGCGCGCTGCTGCGACAGCTTCAGGTTGTAGGCATCGTTGCCCACGCTGTCGGTATGACCCTGCAGCTCGATCTTCAGTCGCTTGTGCTTCTGCAGATCCTTGGCCACCGGGCTCAGCACGGCGTCCGACTCGGCCGTCAGCTTGGCCGAATTGAACTCGAAGTTCACGCCTTCCAGCGTGATCGAGCCCTTGAGCGGACAACCGTAAGCGTCGACCGATACGCCCGCCGGGGTGCCAGGGCACTTGTCCAGGGTGTCGATCACGCCGTCACCGTCGGTGTCAGCCGGCGGAGCAGGAGGCGGAGCCGGAGGAGGCGGGGGCGGAGGCGGCGGAGCCGCTTCGACCGGAGCCGCCTTCGGGGCGCCGAAGCCGTATACGAAGCCCAGCGTGCCGATGTAGTCGACCATATGGCCTTCGCGGCCCACGTCATCCCAACGGGCCTTCACTTCCGGACGCAGCGTGAAGCTGCGGGCACCGTCCGAGCTCTCCCATGCCCTGATCATCAGGCCCAAGCCGGCCTGGGTGAGGAAGTTGGTGGAATTGTCGCCCGGGCTGTGATCGTCCTTGGCGGCGCCGAAGCCGCCGGTGATGTAGGGAGAAACCCTGCCGTCGCGGTTGAGCACGCCCAGGAAATCCAGGGTGCCGCCCCACAGGCTCAGGTTGCTGACGCCGTTCTTGCCGTCCAGCCGGGTGCCGTTGAGGTTGAGTTCGACGCTCAATCCCTGGTTGATATGCTTGCCGATACCGAGGCCGTAGAGCATGGCATCGCGGTCGGTTCCGCGGTCCCTATCGGCACGGATGGCTCCGACGTTCGGATTTACGTACCAGTGGCCGACCTCGTCCGCCACAGCGAGCGCAGGTGCGGCCAAGGCGCACAAAAGAACCACTTCCTTCATTGTCATTACCTCTCGTTTCAAAACGTTGGTACCAGCCATTCCGCTGGACTGCGGGGCGCACGTTACCTTGAATTGTTCTAGATACAAGTCCTGGAGACGAAGGTATTGGAATACGGTACCTTCCCGTGCGCAATATGCAACGACTGCCAGGGGACCGACGCGATGATGAACGAGACCAAACGGCTGCTGGAGACTCTCAAGCGCTGCCTGCGGGCGCGTGGAATGACCTACAGCAAGCTCGGACAAGCACTGGGTTTGAGCGAGTCCTCGGTGAAGCGGCTGTTCGCCGACGAGTCATTCACCCTGGCGCGCCTGGAGCGGGTCTGTTCGGTCATTGACATGAGTGTTGCGGAATTGGTACGGATGAGCGCCGAGGGGCGGGACAATCAGCGCGAAGGGCTGGTTTACGGACTGTCTCTGGAACAGGAACGCATCCTGGCCAGTAACCCCCAACTGCTGGCCAGCTTCTATCTGCTGCTCAACGGCCGCTCGGTCGAGGAAGTGCAGCAGCGCCTGGGTCTGGGTGAACGCCCCACGCGTAACTTGTTGAACAAGCTGGTCGCGGCCAATCTGCTGGACCTCGATGGCAAGCAGAACGTGCGCCTGCATGCCAAGCTGCCGATCGCCTGGCGGCCGGACGGCCCGGTGCGCCGGTTATATGAGCGTCAGGTGCGGGCGGAGTTCCTGCAAGGCAGCTTCACCGAACGTAACGAAGCACTGAGCTTCCACTCCGCCGAACTTTCGCCGGCGTCGGTACGCATCCTGCTGCGTAAGATCGAGCGGCTGGCGGTGGACTTTGCCGACCTGGCCGCCTTGGACGTCCACGTCCCCTCCCGTGATAAGACCAGCGTGGCGCTGCTGCTGGCATGCCGCCCGTGGGTGTTCTCGATGTTCTCCGCCTATCGTTCGCAAAGCGCCTGAACGCGGCGGCAAGCGCCTTGGGTTCAGATCACCGAGTAAAAGATGACCAGGATGGCCACCGGTACCAGGTAGCGCGTCGCGGCGTACCAAAGTCGAAACGCCAGGCTGTCGCCGAGCCCCAACTCATCGCGGACTGCGCGGCGGGACAGGGCCCAGCCGGCGATCAACGCCACCATCAGGCCGCCGAGCGGCATCATGAGATTGGAGGTCAGGTAGTCGAGCAGCTCGAAGGGCGTGCGGGTGGAGTCGACGCCCAGCCATCGCAGCGGATGCACGTCACTCCAGCGGTTGAACGACAGCGCTGTGACGAAGCCCATGATCCAGATGACGAAGCCGGTCGTGTAGGCCAGCGTGGGGCGCGACCAGCGCGTGTACTCTTCGAGTGCCGCCACGATGGGCTCCTGGATCACTATGGTCGCCGTCAAGGCCGCGAACGACAATAGCAGGAACAGCAGGGTGCCGAATATTTCTCCGTACGGCATCTGGCCGAAGGCCACCGGCAGCGTAACGAAGATCAGGCCGGGCCCCTGCGTGGGTTCCAGGTCATAGCTGAATACCAGCGGGAAGATCGACATGCCGGCGATCAGAGCCATCAGGCCCTGGGCCAGCGATACAGTGAAAACCGCGCGTGTGATCGAATACTCGCGTTTCATGTACGCGCCCATCATCATCATGACGCCCACACCGATACCGAGCGAGAAGAACGCTTGGCCGAACGCCGTCACTACCACAGTGGCGTTGAGCTTGCTCCAGTCGACGTGGAACAGAAAGCGAGCCGCTGTGCCGAAATCTGCAAAGATCATCGAATAGCACAGCAGCAGCAGCAGAATCACGAAACGCAACGGCGTGAGTACGCCGGAGACATGTTCGATGCCCTTGTTGATGCCTCTGGCGATGATGAATGCGGTGGTCGCGATGATGATGCCCGAGTACAGCAGCATGCGGGCCGGATTGCCTGTCATCGCCTGATAGGCGGCTTGGGCTCCAGCAGCGTCGATATTGCGGAAGCCGCCGCGAATGCCGAACACGAAATAATCGAGCATCCAGCCGCAGACGACGAAGTAATAACTCAGGATCAGTACCACGCTGGCGGTCGCCAGCACGCCGAAGGATTTCCAGAAGGGTGAAATGCTGTCGCGCGCCACCAGCAGGTTCATGGTGCCGACCACGCTGCGACCGCCATGCCGGCCGATCAGCATCTCGGCCATGAGGGCGGGAATCGCGATCAGGAACAGCGCGATGAAGTACAGCGCGACGAACAGCCCACCGCCGTTGGCGCCAGCCAGGTAGCTGAACTTCCATACATTGGCGATGCCGGCCTCGGCGCCGATTGCAATGATGAGGAACAGTAGATTGGATGACCAGTGTCGCGTGCCCATCGGATCCCCAGACGGCGGTGAGGCGCGCTGACTGTGCCGAGCGGCTGGCTCGGATGCAAGGCGGCATGCGCTGCGGTGTCGTTGCGCTGGGCGCAATGAAGGTGCCGAATGCGCGCAGCGGGATGAGCGAAAGACGATGCAATAATGTCAGCTCCTGTCCTCGAAGAGGGTCGCTCCATGTGGCAATCGTTCCTTGCCTATCGCCGGACGCTGCGGTCGCTCGCCATTGCGTGCATGACGGCGCTGTTCGCTTCCTGGCCTGCGGCGGCCGTGCCGACCGCTGTCTTTGCCCAGGCGCCGGTGCCGCCAGGGCCGCCATTGGCGATCGTCGGTGCCTCGGTGATCAAGGTCGAGGACGGCTCGGTGATACGCGATGCCGTCGTGCTGATCGAAGGCGATCGCATCAAGGCGGTGGGCCCGGCGGGTTCGGTCGCGTTGCCCGCCGGCGTGCGTACGTTGCGCATGAACGGCAAATGGCTGCTGCCCGGTCTGCTCAACATGCACGTGCATTTCGGCTTGAAACTGCCGGGACCGGCCGGTGCCGCTCTGGCTGATGAGAACGACATGGCGCTGGTGTTGCGCATGGCGGAAAACGCCCGTCTGTCGCTGTACTCGGGAGTGACCACGGTACGCTTGACCGGCGAGTATCACGCTGCCGATTTCGCGCTCAAGGCGGCGATCGACGGCGGCAAGCTGCTAGGCCCGCGCATCCAATCGGCGGGTGAGATCATCGCCACCACCGGTGGTCACGGTGATCTGGAGGCCGACGGCGCCGATGCACTCGCCAAGGCGGTACGCCAGCAGATCAAGAATGGGGCGACCTGGATCAAGGTCGCCATCTCCGGCGGCATTTCCGACTCGCACGGCAGTATTGCCGCCTCGACCATGACCAAGGCCGAGATGCAGTCGGTGATCGAGGTTGCACACCGAAATGGCGTGAAAGTCACCGCGCACAATGGCTCGCCCGTCGCGGCGGACGAATCGCTCGCGCTCGGCATCGACTGCTTCGAACATGGCTACCATTTGACGGAGAGTCAGCTGCGCGTGATGAAGGCGAACGGAACCTGGCTGGTGCCGACGGCCGTGGTGACGGATGAAGGCGCCATGGAGTTCTACCGCAAGATCGGTTCGCCGCCCTGGTATCTGGAGCGTGTGCGCAGTACACGCGTGGATCATCATAAAATGCTGCAGAACGCCATCCGTCTGGGCGTCAATATCGCCCTGGGCACTGACCAGTTCCCGTACGAGCCCAATGCCGGGACGACGGCGACGGTGCACGAAGCCGAACTGTACGTCGCCGCCGGCATGAAGCCGCTGGACGCGTTGCGTGCCGCCACCAGGAATCCCGCCCGGATGCTGGGCATGGAGGCGGACGTGGGCTCGCTGGAGCCGGGTCATTATGCGGACATCATTGCTTTGAGCGCGAATCCGCTCGAAGACATCGCAGCGTTGCGCGGTATCGGCTTTGTCATGAAAGGCGGCCAGGTCGTACGGAGCGAAACCCTGTAAGCGAAGTTGATTGTCGCGAACGCAACGTAATGAAGAGTGCGGGTCCCTTGAACCGTCGCGGCGATCTTCCTTAGGGTAGCGCGCAACGAATCAGGAACAGGTCAGAGATCTATGGATCGTCATTCGATCACATGGCGGGGCTACATACCGGCGATCACTACGCCCTTCACGCAGTCTGGCGATCTGGACCTCGACGGGTTCGAGCGCCTGCTGCAATGGCTGGCCGCGGAGAGCATGCACGGCATCATCTTCGGGGGTACACAGGGCGAGTGGTTCTCGATCTCCATGGCGGAGCGGAAAGAGCTGCTGCGCGTAGTGAGTCGCAATCTGCGTGGCAGGATGACGATCATCGCCGGCTGCAATGCCTACAGCGCAGCTGAGGTCGCAGCCAACGCGCGGCTTGCCGCCGAGCAAGGCTTTGACGGTATCCTGGTGACGCCGCCACCGTACATGATGCCGACGGAGCGTGAAATCCTGAGCTTCTACCGCGACGTGAACGATGCGGTGTCGCTGCCGATCTGTGTCTACAATTGGCCGCCGGGTACCAATGTCGACATGTCGCTGCCGCTGCTGCGCTCGCTGGCCGAGCTGCCGCGCGTGGTCGCGATCAAGAACTCCACCGCCGACCTGCGGCATTTCGTGGACGTGTTCCTGGCGCTGAAGGACCAGGTGCGGATCTTCGGCGTGCCCATGAATGATCTGGGAGTCCTGCTGGTGCGGGACGGCGCGGATGGCACCATGGGTGCCGGTGCGGTGCTGGGGCGGGAGCTGCCGGGTTACTTCGATGCCATCTGGGCCAACGACCTGGAGCGTGCGCGGGCCCTGGGTGAACGCAATGAGCTGCTGATGCGCAACTGGTTCAATGCTGACTACACCGGCCGCTTCGGTTCCGCGCAAGCCATCTTCAAGGCGGCGCTGAATGAGCTGGGATTGCCGGGCGGATACCCGCGACGGCCATTGCTGCCGCTGGACGAGCAGGGCATTGGTGCGGTTCGGCGGACGTTGATACAACTGGGCAAGCTGCCGTCGCCGGAGGACCCATGAACATGAACGCGCCGCCTCGTTTCCTCGCCGTCGACCATGTCTCGAGAACCGTTCCGGATCTGGATGCCGCCATCGGCTTCTACGTCGACACTTTCGGTGCCGCGCTGCTCTACAAGGTCGGGCCGGTCGATGCCGCCGACATTCCGCGGGATGCGGCCGGCCGCGACTGGATGGAGACGCACGTCGGCGTCAAGGGCGCGCGCCTGACACTGGCCATGCTGCAGCTGGCGCCCAATCTGAAGTTGCAGATGGTCCAATACGACCAGCCCGACGACCGGCTCCGGCAGGTGCCACGCAACTGCGATCTCGGCGGCCATCATGTGGCCTTGCTGGTCGACGATGTCGAAGCCGCCGCAGCCTGGCTTGCGGAGCGCGGTTGCAAGGTCCTGGAGATCATCGCCATGGATGCCGGGCCGCTGGCCGGCAAGAAGAATGTCTATGTCCAGGACCCCTGGGGCCTGCAGCTGGAATTGGTCGACTGAACGCCGGGAGCCATCATCATGAGCATCGAGCGCATCAATCCGCAGCCGTTGTACGACAGCCTGCAGTACGGCTTCTCTCACGCCACCTTGCAGAAGTCCGGCGCCACGCTGCACCTGGCAGGGCAGGTGGCGTGGGATGCCCAGGCGAAGCTGGTCGGTTCCGGTGATGTCGCCGCGCAGACGCGCCAGGCGCTCGCCAATCTCAATACCGTACTGCGCAGTGTGAACTGCACGCCCAAGGATATCGTGCGACTGCGTACGTACGTGGTGAATCATTCCCCAGACAAACTGGGGCCCATTCTCGGTGAGATTGGCGCGTTCTACGGTGACGCAACGCCGGCGCCGAACACCTTCATCGGGGTGGCCGCGCTGGCGCTACCGGAGTTTCTGGTGGAGATCGAGGCGATCGCCGCCGTTCCGAGCTGAGGTTTCGGGCTGACGTTCCCGGCTGAGCTCGCCTCGGTCTGGTCATGCCGCTGCGGCGATCAGGCTCTTCAGGTGGGCTTCGATCCTCAGCATCAGCCGGTAGCCGCCGTTGGGGATCTGCCGCCCGGCGCGCGTGATCAGGCTGATGCGGGTGGAGTTCATGACCGGATTGTCGATCGGGATCGAGATCAGCTTGCCTTCGCTCAGTTGCGGCTGCGCCAGGAATTCCGGCAGGAAGGTGACGCCCCGGCCGCACTTGGCAAAGTCCTTGAGTAGCATCATGGAATTGGCGATCAGCGCCGGCTCCAGGAAGATACCTTCGGCGTGCTCCGCCTCGCGTACGATCTGACGGATACGGAAGGAGTCCTCGGGCAGGCCGATGCTGTATTTGCCGAGTTCGGCCAGCCTCAGGCTGGTGCATTGCGCCAGCTCGTGCTTGGGATGCACGATGGCCTTCAGCGGCTGTGACAATGTCAGCCGGGCGCGCACCTTGGGGTCGCGCGGCAAGTCGAAGATCAAGCCGAAATGCGCTTCGTCGTCACGCACCAGTTCGACGGCGTTGTTGGTGCCGCTCATCTTTACGCGCACGATCAACCCGGGAAAGCGCCGCATGAAATTCTGCAGTACTTCGCTGAAGGCGTCGCTGATGAATGCTTCACCGACGGCGAGATTGATGGTGCCGCTGCGAACGCTGCGCAGTTCCTCCACTCGGGAGAGGAAGACCTCTTCGTGGGCGCGCATTTCCCGGTAATAGGCGAAAGCCGCGTCACCCGCTTCCGTCAGCTTGATCTTGCGCCGCCCGCCCTCGATCAGGCGCATTCCCAGGTCCTTCTCCAGCGCGGCGATCTGCCGGCTGATGGAGGAGGTGGCGACATTGAGTTCTTCGCTTGCGGCCCGCATGGTGCCCAAGCGCGCCGCTTCATAGAGATAACGCAACCTGATTTCCCCTTGCATACAGGCGTCTCCCCGGTTATTGCAGCCAAAGCAACGAATCGAGTGTATGTTAGCCCTGCGCGCCACTCAATAGAGGCGGGGGCGCCGCCATGTTGCGTTCAAGTCAACGAATTCACTGCGCGGCTGCATTGACCGCACCGCGGCGGCGGGCTTGAATGGCGGCGCTGGGTCGGCTAACAAGGGTCAGAGGGAGGCGTGCATGCCGCAACGTAGTCTCGGCTCCTGCGATGTGCTCGTCATCGGCGGCGGCCTGGTGGGTTGTGCTGCCGCTTACTACCTGTCCCGCGCCGGCGCTGAGGTCGCGCTGATCGAGCAGGCCGACTTGAACCGGGAAGCTTCCGGCCGCAATGCCGGCTCGCTGCATTTCCAACTGGAGTACCGCCTGATCAAGTACGGCGATGCTCAGGCGGCGCAATTTGCGCAGATCATTCCACTCAGCTTGATCGCCATGGAGGATTGGAGCGGCTTGGAGCATGAGCTGGACACTCCCATGGAAGTGGAAATGAACGGTGGGCTGATCGTCGCGCAGACGCCCGCAGACGTGGCCATGCTGGAGAACCGGCAGGCCTTGCAGCAGCGTTGGGGATTGCCGACCGAGTTGCTGTCGGCGGCCGAGGTTCGACGTCGTGCGCCCTACCTTGTCGAAACAGTGATCGCAGCCAGCTTTTGCGGGCGGGAGGGGCATGCCAATCCGCGCCTGGTCGCACCCGCCTTTGCCCGCCGGGCGGAAACTGCCGGAGCCCGGATCCGCTGTCGTACACGGGTAACTGCCTTGCAGCGCGACGGATCGCGATGGAGAGCGACGGTTCGTCGCGGCGATGGATCGATCGAAGAGATCGACGCGCGGGCGGTGCTCGATGCGGCCGGTGCTTGGGCTGCCGAGATCGCCGCGTTGGCGCACTTGCACCTGCCCATCTATCCGGTGCCGTTGATGATGAACGTCATCGAGCGTACCGTGCCGACGATTCCGCACCTGGTACAGCATGCCAGCCGGCGGCTCAGCCTGAAGCAGGTCGGTGCCGGCAATGTGCTGGTCGGCGGCGGCTGGCCTGGGCGCTTCGCGCGCGTTCATTCAACCATGGACACGCAGCAGCGCGCCGAACCGGTGCTCGATAACATGGTCGAGAATCTTGCGCTGGCGGTCGAATTGGTGCCCGCGCTCGCCCGTCTGCACTTGCTGCGCACCTGGACCGGGATCACTGGCGTGACGGCCGACCAGATGCCACTGCTGGGCGAGGTGCCGGAGGCACCTGGATTCTTCGTCGCCGCGGGCGGCGCGGCTTTCACCCACGGCCCGACTTACGCCCGCCTGATCAGCGAGCTGATCTGCACCGGTCGCGCTTCGACCGCGATCGACCTGTACAGTCCCGCCAGGTTCAGTCACGTGAACAACTTCATGGCATCGATTTGAAGCATGAGCGCGCGCATTGTGAACAACGTTACCCGCCCTGCGCCGGTAACCATCCACGTCAACGATACCGAGATCCTGGCCTACGAGGGAGAATCGCTGGCGACAGCTTTGTTCGCCAACGGCTGGTTGATCATGTCGCGTGATGCGTCGGGTCGGGCACGCAGCCCCTATTGCAACATGGGCGTATGTTTCGACTGCATGGTGGATGTCGTCGATGCGGCAGGATCGTGTTCGCGTGTGCGCGCCTGTATGACGGTGGTGCGGCCCGGCGTGCGAATCAAGGTTGCCGCGCAATGAGCCCACGTACCGCCGCCGCCCGCGAGGGGAATGGTGTTTACGAAGTGGCCATCGTCGGCGCCGGACCGGCGGGGCTTGCGGCAGCGTCCGTGCTGCGTGAGCACGGCGTTCGCGTTGCCGTCATCGACGAGCAATTGCGTGCCGGCGGACAGATCCTGCGCCAGCCGCCCGCTGGCTTCAGCGTCGAGCACTGGCTGCCGGGCCGCAGCTACGATCGCGTCAAACGGGTGCTGCGCGCGGTCGGGGATCGTCCTGACATCGACTGGCGCCTGGGCGCGACGGTCCTGGGTCTCACGGGAGCTGCCTCCTTCCGGACTCAGGGCGCGTCCGCGGTACCGCATCGTCTGTGGATTCAGGACGCATCCGGCAGCCGCGTGCTCGAAGCGACTGCCGTGCTGGTCGCGACGGGTTGCTATGAGCGGCCGCTGGCCTTCCCGGGATGGACGCTGCCGGGCGTCATGGGAGCCGGGGCGATCCAGGCCTTCGTGAAGAGTCAGCAGTTCGTGCCCGGCGAACGATTCGTTCTGACTGGAAGCCATCCGCTGCAACTCGTGGTGGCCGATCAGTTGCTGCGTGCGGGAGCGCGCGTGGCCGCGGTAACTTTTACCCAGCCACCGACCCGAGCAGCCGCGGTGCTGCGCTATCCGCTGGCGATGCTCCAGCAGGCACGCCAGATGGTGGACGTTGTGAGAATCCTGGCGCGGCTGCGCCGTGCCGGAGTCGCTGTGCGGTTCGGTACCACGATCGTAAGAGCGGACGGTGGCGACTCGATTGCGAGTGCCACGCTTGCGCCGATGCATGGCGGCGCGGTCGATGGTAGCCGGTGGGAAGTCGTGGAGTGCGACCGGATCGGCGTTTGCCACGGGTTTATCGCCTCCTCGGAGCTGGCACGACAAGCGGGAGCAGGCATTCGTTGGGGCGAGCACGAAGGCGGATGGCTCATCGAGCATGACGCCTGGCTGGAATCGAGCGTCGCGAATCTGTTCGTCGCCGGCGAGGTGACTTCGGTGATGGGTGCCGATGCGGCGCTGGAGAAGGGCCGTATCGCCGCGATTGGAATATTGCGAACGCTCGGTCGTATCGGGGAGCGCGAGGCTCAGCGGCTTGCAGCAGCGCCGCGGCGGCGTTTGCGGCGCTTGCTTCGTTTTGCCAGCATGCTGCAGGAGCTGAGCCGGCCGCCTGAAGGGCTGGAGCGGCAAGTCGTGACGGGCGAATCGCTCGTGTGCCGTTGCGAATCGATAACGCGTGCTTATTTCGACGAGCAGTTGCGAGAGAACACGCACGTTGCCTCGGCCGATGCGGCAAAGCTGCTGACACGTGCGGGAATGGGCATGTGCCAGGGCCGGTTGTGCGGCGACAACGTTGCACGCCTGGTCGCCCTGGCCCGTGGATTGTCTCCAGGAGAGGTCGGCCCCTTACACGCCCGGATGCCGGTCAAACCGGTTCCGCTCGGTACGCTCTGCCGTGATCGTTGCGGTTGAGGCAACGAAAGCACGCAGTCCCGGTAATTGTAATCGCCCAGCCCTTGTCGCACTGTCGGCCTGACACGACGCGCAAGCTGAAAATCGGGAGCTGGACGTGACAAGAATCCACCGGTATTTGTTCCCCCTGCTGTGTGTTGCCGCGCTGGCGGCCTGCGGGTCGAAGGCACCCGAACCCGCTGCGGCCACCGAGCCCGCTGCGAACTCCAAGGCGTTGGAGGCGGTCGATGGTTTCTGGGCCTACACATCCCTGAAGGCCGGTGGCACGGGCGAACTAATGCCGCTGACCGGCGTGATCCTGTTCAAGGACGGAATTCTTGCGCAACAGTCCATCTTCGATGGCGAGCCGTTCGAAGCGCAGGGTGCAATGGCGCACGCCGGCTCCTATAGCAGCGGGCGGCTCGGCGTGCACATGGTGACGGCGCAAACCATCAGCATTGCACCGAAGGAGACACCGCCGCTCACCTTTCGAGCCGATGTCCAGCACGACATTTCGGTACAGCGGGCCGGTGATGAACTGACGATCGTTTTCGGCAGCGGCACGGCCCAGACTTTCAAACGCATCGGCCCCGGCAGCGGTCAGATCTACCAGTTCGACAAGGGACTGCTCGCTCTGGTCGACGGTTATTTTCTGTTGGTCGATGGCGACGCACAGAGTGTAGTCACCGGCTACGGCAAGTATCGCAATGAGGGGACCGCATACGACCTCGAGGTGACCCGCTGGGCTGAGGCCAGCAACCAGGGACCGACGGCCAAAAATCTGCGCGATGTCGTACTGAAGGCCACTTTCGACGGCAAGACGTTCACACTCGCTGACGGCAGGGCCTTCCAGGTCGTGACGAGCCACTAGGCGTCGGAGTGAGTTACATGGCGAACCCATCGAATGACCGTTCGTGGCGGCTGTGGCCCGCCATTGTCCTGCTGGCAGGCTCGCTTGCCGGGTGCGGGCGGCAGCCGCCGCCTGAGTCCGCGGCGCCGCCACCACCGTCAGCGGCTGCCGTGGCCCTGGAACAGCTGGTGAAAGAATACGCCAATCTCGAACGAGGTGTGGATGAAGACGATCCCGCCGCGGGACTGCGGAATCTTTCCGCGCAGGCATTCCAGCAGGAGATCGAGACCCGCCGGCAGTTGTTGCAGAAGGTTCAACAGGTGGGCGCGGCGGGACTGTCGCTGGACGAGGATATCGACCGGCGCTTGATGATTGGATTGCTGGAGTCGACGATCCATACCTCCGAGGCGCGCCGCGTGTGGGAAAACGACGCGTCGCTGTACGTACCGGCGGGAGAGATCGGCAAGGCACTGGAGCCGACGGCGCCTGGCTCGCCGGTCGAGCGTGCCACTGCCCTGGTCAAGTTGCTGAACGAGGTGCCGGTACGGCTGAACGAGGGACGCAAGAATCTTGCCAAGCCACCGCGCTACTTCACCGAGTCGGCCATCTTCAAGACCGAAGGCACGCTGAAGGTGCTGCATGCGGACGCACCGGCGCTGGTGGCTGCCGCGGGTGGTGAGGTGGGCGATCGGCTGACGGCGGCATCGAAGGGCGCGCAAAGCGCATTACAGGACTATCTGAAATTCCTGCAACAGGACCTGCTGCCGCGCTCGACGGGTAGTTGGGTTCTGGGCAAGGAAAACTACGATTACGTGCTGCAGCATCGCTGGATGCTGCGGACCGATGCCGACGGGATACTGGCGCGTGGGCGGCAGGCGTTCGAGGAAACCGAGGCACTGGCGCAGGAGGTTGCGCACCGTATCCAACCCGACGCCAAGCATTGGACCGAGGTGTACGAGCGCATCAAGAACGATCATCCCACCGCCGACGGCATCAAGGCGGCCTACCAGGCCAAGATCGACGCCGCCAAGGCGTTCGTGATCGAGCATCACATCGTGACGCTGCCGCCCGGTGAACGGGTCATCACCATCGATACGCCGCCGGCGATGCGACGGTCCTCGCCATTCGGCACCTTCCAGTCGGTGGATGCATTCGGCACGGGGCTGGAAGGCAGGCTGGTGCTGACGCCCATCGAGGAATCGCTCGAGGGCGCGCAGCGGGAGGAGCGGCTGCGTTCGCATCACAATGCCTGGATTCCCATCATCGCCGTGCACGAAGCCTATCCGGGGCATCATGTGGACGGCCTGTTCCGCCAGGCCAACCCGCGCCTGCTGCGCAAGGTGGCGCGCGAGTCGATCATGGCCGAGGGCTGGGGGCTGTTCACCGAGGAGATGATGTTCGAACAGGGCTTCCTGCAAGGCGACGACGTGCGGCTCACCCAATTGCGTAACCGGTTGTGGCGGGCGGCACGCGTGATTCTCGATGCCAGCCTGCACACCGGCAAGATGACCTTCGATGAGGCGGTGACGTTCCTGGTCGACAAGGTGCGGTTCGACCGCTATGCCGCGGCGCTCGATGTGGGCATGTATATAGAGCGGCCGACGTATGTGCTGGGTTATTTGGTCGGCATGCAGGAGATCGCGGCGATCCGCAAGGACTACATTGCGCGGTACGGCGAGCCCTCGCCGCCGAGCGAGTTCTACGATCGCCTGCTCAGTGTCGGCTCGATTCCGCCGGCTCTGGTGCGCGAAGCACTGTTTGCCCGCAAGGCGGAAGACGTGAAGACTGCCGGTTCCAAAGAATGAAAATACTCGGTGCCGTCCTGCTGACGTTTGTGTGGCTTGGGGCGCCGACGTTTGCACAGTCGCCCAAAACACAGCAGTACACGCGCGCCGTTGCCGCCGACGTCGACCAGTTGCAGTTCGTGCAGGTGAACGGCGTGAAACTGGCCTATCGCCTGGCGGGCGCGGGGGTGCCGGTTGTCTTCGTGCACGGCGAAGGTTATTCGCATGAGCTGTGGACCTATCAGATGGAGGCGTTCAGCCGCAAGCACCTGGTGGTGAGCTACGACCGGCGCGGCCATGGCATGTCCGACGATCCGATCACCGGCTACTCGGAGACGGCGCATGCGGAAGACCTGAACGCATTGCTGATGCACTTCGGCATCCGCGAAGCTCACTTTGTCGCCAACTCGCGCGGCGGCGCCATCATCGTCCAATTCCTTAAGCTATATCCGCAGAAAGTGCGCAGCATCACCTTCGCGGATGCGACTATCGCCTTGGCTCCTATTACCAGGGAAAGCGCGTTTTACGGTGCGCCGGCGGCGATGAACGGTCCGCCGCCCACTCTGGAACAGGCGTTGGCCGGCCGCGAGTCGGCCAAGCGGTCCTCGTTCACCAAGGTGGCGCAGTCGCGACCGGAGCTGAACCAAATCCAGCGGCGTATGGCTGACCAGTTCAGTCCCCGTGTGGCCATGGATCCGCAGCGGTCCGACTCGGGCTCGGCCATGCATATCGGTCCCTGGAACAGCCGCGATTTCCCGGATATGACCAGGATGTACCAGCCGATGCTGTTGCTGGTGGGCGAACTGACCGACGTGTTCTTCATCGAGGGGGCGAAGGAGGCGCATCGCCTGTGGCCGAACACCCGTCATCACATGATTCCCGGCACCGACCACATGCTGATGATGGAGGATCCCGCGACCTTCAACCGGCTGGTCCTGGAGTTTCTCGACGAGGTGGACGCGCAGGTGGCGGGCCGCGACAAGTGGATCGGACAGATTCCGTGAAGGCGGTACGTCCGGCCGCACCTGCGCGTTGCGGGGGCTTTTGGTGCCTGTTCCGAGGTTGCACGAGAAGCAACAAATTGCTCTGTCCGGCGTCATTGTGCGCCGAATCGAATTGGGATTAGATCGCTACGCAGTATCCACTTGATCCGCTACGAGCCGCGCATGGAAGCGGCGCATTCAACAGATGGGGGAGGTCGCATGATTTCGCTTCATGGTAGGCACGGCGCTGTTATTTGTGCCGGTGCCGCAACGGTTGTCCTGGGGTTGTCGTCGGCATCGACGGTTGCGCAAGAGCGAACGACGGGCGAGGTGCGTGCGCTAGAGGAAGTCACCGTCACCGCGCAACGGCGCGAAGAGAATCTGCAGAACGTGCCGATCAGCATCTCCGCGTTCACCTCGGCGAGCATCGAAGAAAACATGTTCGCCGACGTAAGCGACTACCTGGTCAAAACGCCCAACGCCAGTTTCATGTCGACCGGCGCGCGCTCGCGTCGCGAGATCAGCATCCGCGGCGTCACCAATTTTCTGCCCGTCGACAACGCGCTGCGTACCTCCACGTTCGGGTTCTATGTCGACGGCTTCAGTGTCTCCGGCACCAGCGTCAACCCACCCATCATGGACGTCGAGCGTATCGAAGTACTGCGCGGCCCACAGGCCACCTATTTCGGTCGCAATGCCGCGGGTGGCGGCATCAGCATCACCTCGAACAAGCCGGTCAACGAATTCGATGCCTCGGTGTCGGCGGATTACGGGCGTTTCAATACCGTCGATCTCGAGGGAATGTTGAACGTGCCGATCGTCGACGGCAAACTGGCTGCGCGCTTCAATGCCAAGTACGCGAGCAGCGACGGCAACATCAAGAACATCAATCCGATTGGCGGCGGCAACGACTCGACCTACAAATATTACAAAGGATCGCTGCGCTTCACGCCCACCGATCAGCTGACCATCGATCTGACCGCGAGCAGCGTCGATGAAGAGGTCGGCATGCGCGAAGGCGTGCCGTCGGGCGTGTTCGCGCCCTTCGAAGGCGATACTTTGTACGCGGACTTTCCTGATCTCAACGGCGACGGCAAGGCGGATCCGGATCCCGATGGCGTCGGCTTCTATCCCCGCAACCGCAGCCGGGTGAACTTCAGTACTCCGCAGAGTATCGGCACGAATTTCGACTACGCCATCGGCACCGTTCACTATCAGACGCAGTCGCTGTCTTTCACCAGCGTCACCGGCTACATCGATTCGGACTTCTATATCGCTGGTGATATCGATGGCGGCAGTCATGACTTCTTCAACGAGTACCGCCACACGCCGCGCAAGAGCTTCAGCCAGGAGTTCCGCCTGCAGAATACCGGCGATCAGCCGCTGTTGTGGAACGTCGGCCTGCTCTATGCAAAGGACAAAGGCACCAGCGACAATCGCACTTATGTCGGTGCGGATGGGCGTTTCGGCTTGCCCAATGGCTTCCTGATCGATTCCAGTGATTCCACGGGCAGTTCGCAGAGCTGGGCGGTGTTCGGTCAGTTGGATTGGAAGGTCATCGACGCACTGACGTTGTCTTTCGGTGGACGCTACAGCCGGGAGAACATCGAGCAGACCGAGATCGGCTTTTCCGGGGTCACGCTCACGTCGGTATCCGCCGACAATACTTTCACGGACTTTTCGCCGCGCTTTGCCATCGGCTACGACTTGACCGGCCATTCACGCCTCTACGGTTCGGTGTCGAAAGGTTTCAAATCGGGTGGTGTCCAGATCAGCCCGCTTCCCGGAGCGGCCAGTTATGATCCGGAGACCTTGTGGAATTACGAGGTCGGTTGGAAGGGCGACCTGTTCGATGCGCGCCTGCGTCTGAATGCGGCCGTATTCTTCATGGATTGGAAAGACCTCCAGACCTCTTATCAGCAATCGGGCACCGACGAGGACGGCAACCTGATTCTGTTCGGCGGCATCGTGAACGCCGACAAGGCCGAATCCAAGGGGGTGGAGCTGACGGCGACCCTGTTGCCGATGAATAATCTGCTCATCAATCTGAGTGCGGGCTATCTGGATGCCAAGTACAAGAAGTTCACCTCTTACCTGGAGGGAGAGAACCGCGTGCTCGACGGCCAGACGATCCCGAACTCTCCGAAATGGACTTTGGCGGCCGACGGCGAATATCGATTCGACATCACGGCGAGCCTGGAAGGCTTTGCGCGAGCCGAGTGGAACTACCGATCCGGTATCCGCTCCGGCAACGACGCACTGATACACTCTGGTTTTCCGTGGGAAGTTCCCGCCTACAATTCCACCAATATCCGCGTCGGCGTCCGTGCGGACAAATACACGGTGACGTTGTACTCGGAGAATGTGTTCGACCAGGTGTACTTCCTCAATTCCTATTCCAAGGCGTTCACCGGCGGCAATTTCATCGAGCCGTCGGTGCAGAGATACGGGGTGCGCGTTACCTATGACTTCAAGTGAGCGTAGGGCGCTCTCGCCCTCGACCGCGGTCGTAATAGCTCTGGCGATCCTGCTCGGCGGCATTTGGAGTGCCGCCGAGGCCCGCGAATCCCTGACGCTCGAGTCCATCTTTGCCGGCGATGACTTTCACGTACGCACCCTGGACAACATCCAGTGGGACACCAACGGCAAGAGCTTCACGTTCAGCCGCGAGAATGCGGCGACGGGCCTGTCGGACGTCTACCGGCAGCAGATCGCGAGCGGCAAGGAGGAACGGCTGGTTGCCGGCGAAGCGCTGAAGGCGGGTGGCGCGTCCGGGCGTATCAGCATCGCCGCCTGGACGCGAGACGGTCGCTATCTGCTGTTCGGCGGACCGATGACCCGCACCTGGGATGGCCAGCTGGAGGCGCGTTATTTCATTTACGACGCGGACAAGAAGACCGTGCGCCCACTCGCCGAACAGGCGTTGCGGCATGTGGCACTGTCGCCGGACGGCAGGCGCATCGGCTATGTGCGGGACAACAATCTCTACGTCGCCGATCTTGGCGACCTCGCTCCGCAGGCGATCACGCGCGACGGCGGCCCGAATATCTTCAACGGCCAGTTCGACTACGGCAGCTCCGAGTTCGGCGGCGCCGCGGCGTGGTTCTGGTCGCCGGACGGCAAGCGAATCGCCTTCTGGCGCCTGGACGTGACCGACGTCAGGACCTTTCCGATCGTCGATGAGCTCGGCAAATACAGCGTCGTCCATGAGTTGAAGTATCCCAACACCGCCGAGCGACATGCGGTCAACCATATCGGCGTGTACGACCTCGCGCGTGCCACGACGGTCTGGATGGAGATCGGCGATAATCCCGACGATTACATTCCACGCCTGAACTGGACGGGCGATTCGCGCAGTCTGTTGTTGCAGCGCCTGACCCGCAATCATCACACGCTCGATCTGCTGCTGGCCGATGCCGCGACGGGCAAGAGCAAGCCGATCTATCGTGACACCGACCCCGCCTGGGTCGAGATCACCGACGACCTGATCCCGTTCTCCGACGGCCACCGCTTCGTCTGGACATCGGAACGCAGCGGTTTTCGCCACGCGTACCTACATGACATCGACGGTACGGTGCGGGCGATCACCAGCGGCGACTGGGAAATCACCTCGCTGGCCGGACTCGATGAGGCGGGTGGCTGGCTCTACTTCTACGGCAAGAAAGACTCGCGCGTCGATCAATACATCTATCGCGTTCGACTCGATGGCAGCGGCCTGCAAAAGCTGTCGGCGACACCGGGCTGGTACGAATGGCAGATCTCCGCTGACGGCCACTATGCGATCGAGACCCATTCGGACATTCATGCGCCGCCGCGCGTGGTGCTGAAGCGTACCAGCGGCGCTGCGCTGCGCACCCTGGAGGCGAACGACCTCGCGGCGCTGGCCCGCTTCGAACTGCCGCCGGCTGAATTCCTGACCTTCAAAACCTCGGACGGCGTCGAACTCGATGCCTACATGATCAAGCCCGCGGGATTCGATCCCGCCAAGAAGTATCCGGTCATTTCCCACGGCTACGGCAATGCGGGCTCGCAGATCGCAGTCAACCGCTGGGGCGACGCGGGACGCGCCTACCGGCTGCTCTGGCACTACTACATGGCCAGCAAGGGGTACCTGGTGTTGGTGGCCGACAACCGCACTACGGCGGGGCGCGGCAAGCATGCCTATAACCTTACGTATGGCCACTATGCGAAGTACGCCGTGTCGGATTTCGTCGAGACCGCCCGATATCTGTCGTCGCTTCCCTATGTGGACGGCCAGCGGCTGGGGTTCTGGGGCTGGAGCGGCGGCGGCTATCTGGCCGCGGCCCTGATGACCAAGGGCGCCGGGAACTTCAAGGCCGCAGTCAGTATCGCGCCGGTGATCGACCTGGAACGCTACCAGGCGGTCGGGGTCGAGCGCTGGATGGGACTGCTGGCCGACAATCCCGAGGGCTACGCCAAGGTCAATCTGATGAACGACGCCAGCCGGCTCCAGGGCAAGCTGCTGCTCATTCACGGCACCGGTGACGAGAACGTCAAATATGCGTTCACGCTGCAGTTCGCCAACTCGCTGGTACGCGCCGGCAAACAGTTCGACATGATGGTCTACCCGAACCAGCACCACGCCCTGAGCGACGTGCACATGCACGTGTTCACCAAGATGACGGGGTACTTTCGCGACAACCTTTGACGGGTCCGCTGCTGTGTCCGCTGCAGGGATACTTTTGGCGCACTCGTGTAGAGTGACACCCGCCGCGCGATGTCTCATTCGCGACTCGGGAGAAGGTCATGAACACCAGGCGCCTCGCATGTACCACGCTGCTGTCGGCATGGGTTTGCGTACCAGCGCTGGCGGCGGGTGCCACGAGCACCGATCAAGCCATGCTGGCGGCGGCACGCGCACAGCAGCCCGCCCTGATCCAGTCGCTCGAGGAGATGGTGACGATTGAATCGGGCTCGGACGATACGTCGGGTCTGCAAAAGATGGCGGCGTACTGCGAAGGCCGGCTGAAGGCGCTGGGCGCCACGACCCGGATCGTGTCAGCTGCCAATGGCAACCCGCCAGGGCTGGTGGAGGGCGTGTTCCATGGCAACGGCAAGCTGCGCGTGATGCTGATTGCGCACATGGATACGGTGTATCGCGAAGGCATTCTCGAGACCGAGCCCTACCACCGGGACGGCAACAAACTCTACGGTCCCGGTATCGCGGACGACAAAGGTGGGGTCGCGGTAATCCTTGGCTCGCTCGCGGTCCTGAAGCAGCTCGGCTGGAACGATTACCAGCAGCTCACGGTGCTGTTGAATCCGGATGAGGAGATCGGATCGGAAGGCACCGGCCCCAGCATCGCGAAGTTCGCGGCCGACCACGACGTGGTGCTGTCGTATGAACCGACCGCCGCCAAGGAAACCGCCAAGGCTATGGCGGGAGTGGCTGCCGAAGGCGTGTTGCTGTCGGCGGCGGGCATCGCCAACGTCCAGTTGAAAGTGGCGGGGCGTGCCGCGCACGCGGGCGCCGCACCAGAAGAAGGCCGCAACGCGCTGGTAGAACTGGCAGGCCAGATCGTGCGCACGCGCGATGTGTACAAGTCCGTGAAGGGTGCGCAGATGAACTGGACGATGGCGAGCGGCAGCCGGGTGAGGAACCAGATTCCCGACCAGGCCGAAGCGATGGCCGACATGCGCTTCTCCGAACCGGACGCGCCGCAGGAGCTGCTGGCGGCACTGCAAAAGGCGGTGGCCGGGCACCGCTTGGTGGCGGATACCACCACCACGGTCAGCGTCGATGTCACGCGGCCGATCTACAAGGCTGATGTCAGGACCATGACATTGGCGAAGCTGGCTCAGTCGATCTATGCCGAATTACCCGAGGGGAACCTGGAAGCTGCCCCGGCCCGCGAAGTGCCGGGTGGCGGCACGACGGCCTTCAGTCCGCGCAACCTGATCCTGATCCCGGGCACGATGGGCGGCACCGATGCGGGTTTCGCGCAAAGTTCAGGCAAAGCCGCGGTGCTGGAAGGGCTGGGGTTGGCGGGGTGGGGCTACCACGCGAGGAACGAATACATCGAGATCGATTCGATCGTGCCACGCCTGTACCTCACCTCGCGGATGTTGGTCGAACTCGGCAGGCGCGCGCATAAATGAAAAAGCCGCCTCTGCGAACAGAGGAGGCTTTTCGAATTGCTGGTGCCGGAGGTCGGACTCGAACCGACACATGGTTGCCCATGGCAGATTTTGAGTCTGCTGCGTCTACCAATTCCGCCACACCGGCATCGGGGTACGTCGGAGGGCGGCAAGTATAGTGTGAAAAATGAGGCTGGGTGCGACCTTTTTGTGGGGTGCGGCATCTATACGTCACGATGTCGCACTTTTACGGCCTGCAAGTCCCGCCAGAAGTCATCCGTGCCGCGGCTGACGGTGACCCCGCCGCTCACGAGGCCATCTATCGAGCCTGCGGACGGGCCGTCTACACCCTGGTCCGGCGCCTGGTGCGCCCGTCAGCGGCCGACGATCTGTTCCAGGAAGTGTTCGTCGAAATACTGCGCAGCGTGGCCAGCTATTCGGGGGAAGGGGCCTTCGCCGGTTGGGTTCGCACCATCACGGTCAACAAGTGCCTGACGCATCTGCGCTCGCCCTGGCAGCGCAGCCTGCTCTGGCTGGATGAGGATGGTGATGATCCCACGGTGACGCTGGTCGACGGCGCACCGCATCCAGACGCGCAGGCGGTCGCCAGTGCCGACCTGGAGCGAGCTCTGGCCGAGTTGCCGGCGCTGACCCGCAGCATCGTGTGGTTGCACGACGTGGAGGGTTATACCCACCAGGAAATCGCCAGGTCGCTGGGCCGCACCACCAGCTTTTCCAAATCGCAGCTGGCCCGGGCGCATATGCGCCTGCGGCAGTTGCTCGAACCCGGGGTGGCCGCCCCGGCCCTGGCTGCCGGGACCCCGGTGGCCGCTTCTTCAACCAGCCAATCACCGGCCGTGAGCTTCGAGAATCTGTCATGCACGCCCGTATAGACCAGTTGCTGAGCCTGCGGGACGGCGAGCCCGTCGACGCGGCCGTGGAGCGGCATCTGGCCGAGTGTCATCCCTGTGCCGTGGAGCTGAGCCGTCTGCGCCAGATGCAACAGCGGCTGCAGCAACTCGATTCATTCGCTCCGCCCCCACGGGTTTCACCAGGCGGCGTGGACGCTCCGAGCGCGCCGGTCAGTGGCAACGGTCACCTCCGCCGCCGGGGTTGGGCGATAGCGGCCGGTTGCGTGCTGGCGGTGGGTATTGGGCTCGCGTTGCGCGATCACGGCTCGGCCTCGCAGCAAAACGCAGCTGCCGTGCCCGCACCCAATGCCCCCGTCTCCGGTGTCCCCGCATCCAATATCAGTGGGCCGACGATGACGCCATCTGCGGAAGTCTCGCAGCCGAAACGAAACGCCGCGTCGCTGGAGCGTCTGATGGCCCAGTCCCAGCACCTGGACGATCTGTTGCTGGCGCTTCCCGAGCGCTCCAGCATCGAGCGCGTGGCCCAGGCAGCCACCCTCGATACGCTGGAACATCGCATACAGTGGTTGGACGAACAGCTTTCCTATGCCCCGGAGCACGGACTGAACGATTCGCAGGCGTATCGACTCTGGCGCGAGCGGGTGGATTTGATGGATTCATTGGTCAAGGTGCGCTACGCCGAAGGCCAGCGCCTCAATTTTTGAATGCGGAGTCAGCCATGCGACGTATTGACATGACGGGGTTATTGGCGGGCTGCGTGCTGCTCGCTTCGAATGGAGCCGCTACGGCAGCCGGCGGCGCAATAGGGCAGGAGGCGCAGGCGGCCCGGCAGTCCCAGGCGGAGGCAAAGGCGGACCAGGCGGAAGCGAAGGCTGAGCGCGCGCGCGCGCAGTTGCGGCAGAAGCTGGAAGCTGCTCAGCAGCGCCTGGATACGGCGGCCCGGGAGGTCGCCGACCTCAGCGTGTCGCTGTCGGAAGATACGATGCGCGATATGCCGTTCGTTTTTACCGCTCCGCCACGGGCGGTACTGGGGCTGAACATCGGCTCGGCGCGCAGCGCCACCCGTGACGATGGTGTGGAAGTGGTCAGTGTCAGTCCGGGAGGAGCGGCCGCTGAGGCTGGCCTGAGGGCTGGCGACATCCTGATCGAGGTCAATGGCAGGTCGCTCAAGCGCGACCGTGACGAGTCGCCGCGCTCCAAGCTGCTGGCGGCGATGCAGGAGGTGGAGCCGGATGCCAAGGTGCCGCTGAAGTACCTGCGCGATGGCAAACCCGCCAGCGCCAGCGTGACGGCACGCCCTGGCATGAAGCTGGCCAAGCGCCTGGACATCCATCCGTTCAAGGGGGTGTTCGAAGGCGGGGGGGCGTTGCCAACCTTCGCCTTCGCACGCGCCGAAGGCGTGTTCGGTGCCGCCGAACTGGTGCCCCTGAACTCCAAGCTAGGGCAGTACTTCGGGACCGACAAAGGCCTGCTGGTGGTGCGTGCACCGTCCGATGCGCGCCTGAAGCTCGAGGATGGCGACGTCATCCTGGATATCGATGGCCGCGTGCCTTCGAGCCCGGCGCATGCGCTGCGCATTCTGGGGTCGTACCAGGTCGGTGAACAGCTCAAGCTGAATGTGCTGCGCCTGAAAAAGCGCTTGAGTTTCGATATCAAGATTCCGGAAGGCGGGCATTGGGGCCGGACCGGCTTCACGCCGGGGCCACCCGGGCTGACGATCGAGGCGATCCCTGCCGAGCCGGGAATGCCCGAACCACCACCACCGCCACCGGCCGGTGTCATCGGACATGCCAAGCCGGACGTCGTCTACCTGCGGCGCCAGCTCTTGTCGCCGTTGGAACAACCGATTTGAGACAGCCGGGGGCCTGGGCCTCCGGTTGGTGGGATTTTCTGGTACCGTGCGCGCCGCATGCGGCGCAGTGACTTTGCATACGAATTACCCGCGGACCTGATCGCGCAACATCCCCCAGCTCAAAGATCGGGGAGCCGCCTGCTGCACCTGAATATTGCCGGGGCATTGGCCGACCAGCAGTTCGTCGCCCTGCCAAGCCTGTTGTGCGCCGGCGACCTGCTCGTTTTCAACGACACCCGGGTCATCCCGGCGCGTGTCATAGGCGCCAAGCCCACCGGTGGCCGTGTCGAGGTCCTGTTGGAGCGCATTCTGGCCGGCCGGCGCATTCTGGCGCACGTGCACGCCAGCAAGGCGCTGAAGCCCGAGGCGCCGATTCAATTGCCGGGTGGAGCGAATGCGCGTTTCGTGGCTCGGCGGGACGACTTGTTCGAACTGGAGCTGGATACGGATCCATTGACGTTCTTCGAGCGTCACGGGGCCATGCCTCTGCCTCCCTATATAGAGCGCGACCCCGAAGCCGAGGATGCGTTGCGCTACCAGACTGTCTATGCACGCGAATCGGGAGCTGTGGCGGCGCCAACCGCGGGGCTGCATTTCGACGAGGCTCTGTTGGCGCGCTGTGCCGAAGCGGGCGTGCAATTTGCCTACGTCACCCTGCACGTCGGGGCCGGAACGTTTCAGTCGGTACGGGTCGAAGATCTGGACCAGCATCGCATGCACCGTGAAAGGGTCGAGGTGAGCGAGGCGGTATGCGACGCCGTGGCGGCGACACGCGAACGCGGCGGACGAGTCATCGCGGTGGGCACGACCGTGGTGCGCAGCCTTGAAGCGGCGGCTGCCGTATCCGGTTCGCTGGTGCCGTTCGCCGGGGAAACGCAGCTGTTCATCCGTCCCGGTTATGATTTCCGGGTGGTGGACGCGTTATTGACCAACTTTCACTTGCCGGAATCCACCTTGATGATGCTGGTGTGCGCGTTTGGCGGCTACGATGCCGTCATGCAGGCGTATCGTCACGCGGTGGCGCAACGCTACCGGTTCTTCAGCTATGGCGATGCGATGCTGCTCGAGCGCAAGCCCGGATGAAACGCGACAGGCCATGAAATTCGAACTCCTCAACCGTGACGGCGCCGCTCGGCGCGGTCGCATGACTTTTCCGCGCGGCGTGGTGGAGACGCCGACGTTCATGCCCGTGGGAACGTACGGTACGGTGAAGGCCATGACGCCGGAGGAGCTGACGGGCATGGGAGCCCAGATCATTCTCGGCAATACCTTCCATCTGATGCTGCGGCCGGGCATGGACGTGATGCGTGCCCACGGCGGCTTGCACCGGTTCACGCATTGGCAAGGTCCGATCCTGACCGACTCGGGTGGTTTCCAGGTGTTCAGCCTGGCCACGCTGCGCAAGATCACCGAGCAGGGCGTGAGCTTTCGTTCACCGGTGAACGGCGACCCGGTGTTGTTGACGCCCGAGCGTTCGATGCAGGTGCAGCGCGATCTGGACTCGGACATCGTGATGATTTTCGATGAATGCACGCCTTATCCGGCGACCGACGTCGAGGCGCGCCGCTCGATGGAACTGTCGTTGCGCTGGGCGGCCCGCAGCCGAACCGAGTTCGACCGGCTGGAGAATCCGCATGCCTTGTTCGGCATCGTACAGGGAGGGATGCACGAGGCGCTGCGCCGTGAATCGATCGAAGGACTGACCCGGATCGGGTTCGATGGCTATGCCATCGGCGGCCTGGCGGTGGGCGAGCCGAAAGAGGAACGCGAGCGGGTGTTGACCGCCTTGGAGCCGCATTTGCCGGCGGAGCGTCCGCGTTACCTGATGGGGGTGGGCACGCCCGAGGACTTGGTCGCGGCCGTGGCCCGCGGTGTCGACATGTTCGACTGCGTGATGCCGACCCGGCATGCGCGCAACGGCCATCTGTTCACCAGCCAGGGGGTGGTGAAAATCCGCAACGCCCGCTACGAACTCGATACCGGACCGCTGGATGAGAACTGCGCGTGCTATACCTGCGCGAACTACACTCGCTCGTATCTGCGCCACCTGGATCGTTGCGGCGAGATACTGGCGGCGCGGCTCGGCACCATCCACAATCTGTTCTACTACTTGTCCTTGATGCGAGCCATGCGTTCCGCCATCGAACAGAACCGGTTCGCCGCCTGGGCCGCGGACTTCCGTGCGCAGAGCAATGCGGCCGAGGGTTGATAACATGCTAGCGGACCTGCCGACGGCCCCCTGGTTCCGTCGCCTGCTGGTGGCGGGTCTGATCCTGGGCATCCTATTGCTCACCTTCACGGTGCTGCGTCCGTTCATCGTGCCGGTGATCTGGGGGGCGATCCTGACCTACGTCAGTTGGCCGTTGCATCAGCGCGTGATGCGCTGGGTCGGCGGGCGGGCCGCGCTTGGCGCCCTGACCACCACTTTGCTGGTGACGCTGGCCATCGTGGTGCCGCTGGTGTGGCTGATCCTGATGGTGCAGGTGGAGGCGGTCGGCGCCTATGCCAAGGTCCAGGAATTTCTGGCCACTCAACCCACCTTGCCGCAGGTGCTGCGCGACTTGCCCTGGATCGGGCCGGCCCTGGAGGAGGGGTTGCATCGTTTGTCAGCCGATCCGGCTTCCATCCGGCAACAGTTCATGCTGGTGATGCAGGAATCGTCGTTGGAAGTGACACGACTGCTCGGGGGCGTGGGGCGCAACGTGGCCAAATTGTTCTTCGCCGTGTTTTCGATGTTCTTCCTGTTGCGCGACGGTCCGCGGTTGTTGGCGGAGGCACGTGCGATTCTCGAAGGCATCCTCGGCCCCCGGGTTCGCGACTACATCGACGCCGTCGGTTCGACCACCCGGGCGGTGGTGTACGCGCTGATGCTGGGCGCCCTGGCGCAGGGTTTCGTGGCCGGCATCGGCTATTGGATTTTCGGCATCGACGCTCCGGTGCTGCTCGGGGCCATGACGGCGCTGGCGGCCCTGGTGCCGTTCGGCGCGCCCGTCATCTGGGGGGGGCTGGCCGTGTGGCTGCTGGTGACCGACCATATCTGGCCGGGCGCGGGTCTGCTGGCGTGGGGCGTGCTGCTGGTCAGCTGGGTGGACAACTTCGTGCGGCCGCTGGTCATTTCCAATGCCACGCGCATGCCGTTCCTGCTGGTGGTGTTCGGCGTGCTGGGCGGCGTGCTGGCGTTCGGGCTGGTGGGCCTGTTCATCGGCCCGGTGCTGCTCGCGGTGTCGCTGGCGATCTGGCGGGAATGGCTGGAGCAGCACCAGCCCAAGCTTTGAGCGCTCAAGCGCGTCCGGCCAGCGACATCAGCACCTTGTCGATCCGCACGCCGTCCATGTCCACGATCTCGATTTTCAGGTCGCGCCAGGCCAGCGTGTCGCCGACCTTGGGAATGCGCCCGAGCCGCGCCAGCACGAAGCCGGCCACGGTGTGATAGTCGCGGCCGGTCATGTCACGCCGGCCCAGCCGCCGTTGCAGCTCCTCGATGGGCAGGTGACCGTCCACCAGCCATGAGCCGTCCTCGCGCTGCAGGGCCTCGGAGCGTTCGCGGCTGCCGAGATCGGGCAGCTCACCGGCAATGGCCTTCAAGATGTCGATGGGCGTGGTGATGCCCTCGATCTCGCCATACTCGTCGGTGACGATGCCCAGGTGGGTGCTGGATTTCTGGAACTGATCCAGCAGCTGCAGCACGGTCAGCGAATCGGGGATGTGCAGCGGCGGCTGCAGGTCGCGTTCCGGATCGAGCCGGCCCCGGTGCACGGCTTCGCTCAGGTCGGCCAGCGAAATCATCCCCAGCAGGGCATCGAGCTTGCCCCGTGCCACGAGGAAACGGGCATGGCCGCTTTCCTTGGCCTGCTGCCACAGTGCGTCCAAGGGCTCGTCCAGGTCCAGCCAGATCACGTCCTGCCGCGGGATCATGATGGAGCCGACCTTGCGATCGGCGAGCGCCATGACGCCTTCCAGCAAGCGGCGTTCGGAGGCCAGGAAGACGCCCGCGTGCGTGCCTTCGGCCACCAGGGCGCGCACGTCATCTTCGGTCACGGCAGCCTGCGGCGCCGAGGACAACGGCAGCAGCTTCAACACCGTGTTGACCGACACGCGCAGCAGCCATACCAGGGGCGCCATGATGCGCGCGAACACCCGCATGACCGGTGCGACGAACATGGCCAGCGACTCGGCGTGGGTCAGCGCCACGCGCTTGGGCACCAACTCGCCGATGATCAGGGACACGAAGGTCACCAGCAGCACCACGACGCTGAAGGCGATTTGATCGGTGTAGCGGCTTTGCAGGCCATATTCATGGAACAGGCCGGACAGCCAGGACGCCAGGGTGGCGCCGCTGTAGACGCCGGTCAGGATGCCGATCAGGGTGATGCCGATCTGCACCGCCGACAGGAAGGTGGTCGGGTCTTCGAGCAGGGCCAGGGCGGAGCGGGCGCCGGCTCGGCCATGCTCGGCCGCGGTCTGCAGCCGGATGCGCTTGGCCGACACCAGGGCCATTTCCGACAGGGCGAAAAAACCATTCAGCAGGATCAACAACAGGATGACGAATATTTCGCCGGAGGGCATGGGCACCGCCTGTGAACTCAAGGAAACGTAATACTGCCTGAAAGCGCGGGGCCGCTGTGTATAATGCGCGACTCTCTGGTTCCCTAAGGTCGTCCTAAGTCCTCGATCCGCCTGGTGATTGGTGGGTTCGACGGGTGGGTCGCCGCTCCCGGTCGGGGAGGGGACCGCATCGTTTCCCGGGGTCGGGCCCGGACATAACCGCAGGGGATATTTGAATGGACTGGCTGATTTCCACGGCTTCGGCCCAGGCGCAGGGCGCCGCCGGGCAACCCAATGCGCTGCTGCAGTTCCTGCCGCTGGTGCTGATCTTCGTTGTCTTCTACTTCCTGCTGATCCGCCCGCAATCCAAGCGTGCCAAGGAACACGCGGCCATGGTTGCCGCCCTCGAGGTCGGTGCGGAAGTTGCCACCAACGGCGGTATCCTGGGCAAGGTGGTGGCCCTGGCCGAGCAGTACGTGACCCTGGAAATCGCCGACGGCGTCAACGTCAAGATCCAGCGCCACACCATTTCCCAAGTCCTGCCCAAGGGCACCCTGAAGAACACCTGAAACGGCCCGCGGCGCGCTCTTCCTCGGGGCGCGCCGCAAGTCTGACCCGTCATTGGTCTGTCATTAGGTAAGAGCCGTCGAGAGTCCGCATGTATCACTTCGCCACCTGGAAGTACTGGCTGGTCATCTTGGTGTTGGTGCTGGGCACGCTGTTCGCGCTGCCCAACATTTATGGCGAGGGACCTTCGCTGCAGTTGTCACGCAACGACCGCAAGGCGGTGGATGAGGCGGGCCTGGAGCGGGTTCGTGGCTTGCTGCAGGCGCAGAGCGTCAGCCCGGAAGCCGCCTATCTGCAGAAGGACCGGCTGGTGCTGCGTTTCACCGACAGCGAGCAACAGTCCAAGGCGCGCGACGTGATCACCAACGGGGCGCCGGGTGAATATCTCGTGGCGCTGGCCAGTGCGCCGCGTATGCCGGAGTTGCTGCGTAAGATGGGGCTCAAGCCGATGAGCCTGGGCCTGGATCTGCGCGGTGGCGTGCATTTCGTGTACGAGGTGGACGTGGATGCCGCGGTCCAGCAGTCCCTGGAACGCCTGGACCGGGATGCGCGCACCACCTTACGTGAGGAGCGAATTCCTTACAGCACAGTGATCACCGAAGGTGATGTCGTGCGTGTGGCGCTGCGCAGCAATGACGATGTTGCCGCGGCTCTGAAGGCGCTGAAGACCCCGGATGGCGGTCTGCAATTCACCACGGTTCCGTCGGCCGCCGGTCCCGTCATAGAAATCCGGCTCACGCCCGCTGAAATCAAACGCCGCCAGGATCTGGCGGTGCAGCAGAACATCACCACGCTGCGCAACCGGGTCGACGAACTCGGGGTCTCCGAACCCATCATCACCCGCCAGGCCGTCAAGCGCATCGTGGTGCAGCTGCCCGGCGTGCAGGACCCGAACGAGGCCATTCGCGTGCTGGGTGCCACCGCCACGGTCGAATTCCGGTTGGTGGACGAGAACAACGATCCCTACGAGGCCGAACGCACCAAGCGGGTGCCGATCAGCTCCAAGCTGTACAAGATGACCGAGGGCCGGCCCATCCTGCTGAAGCGCGACATCATCGCGACCGGTGAGCAGCTCACCGATGCGACCTCGGGCTTTTCGCAAGGCGAACCGGAAGTCAACGTGACGCTGGACAGCCGGGGCGGCCAGGAAATGTTCCGGGTGACGCGCGAGAATGTCGGCAAGCGCATGGCGGTGGTGTACATCGAAAAGAAGCACCTGGCCAAGGGCGAACGCTGCGATGGCGCACGCACCGGCGAGGTGTGTACCGAAGAAAGGGTGATCAGCGCCGCCACGATCCAGAGCGTTCTGTCGTCGCGGTTCCGTATCACGGGCCTGCAGGCAACCGAGGCTCGCGAATTGGCGCTGCTGCTGCGTTCCGGCGCCCTCGCGGCGCCCCAGACCATCGTGGAACAGCGCTCGGTCGGCCCCAGCCTCGGCCAGGACAACATCGACCGCGGCGTACGCGCCATGGTGATCGGTCTCATCCTGACCTTCATTTTCATGGCGATCTACTACCGCGCCTTCGGCTGGGTGGCCAACGCGGTGCTGGCCTCCAATCTGGTGCTGACGGTGGGCATGCTGTCGCTGCTGCAGGCCTCCCTGTCGTTGCCCGGCATCGCCGCCGTGGTGTTCCACCTGGGTATCGCGGTGGACGCGAACATCCTGATCTACGAGCGCATTCGTGAAGAGCTGCGCGCCGGCAATTCGCCGCTGGCCGCCATCAACGTCGGGTTCGACAAGGCGTTCGCCACCATCGCCGACTCCAACGTCACCACGCTGATCGCCGGTGTGGTGCTGTTCGCGTTCGGCACCGGCACCATTCGCAGCTTCGCCATCGTGATGACGCTGGGCATCCTGACCTCGCTGTTCACTTCGGTGGTGGGCAGCCGTGCCCTGGTGCATTTCATCTGGGGCCGCCGCCGGCGCCTCGAGCACCTGTCGATCTAGAGCTAGAGGCCGTCATGGAATTCTTCCATAAAGTCACCACTTTCCCGTTCATGCACACGCGCCGGGTCTGGTACGGCGTGTCCACCCTGGCGCTCATCACCTCGGTGGTGTTGTTGTTCTGGCACGGCCTGAATCTGGGCATCGATTTCACCGGTGGCGTGGTGCTGGAGTTCTCCTATCCGAAGGCCGCCAACATCGAGAATACGCGCGAGGCGTTGTCGAAGGAGGGCTATCAGGAAGCCCACGTGCAGCACTTCGGCGATGAGCGCAGCATCATGGTGCGGCTGCTGCCGCACGACAATCAGGATGTGAACGCGGTCAGCGCGCATGTCACGGAGGCGTTGAAGAAATACGATCCAGGGGTGGAACTGCGCCGTGCCGAGGTGGTGGGGCCCCAGGTCGGCGGCGAACTGACCAACCAGGGCGGCCTGGCGGTCATGTTCACGTTCATCCTCATCGGCATCTACACCTGGTTCCGTTTCCAATGGAAGATGGGTGTCAGCGCGGTGGTTGCGACGCTGCACGATCCGTTGATCATTCTCGGTTTCTTCGCGGTCACCGGCATCACCTTCGATCTGTCGGTGCTGGCGGCCATCCTGGCGGTCATCGGCTATTCGCTGAACGACACCGTGGTGGTGTTCGACCGGGTGCGTGAGAATTTCCATTCCATGCGCAAGGCCACCCCGGAGCAGATCATGGACGCATCCATCAACCAGACCCTGTCGCGTACCATCATCACCTCCGGCGCCACCTTGCTGGTGGTGGTGGTGCTGTTGATCGAGGGCGGCGAGACGCTGCGCGGCTTCTCCTGGGCGCTGACCATCGGCATCCTGGTGGGTACCTATTCGTCCATCTACGTGGCCGGCGCGCTGGCGCTCGACATGAAGCTGTCGGCGCGCGACCTGATGCCGCCGCAGGAAAAGGCCAGCGAAGTCGATGCCATGCCTTGAGGTAGAGGGTTAGCGAGTCGCACCTGCCGTGAACTGGATCGTCTGGACTGGGTTCTTCGCCATCTTCCTGAGCATCCTGGTGCTCGACCTGGCGGTGCTGCATCGGGAGTCGCGCGCCATGGAGGTGCGCCAGGCGCTGGGCTGGACCGTGATCTGGATCCTGGTGGCCATGTCGTTCGCCGGGCTGATCTACGGCCTGTACGAGTACCGCTGGTTCGGCTGGGGTGACGGCAGCGTGGGCGGCTCGCAGGCCGCGCTGCAGTATGTCACCGGTTACCTGCTCGAATGGTCGTTGTCGGTCGACAACATATTCGTGATCGCGGTCATTTTCACGTTCATGAAGATTCCGGCCCAGTACCAGTACCGGGTGCTGTTCTGGGGCATCGTCGGCGCGATCGTGCTGCGCGGCGTAATGATCGCGGCCGGCGCAGCCCTGATTCACGCGTTCGACTGGATGTTCTATGTGTTCGGCGCCATCCTGTTGCTGTCGGCGGCGCGCATGCTCAAGAGCGACGATGAGTTCGATCCGGGCAAGAGCGTGCTGGTGCGGCTGGCCCGGCGCGTCTATCCGCTCACCGAGCAACTGGATGGCGACCGCTTCTTCACCTTGGTGAACGGCGCGCGCGCCGCGACCCCGCTGTTCGTGACGCTGCTGCTGGTGGATTTCGCCGACGTGGTGTTCGCGGTGGATTCCATCCCGGCCATTTTCGCCGTCACCCAGGACCCGTTCATCGTCTTCACCTCCAACGCCTTCGCCATCCTGGGACTGCGTTCGCTGTACTTCGCCATCGCCGGACTGATGGTCATGTTCCGCTACATCAAGTACAGCCTGATTTTCATCCTGGCATTCGTCGGTGTGAAAATGATGTTGCATCATCATTTCGCCATCCCGCACGTGCTGTCGCTCGCCATCATCGTCGGCTTCCTGGTTATCGGCATCCTGGCGTCTTTGTGGGTGTCGCGCCGGGAACGGCTTGCTTCGCGCTAGAATCCGTCCGCAAGGAACCTCGGTCGGCCTGGAGCCGGCTCCAGCGTCCGGGATGCAATCCCGGCGTGTCCTTGGAACGATCGCCCTGAATAATTTCGAGCCGGAGTTCACGTTCGCATGGAAATTTTGACCGATCCACAGGTCTGGCTGGCGTTCGCCACGTTGACGGCGCTGGAGATCGTGCTGGGCATCGACAACATCATTTTCATTTCCATCCTGGTGGGGCGGTTGCCCAAGCATCAGCAGGCACGGGGCCGCACCATCGGCCTGTCACTCGCCATGCTGACGCGCATCGCTTTGCTGCTGTCGATTACCTGGGTGATGAGTCTGTCGGCCGACCTGTTCACGGTGTTCGGCCGGGGTGTTTCCGGGCGCGACCTGATCCTGATCGGCGGCGGCCTGTTCCTGTTAGCCAAGAGCACGCTCGAAATTCACCACGGCCTCGAAGGCGCCGAAGAGCAGGAGCGTGCCGTCGGCGCCGGCGCTTCGTTCCTCAGCGTCATCACCCAGATCGCCATCATCGACATCGTGTTCTCGCTGGATTCGGTGATCACGGCCGTGGGCATGGCCGACCACGTGCAGGTCATGATCGCCGCGGTGGTCATGGCGGTGCTGGTGATGATGTTCCTGGCCGGACCGATCAGCGAGTTCGTCGACCGTCATCCCACCATCAAGATGCTGGCGCTGTCGTTCCTGATCCTGATCGGCATGGCGCTGGTGGGCGAGGGCGTCGGCTTCCACATCCCCAAGGGTTACATCTACTTCGCCATGGCGTTCTCGGTGGCGGTGGAGATGCTCAACATCCAGGTGCGCAAGCGCCAGGCCGACCCGGTCAAGCTGCGCAAGAAACTGGACGAGGAGTAGCGGGTGGTCTATTCCCCGCCCCCGCTGCGTTTCTTGTGGCCGGCCAGCAGGTACAGGTTGTACAGCGCCACGAACATCGGGAACAGGTTGGACAGGATGCCCACCGAGTCATTCTTGCCGAACGTGAAATAGCTCAGCAGCAGCACGCTGCCGGCGGCGCTCATGTACCAGAAGGTGGTGGGCAGCACCGGCTTGCCCGAGATGCGCGAGGCCGCCAGCTGCACGAACCAGCGGCCCGCGAACAACATCACGCCTAGGTAGCCCACGATTTTCCAGGGCGTGACCGTGACACCGAACATCACGAACAGCACCTCGGACATGGTTGCCTCCTGGGAGTGGCTCGTGACGGCTGGCGGATTACTGCTTGTTACGCAGCGTGCTGTGGCGATAGCCGTAGAGGAAGTACACGGTGAAGCCGATCAAGGTCCAGATCAGCAGCCGGAACCAGGTGTCGCCCGGCAGTCCCAGGGCCATGGCACCGCAGAAGAAGGTTCCGCCCAGGCTGACGAACCAGGGGGCCGGTACCTTGAACGGGCGCTCCAGGTCAGGGCGCGTGTGGCGCAACACCAGCACGCCCAGGCACACGGTGATGAACGCGGCCAGCGTGCCAATGGACACCAACTCGCCCAGCACGGTGATGGGGAACAGGCCGCCGATCAGGCCGGCACCCAGGCCGGTCAGCACGGTGGAGAACACCGGGGTCTGATAGGTGGGATGGATGGCGCGGAACGCCGGCGGCAGCAGGCCATCGCGCGACATGGAATAGAAGATGCGGGACTGGGCCAGCATCATCACCAGGATGACCGAGGTCAGGCCGGCGACCGCGCCGAGGATCACCGGAATCGACAGCCACAGCAGCGACGGATGCGCTTCCAGGGCGGCGGCCACCGGAGCGGCGTCGTTCAGCTTCAGGTAGGGCAGCATGCCGGTCAGTACCGCCGACATCGCCACATACAGCACGGTGCAGACGATCAGGCTGCCGAGAATGCCGATCGGGACATTGCGCTGCGGGTCCTTGGCTTCCTGGGCCGCGGTCGACACCGCGTCGAAGCCGATGTAGGCGAAGAAAATGATGCCGGCGGCGCGCAGGATGCCGCTCCAGCCGAACTCGCCCCAGGTGCCGGTGTTTTCCGGAATGAACGGATGCCAGTAGTCGGGGGTGACGTAGAAGGCGCCGAAGCCGATCACCAGCACCACGATGCCCACCTTGATGGCCACCACCACGGCGTTGACGAACGAGGACTGGCGGATGCCCACCAGGAGAATCGAGGTCACGACCGCGATCACGAATACCGCGGGCAGATTGACGATGGCGCCGGTCAGGGTGAAGCCCTGGCCGGCCACATGGTCGATGGGCGCATTGGTGAGCCGTTCGGGCAGGAAATTGATGTGCAGCGCGTCCAGCAATTTGACCAGGTAGCGCGACCAGCCCACCGCCACGGTGGCGGAGGCGAATAGATATTCGAGGATCAGGTTCCAGCCGATGAACCAGGCGATGAACTCGCCCATGGTGGCGTAGGAGTAGGCGTAGGCGCTGCCCGACACCGGAATCATCGAGGCGAACTCGGCGTAGCACAGGCCGGCGAACACGCAGCCGATGCCGGCCAGGATGAAGGCCAGCACGATGGCCGGACCGGCATGGTTGGCGGCGGCGACGCCGGTGAGTACGAAAATGCCGGTGCCGATGATGCCGCCGACGCCGATGGCGATCAGGGCGGCGGGACCGAGCGAGCGTTTCAGTCCGCTGGCTTCGCTGGCGGCGATCATGTCCTGAACAGGTTTGGTCGCGAACAGATTCTTCAGCATATTGTTCTCATTCCTGTCGGCCGGTCGCGGTGCGCGGCACTCTAATTGAATTCCACGGCAGTCGCATGGATTTTGCGTAATGGCCGCGTATTGCGCCCGATCCGCCTAGGAGCGCAATTCCTCGGGAAGATGCGGTGTCAGCAGCTCCAGTAACGGCGCGTACACTTTGGGGGTGCCCGCCACGATATGCCCGCCCTGTTGATATTCGGTGCCGTTCAGGTTGCCCACCAGCCCGCCCGCCTCGGTGATCATCAGACTGCCAGCCGCCGTGTCCCACGGAGCCAGTCCGAACTCCCAGAAACCGTCGAGCCGGCCCGCGGCCACGTAGGCCAGGTCCAGCGCGGCCGAGCCGGGGCGGCGGATGCCTGAGCTCTGCTGCATGACGGCTTTGAGCGTGGCCATGTAATGGTCCAGCCAACGCAGGTTGGAGCGATACGGGAAGCCGGTGCCGATCAGCGCGCCCTCGAGCCCGACGCGGTTGCTGACGCGGACCCGGCGTCCATCGAGCTGAACCCCCTCGCCACGCGAGGTGGTGAACAGCTCCTGGCGCAGCGGGTCGTAGATCACGCCATGTTCGATGCGCCCGCGCCGCTGCACGGCGATCGAGACCGCGAACTGCGGGAAGCCGTGCAGGTAATTGGTGGTGCCATCCAGGGGATCGATGATCCAGACGAATTCGCTCTCGCCGCGCGAGCCGTCCAACGGGCCGCTTTCCTCGCCCAGGATGGCGTGGTCGGGGTAGTGCTTGTGGATGGTTTCGATGATGTCGCGCTCGGCCTGCAGGTCGATCTCGGTGACGAAATCGTTCTGGCCCTTGGCGTGTACTTCCAGGCGGTGCAGGCGGTTCATGCCCCGGACGATGATTTCGCCGGCCCGGCGGGCGGCGCGAACTGCGATATTGACCAGGGGCTGCATAAGAGACCTTCAATGAACGGTCGGTACGACCGGGCGAGCGGGAGTTGGCAAAGAGCGTGGGGAGCGGCAAGCGCCCCCCAATAGAAGCGGCAAGCGCTTCCGGGGCAGGTAGAATACCAGCTCAATGTCCATTCGCACCGCCCCCATTCGCATCGTCCTGGTCGAACCCAAGCACCCCGGCAATATCGGGGCGGTGGCGCGTGCCATGAAGAATATGGGCCTGCGCGAACTGCGCCTGGTCCGTCCGGCGTCGTTTCCGCACCCGGATGCGGTGGCGCGCGCGTCTGGCGCGGACGACATCCTGGAGGCGGCCCAGATCCATGCTGATTTCGGTCAGGCGATTGCCGATTGCGGGCTGGTGGTAGGGACCAGTGCCCGCCAGCGCTATCTGCCCTGGGACTTACACGAGCCGCGCGATTGTGCGCAGCAAATCGTCCAGGCGGCGCATGCCGGCGGTGCGGCCATCGTGTTCGGCACCGAGCGTACCGGTCTCACCAACGTGGAGCTGGAACGCTGCAACTGGCTGCTGACCATTCCGACCGATTCGGACTACAGCTCGCTGAACCTGGCCATGGCGGTGCAGGTGGTGGCCTATGAACTATGGCTGGCAGCTCGGCCGGGCGCGCCCGAGCTGCCACCCCGTGAAGTCCCCTTGGCCAGTGCCGAGGACATGGCCCGCCTGTACGTTCATATCGAGCAGGTGTTGGGGGAAATCGATTTCCGCGACCGCACCGGTGGTGGCTGGCTGATGTCACGCATCCGGCGTTTGTTCAATCGGGCGCAGCTCGATCAGAACGAAATGAACATTCTGCGCGGCATCCTGACGGCCGTGCAGGCGCGTCGCCGGCCAGCCGGCCGTACCGGCACCGGAGGTCAGCCATGAAGCATCAGGTCTATCTCGACTACGCCGCGACCACACCGGTCGATCCACGCGTCGCCGAACGCATGATCGAGTGCCTGGTGCCGGGGGGCGAGCACGGCAATCCGTCTTCGGCCGGACATGCCTTTGGGCATCGAGCCCGCGCACTGGTCGAGAAGGCTCGCGTACAGGTTGCCGCCAGCATTGGCGCGCGACCGGAAAATATGGTCTGGACCTCCGGGGCCACCGAATCCGACAACCTCGCCATTCTGGGCGTGGCGCGGTTCCACGCCGACCGTGGCCGCCATCTCGTGTCGGCTAGAACCGAGCACAAGGCGGTGCTCGATGCTCTCAAGCAGCTGGAACGCGAAGGCTTCGAGGTGACCTATCTCAAGCCCGACTCGCATGGGCTGGTGCAGCCGGAACAGGTCGCCGCCGCCTTGCGCAGCGACACCCAACTGGTTTCTCTGATGCATGTGAACAATGAGATCGGTGTCATCCAGGATATTGGCGCCGTGGGGCGGTTGTGTCGTGAACGTGGCGTGCTGTTCCACGTCGACGCGGCGCAGAGTGTCGGCAAGGTGCCCATCGACGTGCAGGCGCTGTGCGTGGACCTGATGTCGGTCACGGCCCACAAGGCTTATGGCCCCAAGGGGATCGGCGCCTTGTACGTGCGCCGGCAACCTCCGGTCGGTCTGCGGCCCATCCTGCACGGCGGTGGGCAGGAATTCGGGTTGCGCTCCGGCACCCTGGCGACTCACCAGATCGTCGGCATGGGCGCGGCGTTCGAACTGGCGGTCGCCGAATGCGCTGCCGACGTGGCACGGCTGACGGCCCTGCGTGAGCGCCTGTGGCAGGGGATTGCCGCCGTGGGCGGTGTCGAACTCAATGGTCACGCCCAGCGGCGGGTCGCCAACGTGTTGAATGTCAGCTTCCAGGGCATCGAGGGTGAAAGCCTGCAATTCGCGCTGCGCGAACTGGCGGTGTCGGCCGGGTCGGCCTGTTCCTCGGCTTCCGAGGAGGCTTCCTACGTGTTGCGGGCCTTGGGACGCAGCGACCAGCTGGCGCAGAGTTCGCTGCGCTTCAGTCTCGGCCGGTTCACCAGCGAGGCCGACATCGAGCTGGCCATTGCCGCCGTGAATCGGGAAGTGCCTCGCCTGCGGCAGCTTTGGACGGCCGGATAGCGCCCGTGTATTCGGCCACGCTGATCGATCATTTCGAGCGGCCGCGCAATGCAGGACAATTCGCTCCGGGTCCGGGCGTGATCGCCGCGACCGCCGGACGCCGCGACCAGGGGGTGCAATTCACCCTCAGCGCCAGGGTGGCCGGGCAGACCCTCGAGGCGCTGCGATTCCAGGTCTACGGCTGCCCGCATTGCATCGCCGCAGGCTCCTGGTTGACCGAACGGCTGCGGGGCTGCGGCCGGGAGGAGTTGCGGACCTGGAGCTGGCGGGAAGCCGCCGCGACGTTGGAGGTTCCGGCGGAAAAGCGTGGCCGGCTGCTCATTCTGGAGGACGCCGTCCGGTCGCTGGCTGAAGCCTGGGCCCGGTTGTCCTAAGATAGCCATGCCCGGGGTATCCGGACCTATTGAACTTGCGTTGCCGCGCCGCCATCGAAGCCATCATGACCATTTCCCTGACCACCGCCGCCGCCGATCGTGTCCGTACCTTCCTGGCCCGCCGGGGCCATGGGGTGGGGCTGCGCCTGGGGGTGAAAAAGACCGGCTGTTCCGGTTTCGCCTACGTGGTCAACTATGCGGACGAGCTGGGTGCCAACGACGTCCTGTTCGAGCATCAGGGGGTCAAGGTCATCGTGGACCGCGACAGCCTGGGGCTGCTGGACGGCACCGAAGTGGACTTCGTCAAGCAGGGCTTGAACGAGGCGTTCCGTTTCCGCAACCCCAATGTGAAAGGGGAATGCGGCTGCGGCGAAAGTTTTACTATTTAACGAGGGATCGGGTTAGCCCTCCCTAACTCCTCGCCGCCGTTCGTTTTCTTGCCGCCCCCGACCTCGGCGGGTAGACTGCGCGGCGCGTAACCCTGCCCCCAGATTCCACGTTCCGTGCGGCACATCGGCGGGGCTGGTCTAACCTTTTGTTTTTATTCATCTCATTCGAGGTCGACGATTTCCATGGCCGTTGAACGTACCCTTTCCATTGTCAAACCCGATGGTGTGCAGAAGAACCAGATTGGGGAGGTGTATCGCCGCTTCGAGCAGGCTGGCCTCAAGATCGTCGCAGCCCGCATGTTGCACCTGAGCCAGGCGCAAGCCGAAGGTTTCTACGCCGTGCACCGCGAACGTCCGTTCTTCAAGGATCTGGTGAAGTTCATGACCTCCGGCCCGGTCATGGTGCAGGTGCTGGAAGGCGAGAACGCGGTGGCCAAGAACCGTGAGCTGATGGGCGCCACCGATCCGAAGAAGGCTGACAAGGGCACCATTCGCGCCGACCTGGCGTCGGGCATCGAAGAGAACGTGGCGCACGGCTCGGACAGCGCCGACAACGCCAAGATCGAGATCGCCTATTTCTTCGCGGCGGCTGATCTCTGCCCGCGCACCCGCTGAGCTTATCGTCAGCGTACCGCCTTCATGAGCCAGCCCGCCAAAACGAATCTGCTCGGCCTGACCCGGCCGGAGCTGGAAGCGTTCATCGAGGCGATGGGCGAGAAGCCGTTTCGCGCCCGGCAGCTCATGAAATGGCTGTACAAGCGCGCCACCAGCGACTTCGACCAGATGACCGATCTGGCGAAGTCGTTTCGTGAGCGTCTGAAGGACGTGGCCGAAGTGGTTACGCCCGAGATTCGCCTGACCCAGGTGTCGAGCGACGGCACCCGCAAATGGCTGCTGTCCATGGGCACCCGGGCCGGCGCCCAGCCGGACGGGGAGATCGATGCGCGCCAGGCCATCGAGATGGTATTCATTCCCGAGCCCGGCCGCGGCACGTTGTGCATTTCCAGCCAGCTCGGCTGCGCCATGGATTGCAGCTTCTGTTCCACCGCCCAGCAAGGCTTCAATCGCAACCTGGGCGTGGCGGAAATCGTCGGCCAGGTATGGCTGGCGAATCGCGAACTGGGCTACGCAGCCGGTGGCGAGCGCGTCATCACCAACGTGGTGTTCATGGGCATGGGCGAGCCGCTGGCCAATTACCGTAACGTGGTGCCGGCCGCCGACATCCTGATGGATGATCTCGGTTTTGACATCTCACGGCGCCGCGTCACGGTCAGCACGTCGGGCCTGGTGCCGCAGATGCTGAAGCTGGCCGAGGAAACCAATTGCGCGCTGGCGGTCTCACTGCATGCTCCCAACGATCAGCTGCGTGACGAACTGGTGCCGATCAACCGCAAACACAAGATTGCCGAACTGCTGGATGCGTGCTGGCAATACGTAAACAAACAGAACGCCCGCAGCATCACCTTCGAGTACGTGATGCTCGATGGCGTCAACGATCAACCCGAGCATGCCTATGAGCTGGTGAAGCTGCTCAAGGGGCAGCCGGCCAAGGTCAACCTGATTCCATTCAATACCTTTCCCGGCACCCAGTATCGCCGTTCGACTCCGGCAGCCATCGAGCGGTTCCGGGATATCTGCAATTCGCATGGTGTCATCGCGACCACGCGTCGTACACGCGGTGATGACATCGATGCCGCTTGCGGCCAACTGGTTGGCCGCGTACGGGACCGCACCACGGTGCGGCTGGGTTCGAAACTGATTTCGGTGGTGCAAGCGTGATGCGCTCGATCTCATCGCGATGGACCTCGGTCCGGGCCCTCCTGGGTGTCACGGTGTTGTCGTGCGCCATCAGCGCGTGCTCGACCACTGAGACGCTGTCCACGCCTCAGCCGATCAAGGCCTCCGATCTAAACATGGAGTTGGGCGTCGACTATTTCCGCCGTGGCGACCTCGCGACCGCCAAGGAGAAGCTGGATAAGGCGGTGGAACAGAATCCGCGCAACGCCAGGGCGCATGCGGCAGCCGGCCTGCTGTACGACCGGCTCAACCAGCCGGAACAAAGTGACGAGCATTTCAAGAAGGCCATTTCCCTGGATGACAAGAATCCGGAGATCCTGAACAACTACGCCGTCATTCTTTGCAAGCGTGGCAAGGCGGCGCAGGGCGAGAAGTATTTCCTGCAGGCGGCATCCAACCCGCTCTACAAGACGCCCGAGGTTGCCTACCTGAATGCCGGCAATTGCGCGAACGATGCCGGCGATCTGGCGGAGGCCGAAACCTATTACCGCAAGGCGTTGGCCGGCAATCCGCGCTTCGCGTCGGCGCTGGTGGGAATGGCCAATCTCGAATATCGGCAAAAGAACTTCCTGGCGGCGCGTGGTTTTCTCGAGCGTTACTTGGAAGCGGGCAGGACCGATGCGTCGGTGTTGTGGCTGGCCTTGCGGATCGAAAAGGGGCTGGGCAACGATGCGGCGGTGCGTAGCTACACACAGCGCCTGAAGTCGGAGTATCCCCATGCAGCGGAGACCCAGGCGCTGCTCGAGAGCGAGCGGACTTCCGGATGAGCTTGGAACCAGGCGGCGCACACGGGCCAGTCGAGCCGGCCGCGGCCAAGCCGGCATCCACGGCTGCCGCACGCCGTACCGCGAATCCAGGTGAGTTGCTGCGCGACGCCCGCGAGCAGCGTGGATTGTCAGCGCGACAGCTGGCCGATGAATTGCACCTGGACCTGAAGGTGATTCAGGCCCTGGAGGCCAACGATTTCGAGGCCATCGGCCCGGCCGTCTATACCAAGGGCTACCTGCGCAAGTATGCGGAGGTGTTGGGGTTGGCTCCGGACGAGGTGCTTGCGCAGTATCACGCGTTCAGCGGTGAGCCCGGCATGCCGCAGGTATTGCCGACCGCAAGTGCCTTGGCGCCAGGCGCGTCGCGTCGCTCGCAGTCGCGAGTCTCGTTGCTGAAGCCCGAGGGCAGCGGTGCCTGGCGTAAATGGCTGTGGATCGTCCTGGCCCTGGTGTTGGCGGGCGGTCTTGGATGGTTGGCGAAATGGCTGTTGGAGCGCGCCGGCTCCGGTGGCCTGGGCTAGGGTGGCGTTGGATTGCGCATGAGTGTTCCTGAAGCGAAAAGCATCGAGCCGGTCCGCGGCATGAATGACGTGTTGCCGGTCGACATCGCGGCCTGGCAGTACCTCGAGAATCTGGCGCGCGACCTGTTCACCTCCTATGCCTACCGCGAGATTCGCGTGCCCATCGTCGAGCACACGGCGTTGTTCAAGCGCTCGATCGGCGAGTTCACCGATATCGTGCAGAAGGAGATGTTCACGTTCACCGATCCGGGCAACGACTCCTTGACGCTGCGCCCGGAAGCCACCGCGGGCATCGTGCGTGCCATGATTTCCAATGGCCTGCTGCACAATCAGCGGCAGCGCGTGTGGTGCGCCGGGCCTATGTTCCGTTACGAGAAGCCGCAGCGCGGCCGGTTCCGCCAGTTCCATCAGCTGGATGTCGAAGCGTTCGGCTATGGGGGGCCCGACGTCGACGCGGAGATCATCCTGCTCAGTGCCCGGCTGCTGCAGCGTGCCGGCGTGCGGCGCCTGGAACTCAACCTGAACTCGCTGGGGACCCCCGAATCGCGCCGCGTGTATCGGGAGCAGCTGGTCAAGTACTTCACGGCGCACAAGTCCAAGCTCGATGCCGACAGCCTGCGCCGCCTGGAAGGCAATCCATTGCGCATCCTGGACAGCAAGAATCCGGAACTGCAGGACCTGATCGCCGCCGCGCCGTTGTTGCCGGATTACCTGGACCAGGAATCCAGACAGCATTTCGCCGGCTTGTGCCGCCACCTGGACGCGGTGGGCATCAAGTACGTGCTCAACCCACGCCTGGTGCGTGGCCTCGATTATTACAGCCACACCGTATTCGAATGGCTGACCACCGAACTGGGGTCGCAAGGCGCGGTGTGTTCGGGCGGCCGTTACGACGGCCTGGTCACTCAACTGGGCGGTGAACCGACGCCGGCGGTGGGGTGGGCCATGGGGCAGGAACGCATGGTGGAGCTGCTCAAGGTCCAGGGGTTGAACGCGCAGACCGACGCGCCTGACGTGTACCTGGTGGTGGCCGGCGAACGCGCCGAAGCCGAGGGGCTGGCCCTGGCCGAGCGGCTGCGCGATGCGCTGCCCAAGCTGCGTATCGAGACCAATTGTGGCGGCGGCAGCTTCAAATCCCAGCTCAAGCGGGCGGACAAGAGCGGTGCCGCGCTCGCGATCGTCCTCGGTGACGCGGAAACCGAACGGCGGGTGGCTGGTCTGAAATCCCTGCGCGTGGAGCAACCGCAGGTCGAGGTCGCCTGGGAGGCCCTGGCGGCGAGCGTCGCGGCCAGGCTCGATGCCGCGCCCTGAACGGGCCGGATGACGACAGTCTTCAAGTTCCAGAAAAGCAACGACAGCAGTACGGGAAATCATGGCCGAAGAATATTTGTCCGATGACGAGCGCGCAGAGGCTTTGCGGGAATGGTGGCGCGACAACTGGCGCTGGATCGTCGGCGGCGTGGTGCTGGGCCTCGCCCTGCTGTTTGGGTGGTACTACTGGCAAAGCTCGCAGCTCAAACGGGCCGAACAGGCCGCTCAGCTGTATAGCGAGGTGCAGATTGCATTGGCCGCCAAGGACGTGAGCAAGGCCGAGTCTGCCGCCAAGACTTTGAGCTCGGATTTCGGCCGTGCGGCCTATGCCCAGCAGGCACAGTTGCTGCTGGCCAAGAACTACGTGGATGCGGGTGACTTCGCCAAGGCGGAGCCGCTGCTGCGCGCGGTGACGGAGCATTCGAAGGACAAGGAACTGGCGGACATCGCGCAACTGCGCCTGGCCCGTCTGTTGGTGCAGCAGGCCAAGTACGACGAAGCCGTGAAGCTGCTCGAGCCCCTGACCGCTGGCGGATTTGGCGCCCAGGCGCGCGAGATTCGCGGCGATGCGCTGGTTGCCAAGGGGGACGCCGAGGGCGCACGGGCCGAATATGCCGCGGCGCTGGCCAACGTGGATGCAACTATCGACCGCGAACTGGTCGAATTGAAGCTGCAGGACGTGGGCGGTGCCAAGGCAGCGCAGCCCCAGACAGATGAATCCAAGCCGGACGAATCCAAGCCGGACGCTGAACCGGTGGCAGCCCCCAAGCAGGCCGATTGAGCCGGCTGCGAGCCAGGCCTGAGCCTCGAGTCATTTTAGGGTACGAAGCATGAGAAACGAGTCGCTGGTGCGTGGTCTGATGCTCCTGGTGGCGTTCGCCGGCCTCGCGGCCTGCGGCGACAAGGACAAGGACGTGGCGCCGCCCGCCGAACTGGTCGACATCGTTGCCAAGCGTGACGTCAAGGAGCTATGGAGCACCGGGCTGGGCGGCGACTCGGAGCGTTTGCGCCTGGCATTGCGGCCCGCGGTGATGGAGGGAGTCGTCTACTCGGGCTCGCACGACGGCGAAGTGGTGGCTTTGGGTGCCGCCAACGGACGCCGCGTCTGGCAGGTCAAGACCAAGGCCCCCTTGTCCGCCGGCCCGGAAGTCGGTGCCGGCCTGGTCATCCTGGGTTCCAGCGATGGCGACGTGATCGCTCTGGACATGGCCACCGGCGAACAACGCTGGCGCGCCGCGCTCAAGAGCGAGGTGATGGCCAAGCCGCTGATCGCCAATGACCTGGTCGTCGTGCGTACCGTGGACGGCCATCTGGAAGGTCTGGCGCTCAGCGACGGCGCGAGGCGCTGGGCCGTGGATGAACAGGTACCGCGCCTGACCTTGCGCGGTACCGCGCCGCCGGTGCTGGCTGGCGACAAGATCATTGCCGGTTTCGACAGCGGCAAGGTCATTGCCGTGGACGCGCGCAACGGCGACGTGCTGTGGGACACCGTCGTCAACGCGCCGCACGGCCGGACCGAGCTGGAACGCTTGTCGGACATCGATTCGCCGGCTCATGTGGCGGGCGACGACGTGTTCGTGGTGGGGTTCCAGGGGCGGGTGGCCATGCTGGCGCTGGATTCCGGCCAGATCTGGTGGGCGCGCGATGCTTCGAGCTATCGCGGGTTCACCATGGATGATCAGAACATCTACCTCACCAATTCCGACAGCGTGGTGATGGCGATGCGCCGCACCGACGGTGCCGTGCAATGGGAACAGGCCAGCTTGAAACGCCGCGGACTGACCGCGCCTGCCATCGATGGCGACTCGCTGCTGGTGGGCGATTTCGAGGGCTACCTGCATTGGCTCGACAAGGCGAGCGGTGAGATCGTGGCGCGTCGCAAGACCGATGGTGAGCGCATCACCAATGCCGCCGTGATCGATGACGGCCGCGCCTTCGTGCAGACCGACTCGGGCAAGCTGTTCGCGCTGCAATCCATCGCCAAGGGGGAGCGGTCGGCTGACGCCCGCTGATGTCTGATGCTGCCCGTCATTGCGCTCGTCGGCCGACCCAACGTCGGCAAGTCGACGCTGTTCAACGTACTCACCAGGACGCGTGATGCGCTGGTAGCCGACCTGCCGGGATTGACCCGTGACCGCAACTACGGTTACGGCAAGCTCGGCTCCATTCCCTACATCGTGGTCGACACCGGTGGGCTGGTAGCCGCTACCGAGGGCATCGAGGAACTGATGGCGCAGCAGACGCTGCGCGCCATCGAAGAGGCCGACCGGGTCCTGTTCGTGCTGGATGCTCGGGAAGGCTGTACGCACTCGGATCGGTTCGTGGCACAGACCCTGCGCCGGTTGGGCAAGGACGTGATTGTGGTGGCCAACAAGTCCGAAGGCGTCGACAGCGCCACGGCCGGCGCCGATTTCCATCAACTGGGCCTGGGCGAGCCGCTGACGATTTCGGCGGCGCACGGTGACGGCATTCGGGTCCTGGTCGATCGAGCGCTCGCGGGCTTCGAAGTAGCGCACGGGGCGGCGGCCGTGGAGGATCTGGGCATCCGGGTCGCGGTCATCGGCCGGCCCAACGTGGGCAAGTCCACGCTCATCAATCGCTTGATCGGCGAGGATCGTTTGATCGCCTTCGATCAGCCCGGCACCACCCGCGATGCCGTGTTCGTGCCGTTCGAACGCGACGGCCGGACCTACACCTTGATCGATACCGCCGGCGTGCGTCGTCGCTCCCGCGTCGAAGAGGCGATCGAGAAATTCAGTATCGTCAAGACCCTCCAGGCGGTGGATTCGGCCAATGTGGTGATCGGCGTCATCGACGCGCACGACACCGTGGCGGAGCAGGACGCCAGCCTGTTCGGCATGGTGGCCGAACGCGGCCGGGCCCTGATCATTGCCGTCAACAAATGGGACGGCATCCCGATGGACAAGCGCGAAGAGATCCGGACCGGCCTGGATTTGAAGCTGCCGTTCCTGGACTTCGCGCCGGTGCACTTCATCTCGGCACTGCATGGCACCGGAGTGGGCGACCTGATGCGCATGGTCAACAAGGCGTACGATGCGTCGATGCGCGACCTGTCCACGCCCGAACTCACCAGGGTGCTGGAGACGGCCATGCAACAGCACCAGCCGCCCTTGATCCGCGGCCGGCGCATCAAGCTGCGCTACGCGCACCAGGGTGGGCGCAATCCCCCTATCATCGTGGTGCATGGCAACCAGGTGCAGCACGTGCCCGAAGCCTACCGGCGCTATCTGGCGGGCGTTTTCCGCAAGAACTTCCGGCTCGAAGGCACGCCGGTGCGGGTGGAGTTCCGTTCCGACGAGAATCCGTTCAAGGGCAAGCGCAATGAGTTGACCCCGCGCCAGGTGCGGTCGCGCAAACGCTTGATGCAACGAGTCAAGAAGCGGTAGAAGGGGTTATGGCAGCGGCAAGAAAAATCCTCGACCTCGACCAGCCGTTCGAGATGCGCCGGGGCGGAGTGCTGCGGCAGGTGCAGGTGGCCTACGAAACCTGGGGCGACCTGGCGTTCTGCGCGGACAACGCCATCCTTATCTTCACCGGGCTGTCGCCGTCGGCGCACGCCGCTTCCTCGACCGAGGATGCGACGCCGGGATGGTGGGAAGACATGATCGGACCGGGCCGGCCCATCGACACCCGGCGTTACTTCGTCATTTGCGTCAATTCGTTGGGCAGCCCTTTCGGCTCCACTTCGCCGGTGTCCATCAATCCCGCCACCGGCCTGCCGTACCGGCTGACGTTCCCGGTACTGACCGTGGAGGATATCGCCCGGGCCGGACACGAAGTGGCGGTTTCGCTGGGCGTGCGCAAGTTGGCCGCGGTGGTCGGACCGTCGCTCGGCGGCATGACGGTGCTGGCCTATTGCGCGCTGTTTCCCAATGAAGCGCGCAGCGTGGTGACCATTTCGGGCGCCGCGCGTTCGTTGCCGTTCTCGATTGCGCTGCGCTCTCTGCAGCGTGAAATCATTCGGCGTGATCCAGACTGGCGCGATGGCAACTACCCGCTGGATGCCATCCCGGTCTCCGGCATGCGCCTGGCGCGCAAGCTCGGCATGATCACTTACCGCTCGGCGAAGGAATGGATCCTGCGTTTCGGTCGCGAGCGCGCCAACGTGGAGCGCAAGGCGGGCGATCCGTTCGGGATCGATTTCGAGGTGGAGGCGTACCTGGAGAATCACGCCACCAAGTTCACTGGCCAGTACGATCCCAACTGTTACCTTTACATATCGCGCGCCATGGATCTGTTCGATCTCGCCGACCATGGCGGCACGGTCGCCGAGGCCCTGAAGCGTTTCACCGTGGAGCGCGCACTGGTCATCGGGGTCGAGACCGATCTACTGTTCCCGATCGAGCAGCAGCAGGAGCTGGCGGACGGCCTGGCCGCTGGCGGCCGCGAAGTCCAGTTCGCGCGCCTGGCTTCCCTGCAGGGCCACGACTCGTTCCTGGTGGACATGGACCGGTTCCGGCCGGTGGTCAGCGACTTCCTGGCGAAGTTGCCGCGGTCTTAGTTACTGGTCTGCCAGGAACAGCGCCGGGTCGACCATGGCGCGGTTCAGCGCCACCCCCCAATGCAAATGAGGGCCGGTGACCCGTCCGGTGGCGCCCACCTTGCCGATCAGTTCGCCCTGCTTGACCGTGGCGCCGGCCTGCACCGCCAGGCTGCTCAAGTGACAGTACATGGTGACCAGGCCGTAGCCATGGTCGATGTACAGCGTATTACCGTTGAAAAAGAAATTGCCGGCCTCGACCACCTTGCCGGCGGCGGGAGCGTAAATCGGCGTGCCGCTCGCGGCCGCTATGTCCATGCCGCTGTGGGGATTGCGTGGCTGGCCGTTGAAAATGCGCCGCGAACCGTAGGAATCCGACCGCACCCCAGCCACCGGCGATACCAGGGTGAGGGAGGGAGATCCGGTGGCGGTGAACAGGGAGAGTGCGGCGTTGGAGCGGGCCTGTTCCGCGGCAATACGCTTCAGGTCGTCGGGGTTGGGGGTGACCTGGCGCTGGTTCTTGATGGTCAGTTTCTGAGTGCGATAGTGCTTGTCCGTCACCTCGAATCGCACCTCGCTGCCGTTGCTGCCATCGTTTTTGCTACTGACGCCGCCGGTGCCCGAATACACCCGCAGGATCTGTTGACCTGGCTTGGTGGCCAGGGGGATGCCCACCACCGCGAGCCAGTGACCGTCGCGGCGAATCACCGCGGCCTGGTGGTCACCGAACATCACTCGCGGTGCTTGCTCGCCGCTCGGCACTTCGACGAACGCGATTCCACCCGGAACACGGGCTTCGCGCGGCAATTCGGCGGCCGGTGCAGAGCTGGCTGCTGTCGCTTGAATCTGAGGCAGCGCGAATGCCAGCGCGATGGCGCAGCTGACCAGGATGTGAAGCCGCCTGGCAATGGCTCGGGGGACAAGAGGGCTGGAGGATCGGTTCAGCGGGATGTTGCAATCAGGCACTGTCAGGGCTCCATGATCGTAGCGTCGGGCTGGGTTTGCTCGACTCGTGCGCGCAGGCGTCCTGAGGCCAGACGCGTCTGAATTTCGGTACCGACAGCGACGCTGCCGGCGTTGGTGATCACCCGGCCGCCGGCATCGCTCACGATGGCATAGCCGCGCTGCAAGGTGGCCAGCGGGCTGACCACGTCCAGGGTGCCGGCGGCCAGCGCCAAGCGCGCCTTGAGGGTTTCGAGCCGGGCTTTGATGGAGGCGCCGATCGCGGCGTTCGCCACGTCGAGCCGGGCCCTGGCGACGGTCAATTTCATCGCCGGCGATGCGTGGCGCAGGTGAGCGGCCTGTTCCGCGACCTGCGCACCCCGATGCCGCAATCGTTGCCGCAGCACGCGAATCAGGCGCTGTTCCAATTCGTCCAGGCGTTGCGCCCGTTGCCGCAGTTCCACCCCGGGATGCAGCTGGTTCAGGCGGCGCTGCAGCCAGGTGAGGCGGTCGGTGTTCCGCGCCAGGGTGCGCTGTGTCGTGCCCAGCAGGCGCCGTGACAGCAGCGACAGGTGACGCAGCCATTCGCTGCTGTCCGGCACGACCAGTTCGGCGGCGCCCGAAGGGGTGGGCGCACGCACGTCGGCGACGAAGTCGGCAATGGTGAAGTCGATCTCAT
>Ga0182745_1000390_pt1 | contig 50540 bp, 40 predicted proteins | sample eDN3rd30CKraftBY_FD_128523 | JGI IMG/M metagenome (GOLD analysis project Ga0182745, IMG submission 128523) | Enriched backyard soil microbial communities from Emeryville, California, USA - eDNA 3rd pass 30_C Kraft BY (version 2) (version 2) | ecosystem: Environmental > Terrestrial > Soil >... | reverse complement strand
TAGTGAAACGATGCATCGCCGATGGTAGTGTGGGGTTTCCCCATGTGAGAGTAGGTCATCGTCAAGATTCATTTCGCAAAACCCCTATCTGCGCATGCAGGTAGGGGTTTTGTCTTTGTGGGCAAAAAAGCCAGGGCTTGTTTGAATCACTGTGGGCATGCCGTGAAGCAGGCAACTCGGTGGAGGACACCGGCTTCGCCGGTGTTCGCGGGTAAACCCGCTCCTACAGGGTTCGCGGGTAAACCTGCTCCTACAAATCATGAAATGTGCGTCATTTATACCTGAGGCATGACGGTGTAATGCTACGCTCGCGGAAATACTCAGCACGGATACTTACCATGGAAATGAACTGGCATCAGGCCCTGCAAGAGAGCCTAAGCTGGCTGGCAATTGCCTCGTTCATCACCCTTGTCAGCTTCGCTGCAGCCGCGACTTTGGCGGTGCGTTGCACACGCTGGGGCAGCCAGTTCTGGCAGCTTGCCGGGCCCTATTTCAGTTTCAGGCGCAGTTGGCGGCCGTTGCTGGTGTTCGCACTGCTGCTGGTCCTGACGCTGTTTTCGGTTCGCCTTAACGTGCTGTTCTCGTTTTGGTACAACGGCTTCTATAGCGCTTTGCAAGGCCTTGACCAAGCGGCGTTCTGGTACTTGCTCGGTGTTTTCGCGGTGCTGGCCACCATCCATGTGCTGCGCTCGTTGTTCACCTTCTATGTCAGTCAGGCATTCAGCATCAAGTGGCGGGTCTGGCTGACCGAGCGCCTGACCCACGACTGGATGCAGGGCGATGCCTATTACCGTGGCCAGTTCCTTGCCGAGCCGGTGGACAACCCCGACCAGCGTATCGAACTGGACGTCAACGCTTTCGTCACCAACTCGGTCACCCTTGCCTTGGGCGCAGTCAGTGCGCTGGTTTCGCTTGTGGCGTTCACCGGCATCCTCTGGGGGCTGTCAGCACCGTTGACGGTGGCCGGGGTGGAGATCCCTCGGGCGATGGTGTTTGCCGTGTACCTGTATGTCATCGCCGCCACCTGGGTGGCCTTCCGACTAGGGCGCCCGCTGATCCGGCTTAACTTCCTCAACGAGAAACTCACCGCCAACTTCCGTTACACGTTGATGCGTCTGCGTGAGAACGCCGAGAACATTGCCTTCTACCAAGGTTCGCAAGTCGAGCGGGGCACGTTGCTGGGCCGCTTTGCTTCCTTGATCGTGAATGTCTGGGCATTGGTGTACCGGAACCTGAAGCTCAGTGGCTTCAACTTGGGTGTCAGTCAGGTTGCTGTCGTGTTTCCGTTCATTCTTCAGGCGCCGCGCTTCTTCAGTGGGGCGATCAAGCTGGGCGATGTCATGCAAACTTCCCAGGCCTTTGGGCAGGTGCAGGATTCTCTGTCGTTCTTCCGTGAGTCGTACGATGCGTTCGCGCAGTACCGCGCAACCCTTGACCGTCTCACTGGCTTTCTGGATGCCAACCAGCAGGCAAGTGCGTTGCCGCGCGTCACGACCGAAGACCAGGCGCATGCGCTGCAGATCGCGGGCTTGCAGGTGCTGCGCCCGGACGGACATGCCCTTATCGCCAACCTGGACCTGAGCCTGCACGCCGGTCAGGCGTTGTTGATCAAAGGGCCGTCAGGCAGTGGTAAAACCACGCTGCTGCGTGCCCTGGCGGGCCTTTGGCCGTATGCCGAAGGCAAGGTCAGGCGGCCAACGGGCCATCAGGCACTGTTCCTGTCGCAACGCCCGTACCTGCCGCTGGGTGACTTGCGTACCGTCATTGCCTACCCGGCAGCCAGCCATCCCAAGGATGAACTGCTGATGCAGCAGGCATTGCGCCAGGTCAACCTGGCCCACCTCACCGAGCGTCTCGACGTCAGCTGCGACTGGTCACACATCCTCTCGGTGGGCGAGCAGCAGCGCCTGGCGTTTGCCCGGGTGCTGTTCAACAGGCCGCAGGTGGTGTTCCTCGACGAGTCCACCTCGGCGATGGATGAAGGGCTCGAGCATGCCCTGTATGCGTTGTTGCGTTCGGAGATGCCGAGTGCATTGCTGGTCAGTGTCGGCCACCGTAGCACGCTGGCGGCGTTCCATACCCATCGGCTTGAGGTGGATGGGCATGGCGGTTGGTCGTTGCTGGAGCAGGAAGCTGCGCTGGCCTAGTTCGGCTTGAGTTCCGCGGCCCCTTCACACATAGCAGTGCATCTCGTGCAACGCACTGCTAGGTGTGAGGGGCTGTCGAGCACCACGATGTTTTTCAATAATTCCAGAATCCCGCGACCCAGCGGAACCCTTCACCGTCGACTGCTACCCGCCCTACAGAAGGGAAGGGCAAGTGTGTCGCGACGAACAGTTCGCCAGTGGTTGCGGCATCGTTTAGCAGCGCCATCCTTACCCGCACTGACTCCTCGGGGTCGTGTTCGAAGCCGTTGTGCCAATCCGGGTGGTCAAAGGCTACCGGGAACAGTGCGTCTCCGGCGAAGGTCAGCTGCTCTCCGTTCGAGTTGATGTACACCACACAATGCCCCGGGGTATGACCGCCGGTAAGGGTGGCGACGACACCGGGCGCCACTTCATGGTGCAGCTCAAAGGTGCGGATCTTGTCGCCGTAGGCCTGCATGAACGCTTTTGCCGTAGACCGCAGCACATCTGGTACCGGTTTAGGCATGTCCGTTTGCGAAAAGTCCGGTGCAGCCCAGAAGTCTACTTCTGTCGCGGTGACATGGATCTTTACGTCCGCACGCAAGCGGTTCTTCACCTCATCCACCAGCAGACCGCCGATGTGATCCATGTGCATGTGGGTGATGACGATATCGGTGATCGACTCCAGCGCGATGCCGGCCGCCGCCAGCCGTTTCGGGAACAGCCCGGCCCGCGGGAACCCAGGGAACTGCCCACCCAGCCCGGCATCCACCAGGATGACCTGCTCGCCGCTGCGCACCAGCAATACATTCAGCGCCCAGTCGAAGGTTTCCGGCCCCAGGAACATGTCCTTGAACCAAGCTGCGCGGGCGGCTGGGTCAGCGTTGGTCGACATGGTTTCGGTGGGCAATGGCAGTACACCGTCGCTCACCACCAGCACCTCGATGTCACCGACTTTCACGGCATAGCGCGAGGGCACCAGTTCTTCGGCCTCGATCGGGACGACATTGTTCATTGGCATTGTCATGGTCGTTCTCCTGCTGGATGGGAAGGTCGTGCGGGGCTCAAGCCACTGGAATCGACGGGTCGGCAGAGGCAAGGGCGGTGGCGCGCTCGGCTGCCGGCGGGTAGATCCACACGGTGTTGATCTGGGTCTTGAGCTCCTTGGCTTCGCCTTTCACCAGTTTCAACTGGCGGTCCCAGCCCTCGCTGTATACGGCGCCCCAAGCGCCCAGATCCAGACAAGTCACGTACTTGGGCTGTCGGTAAGTCGTGGGTGTCACACCCAGCAGATCGGCGGCGGCGTTATTGCCGGCATGGCGACCGAGGCTGATGGCATGCTGGCAGGACATCACAGCGAAATTGCCGATCTCGTCAGTGGCTGCATAAGCCACATCGCCTGCGGCAAAGACATGGTCCAGGCCGCGCACCTTGAGGTTGCCGTCCACATGCAGGCGCCCCTGGTGGTCACGGGTACCGGTCAGTTGTTCGGTCAGCGGGCTGGCGCGCATGCCGGCAGTCCAGACCACGGTCTGGCTTTCGATATGTCGGCCATCAGCCAGCGTTACGCCATTGGCATCCACTGCAGTTACGGTGGCACCGACAATCCATTCGATACCCAGTTCATCCGAGGCTTCAATGATCGAAGGCCGGATACCCTCACCCAGGGCGGCGCCAATGCGCTCGCCGCGGTCGACAAGGACCACCCGGATCTCCGCGTCTTCGCCCAGAGCCGCACGCAAGCGTGCAGGCATCTCGGTAGCGGTTTCGATACCAGTGAAGCCGCCGCCGGACACCACCACGGTATTGCGGGCGCTGCTTGCGGGACGTTTGCCCAGCGCCATCAGGTGCTGCTCCAGGCGCGCTGCTGATTCGATCTGATCCACGTCGAAGCTATATTGGTTCAGGCCAGGCACGGGGGGACGAGACAGCAGGCTGCCACTTGCCAGAATCAGGCGGTCGTAGGCCAATTGCGCCTGTTGCCCGGCTTCGTCGCGGTAGCTGACGCGGCGGGCCAGCTCGTCGATGCTTTCGGCGCAGCCCTTGATGAAGTTTACGTCGACAGCATCGAAGAGCGCCTGGAGCGGGGCGAACATGCTATGCACGTCGGCCTCATAGAAACGCGGGCGGATACGCAGTTCAGCCTGTGGCGCCAGCACGGTAATTTGCACGTCTTGCCGACCATGCATATCGAGCAGGCGCGCGGCGCTCAGGGCGCTCCACAATCCGGCGAATCCTGCGCCAATAACCAGAAGTTGCTGTTTCATGATCGTGCTCCTGTCTTGAACGGTTAAGGTTCTTTTCTTCGGCCCTCGCGGGACGCTGTAGGTCGATGTTATGCAGGGGCAGGGATGCGCACACTTCTCCATGGGTGTGCAGTGGATTACGCATGGGGCGTAAGCAGCTATACGATCGTATCGAAGGGACTGTTCAGTGGTGCAGGGCGGTCTCGATGCAGTCCAGCAGCTGCTGGGCTTCGAATGGTTTTGGCAGACAGCTGACTACGCCTGCCATACCCGGGGTGATGCGTGAGCGTTGGCCCGGGTGGGCGCTGATGAAGATCACCGGAATGTCGAATCCACGTACCTGTAGTTGCGTCAAAAGCTCGACGCCACACATGCCGGGCATCTGGATGTCGGAGATCAGGCAGCCTGCCTGGCTCGGGCCATCAGAGGCAAGGAAATCAATGCCGCTGGCAAAGGTGCGGGCACGGTAGCCGGTGGCGCGCAACAGGCCGTCGAGCGCATCGCGCAGGGACTCGTCGTCGTCGACAACGGCAATCAGAGTTGCGGTGGGCTGCTTCATGCGCGGTCTGCTCTTGGCGGCCTTTGCCATTGCTTCAAGATACCCGGTCGCGCAAGTGGCAGAAGTATACCTAGGTATAGCTGGGCCATACCTGCGTCTGGTATTGCCGGTTTCCGGTGGCCAAACCTGTGAACCTTGCCCAACAATAGGCTAGATTTTCAACCTGCCAACAGCACGCGGCGTCACGGCTGAAGGAGCGCAAATGGCCTTACAGAGCACACACGGCCCGAATGAGCCGGTGGTGTATATCGTTGATGACGACGAGTCCATGCGCCTGGCCCTCGACGGGCTGTTCCGTTCGGTCGGCTTGCAGGTGCAAAGTTTTGCTTCCACCCAGGACTTTGTTGCCTTCCCCCGCAAGGCTGTGCCCGGCTGCCTGGTGCTCGATGTGCGTCTGCGTGCCGAAAGCGGCCTGGCGTTCCATGCACAGATGGAGCAGGGAGGGGTGCATATTCCGGTGATATTCATCACAGGGCATGGTGATATTGCCATGTCGGTCAAAGCGATGAAGGCTGGCGCGGTAGACTTTCTGACCAAACCGTTCCGTGACCAGGACATGCTCGACGCAGTGGCCAGTGCCCTGGCTCGCGACCGCGAGCGTCTGGCAGGTGAACAGGCCGGCGGGGCATTGCGCAGCGCTTTCGAGACGCTAACGTCCAGGGAGCGGCAGGTGCTGGCCTTCGTTATCGCCGGCCTGATGAACAAGCAGATCGCCGCTGAGTTGAACCTCAGCGAGGTCACCGTGAAAGTGCATCGTGGGCAGATGATGAAGAAACTCGGCGCTCGCTCGGTCGCCGATTTGGTGCGCATGGCCGAGGCGCTGGGTGTCGAGCCGTTGCGTCGCATGGTCTGACACAGCCCGCATTCGTCCAACTTGATGAAGGGGCCCGGACCCATGCCAGGTAAACAGCAAGTCCTGTGGAACGATGGTGATCGCCTGTTTTGCCGGCTACGGCGCCCGGACGGCACCCGCGTGCTGCTGATGCAGCCGGCCAATGAGCAGCCTGCGCCCGCCACCGTCGACCGCTTGGCACATGAATATGGTCTACGCGATGAGCTTGAGGGTAGCTGGGCGCTGCAGCCCCAGGCCTTGGAGCGCTTCAATGGCAAGCCGCGCCTGGTACTGAGCGACCCGGGCGGCCAACCGTTGTCGGCCTTGCTGATGTCACCGCTGGACATCGAAACCTGCCTTGAGCTGGCTGTGGCAATTAGCGTTGCCTTGGGCCGCCTGCACTTGGCCGGGTTGGTGCACAAGGACCTCAAACCCCACCATATTCTGGTTGACTGCGACGATGGCAAGGTCCGCCTTACCGGTTTCGGCCTGGCGTCACGCTTGCCCCGCGAGCGGCAAGCGCCCGAACCGCCGGAGACCATCGCCGGCACCTTGGCATACATGGCGCCTGAGCAGACAGGACGGATGAACCGCTCCGTAGACTCACGCAGTGACCTCTACGCGCTGGGGGTGAGCCTGTACCAGATGCTCACTGGTTCGCTGCCCTTCAGCGCCACAGAACCCATGGAGTGGGTGCACTGCCACATTGCTCGCAAACCACTGCCACCCAGCGAGCGCGTTGCCACCGTGCCGCCGCTGCTGTCCCGACTGGTGATGAAACTCCTGGCCAAGACCGCTGAAGATCGCTACCAGAGTGCTGCCGGCCTTGAGCAAGACCTGCGCCGGTGCCTTGCCGAGTGGCGACAAGGCCGGAGCATCAAGGCCTTCAGCCTGGATGAACAAGGCGCCCCCGACCGCCTGTTGATCCCGGAAAAGCTATACGGTCGCGAACGCGAAGTGCAGATTCTCGAAGATGCCTTCGCTCGCATGGTGCGCAGCAGCGTGCCGGAGCTGGTGCTGGTTTCCGGTTATTCGGGTATCGGAAAATCCTCGGTGGTCAATGAGTTGCACAAGGTACTGGTACCACCGCGAGGACTGTTCGCAAGTGGCAAGTTCGACCAGTACAAGCGCGATATCCCGTATTCCACCCTGGTGCAGGCGTTTCAGGGGCTGGTGCGCACGTTGCTTGGGAAAAGCAGCGAGGTGCTGGCCGGATGGCGTACGGCATTGCTGGCGGCGTGTGGGCCCCACGCACGGCTTATGACCGACCTGATCCCGGAGCTGCGGCTGATCATCGGCGAGCCTGCGCCAGTGCCGGAGCTTGATCCGCAGCAGGCGCAACGGCGGTTTTTGCTGGTATTGAGACGCTTCATCTCGGTGTTTGCCCGCGCCGAGCACCCGCTGGCGCTTTTTCTGGACGACCTGCAGTGGCTGGACGCGGCGACCCTCGACCTGCTCGAAGACCTGCTTACGCACCCGGAACTGCGCTATCTGATGGTGGTGGGCGCCTACCGCGACAACGAGGTGGATGCCCACCACCCATTGACCGCCAGGCTCCAGGCGATTCGCCAGGCCGGCGCCCCTGTGCATGAGGTTCGCCTTGCGCCCCTGGCACGCCCGCATATCGAACAGCTGATCGCCGAGTCACTGCACTGCCCGGCCCCGAGCGTGATGGGCCTGGCCCAGCTGGTACAGGACAAGACCGCCGGCAACCCGTTTTTTGTCATCCAGTTTCTCCAGGCGCTGGCCGAGGAGTCGCTCCTGGCCTACGACCACGCAGCCCGGCGCTGGCGTTGGGATTCGCAGCGTATCCATGCCAAGGGTTACACCGACAATGTCGTCGACCTGATGGTTGGCAAGCTCGCCCGACTGCCGCTGGCAACCCGTCAGGCACTTCAGCACCTGGCCTGTCTGGGGAACGTGGCGCATACGCAGACGCTTGCCCTGGTGCTCGATCTGCCGATGGAGCGTGTACAGGCGGTTTTATGGGCGGCAATCCGGCTGGAGCTGGTCGCCCACCATGACGGCACCTGCGCGTTCGTTCATGACCGCATCCATGAAGCCGCCTACTCGCTGATCGCCGAACAAGACCGCGCTGCCATGCACCTGCGTATCGGTCGTCTGCTGGCCAACCAAGTGCCGGCCCAGCACCGCGAGGAAGCCATTTTCGAGATCGTCGGGCAGCTCAACCGCGGTGCGACGCTGATCGATGCCCCTGGCGAACGCAAGCAGTTGGCCGAACTCAACCTGTTTGCCGGGCGCCGGGCCAAGGCCGCATCGGCCTACGGATCGGCCTTGGCCTACCTGAGCGTGGGCGAGCAATTACTGGAGGGGCCGTGTGCCGCTTATCCGCATGAATTGGGCTTTGCCCTGGCGCTGAACCGGGCTGAATGCGAGTTTCTCACTGGCCAGCTCGGGTGCGCGGACGCGCGCCTGATCGGCCTGGCTCGGCGCGCCAGGACCACAGCTGAAGGCGTTGCGGTAGCGTGCCTGCATATGGACGTTTGCCTGATGCTCGACCGCAGCGATCGCGCGGTGGCGGTTTGCCTTGCCTGGCTGCGGCAGGTGGGCATCCACTGGGTCGCGCGGCCGAGCGATGACGAGGTACGTGGTGAATATGACCAGATCGCGTTGCGGGTAGGCGCGCGTAGCATCGAGCAGTTGATTGACCTGCCGCTGATGGAGGACGCGACCTCCCTGGCCACCCTGGATGTCTTGTGCAAGCTGTTCGCCCCGGCCGTGCAAACCAATGCCAACCTGGCCTGCCTGACCATATGCAAGGCTGTAAGCTTGAGCCTTGAGCATGGCAACTGTGATGCATCGTGCATGCTCTACGCCAATATCGGGCGGGTGTCCCGGCGCTATGGCGACTACCAGACCGGTTACCGATTCGGGCGTCTTGCTTGCGAGCTGGTCGAGCGGCGCGGCCTGCAACGCTTTGAAGCCAGTACTTTCCTGTGTTTCTCGATGTTCGTGGTGCGCTGGACGCGGCCGGTCAGCGAGTGTCGCGAGTTGCTGCGCCGGGCCTTCGTCGCGGCCAATCGGGTTGGTGACCTGCCGTATGCCGCTTATGTAGGCAATGGGCTGATATCCGATCAGTTGTTCACTGGTGAACCGCTGGGCAGCATGCAACCGGAGGCCGAGCAAGGATTGGCCTACGCAGAAAAAGTGCATTTCGGGCTGGTGATCGACTTCATGAACACACAGCTGGCGCTGATCCGCACGCTGCGCGGGCAAACGCCGGTGTTTGGATGTCTGAACGACGAGCACTTCTGTGAAGCGCGCTTCGAGCAGCACCTGGACGCTGCCCCGGACCTTGCCTTGGCGGCCGGCAAATACTGGGTGCGCAAGCTGCAGGCGCGCTACCTGGCAGGTGACTATGCGGCGGCCGAAGCCTGTGCGGCGCGGGCCGAGGCGCTTAAATGGGTGATCACCTCGTTTTTCGAGGAGGCGGAGTACCACTTCTTTGCCGCACTGACGCTGGCGGCCGGGCAGAGCATTGATGAAGCCACGTTGCAGGCGCTGGCCGAGCACCATGACGAGCTGCAGATCTGGGCCCGGCAGTGCGCAGAAACCTTCGCCAGCCGGCAGGTGCTGCTGGAGGCCGAAATCGCGCGCTTGCAGGGGCACGTGGTCCACGCTGAGCACCTCTATGAACAGGCCATCCAGCTCGCGCGTGACAGCGGCTTTGTGCATGTCGAGGCGCTTGCAAACGAGTTGGCATCGCGTTTCTACGGCAGCCGCGGGCTTGCCCGGATTGCCCGCGTCTACCTTCGAGATGCGCGTTATGGCTACCTGCGCTGGGGCGCCGATGGCAAGGTGCGCCAGCTGGACAGCCGTCATCGTTATCTGCGCAGCATCGAGCCGGAGCCAGGCCCCACGGCTACCATCGCCACCCCGGTCGAGCACCTGGACCTCGCAACGGTGCTCAAAGTGTCTCGCGCCGTGTCGGGCGAAGTCGATCTGCAGAAACTGATCACCCAAGTGCTGCACACGGCGATCGAGCAAGCCGGTGCCGAGCGGGGCGTGTTGGTCCGCGCCAGAGGGAGCGAGCCGCATATCATCGCGCAGGCAAGTGTGGGGCAGGGTGAAGTGGTGCTTTGCAACGAACCGGTGAGCAGTACGTTGCTGGCCGAATCCGTGCTTTACCAGGTACTGCGCACCGGGGAAAGTCTCTGCCTGGACGACGCCATGGGTGACGCTGCGTTCATGGCTGACGACTACATCCGCCGATGCTCGGCCCGGTCGCTGCTATGCCTGCCGCTTGGCAATCAGGCGCGGCTGGTTGGGGCGCTGTACCTGGAGAACAATCTCAGTGCCGGAGTATTCGACCCCGCGCGTATTGCGGTGTTGCGGCTAGTCGCGTCACAAGCCGCCATCTCGCTTGAAAACGCCAGGCTGTATCACGAGGTAGCGGAACGGGAGGCCAAGAATCGCCAGATACAGGCCGAACTGGCGCATGCCAACCGTGTCGCCACCATGGGCCAGTTGGCCGCTTCGATCGCCCATGAAGTCAACCAGCCGATCGCTGCCACGGTCACCAATGCCAATGCCGCCATCCGCTGGTTGAGCGCAAAGCCACCGGCGCTGGATGAAGTAGGCCTGGGGCTGGGACGGATCATCAAGGATGCCAACCGCGCGGCGCAGGTGCTGGGCCGTATTCGTGAGCTGATCCGCAAAACCCCGCCGCAGAAGCACGCGGTGGGCGTCAACGCCGTGGTGCTGGAGATGGTCGACTTTACCCGTGGCGAGGCCGTGAGGGGAAAAGTACAGGTGCATACCACCCTTGCCGAGGGCTTGCCGCAGGTGCTGGTCGACCGTGTTGAGTTGCAGCAGGTGCTGCTGAACCTGATCCTCAACGCGCTGGAAGCGATGATCGAGGTTGAAGGCGTTCGTAAGCTGCAAATAAGCACGGCCCTCGACCAGGAGGGGGTGCGGGTAACAGTGGCGGACAGCGGGCCCGGATTTGCAGTGGAAAACGTAGAACAGGTTTTCGAGCCTTTTTACACCACCAAGGCGACCGGCCTGGGCATGGGGCTGTCGATCTGCCGCTCGATCATCGACAGCCACGGAGGCCGCTTCTGGGCCAGCCCCAAGCAAAGTCCTGGCGCCCAAGTGCAGTTCACCTTGCCGGCGCTTCTGGTTGATTCAGGTCAATAGTCATCAAGCTGTCGGTTGCATGTTTCTTTTAGTTCGTATCAGCTAGATGGCAAAGAGAACCTAAGCGTGACGAGCGATTTATCAGCATGCTGATACAGCGACGACCGCTCATGTCCACCTAAGCCCGTTACAGTCGAGCTGTGCGCACAGGGGAGTCTCATTGAAAACGCCGGTGGTCGACGCAGTCGTTGAGCAAACACCAATCCCTGCGCATTCCGTGGCCTGGCACACCCTGCCAGCCGAGCAGGTGACAAACCTGCTCGAGGTCAATGCGCATGTCGGACTGGAGGTTGCCGAGGTTCAAGCCCGTCTTGACCGCGCTGGTTTCAATCGCCTGCCACAGGCAGCACGGCGCCCGGCCTGGTTTCGATTCTTGCTGCAATTTCACAACATCCTGATTTACGTGCTTTTAGGATCCGCTGCGATTACCGCGATGCTGCAACATCTGTGGGATACGGTAGTGATCCTGGCGGTGGTAATTGCAAACGCAATCATTGGCTACGTTCAGGAAGGCAAAGCAGAAAAGGCGATGGATGCTATCCGGCAGATGCTGGCACCGCGCGCCGCAGTGATTCGCGCAGGCGAACGCTTGAGTATTGCAGGTGAGGAGCTGGTACCGGGCGATATCGTATTGCTGGAGGCGGGAGACAAAGTCCCTGCTGATTTACGCTTGCTGCACGCGAACAGGCTTCACATTCAGGAAGCCATTCTTACCGGTGAATCCGTACCCGTAGAAAAACATACCCAATCAGTGCCCCTTGACGCAGCTTTGGGTGATCGAACTTGCATGGCGTTCAGCGGTACGCTCGTGACTTGCGGACAAGCAACAGGCGTTGTAGTGGCGACCGCAGCAGCAGCCGAGATCGGACGCATCAGCACTCTGCTTGCAGGTGTAGAAACGCTGACCACTCCGCTGGTGCAGCAAATGAACGTGTTTGCCCGCTGGCTGACGATCCTGATTTTGTTAGTGGGCGGCTTATTGCTCGTGTTCGGCCATTATGTCGGGCACTACGCCTTCAACGAGATCTTCATGGTCGTGGTGGGGATGTCGGTAGCGGCGATACCTGAAGGTCTGCCTGCCGTCCTTACCATTACGCTGGCCGTGGGCGTTCGGGCAATGGCTCGACGTAACGCCATCGTGCGCCGTCTGCCTACCATCGAAACACTAGGCTCGGTATCCGTCATCTGCACTGACAAGACCGGTACACTGACCCGCAACGAAATGATGGTGGCAACGGTCGTCACGAACGATCTGGTCTTCACGGTCGATGGCACGGGTTATCAGCCCGCGGGAAGCATCAGTCTTGCCGATCAGTTAATTGACCTATCGTCTCACCCCAAGCTGTCTGAACTGGGACGAGCAGCAGGTCTTTGCAACGATGCCGTACTGCGCCTGCACGACGATGTATGGACAGTGGAAGGTGATCCGATGGAGGGGGCATTGCTGGCATTCTCCGGGAAAACCGGAATTGATCGAAATGAGGATCGTCGGGCTTGGCCCCGCACTGATGCCATACCGTTTGACGCTAAACACCGCTTCATGGCGACACTGCATCACAATCATGATGGACATGCCTCCATCTACGTGAAAGGCGCGCCAGAGCAGCTACTGGCCATGTGCACGCATCAGCTTGCAAGCACTCGCGAGACTGAACCGCTCAATGTGGACTACTGGCACGCAAAGGCGAACGCCATTGCTGCCAAGGGGCAGCGTGTATTGGCGTTTGCAGTAAGGCCGGTTCGGCCCGAGCACACCGTGTTGGCGTTCGGGGACGTGCAAGGAAAGTTGACGTTGCTGGGCATGGTCGGTCTGATTGATCCACCTAGACCCGAGACGTTAAAGGCGGTTCAGCAATGCCAAAAAGCGGGCATTGCCGTAAAAATGATCACTGGCGATCATGACGGTACCGCCGCCGCTATCGGTCGCCAGATAGGCTTGCAAAATCCCGACAAGGTGCTGACTGGGGTGGACCTGGACGCCATGAACGATGCCGCCCTCAAGGAGGCGGTAAAGGGCATCAACATTTTTGCTCGCACCAGCCCCGAACATAAGCTCAGGCTGGTAATGCTGCTGCAATCGAACGGCATGACCGTGGCCATGACCGGCGATGGCGTTAACGACGCCCCGGCGCTAAAGCGTGCAGACGCCGGTATAGCCATGGGTGGAAAAGGCAGTGAGGCCGCCAAGGAGGCCGCAGACCTGGTGTTGGCCGATGACAACTTCGCCTCCATCGTCGCTGCAGTACGCGAAGGCCGAACAGTCTATGACAACATCAAGAAAGTGTTGAGCTGGACGCTGCCTACCAACGCAGGCGAGACCATGACCATCATTGTCGCGCTGCTCCTCGGCATTACGCTGCCGGTGACGCCGATACAGATTCTGTGGATCAACCTGATAACCGCAGTGACCCTCGGCATCGCGCTCGCGTTCGAGCCCACCGAAGAAAACACCATGCTCAGACCGCCCCGTTCACGTAAGGAACCACTCATAAGCGCAGCCTTGGTCTGGCATATGGTGCTTGTTTCCATTCTTTTCCTCTGCGGTGTTTATGGCATTTTTTCGTATGCCCTCGACCGAGGCTACTCTGTTGAGTTGGCCCGAACCCTCGCGGTGAACACGTTAGTCGTGATGGAAATATTCCACCTGTTCTTCATCCGTAACCTCTACAGCACATCGCTTACCTGGAAGGGGATTCGCGGCACCAAGGTCGTGTGGATCACCGTCATGGTGATTACCTTCGCTCAGTTCGCCATCACGTATGCGCCACCGCTGCAAAAGGTATTTGCAACGCAGGCAATCCCCTTCCTTGATGGCCTGCTGATCATCGGGGTTGGCGTTGCGCTATTTGCGGTTATCGAGATAGAAAAACAGATTCGAATCCGCTTGTCCGAGTAGAACGGGTTGAATGCTGGCGGCACCCGGAACGACAAGCACCTTCATGACCTGAAAGAGGATTTGGAACATGCACAAAATACTGGTTGCGGTCGACGGTTCCGAGCATTCGGAACGCGCCGTGCGTTACCTTATTGGGCTTATCCAAGAGGGTGGGTTGCTGGGCGGTAATGTTGAGGTACATCTGTTGAATGTACAGCCACTTTTACCCACTCGAATCGCAAATGGCATGAGCGAGGATGAGCGTGATCGCTACTATGGGGATAGAAGTGCCGAGGATTCACGAAAGGCTGAGGTGCTTCTGAAGCAAGAAGGGATTGCATTCACACTCCATAGCTTGCAAGGCGATGCAGCCAGTCAAATTGTGGCGTGTGCGCATTTCCTTGCATGTGACAGCATCATCCTGGGTTCGCATGGCAATGGTTTTTTGGCAGGGATTTTTCTGGGGTCTGTCGCGGCAAAGGTGATTCAGCTCTCGGATTTACCCATCACCTTGGTCAAATAAGAGATCGGACAAGGCACGCAGCGCTGGCGCTCCGATTTTTCTCGCGCGCCACATCGGGCCTGCGGGATCTCCAATCGAACCAGACAGCCCGTTGACGATGGTTGCGCAAGAACTGAAGCTTCTGGGTGGAGAGGTGGTATTCGAAAAGCGGCGAGCCAACGCCTTCGAAATGACTGGCCTGGCGGACAATTTGCGGTCTCGCGGGGCTACCGGTGTGGTCATCACTGGCATGAAAACTCAATACTGTGTAGACAGCACCTGCCGTGCTGCTCGTGACCTTGGCTTTGATGCGGTACTTGTCGCCGAAGGTCATACCTGTTCAGACACGCCAATGATGAAAGCTAAGGACATCGTTGCCCATCACAATGCAACGCTTGACGGGCCGTTCTGCCGGCTAGTTCGGGCTGAGGAGTGGAACTTCTAGCGGAGCCCGAAACTACAGGAATGCACTTTACTTGCCATCCTGAGCAACTCATCGAACCCAACCGTGGATCTGCCACCTTTACTCGATACGGTGGCAGACCCAAGTCCTAAAGGCCGCTCAATGGGAATGCCGCGGCGTCCCACCTTCACGGGCGATCACACGCATGTGCAGGGTGGCCGGTTCCAGGCAACCACCGGTGGACAACTGCCCGACCAATTGGCGGTAGAGCTCTTGCCACGGTGTCTGAGAGGCTGGGATGTTCGGCTTCCAGGCAGCGCGACGGCGCGCCACTTCGTTATCGTCTACCAGCAGGTCGACGCGACGCTGGTTGAGGTCGACACGCAGCAAGTCATTGGTCTGAAGGAGTGCCAGGCCGCCCCCGACCGCCGCTTCCGGCGACATGTTAAGAATCGACGGGCTGGCCGAGGTGCCGCTCTGGCGACCGTCGCCCAGGCACGGCAACGAGTCGATGCCTTTTTTGATCAGCGCCGCCGGTGGCGCCATGTTGACCACTTCAGCACTGCCCGGGTAACCCACGGTGCCGGCGCCACGGATCACCAGGATGCAACGCTCGTCGATGTCCAGTGCTGGGTCGTCGATGCGGGCGTGGTAGTCCTCGGGGCCCTCGAACACGATGGCCCGCGCCTCAAAGCTGTTTTCCTTGCCTGGCTCGGACAGGTAGGTCTTGCGGAAGGCTTCGCCGACTACCGACATCTTCATGATCGCGCTGTCGAAGAAATTGCCGCTGAGAACGATGAAACCAGCGCTGTGCTTGAGTGGCTCGTCGAACGGCAGGATAACGTCGCGGTTGCTGGTGACGGTGTCGCTGACCACCTCGCCGATGGTCTTGCCGCTTACCGTAGCGCAGGCTTCATGCAGGCGACCGGCCTTGCGCAGCTCGTGCATCACCGCCGGTACGCCGCCGGCACGGTGGAAACCTTCGCCCAGGTACTTGCCGGCCGGCATGCAGTTGACCAGCAGCGGCACGTCTTCACCGATGCGCTGCCAGTCGTCGAGCGACAACTCGATGCCCATGTGCCGGGCAATGGCGATCAAGTGGGGCGGGCAATTGCTTGAGGCGCCAAGGGCCGAGGCTACTGCGATGGCGTTCTCGAATGCTTCGCGGGTCATGATCGATGAGGGGCGTACGTCTTGCATTACCAGTTCGCAGATGCGTCTGCCGGTGACGTAGGCCATTTGCCCGCGTTCCCGATAGGGCGCGGGGATGCTGGCGCAACCGGGCAGCGACATGCCCAGGGCTTCGGCCAGGGCGTTCATCGACAGCGCCGTGCCCATGGTGTTGCAGTGGCCTACCGACGGTGAAGCAGCGGTGGTCATTTCCATGAAGCCTTCGTAGTCGATTTCGCCGGCAGCCATCAGATTGCGCGCATGCCACAGCACCGTGCCCGAGCCGATCAGTTGGCCCTTGTGATGGCCGTCTAGCATTGGTCCGCCGGACAGCACAATGGCCGGCAGGTCGGTGGTGGCGGCGGCCATCAGGCAAGCTGGAGTGGTCTTGTCGCAGCCGGTGGTCAACACCACACCGTCCAGCGGGTAGCCGTGGAGGATCTCCACCAGTCCCAGGTACGCCAGGTTGCGGTCGAGCGCGGCGGTGGGCCGACGGCTCTGTTCGGCGATCGGGTGTACCGGGAACTCCATCGGAATGCCGCCCGCATCACGGATACCGGCCTTGACCCGCTGAGCCAGTTCCAGGTGATGGCGGTTGCAGGGCGTCAAGTCGCTTCCGGTCTGGGCGATGCCGATGATCGGCCGCCCCGATTGCAGTTCAGCGCGGGTCAGGCCGTAGTTCATGTAACGCTCCACGTACAGCGCAGTCATGTCGGCGTGGCTCGGGTCGTCGAACCATTGCTGACTGCGTAGCGAGCGTTTTGGGGTATCGGTCATATCGATCTCTCTTGTATTTTTTGGCCACTGGTTAGCGTTGCGGCACACCGACGCCTAAATGGTTGTGTTGGGATGAAGCAGCACTTCCCACTGCGTCGTCCAGCGCCGTCAGGTCGCGGCCACGGGTTTCGATGGACAGGCAGGTGCCGATCAAGGTCAGCCCAGTCAGCGCCAGGGTGTATAGCGCCAGCACCCAGTAGGCACCACCGGCCAGACCGACCAGGAATATGCCCAGCAGCGGCGCTACGCCGCCGGACAGCATCGCGCCGATTTCTCGGGACAGAGCCACACCGGAGTAGCGGTAGCGGTTGCCGAACAGTTCGGTGAAATGCGCACACTGTGCCCCGAGCATGCTATTTGCAGCCAGAGTGAAGCCACCTATCACCGCGATGTACACCAATGTCGAATTGCCGCTGTCGATCATCCACCACGAGGGGAATGCCCATAACGCGCCGAACAATGCGCCGCCACGGTACACCGCCAGGCGTCCGATACGATCGGACAGAGCGCCGAACAATGGGGTGGTGAATACGCTGAGGATACTGGCGACGAGCACCGCATTGGTACCAATGGTGGCCAGGTTGGCACCTTCCTCGCTGAGATGGCTGCTGGCGAAACCGGTAAGGAAGGCGATGGATACAGTGGCATAGAGGGTCGAGCAGCCTGTTTCGGCCATGCGCATCAACGTAGTCGCTGCCAGTGGCCGACGTGCATTACGCAGCACGGCGCGCATCGGCGATTCGATCACTTGCTGGTTCTGGCTGAGCTGCTGGAACACCGGGCTTTCCTTGAGCTTGAGGCGGATCCAGATGGCCATGAATATCAGCACTACGCTGGCCAGGAAGGGGATCCGCCAGCCCCAGTCGAGCAACTCTTCCTGTGTCAGCGAGCTCTGCATCACGCGGAAAGTGATAGTGGCAAGGGCCAGGCCGCTGAATACCCCAATGAAGGGCAGGGCGGCATAGAACCCTCGTCGCTCACGCGGAGCCAGTTCGGCCATGAGTGTCGCCGCGCCGGTCTGTTCGGCACCCGCACCAAAACCTTGCAGCAGGCGCAGCAGTACCAGTAGCACAGCACCCGTGGCGCCAGTCGGTAGCAGGCCGATCAGGGTAGTAGCGGTACCCATCAGGGCGATGGTCAGCAACAAGACCAGCTTGCGCCCTTTGCGGTCACCCAATGAGCCAAAGAAAAGCCCGCCGAACGGTCGCGCCAAGAATCCTGCGCCATAGGTGGCGAAACTGGCGAGCAAGGCGCCTGTGGTGCCGAGGGTGGGGAAGAATATATGGCCGAAGACCAGCGCCGCGGCTAGCCCATAAATGGCGAAATCGTAGTACTCCAGAGCACTGCCGATTGCGCCGGTATAGATCGCCCGGCGCAGCTGACGCGGGTCGGGCACGGCGTCCTTGGCTTGGGTTTGCATGTCTTGCCTCGCTTTTTTGTTGTTATGGGCCCGGCGGAAATCCTGAGTGTTGCTACTTCAGGAGTCCTCGAGCGGCTAGGTTGTGCATCATCGCGCCGAGACCGAAGGTCCAAGGGCGAGCTTGGTCGCTTGTCGTGACTTGGTTATGCAGTTGGCCCAGAAACGGGCTGGCAATGCGCACGTGATCGCCGGGTTTGTGCGTGAAGCCGGCACCCGGCTGGTCGCGGTCCTCGGTGGGGGCGAAAAGCGTGCCGAGAAACAGCATGAAGCCGTCTGGGTACTGATGATTTTCGTTGAGGGTCTGCCGCACCAGATCTTCGGGGTCGCGGCTGATCTGGTCCATCGAACTGCTGCCAAGCAGGCGGTAGCCATCGCGACCCTGGACTTCCAGATCGACCACGCAGCGGCGCACAGTGTCCAAGTCGAAGGTCTCATCGAACAGGCGAATGAACGGGCCGACGGCGCAAGAGGCATTATTGTCCTTGGCCTTGCTCAGCAGCAGTGCGCTGCGGCCCTCGAAGTCGCGCAGGTTGACGTCGTTGCCCAAGGTCGCGCCATGAATCCGGCCGCGGCTGTCGACCGCCAGCACCACCTCCGGTTCGGGGTTGTTCCATGCCGATTTCGGGTGCACGCCGATTGCGCTGCCGCTGCCGACAGCAGCCAGCACAGGTGCTTTGGTAAAGATTTCCGCATCCGGACCGATCCCGACTTCCAGGTATTGGGACCACATTCCCTTTTCCAGCAGCAGTGCTTTCAACGCCATTGCCTGTTGAGAGCCTGGCCGCACCGCACGCAAGTTGTCACCGATCACCGTGCGTACTGTGGCACGCACCGCTTCGGCTTTGCTGGCGTCGCCGCCGGCTTGCTCCTCGATCACCCGTTCGATCATGCTGGCGGCGAATGTCACGCCTGCGGCTTTGATGACTTGCAGGTCGACTGGCGCGAGCAGATAGGGCTTGCTGGCATCGAAGGCGGCACCGCTGTTGCTCAGCAGCGCCTCGACGCTACCCAGAAACTGGCCCGGCGTGCTGCGTACTGCCTGTAGCGGATCTTCATGCTCAAGCAACTGACTGAGGGTGGCGAAGCGTTCGGAGAGGTCGAACACACCGTCATTACGCAACACTATCGGCGAGGGGCCGCCGGGTTCACCGGGCGTCCAGGCGCGGCCGACAAGGGTGCCGGCCAGGTTGTCCTCGGGAAGAGTATTAGCGGAAGTGAGCGTTATCGGCATGGCATCTAGGTCTCCTGGATCTGAAAGCTGAACGCTAGGGCAAACCGTGCGATAAACTCCAATGGCATCTTTTCACTATTCGATAACATGTGGTTATTGCCCCAAGGTGGATTCATGTCGGACCTATCTTTTTCTCACGTCTGCAACTGGCTTAAATTCCGCCACCTTCTGCTCATCGACACACTCGGTCGCACACACAACATGCATCTGGCAGCTCAGCAGATGAACCTCAGCCAGCCGGCGATCAGCAAGATGCTCAAGGAGATCGAGAACCTGCTCGGCTTCGCCCTGTTCGAGCGTCTGCCACGCAGCATGCCGCCCACCGCCCTGGGCGAGCAGGTGGTGCGCTATGCCCAGGTCGCACTCAATGATGCGCGCACCTTCGTCGACCAGATCGACAGCCTGCGCCAAGGCGGCCACGGGCATCTGAAGATTGGCGGCATCTTTGCCGCCACCGCCGTAGCGCTGCCAGAAGCCATCGTCGAGATAAAGCAGCGCAAGCCGTTGCTATCGATTGAGGTGGTGGAGCAGACCAGCGACCATCTCATGGCGATGCTGGAGGACAAGAACCTGCACCTGGCGGTAGCACGATTCACCGATGTGGCGCAGCACCAGCGCTTCGACTTCCAGCCGCTGGCGCCGGAGCCGTTCTGCTTCGTGGTCAACGACCAGCATCCTTTGAGCGATGCCGGGCCGGTGACGCTGCCTCAGTTGCTCGAGTGGCCGTGGATCCTCTACCCGAAGGGCACGCCAATTCGTGGTCGCATGGAACGCGCGTTCGCCGAGGCCGGGGTCGCGGTGCCGCGCAACACCATCGACACCATTTCGATGCAGACCTTCCTCAAGGTGCTGTTGGGCGGCCCGATGATCGGCATGCTGCCCCAGGCGATGGTCGAGCCACATCTTGCCAGCGGGGTACTTATCAACCTCGATACGCCGCTGCACCTGGATCCCCAGGATTACGGCATCTTGACCCGCAAAGGCGAGCCCTTGACCGGCGCGGCGTTGGAGTTTGCCGAGATACTGCTGGCCAACGCACGAAGGGTGCAGTTGGACTGATAACAAGCGGTTATCAGATGATCCCCAAAAGCCATTGGGCAAGAATCGCAGAGCCGCATAGATTAGTGCCCACTGTCTTACGCGACGCGAAGGGACCCTTCATGACTTCATTTGCAGGCCAACAATTCATCGGCGGTAGCCGCCGTGCTACCGGGACTGCTTCATTGCATAGCGTGGATGCGCACACCGGGCAGGCGCTACCTGGTGCGTTTTTCCAAGCTACCGAGCAAGAAGTGGATGCGGCTGCTCTAGCCGCTGCCGCTGCCTATCCGATCTACCGGGCGTTGCCCGCTCTGCGCCGGTCCGAATTCCTCGATGCCATTGCCGATGCGCTGGATGCGCTGGACGATGACTTCATTGATACCGTATGTAGCGAGACCGCCTTGCCAGCAGCAAGAATCTTGGGCGAGCGGGCGCGGACCAGCGGTCAGTTGCGGTTGTTTGCCTCTGTGTTGCGCCGAGGTGATTTCGCCGGTGCGCGTATCGACCGCGCACAGCCCCAGCGCACCCCGCAGCCACGGCTGGATATCCGCCAGTGCCGCATGGGCCTGGGGCCGGTGGCGGTATTTGGCGCCAGTAACTTCCCTCTGGCGTTTTCCACCGCCGGTGGCGATACCGCCGCAGCCCTGGCTGCAGGCTGCCCAGTGGTGTTCAAGGCCCACAGCGGCCACATGGGGACTGCGCAATGGGTGGCCGAGGCGATTGTAGGGGCCGCCGAGCGTTGTGGCATGCCTGCCGGCGTGTTCAACATGATTTTCGGTGGTGGCGTGGGTGAGGCCTTGGTCAAACACCCTGCCATTCAGGCGGTTGGCTTCACCGGCTCGCTCAAGGGCGGCCGTGCCCTTTGCGACATGGCCGCGGCGCGGCCACAACCGATCCCGGTTTTCGCCGAAATGAGCAGTATCAACCCGGTGCTGGTATTGCCCGGCGCGCTGGCGGTTCGCGCCGAGGCCGTGGCCTGCGAGCTGGTCGCCTCGGTGGTGCTTGGGTGTGGGCAGTTCTGCACCAATCCCGGTTTGGTACTGGGCGTGCGCTCTCCCGAATTCAGCACCTTTGTCGAACACATGCGTGCGCAGGTAGCCGACCAGTCACCGCAAACCATGCTTAACAAAGGCACCTTGGCCAGCTATGCCCACGGTGTGGCTACCCTCAAGGCACTGCCCGGCATTCGCCATCTAGCGGGTGCCGAACAGCAGGGCAACCAGGCCTGGCCGCAACTGTTCGCGGCGGATGCGCGGTTGCTGCTCGAGGGTGAGCCGTTACTGCAAGAAGAAGTCTTTGGCCCGGCCACGGTGGTGGTAGAACTGGCCGACCAGGCCCAGTTGCTTGCTGCACTGCATGCACTGGGTGGGCAACTGACCGCCACGCTGATCGGCGAGCAGAGCGATCTGGCCGCTGCCGCCCCACTGGTAGCGGTACTGGAACAGAAGGCCGGTCGGATCCTCGTCAACGGCTACCCGACCGGTGTCGAGGTCTGCGACGCCATGGTGCACGGCGGCCCGTACCCAGCCACTTCTGACAGCCGTGGCACCTCAGTTGGCACACTGTCGATCGACCGCTTCCTGCGCCCGGTGTGCTACCAGAACTTCCCCGATGCGCTGTTGCCCGAAGCCCTGCGCGACGCCAATCCACTAGGGCTGCTGCGGCTGGTCGATGGTCAGCCCAGCCGCGAACCGATTCGCTGACAGGTACTACCATCGGGCACTCGTGCCCGATGCTCTCTAAATAAGAACAATCAGGCGTGCACGACATGCCAAGAGGTTGGTTATGGCTCATCAAGTTGTCGACCCCATGCGCGATCAGGCTTTCGAAGATCGCACCTATCGCAAGGTAATCATACGAATCCTGCCTGTCCTGTTGCTGTGTTACATGGCGGCCTATCTCGACCGGGTGAATATCGGCTTCGCGAAACTGAGCATGCTGGAGGATCTGCAGTTCAGTAATACGGTCTACGCCTTGGGCGCGAGCGTTTTCTTCTGGGGCTACTTTCTGTTTGAAGTCCCGAGCAACTTGTTGCTGCATCGATACGGCGCGCGGTTCTGGATCGCCCGCATCATGCTGAGCTGGGCCATCATCTCCATGGCTGTGGCATTTACCCAGCCACTTGCCGCGTTCTTCCATGTCGAGTCCAGTACCATGTTTTACGTGCTGCGCTTCCTGCTCGGTATCTGTGAGGCAGGCTTCTTCCCGGGAGTGATTCTTTACCTCAACTACTGGTTCCCGACCCATCGGCAAAGCCGGGTGATGTCTGGTTTCCTGATGGCAATGCCTGTCAGCCTGACGCTGGGCGGCATTTTGTCTGGCTGGCTCATGACCAGCATGGATGGCTGGCACGGTATGGCCGGTTGGCAGTGGATGCTGCTGGTCGAGGGTGTACCGTCGGTGATCATGGCGGCCATCGTTTATTGCTGCTTGTGCGACAACATCGACAAGGCGGCTTGGTTGTCCCAGCAGGAAAAGGAACTGCTCAAAGCCAACTTGAAGCAAGAGGAGCACGGCAAGGTTTCACGCCTCAAAGATGTCTTCTTCAGCCCACGTGTTTGGCTGCTCGTATTCATCTTGCTCACGTTCAACACAGGTTTTTATGGCCTGGCCTTCTGGATGCCGTCGATCATCAAGAGCGCGGGAGTGACCAGCACCCTGGAAATCGGCTTGCTGACCGCCATCCCTTATGGCGTTGCGGTGATCGCCATGTTCCTCAACGCGCGCCACTCCAACCGCACTGGTGAACGCCGGCTGCATGCCGCGATCCCGGCGTTCATCGGTGGCTGCGGGTTGATCCTGAGTGCTGTTTTCGCACACAACGTTGTCCTTTCAATCGTGTTCCTGACCGTGGCGGCATCCGGGGTGCTCAGCCTGATGCCTATCTTCTGGACGTTGCCGGGCACGGTGCTCTCAGGTGTCGCAGCTGCGGCAGGCATAGGCATGATCAACGCGTTCGGCAACCTGTCTGGTTTCACCGGTTCGATGATTACAGCAGTGGCGGAGAACCTCACCGGCGACATCAACAACGGCACTTATGTCTTGGGCCTGTGCCTGTTCATCAGTGGAGCATTGATCATGGCGATCCCCGCCGCGATGTTGAAGCGGCCCGACTCGCAGCCCCGCGCGCAGTTGAACCTGGAGGCAGCATGAACATCAATCACGGAGCAAGCCCGCGCCAGGCCCTGCTGATGCTGGCGCCGTTGCTCGACGAGCACGAAAGTCAGCTCGCCAGGCAGTTCGACTTGGTACGTGCTTTTGATTCGCATGCCCTGGAGGCTGTTCTAGCCGACCGGCCGGAACGTTTCCGTGCGGTGGTGACCAACGGAGTAGTGGGGGTGCCAACCCCAGTCATGCGCGCACTGGTCAACCTGTCATTGATCGCTGTCAACGGTGTGGGCGTTGATTGCATTGATCTGGACCAGGCGAAAGCCCGCGGCATTCGGGTCGAGACGACGGTCGATATCCTCACGGATGCCGTGGCGGACCAAGCAATAGCTTTGCTCTTGAGCTTGCTGCGTCAGGTTTGCGTGGCTGACCGCTTCGTTCGGGCGGGCCAGTGGCGCGAGGCCGCATTCCCATTGCTAGGCACCACGTTGCGAGGGCTGCGCGTCGGCATCATAGGTCTCGGCCGTATCGGCCAAGCGATTGCCAGTCGCCTACTGCCGTTCGGAGTCAAGCTGGCGTATCACAACCGCAATGAGCTGCAGGGCTGCAGTTACACCTATTACCCCGACGCTGGCAGCCTGGCCGCGGACAGTGACATTCTTATCCTCGCTGCCGCAGGAGGAAGTGCGACGTCACGCCTGGTCAATGCGCCAGTGCTGGAAGCGCTTGGCGCGAAAGGGGTGATTGTAAACGTGGCGCGGGGAAGCGTGATCGACGAAGTGGAACTGGTTGCTCGCTTGCAGGATGGGCGACTTGCAGGGGCGGCCTTGGACGTGTTCGTAAATGAACCGCAAGTGCCCACCAGCTTGTTTGACCTGGATAACGTAGTGCTTCAGCCGCACATAGGCAGCGCTACGCTGCAGGCTAGGAAGGCTATGGGGGACTACGTCGTTACTGCGATTTGTCGAAGTACACTTTGAAGGAGAGGCAATACGGCAAGCTTGGGCCATTGAACATGACTGCTTGTTCAAATCGATGTCCAGTTTGGGTCGTATAGCGACGGTCATACCTCGACCGTCGCTATACATTTTGAGACCTCTGTTTGTTCCGCCATCTCCAATGCGTCATCGACTTCAACCCTCGCTATGGAGCCGTCTCAGCAGCTACCAGACACATTGAAGATCTGAGTGAGCCCTTGATGGTAAGTCGTGACTTTGAAATCGGGAAAACGCTGCTTGTACTTCGAAGAGTCGAACAGGTTGTCGTGCTCGTACCGTGGCAGCAGCTCCCGCAGCTCACGAACTTGCTTGGATATCAGGCCTACAGCTGTCAGGGTCAATTTGCCTAGAATTTTATAAGTAGCGTCCTTGCCAGAGATCTGAGAAGCCAGCGTGACAAGTTGTTTGTAGGTCAGCCGCTCATCGTCACAGGGCAGGTGCCAGGTTTGCCCGAACGCATCTGGCGTGTTCCCCAGCGCTGCCAGTGCCCGGCTTGCATCCGGCGTCCAGATGAGTGTTCGCTGAGTATCGTCTCGCACAGGGACGCGTGGCGTCTTGCCGGCCTTCATGTTGTCGAGGACCAGGGTATTGGTAATGCTCTGCGTTTTGCCGGGCCCATAGAACTCTGGAGCTCGCCCTATGACCACAGGAATGTCGCCTCGCGCCATCTCCTGCAACACCATCGATGCCATTCGCGCACGAACCTGCCCTTTACGACCGACCGGTTCGAAGGGCGTGTCCTCCGTCAGCAGACGATCATCCTGCGGGTACATATACGTGTTGTCGAAATAGACGAAGCTGGCATCGGATGCGCGAGCCGCATCAAGCGCGTTCCGCAGCATCACTGGAAACTGCGTTTCCCAAAGCTGTGTATCTGGCGGGAGTCCGGCTGTGAAATAAACGATGCTGCTACCCTTGACTGCCTTGGCCGCCTGGCTGGCGTCTAGCAGGTCCGCCGCAATCAGCGTGTCAGAGTCGCTGACTTTGCGCGGATTACGGCTGACTAGCCTGATATCTTCGGTAAATGTCCGGTTCAGTTCCCGTGCCAGCTCTATGGCGATCTGGCCAGTTGCGCCTAAAACGGTTTGCATTTGGTCTCCTGGAAACCTCGGTAGAAGGTTTCTCTCTACTAACTGCGATGATGATGGCCCGTTTACGTATGCCGGGCGCGACGCTGTGGCTGTCGCCCTTGGGCGCGGTACAGCAAAGTCCATGTAGCCCAGATATTTACCTTAGGCTTAAAGTAAACTTTAAGGTCAAGTCCTTATCGTAAGAGTAGGAGCGGGATGGCGGGTTGGGCCGATTTGATCAGGCCCAATTGGAGATCCGTAATGGAAGTTGGCTCTAGGGTGCCCGGGGGTTAAAGTGAGCTTCAAGGTCAGAACTTCTGTGAAGGTGTGGTATGAGGATTGGAGCGCTTGCGAAAATCACGGGTCTTGCCGCTTCGCGCATTCGTTTCTACGAGGCAAGTGGGCTGATTCAATCAGTTGAGCGCAAGGCCAATGGCTACCGCGACTATTCCGATGATGCCGTCTGGATACTGGAGATGATCACCAGCGCCCAGGCAGCAGGGTTTACCCTGGAAGAAATCCGGCACCTGTTGCCGATGAGTTCGCAAGGTTGGCGTCATGACGAGCTACTTTCCGGGTTGAAGCGCAAGGTCGAGGAGATCGAGGTGCTGCAGCAACGCTTGGCTCGCAACAAGGAACAGTTGCTGATGGTGATCGACGGCATTGAAAGCAAGCCAGACGGCATGCCGTGCGTAGACAACACCCAACGGGTGCTTGGCCGTCTGCGCGAAGACATCGCTTTGAACAAGGTGGGCGCTTCACCTGCCAAGTGAAGCATGCCAGCGTCTGATGCGGAGCAGGGCGCCGGCTCAGGGGCCGGCGCTGATAGAGCGTTCAGTTACCGCTATTCAATGCTGCCAGCGGCTTTGGAGCATAGAGGGCGCTCTGGAACTCGGGCACGTATTCGTATTTCACCATCTTGCCCAACTTTAAAGAACGGATGTACGTCGACAGGCTACCGTCGCCGAGCACCAGGTGAGCCGAGTCAGCGCTCATGCTCGATCCATGACGGGTCTGCCGAGACGTCGCATAGCCATAACTCAGCTGTCCAGCGTGATCGAGGTTGGTGAAGCTGTTAGTCACCAGGCCGGCTTCATTGGATACGTCCTCGAGCTTTTTTACCCTAAAGACGACATCGATATTGCCAGTTTGCGCGTCGACGATGTCATAGGATACGGTCGCGGCGTCCTCTCGGCGGTTGATCTCTGTCAGCCATTTCGGCAGGTTGTAGCCCACTACGCCACGGACACGGGCAAGCTCGGTATTCACCGGCAATTTGAGCACGTAGCCCCAAAAGTCCTTGGACATGGATTGCCCGATCAAGCTGAATGGCCCGAGATTGGACTTGCCTGGTTTGTTGGTGATGATCGACAAGGCAATTTCGTTGTAGCTGTCGTTGTCGCAATAATCGTAGGTGTAAGCCGTGAAAGCGATCAGGCCGCGGCCCGGCCAAACTTGCAAGGGTTGAACCTGCTTGAGTACTTCGGCAGGCATCAGCTCGCGCAGGCGATCGAGGTCTGCGGTGTAAACGGCTGTAAACCGGCTGTTCTTGTAGTAGAAGTTGGGCGAGTACGACTCGAAGCCCATATCGACCTTGGTCTTTTCCAGGCCTTTGAACCAACTGAGGTCCATGCCTTGCGCTTCGGCCTGGATCACCGACAGGGGAGGGTTGGAGCGGTATCGGTCGTACAAACCGCCTTTGACGACGGGTACCTGGTGGCCTGCGATCTCTATCATCGCGGTTTCGGCATGTTTGGGGATGCCGGTCGTGTCCGCCAGGGTGGCGTTGGCGATGGGGGTCAGGAGTGCACCTGCCACTGCGGCGACGGTTCCGAGTTTCACTTTTCAGTCTCTCCGGTGAATTGCATCACGCATTGATGAATGCGACCAGGCATCTCGCTTGGCGGCGAACTAGATGGACCTTACACATGCACCTTAACTTTAAACTTAACTTTAATGTCAAGGCGCCAAAGAGCCGCTTTTCCAGCTACTGGGCGTGGTGTCAGGGGCGGGGCCGCAGGGTGAAGGCGAGGGCAAAATCAGCCAGTTTTCCGAATGGTGCCCGGAGCAGCTTTGGCAAGTTCCAGCGACCTTGGACGAACACGCCCTTGGCATGGCTCATCGAGCGAAAACCCTCGATACCGTGGTAAGCCCCCATGCCACTGGGACCCACGCCCCCGAACGGCAGGTCGTCCACCGCGACGTGCATCAGGGTGTTGTTGATGCCGACGTTGCCGGAGGTGGTGCACCTGAGCAGCGCTTCGCTGTCGGCCCCCACATTGCCGAAGTAGTAGAGCGCCAGCGGACGTGGCCTGGCATTGATATAGCCAATAGCTTCGTCGAGGGAGCGGTAGGTACGCACGGGTAGCAAAGGCCCGAAGATTTCTTCGTGCATGACCCGTGCATCGTCACCAGCCCCCACGATCAGCACCGGAGCCAGTGTCCGCGGTCGCTCTGTCGCGCGCTCTGGCGTCACGCCAGTCTCGATCACCTTGGCGCCCCTGGTGCGGGCGTCTTCGACCAGCGACTGCAACCGCGTGTAGTGCCTGTCGCTGACGATGGAGGTGTAGTCCGGGCTGGTCGGGCCTTGCGGATAACCACGGGCGACAGCCGCACAGTACTGGGAGATGAATTCATCCAGGTCATCCTCATGGACCAGCGCGTAGTCCGGTGCCACGCAGGTCTGGCCGGCGTTGGCCAGTTTGCCGAAGACGATGCTGTCGAGGGTGCTGCGTCCGGCATGCCCTGGGGCCACGATCACAGGGCTTTTGCCGCCCAGTTCAAGGGTCAGCGGCACAAGGTTGTCACTCGCCGCCCGCATTACCATCCGGCCAACCTGGGTACTGCCGGTGAACAATAGGTGGTCGAAGGGGAGAGCGCTGAAGCTTGCGCCTGTCTCAGGGCCGCCGAGTATCACCGCCACCTCTTCGACGGTAAAACTGCCCACCAGAATGCGCTGAATCAGCTCACTGGTGCGTGGCGTCAGTTCGGAGGGCTTGATCATCACCCGATTGCCAGCCGCCAGTGCGGTGGCCAGGGGGATGAAGGTCAACGCTATTGGGTAGTTCCACGGCGCCATGACGCCGATCACGCCTTTGGGCTGGTACTCCACATGCGCGCGGCCAGTGCGGTGAAACGCCGCGACGTGACGACGCTCGGGTTTCATGAAACGGCGCAGGTGCCGCAGCAGGTAGTCGATCGACTGGACCACGCCAAGCAGTTCCATGATGTCTGTCTCATGCCTTGAGCGGTTGCCGAAATCGGCGCTGATCGCTTCTTCCACGTCGCGGCGATGGGCAAGCACAGCCGCGCGCAACTTGACCAGGTTGGTTTTGCGTCGCTCAAAACCGGGTGGCCCGTCATTGAGAAACGCACGACGCTGCTGCTCCAGCGTGGTTGCGGCGTAGATAGCCGGGATGGACGTTGCGGCGATAGTCATCTTGCACCTCTCAAGGTTATTGCAATGTAGACACTGTAAACTTGATTTCCGCCGATCATAGGAAGACAATGTTTTCACTGTCAACATGAGGGGAGCAGCCGTATGTCAGCCGATGAAATTTGCGAAGCAAAGCCCTACCACCATGGCGATTTGCGCCGCACCATCATCGACACTGCTTTGGCAACCCTGAAAGAACAGCAAGGCTGGCAATTCACCTTGCGCGAAATAGCCCGGCGAGCCCAGGTGAGCCACTCGGCGCCATATCGGCATTTTCCGGACAAGGGGGCGCTGCTCCACGAGTTGGCGCTACTGGGCTTCGAGCGATTGAATGCGGCGATGCAAGACGCGATGGGGCCAGCGATGTCAGCACCAGAGCGCTTGCGGGCGATGGCCTACGCCTACCTGGCGTTTGGCGAGGAAAATCCGGATTTGTACCGGTTGATGTTTTCGACACAGGCGGGAGACCCCGCGCAGATCCATGTCGACCCCCGAGCCCAGGCACCGTTCTACCTGGTGATCGAGGTGCTGGAGCGTGGTCAGGAGGAGGGTACGATCCGCGCCCGTTCTGCCCTGGGACAGGCCACCGCAAGCTGGGCGCACCTTCACGGGTTGACCCTGCTTTCGATCGATAGCCGGTTGGTGCCGGCGAAGGTCGGCGACCATGCCATTGAGGATGCCTTGACGACCTTGCTTGACGGGTTGGTCAGTGATCAGACGGCTCGATGACCTGCGACTCTACAGAGAACTGCTCGCCCGTATGAAGGCGATGCTTGGCCCAACCACCTACGATCAGGTACTCAGGCATGACCAAACGCATCCTGCACGTCGTTACCAACGTTGCCCATTACAGCGACCCAAGTCATCCCACGGGGTTGTGGTTGAGTGAGCTGACGCATGCCTGGCATGTGTTCGCTGGCAGAGGTTACGAACAGCACTTGGTGAGCCCGCAGGGTGGAAAATCCCCACTCGAGCCGCGTTCGCTCAAGTGGCCATTGCTCGATGGCACGGCCAAAGCCTGGTTGAACGACCCGGCGGCAATGGCACGTCTTGCCAACACCTCAAGTCCGCAAGCGTTAGTGTCATCAGACTTCGACGCCATCTATTTTACCGGTGGCCATGCGGTGATGTGGGACTTCCCTGAGGACGATGGTTTGCAGCGACTGACCCGCGAGATCTACGAGCGTGGTGGCGTTGTCTCTTCGGTTTGCCATGGCTATTGCGGGTTGCTCAATACTCGGCTGTCTGATGGTCGTCTCCTGGTCGAGGGGCGTCGTCTGACGGGCTATGCCTGGATCGAAGAAGTGCTGGCGGGCGTGGCGAGCAAGGTCCCATACAATGCCGAGCAAGAAATGAAACGCCGTGGGGCGCGCTACGAGAAAGCACTCTTGCCATTCACTTCCAATGTGGTCGTCGATGGCCGCTTGGTGACAGGCCAGAACCCACAATCTGCCAAAGCAACTGCCGAGCAGGTAGCTGCACTGTTACAGGAGAAGACTGCGTGAGATCCCTCGCTTAACGAGAGGAACGACGTCTTCGCCATAGAGTGGTACGTCTGACACTACGGTGATTCGGCACAGGCCTTTGTAGGAGCGGGTTCACCCGCGAAAGGGCCAGGCCTGCCGGCAATTTCCACCAGCCGTTCACTGTTGCCGCCGCCACGCGGGTAAACCCGCTCCTTGCAGGCGACCGCGCACGCCTTTCAAATGTTGAGCAAGACAGTTGCTCTCACAGCGGGGCGGGTAAGCCTCGCGATGCCAAAGATCAGGGTTCAGCAAAGTTCAGTTACAAACATGTAAACTTCGTAAGTAAGATTTACTCGCATTTGCGATTCTCTATATTTACCAACCCTGTTGGCCGCCAGACTGAGTGTGCGGGGCCGGTGGGCGAGGGCTCCCGGTTTCCGACAGGGATGTGCCTTTTCGCTCATGAATCGCAGGAGATGTACCCATGCAGTGCAGAACTTCACCCAACAGCCTGGCCCTGGCGTTCGTCGCGCTGGCGTCGCCGGCCATGATGGCGACCGCGGCAGAGTCCGAGGAGCGACGTGCGGGTGAGGTACTGGAAGTGCCCGTCGCCGACAACGCACTGGTGATCCAGGACACCCTGATCACCGCCGAGCGCGAGGCGCGACAGGCCCTGGGCACGTCGATCATCACCGCCGAAGACATCAAGCGCCACCCGCCAGCCAATGACCTGTCCGACATCATCCGTCGCGAGCCTGGGGTTAACCTGACCGGCAACAGTGCCAGTGGCGCACGCGGAAACAACCGCCAGATCGACCTGCGCGGCATGGGCCCGGAAAACACGCTGATCCTCATCGACGGCAAGCCATCCAGTGCGCGTAACGCCGTGCGCTATGGTTGGAACGGTGACCGTGATACTCGGGGTGAAACCAACTGGGTGCCGGCCGAAGCGGTCGAGCGCATCGAGATCTTGCGTGGCCCGGCCGCCGCACGCTACGGCTCCGGCGCCATGGGCGGGGTGGTCAACATCATCACCAAGCGCCCTTCCGACGAGCTGAAAGGCAGCGTCAGCCTGTACACGCAGCTGCCCGAAGACAGCGCGGAAGGCGCCAGCCGCCGAGCCAACTTCAACCTAGGTGGCGGCCTGACCGATAACCTTGGTTTCCGCCTGTACGGCGGCCTGGCCAAGACTGACGCCGACGATCTGGACATCAACGCCGGGCATGCCACCAGCGCCCTGGTAGCGGGGCGGGAGGGGGTGCGCAACAAGGACATCAACGGCCTGCTGAGCTGGAAACTGAACGACGAGCACCGCCTGGAAGCCAGTGCCGGCTACAGCCGTCAGGGCAACATTTTTGCCGGTGACACCATGAACAGCAACGGCGGCGGCGACGTCGACTTCGTCTCCAGCCTCTACGGCCACGAAACCAACGTGATGCAGCGCAGTACTTACGACCTGACCCACCTCGGTGATTTCACCTGGGGTACCAGCAAGACCACGCTGGCCTACGAGTACGTGCGCAACTGGCGCCTGAACGAGGGCCTGGCAGGCCGCACCGAAGGTGCCCCCAACGACGAAGGTGGGGCCATGTCACGTTTGCGCAACACACGTTTGAGCAGTGAAGTGAACCTGCCGTTCGCCATGGGCAGCGCAGAACATGTGCTTACCGTGGGCGGCGAGTACCTGTACGAAGCCCTCAACGACCAAGGTTCGTTGCGCCCGCAAAGCTCCGACCCCGCCAACAATGACGGCCTTGTCGGCTTCGATCGCAGCAGCTCGAAGATGACCGCACGCAGCTATGCGCTGTTTGTCGAAGACAACATCATCGTTGGCGACACCACCCTTACGCCGGGCCTGCGTTTCGACCACCACGAAACCTTCGGTGACAACTTCAGCCCCAGCCTGAACCTGTCGCACAAGCTCACCGAAGCGCTGTCGGTAAAAGGCGGCATCGCCCGTGCCTACAAGGTTCCGAACCTGTACCAGTCCAACCCCAACTACCTGCTGTACAGCCGCGGTAATGGCTGCAGCGTGCAACAGACCAACAATGGTGGCTGTTACCTGCAGGGCAACGCCGACCTCAAGCCCGAGATCAGCGTCAACAAGGAAATCGGCCTGCTGTACGACCGTGGTACCTGGCGCACCAGTGCCACCTACTTCCGCAACGACTACAAGAACAAGATCATCGGTGATACCGATGTGCTTTACACCATAGGTACCGGCAGCCGCGTGACGCAGTGGGACAACGCTGGCAAGGCGCGGGTGGAAGGTGTCGAAGGCAACTTCTTCATCGAGGTGACTCCGACCCTGGACTGGAACACCAACCTGACCTGGATGCTCGACAACGATAATCGCGAAACGGGCGAGCCGCTGTCGGTGATCCCGGAATACACCGTCAACACCAGCCTCGACTGGCGCGCCACCGAACAATTGTCATTCCAGCTGGCAGGTACTTACTTCGGCAAGCAGAAATCACCGACCTACAACTACCGCACCCAGCAGGACTACGACAAGACCGCCCAGCAGGACGTCGAGGCCTATGGCCTGGTGGACGTGAGCGCCGGGTACAGGTTCAACGCCAACTACGATGTGCGTGTAGGTGTGAACAACGTGTTCGACAAGCAGATCCTGCGTGGCGGCAATGCCAGCAGCTCGGGGGCAAACACGTATAACCAGCCGGGCAGGGCGTTGTTTGCTGCGCTGAATATCAGCTTCTGATCCGAGGGGCTGCTGTGCGGCCCATACGCGGGCAAGTCGGGTCGACGACATTGTTGCAGCCAAAAGTCTCGCAGCATGCTAAACCATGCGCCCCAGCCCGCTGCGAGAAATGCCTGGTGAAAGCCGTCCGCCTGACCCTGATCTGCCATGCCCTGACCCAGGCCCAGAAGACCGGGCGCCTGCACCATTCTGACGATGGCATCCTGCCGCTAGAGCAAGAGTCAGGCGCCGACCGTTCAGGCGCGCAGTTGCTGAGTGCGCCAGAGCGGCGGGCCTGCGAGACGGCGGCGTGGTTAACGGGGGCGGTACAGATCGAGCCGGGATTGGCCGATTGTGACCTCGGGCGTTGGCAGGGTTTGTCGCTGAAACAGCTGCAAGCCGAGCAACCGCAGGCGTTGGCAGAATGGCTGCAGGATCCGGCCAGTGCCGTGCATGGTGGCGAGTCGTTCACTGCGCTATGCCAGCGCCTGGCCGCCTGGCTGGCGGCCTTCGACAGGCCGGGTGACTGGCTGGCGGTGACCCACCCGATGGTTATACGGGCCATGCTGGTACAGGTGCTAGGGTGTCCGTTGAGTGCCGGGCAGCGTATCGACGTGCTGCCGTTGTCACGCCTGGAACTGAGCTTTACCGGGCAGTGGCGGTTGCGCCTGGGCTAAGGCTCAGAACGCCAGCTTGTAACCGATCAGCAGCAGCATCGCTGCCAGGCAAGGGCGCAGCACGCGGTCGGAAATTCGCCCGGTGAGGTGGCTACCCAGATAGATGCCCGGCAGCGAGCCCAGCAGCAGATAGCCCAGCAGCGACCAATCCATGTTGCCCATGCCCGCGTGGCCCAGGCCTGCTACCAAGGTCAGTGGCACGGCGTGGGCAATTTCGGTACCGACCAGGCGACGGGTGACCAGGAACGGGTACAGCAGGAACAGCGCCACCGTACCCAGGGCGCCAGCACCGATGGAGGTGAGGGTGACCATTACCCCAAGCACCACGCCGGTCAGCACTGTGAGGGTGTTCAGGCTGCGGTTGCTGAGGTGGTAGTGATCACCGGCGTGGCGGCTGGCGAAGGCCTGCAGGCGCGATTTGAACAGGATGGCCAGCGCGGTCAGGATCAGCACCACCGCCAGGCCTTGCTTGATGATGGCGTTGAGCGCCGAGGTATCGGTGTGCAGGGTGCTGAGGAACCACAGGGTCAGCGCCGCTGCGGGCACGCTGCCCATGCTGAGCAGGCCGGTGATCTTCCAGTCGATGTTCTTGTTGCGCGCGTGCACCCAGACACCACTGGCCTTGGTGATCGCTGCATACAGCAGGTCGGTGCCGACAGCGGTCGCCGGGTGGATGCCAAACCACAACAGGATCGGGGTCATCAGCGAGCCGCCACCGACGCCGGTCATACCGACGATGAAGCCCACGACCAGGCCAGCAATGGTAAAACCGAAAGAACCTACATCCATACGCTACTCGACTGCCCAACTTTGCCCGTTATCGGATGCCAGTCAGCATATAGATTTTTTTATAGCCAAATAGACTTGTTCGTTATTAGGTTATAACCGCGCTTGCCTTGGCAGGTGCGCCCGATCAACGATCAGTCATCACTACCATGACATGGGCATCACCACCGTCATCGCTTTCCGACAGGTAGATGTGGCCCACCTGGCTGTCGAAATACGCCGTCTCCTGCGGCCCGATACTCACCGCTTCTCCGGTCTCGAACTCGATGCGCACGCGCCCACTCAGCACCAGAGCGAATTCTTGCCCGGGGTGGCGGATAAAGTCGTCGAACTGGCCGCGCTCGCGGGCCATGATGCGGGCATAGGCCGGTGTCATGCACCGTCCGGGGAAGTCCCCGGCAATCGGATAATAGTCGTAGGTGCCGGTCGAATAGCCCGCCGCAGCGGGCAGTGAATCGACCACCACGGTCACCGGCACCGGCGCGCTGACCGTACCACTGGCGCGAAACAGCTGGGCAATATCGACATTCAGCGCCCGCGCAGCAGCGGCGAGTTTTTCATAGCTGACCGACACCTGCGCCAGTTCCATCTTCGACAACGTGGACAGCGGCACGCCACTGGCTTCGGACAATTGCTTGAGGGTCATCTGGCGAGCCTTGCGCACCTGGCGCAGACGCTGGCCGACGACGGCACGGTCAAGCTGGGGTAGAGCTGCGGGCATTCAGGGATCTCGGCATGCGGCGGTGGTCGGGCATCTTACCTTGGACACTTGCGCATTTCTAAATTCTCATATATTAGAATTCTCATAAATGATAATTGGCTGGCAGGAGCGTGCATGACCCCGACCTACGACACCCTGATCATCGGTGCTGGCATTGCCGGCGCCTCACTGGGCTATCGCCTGGCCGGCGAGCAGCGTGTGCTGTTGCTCGAGCGTGAATCGCAGCCTGGCTACCATTCCACCGGGCGTTCGGCGGCCATGTTCATGGAGGCTTACGGCACCCCACAGATCCAGGCGCTGACCCGCGCCAGCCGGGCCTTCTACGAAGCGCCACCGCCGGGCTTCTGCGAGCACCCGCTGCTGGAGCCGCGAGGTTGTCTGTATGTGGCCGGCCTGGAGCAGCGTGAACTGCTTGAGCAAACCTACGCGCAGAACCTGGCCAATGGCACAGAAGTCAGCCTGCTTGACCGGGACGCGGCCTTGGCACTGGTACCCAGCTTGCGTGGCGAAGCCTTGGCCGGCGCGGTGCTTGAGCCGGGTGCGATGGACCTTGATGTACATGCCTTGCACCAAGGCTTCTTGCGTGGTTATCGCACTGCTGGCGGTGAACTGCGCTGTAACGCCGAGCTGATCAAGGCCTGGTACCTGGACGGCATGTGGCAGGTGGAGTTGGCGGATGGCAGCCGGCTGCAGGCCCGCCGCCTGGTCAATGCTGCAGGGGCCTGGGCGGACCGTGTGGCCGAGCAGTGCGGGGTGGCGCGTATCGGCTTGCAACCGTGCCGCCGTAGCGCCTTCACCTTCCCCGGCCCGGCAGAGCAAAACTTTGCCCGCTGGCCGGCGGTGATTGGCGTCGATGAAAGCTTCTACTTCAAGCCTGATGCCGGCCAACTGTTGGGGTCGCCAGCCAATGCCGACCCGGTTGAGCCACAGGATGCCGCGCCCGAGGAGTTCGACGTGGCCTTGGGTATTTACAACATTGAAGCCATGACCACCCTGGCGATCCGCCGCCCCAGCCACACCTGGGCCGGGCTGCGTTCGTTCGTTGCCGATGGCGACCTGGTGATCGGTTTCGATGCGCATGCACCCGCGTTTTTCTGGCTGGCGGCCCAGGGAGGCTATGGCATCCAGTCGGCAGCGGGCGCCTCGCGCCTGGCCGCCGATCTGCTGCTGGGCCAGCCCTTGTGTCCCGACCTTGTCAGCCAGGGCGTGGCGCCCGATCGCCTGTCCCCGGCCCGTTTCCAGCAACCCTGAAAGGAGCATCCCATGAGCAATGACATTCAGCGTTTCCCCAGTAGCCTGCCGTTCCCGTTTTCCCGCGCGGTAAAGGCCGGTGGCTTTCTGTTCCTCTCCGGGCAGGTGCCGATGAACACCGACGGCGAAGTGGTGCGCGGTGATATCCAGACTCAGACCCGTGCTGCCTGCGAGCGCATCGCCGAAAGCCTGGCGGCCTGTGGTGCGCGTTTCGACCAGGTGGTAAAGGTCACGGTCTGGCTGTCGGACATGCGCCATTTCGCCGGCTTCAACGAGGTGTACAAGACGTTCTTCGGCGCGGCGCTACCGGTGCGCTCCACCGTGGCTTCGGCGTTGGCCCTGGGCGTGGATGTGGAGATCGAAGTGCAGGCGTTCGTCGGCGACGCCTGACCGGGCAAAGCGCCCGTGTAGAGGCGACCGTGTGTCGTGATGGGCTGCAAGGCCGCCCCTGCGACAGGTATGCGACGGCAATGAAAAAACAACAATAAATCCAGAGGTTCACATGCAAGAGCAGCTGAAGATTGCCGGCGCATTTGTCGGCGTGATCGTGGGGGCGGGGTTCGCTTCAGGGCGGGAACTGTTGTTGTTCTTTGTCGATTTCGGCGTGTGGGGGTTGGCTGGCGCGTTGGTCAGTGCCGCCTTGTTCACCTTCCTCGGCATGGCGTTGGCGGGGCTGGGCAATCGCCAGCAGGCCACCTCGCACAAGGATGTGATCCTGGCCATCTGCGGCCGTCACCTGGGCATGTTCGTCGACTGGTTGATCACCTTTTTCATGTTCGCCGTCACCGTGGTCATGCTGGCCGGCGGTGGTGCATTGCTGGAGCAGCAGTTCGGCATCCCGGCCCTGACCGGCAGCGTGCTGGTGACGCTGGTGGTGGTCGGCATCGTGTGCCTGGACGTGCGCAGGATGATTCTTGCAATCGGCGCGATCACCCCCTTGCTGATCCTGGTGGCTTCAGCGATAGCGCTGTATGCCGTGATCACCCGCGAGCAGAGCTTTGCCGCGCTCGATCAGGTGGCTAGCCAGCAACAGGCCGGCACCCGTCATTGGTTGCTGGGTGCGTTCCTGTATGTGTCGTATAACATCGTGGCGGGCGCGCCGATCCTGGCCATCCTGGGCGGTTCGGCCAAGGGCGAGAAAGCGGCGGTGTGGGGAGGCCTGCTCGGCGGTGCGGCACTTGGCGGCCTGATGCTGGTGATGAGTGCCGGGCTGTTGTCGCGCCTGGACAGTGTGGCCGACCAGCCGATGCCGATGCTGTCGATTGCCAACGAGGTGTCACCACTGCTGGGGCTGGTGATGTGCCTGATCATCTTCGGCATGATCGTCAACACCGCGGTGGGCACGCTGTTTTCCTTCCTCTCGCGGCTGTTACCGGCGGGCACGACGACGTTCCGCTGGGGCTCGGTGGTGACCGGGGTGGTGGCGTTCGCCTGTAGCCTGGTGGGGTTCATCAGCCTGGTGGGCGAAGTGTACCCGTTGTTTGGCTACCTGGGCTTTGTGCTGATGGCGGCGGTGCTGCTGGCCTGGGTACGGCGGGGCAAGGCTGCGAAGGCAGTGGCTGCATAAGGGGCCGGTTCAGGCGACAACAGGCATAGGCCGTTGCCGCCTGAACCCGGCGTTTAAATCCTGAAGCTGCCCACCAACTGCTTCAAACGCCCGGCCTGCTGGGCCAGTTGGTCGCAATGGCGCAGGGTCTCGTTGAGGTTCTCCACCCCCTGCTGGTTCAGGGCGTTGATCTGGGTGATGTCCAGGTTGAGGCTCTCGACCACGGCGGTCTGTTCTTCGGTCGCTGTCGCCACCGACTGGTTCATGCCATCGATCTCGCCAATGCGCTGGGTTACGCTGGCCAGGCGTTCGCCGGCCTGGTTGGCCACCTGCACGGTCTGCTCGCTGGAGACCTGGCTGGTGTTCATGGTATGCACCGCTTCGCGCGAGCCGACCTGCAGGCTGGTGATCATGCGGTGGATTTCTTCCGCCGACTCCTGGGTACGGTGCGCCAGGTTACGCACTTCGTCGGCCACCACGGCAAAGCCACGGCCGGCTTCACCCGCACGAGCTGCTTCAATGGCCGCGTTCAGTGCCAGCAGGTTGGTCTGCTGAGAAATGCCCTTGATCACGTCGAGGATCTTGCCGATTTCGTCGGTGCTGGCGTTGAGGGTTTCGATTTGCGCGCACGACTCGCTGATCCGTTGTGACAGGGCAGTCATGGCGCTGATGGCTTCTTCAACCACTTCACGGCCACCGTGCGCCTGCTCGCTGGCACCGCTGGCATGTTGCGAAGCATCTGCGGCGTTGCGGGCGATTTCCTGGGTGGCGGCGCCCAGTTCGTTGATGGCCGCAGCGACGCTGTTGGTGCGCATGCTCTGTTCTTCAGAGCCGCTGATCGACGCATTGGAGGCGCTGACCACTTTCTCCGAAAGGTCATGTACCAGGCGGGTGGCCGAGGACACTTCGCTGATCGAGGCATGGATGCGCTCGACAAAGCGGTTGAACGAGGTAGCCAGCTCGCCGAACTCGTCCTTGTTCTGCACGGCCAGGCGGCGGGTAAGGTCACCTTCACCCTCGGCGATGTCGCGCATGGCGCGGCCCATGGTGGTCAGCGGGCTCATCAGCACAGGAATCAACAGGCCGAGCAGGCCGGCAATCGCGGCCACGGCGATCAGCATGGCGATGATCGCCGAGGTGCGGAACTGGCTGAGCGCGGCATAGGCCTTGTCCCTGTCGATCGACAGCCCGATGTACCACTGCGCCGAAGGCAGGCCGGCCACCGGGGCGAACGAGATGATGCGGTCCTGGCCGTCGAGCGTGACATCCTGCATGCCGGCGGCGACCCGCAGGTTGCTGCCTGGGTAGATGTCCTTGAGGTTCTTCATCACCTGGTCTTTGTTGGGGCTGACTATCACCTGGCCATTGGCGTCGGCCAGGAAGGCGTGACCGATGCCGCCGAAGTCGACCGAGTTGATGATCTCGACGAGGGTATCGAGGGTCACGTCACCGCCGACAACACCGATCAGTTCGCCATTGCGCTTGCTCTTCACCGGGGTGGCGATGGTCACCATCAGGCCACCGACTGCACCTTGGTACGGGGCGGTCAGCACGGTCTGCCCGGCGCTGGCGGCGGCGCCGTACCAAGGGCGCTGGCGCGGGTCGTAACCGGCGGGCATCTGGGTATCCGGGCGCTGGGTGAATACGCCGTTGGCCTGGCCCAAGTAGGTGAACAGGAAATTACGCGTGTAGGACGGCTGCTCGATCAGCCCTGCCAGAGTATCGCCGGCACCTTGCTGGCCGATGTCCTGGGCCAGGTTTTCCAGCACCAGGATGCGCCCGCTCATCCAGTTCTGGACGCTGCTGGCGGTCAGTGCCCCGGCCTGCTGCACCGAGGCTTCAATGTTCTGGCGGATGGTGTTGCGTTGCAGGTAGTCGTTGTAGAGCGTGAACAGGGCAAATGCCAAAACCACGACGCCGCAGGCGCTGAGCAGGATCTTGTGGCGAAATTTCAGGTTCATGTTTCGAGACCTTGAGCCAATGAGGGGAGGTCGCAGCGCGCTCATGACGCGATGCGAGGCCTGTCGCCCGAGATATCGGCTCAAGGGGTAAAAGATTGAAGTGCTTAGAGAAAATTCTTACAGACGTTGCGACGGACGGCAGTCACTGGTCAGCCAACTGCTCGATCAGCAGGCGGGCGGCCTGCTGCAGCGGCTGTTGTTTGCGCCACAGGATATGCACGGGCAGTTGCAACTCGTTGCGTGTATTGCGGAACTCCAGGCGTATCAGACGCCCGCTGGCCAGCAGCGGCGCGACCCGCGACAACGGCAGATCGCCCCAGCCCAGGCCCGCTTCCACCATCTGCAAAGCCAGGTCGAAGCTGTCGCTGGACCAGTGCGTGGCACCGATCAGCGGGCGAGGGTCAGCCAGCGGCAGGTCGCGGCTGCGCACCAGAATCTGACGCACCTGCGTCAGGTCTTCAAGGTAGTGGATACGCCCCTCACGCAATGCCGGGTGGGCCGGCGACAGGGTGGCTACCAGCGACTCCATGCCAATGTGCTGGAAGCCGCGTCGGGCATCGACCTGCAAACCGGCAAAGGCTACACAGAGGTCGGCACGGCCGCTGTCCAGCAAGTGCAGGGCCTCTTCCTGCGGAGCGCTGAGCAGGGCAATGTCCAGCAACGGGTAGCGCTCACCGAGGTTGGCGATGGCCGCCAGCAGCGGGCGGTGATCGATGTCGGGTACCACGGCCAGGGTCAGGCTGCTCTCCAGCCCTTGGGACAGCTCCAGGGCATGAACCTGCAGCAGCCCCAGTTGTTCGGCAATCAGCCTGGCGTGTGGCTTCAGGGCCAAGGCCTGTGCGGTTGGGCGAACTTCACGCGGGCCGCGTTCAAACAGGCTGTAGCCAAGGTCTGCCTCAAGGTTGCCAATGGCCATGCTCACCGCTGAAGGCACCCGCTTGAGGGCGCGCGCCGCGGAAGAAAACGAGCCGTGGTCGAGCACGGCCAGAAACAGCTGGATGTTGTCGCTGGAAAAGTTCATGGCAGCCTCCTGTCAGTTAATCTGATAGCTGCTGACTTTTGCTGTCAAGTGTATTGAAGCATGATCGCCCCCGTCGCTTTTTGTCTTTGGAGGTAACCCTCGGTGCAGGGATTGAAACGCAAGCTGGTCTACGTGACTTTCTATGAACTGATCGGGCTGTGCATGTCGACCCTTGGGCTGGCCTACCTGTCAGATACGCAGGCCTCCCATACCGGGCCGCTGGCGGTGATGATCACCACCATCGCCATGCTCTGGAACCTGGTCTATAACACCCTGTTCGAGTACTGGGAGAGCCGCCAGGCCAAGCGGGGGCGCAGCGTGGCGCGGCGGGTGGTGCATGCCATCGGCTTCCAGTTGACCCTGGTGGTGTACTTGATTCCGCTGATTGCCTGGTGGCTGGACATGACATTGCTGGAGGCGCTGCTGGTGGATATGGCGTTCATCATCCTGGTGCCGTGCTACACCTTTGCCTACAACTGGGCGTTTGATCGGGTGTTTGGTTTGCCACGCTCTGCCCTGGCTGCAGCTTGATATAGCCTTGCGCGGCGAACAAGCCAGCACAGGCCGCCACTAAGGTGGCAGGCGAATGATCAAAGGCGCCTGCTGCTGCTCAACCTGCTGTTCCATCGGCCGCGGCGCACTGGCCAGCAAGCTGTCCTCAACCTGCCCCGACAGGTAATAGACCCCCGCCATGGCGCCGCTCTGGCGGTTCTCCATCAACTCCTGCCATTCCTGGTTCAACGCCACGTTGAGAATCACCCGCAGCTGTTCGACCATCTGCGGGTGTTCACGGTCATGTGTCATCATCCCGTAACCGGCCGTAGCAATCGAAATCATCGCCCCCGCCACCTTGCCCACTGCCGATGCCACGGCACTGGCGATACCGCGTGGCGCCAGGGTGGCGCCGAGCTTTTCGCTGGCCTGGGTGGCCACCGAGTTAAGCCCGACATCGGTTCTGCCAGGGCCTTTGCTGGCCTGCTGATGCAAGTGCTGGCGCATGGCTTGCCAGGCCGGTTGCTGGTCCAGTGACTTGGCCCGCAGCAGCTGATAGAGGCTGGCATTGCGCGCATCCGGTGGCCCCAGGGCGATGGCGGGGATACGGTTGAGGCGCTGGCTGAACTGCTCGGGCGGCGCGTTGTAACGGCTGATGATGGCCGGCAGTTGCTGGCCGAGCAGTTGCAGATACAGTTCACAGGCGCGGTCACGGATGCCCTCGGGGTTGATCTGCTCGGCTACCGGCTCGATCACCCGCGCGTGATACTGCTCCTGCAGGTACAGGGCCAGGCGTTTTTCTGCCGGTTCCCGACCCTCGCCGCTGTCGAGCTTGTACCAGGCCACCTTGAGGGTGAGCCATTGCTGGGTCCAGTAACCCGTGAACCAGGGGATGAAGTCGCGCTCGGTGCGTTGTTGCACCTGCTCCTTCCACACCCGCATCGAGCGACGGGCATAGTCATTGGCCGAACCGGCGGCGCCGGCCGAGGCGTCGATCAGTTCCTGATCGATGCGTTGCCACGCCGCAGGGCTGAGTATTGTGGGCGGGGGCGGGGCAGGGGGACGCTTGCTGGCACAACCGCCGAAGGCCAGTAGAAGGCATAGCAACAGGAAGATTCGAGAACTCACGCGACCGCCTCCCTGGTAGAGGCTGGGCTGGTTCTCGCAGTATAGGGTGGGGTTATCGGGGCTGCTGTGCAGCCCATCGCCCGCTCAGCGCAGCTGCAAATGGTGCGTGAACGCGGCCTGAGCAGGAGCGATCGCGTAGTCTGATCGGATTATTCCAGGTCCAGCTTTTCCTCCAGGCGGTCAAGGTGCCTGTGCATCAACCCCAAGGCCGCTTCGGCATCACCTTGCTCCACGGCATCGATGATCGCCGCATGCTCTTGCCACGCGCAATGATCGCAGCACGGCGATTCGTAGCGAGCGATGATCAGCGAGGTCATCGGTACCAGCCCATTGAGAAATCGCGCCAGCGGCGCATTGGCCGCTACCTGCGCCAGTTTCAGGTGGAACTCGCCGCCCAGGCGGATCGCCGCGCAGCGTTCACCACTCTCATGGTGCTGGCGCTCGCGCTCCACCAGTTGCCGTAGCTGGCGTACCTGCGCCGGCCGGGCGCGTTGCGCGGCCAGTGTGATCAGCGTGGTTTCGGCCAGGCGCCGGGCACTGAGCACCTGGCGTGCCTGGTCTGGGTCAGGCGCGGCCAGATGGGCGGTGTGGCTGGGGCGCTGCACCACCACCTGCTGGTCGGACAGGCGCCCGAGCACGCGGCGGATCACCGTGCGGCTGACACCAAATGCATGGCCCAGCGCCTGCTCGGGCAACAGGCTGCCCGGGGGCAGGCGCTGTTCGAGAATGGCGTCGAACAGCCGCGGGTAAATCTGCTCGGCCGACAGACGGGTTTCGCCGGCCGCGAGCAGGGCAGGCAAGTGGGGGGCGGCGTTCATGGTCACTCTCCTGAGGTCATGGATGTGGATGTTCGTCCGGGATATTCAGCGCGATGCCCATGCGCAGCCCTTCGGCCACGATATGCTGACGCATCTGGGCACTGGCCTGGGCGCTGCTGCGTTCGCGAATGGCACGTACCACCGCTTCGTTCTCCTTCAGCCGCGCGGCCAGGTGCTCTGGCGAGTTGCGCAGCATGTCGGCGCTTTGCTTCAGGGCATTGCCGGTTTGCTGCACCACGCTCTGGAAAATCGGGTTGGTGGTCAGGGCGAACAGCGCTTCATGGAAGGCAATGTAGGCTTTGACCCCGGCTTCGCTGTCATCGGCCTCCAGCGCTTCGCGCATGTCCATCAGGGTCAGGCGCAGCTGGCCGATGTCCTGGCTGTTGGCCGATTGCGCCACCAGGCCGACGATGAACGGTTCGAGTGTGTAGCGCAGTTCCAGTACGTCGGCCAGGCTGGCCGCGGCACTGACTTCCCCACCCGACGCCTGGGCATCGGCGTCCAGCACCAACACACCCTTGCCGGGCAACGAGCGCACCAGGCCCAGTGTTTCCAGCACGGTTACCGCTTCGCGCAGGCTGGGGCGGCTGATGCCCAGTTGTTCGGCCAGTTCGCGCTGGCCGGGCAGCATGTCGCCGGTGCGCCATTGGCCGCGGGCCAGGGCCTGGCGGAGTTTTTCCACCACTGAGTTGACGACGGTTGATGAGCTGATCACGTTTCGCTCCTGGAAGGGCCGGCGTCAATGCCGGCCACGTTCGCTCAGAATTCCTGTTGATGGGCGTTGGGTTGCTTGCGTGGCGCGGGGGCAAAGCCAGGCTTGCCGTCGAGCACGTTCTGCGCGCGCTCCAGGTCAATGTCCTTCTCCCAGCGGGCAATGGCCACGGTGGCTACGCAGTTGCCGATCAGGTTGGTCAACGCCCGGCCGATACCCATGAACCAGTCCACCGCCAGCACCAGTACCAGGCCTACCACAGGGATCGCCGGTACCGCAGTCAGGGTGGCGGCAAGAATCACCAGTGCCGAGCCTGGGATGCCGTGAGCCCCCTTGGAAGTCACCAGCGACACCAGCAGGATGGTCAGCAGGTCGGTCATTTCCAGTGGCGTGCCGGTGGCGTTGGCGATGAACACGATGGCCAGGGTCAGGTAAATGGAGAAACCATCGAGGTTGAACGAGTAGCCGGTAGGGATCACCAGGCCAACCGTTGAACTGCCAATACCCAGGTGCTCAAGCTTGCGCATGATCTGTGGCAGCACGGCGTCGGAAGAGGCGGTGCCCAGGACGATGGTCAGCTCTTCACGCAGGTACTTGATCAACGGCAGCAGTTTAAGGCCCGACAAGCGCATGACGGTGCCCAGCACGATCAGTACGAAGCCGGCACAGGTCAGGTAGAACAGCGCCACCAGCCCGCCCAGGTGCTGCAGCGACTCCAGGCCATACTTGCTGGTGGTGAAGGCGATGGCGCCGAACACGCCGATCGGCGCCAGGCGCACGATCATGCCCATGATGCGGAAGATCACATGGCTCAGTTCATTGATCAGTCGCGAGATGCCGGCGGCCGAGTCACCCACCAGGTTCAGCGCGCTGCCGAACAGCACCGAGAACAGCAGCACCTGAAGAATGTTGTTGTCGGCGAATGCACCGATCACCGAGGTGGGGATCAGGTCCATGAAGAACGCCGTGGCGCCATGGATGTGCTGGCCGCGCTCGGCCAGGCCGTTGGCATCGGCGGCGGACAGTTGATCCAGGTGAATATTGGCACCGCTGCCAATGCCACTGCTGAAGGCGAACACCAGGCCAATCACCAGCGCGAGGGTAGTCAGCACTTCGAAGTAGATCACCGACTTCAGGCCGATGCGCCCGACCTTTTTCAGGTCGCCCGCACCCGAAATGCCGCTGACCACCACGCAGAACACGATCAGGCCGATGAGCATCTTGATCAGCTTGATGAAGCCGTCGCCGAGGGGTTTGAGTTGCAGGGAGAGGTCGGGGAAGCTCAGACCGCAGGCGATGCCGAGGGCAAGGCCAAGTACGACTTGCAGGAAAATCGAACGCGAGCACCATTTGAGCATGGGAGGAGTCTCTGATCGGTGTCCTTGCTTCGGTAGCCGCACGGGGCGAAAGAGCGCAGGACTTAATTATTGTGGTCTTACCGGTTTGTTCAGCGCGAGGCCATAAAAGCGCGAAAAATCCTCGATTGCAAGGTTTTTTGGCCTTACCGGTCTGACCAGTTGTGGGGCAATCCGGCCTGCCATGCTCTAGATCGGTGCGTGCCGTGAAAGTGGGCGCGTGAAATAGCTCAGGGCTTGGCCAGTGCCTGGTCAACTGCTGCAATCAGCTTGCCAAGATCTTTAGGCGGGGCGTTGTGGATGACGCCGAACAGGTAGGCGCGCTGCTCCTCTTCGTCGTCCGGTTCTGCGAAGAAGTCCTTGGGCTTGACGCCCAGCACCTGGGCAAACGCCAAGATTGCATCGATGCTGGGGGTGTAGGTGCTGGTTTCGAAACGGCTGATGGTCTTGGGGTCGAAGCCGGTCCGTTCGGCCAGTTGTGCCTGGGTCAGGCCCGCCAGCTTGCGGTAGCGGCGCAGGGCGATACCCAAAGCTGATCTCGTCATCGCTTAATTCCCATTTAGAATCAAGAACTTAACGATATCTATCCATGTGGCGCAACGCCATGATCGATCACCTTTGTTTTATTTATGTGATGAATTTCGTAGAATTCATGGTCTGACCGGTTAGTCATCGTCCTCTTCCTTGTGCCGTTCGGCCTCGTGCCTCAACGGCAGGAAGCGCTTTTGCCTATTGGAACTGATCGCCATGAATCGGTTCCGGTGGCCGTCGATGAATGGATACCGGCTTGTCATTGAATGGAGTCTCATCGTGCGCCTCAACTTGCCGGTAACCCCGGTCGAGCAACGTTTCCCCCCTCATCAGCGGCTGATTTCTGCTACCGATACCGCCAGCCTGATCACCTACTGCAACCCTGAGTTTGCCGCCATCAGTGGCTACAGCGAGGCCGAACTGATCGGCAGCCCGCACAACCTGGTGCGCCACCCGGACATGCCGCCAGCGGTGTACGAGTTGATGTGGCGCTACCTGAAAGCCGGGAAGAGCTGGATGGGTATCGTCAAGAATCGCTGCCGTAACGGCGACTACTACTGGGTCAATGCTTACGTCACGCCCATCCTCGAAGGAGGTCGGGTTGTGGGTTACGAGTCGGTGCGCGTATGCCCCACGCGGGAGCAAGTCGCCCGTGCCGAAGTGCTGTATGCGCGGCTGCGCAACGGTCAGGCGGCATTGCCTGCGTCGCGCCGGCTGAGCTTGCTGATGCAGGCCTTGGCCTTGCCACTGGCCGGCGGGCTGCTGGCGGTAGGCGCAAACCAGTTGTGGCCCGGTCTGGTGGGGCAGGGGCTGACCCTGGGTCTGTTCGTGGCCTGCGGCCTGTGGGCGCGCAACGCCCTCGGGCGGCAGCTACAGCAGATTGTGCAGGGCGCCGAAGGTGCCTTCGCCGACCCGGTTGCAGCCTTGACCTACAGCGACCTGACGGGTGCTGCCGGGCAGTTGCAACTGATGCTGATCAGCGAAGAGGCACGTCTGAAAACCGCCTTGACGCGGCTAAGCGACCTGGCCGGACAAATGGCCGTGGCTGCTCGCGATGCCGGGCAGTTGTCGCGCAGCACCGAGGCGGCATTGCTGGAGCAGCGCGCCGAAACCGACCTGAGCGCCACCGCAATGAACCAGATGGCCGCCTCCATTGGCGAAGTGGCCAACCACGTGCAGTTGACCGCCGCCGAGGCACACACGGCCCACCTGCTGGCCGAACAAGGTAGCCAGGTAGCCGATGCAAGCGGTGCGGCCATTCGTAACTTGGCCAGCACTGTGGCGCAGATCAACCAGGCGGTCAGCCATCTGGCTGGTCAGACTGGCGCCATCGCCGAGGCAGCCGGGATGATCCGTGGCATTGCCGAGCAGACCAACCTGCTGGCCCTCAACGCCGCCATCGAGGCAGCCCGTGCGGGTGAGCAGGGCCGCGGCTTTGCCGTGGTCGCCGACGAGGTGCGGGCACTGGCCGACAAGACTCGCCAGTCCACCCTGCACATCCAGGCCATAATCGATGCCTTGCGCAGTGGCGCCGAGGAAGCCGTGGCGATCGCCAGCCACGGCATCGACGGTGCCGAGCAAGGTGTTGTCCAGGTGCAGGAGGCCCGGCAAGCGCTGCATGGTATTCGTGACGCGGTACAGCGCATCAGCGATATGAGCCAGCAGATGGCCGCCGCCTCGCAGCAGCAGTCGGCGGTGGCAGAAGACGTTTCGCGGCAAATCAACGGCGTTGCCGGTATTGCCCAGCACAGCGCCCACAGCGCCAACGCCGCCGCCTCGCGCGGCACCGAACTGGAACATGTATGCGCCGGATTGCGCGCCCTGGTGGAGCGCTTCAACCGCTAAGGCAGGATGCTTTATGGATGATAACTATCGCGCGGCCGTGGACGCGGCCGCGATCTTTTCGGAAACCGACCTGCGTGGGAACATCACCTACGTCAATCAGCAGTTCTGCAGCATCTCGGGCTACAGCCGTGAGGAGCTGCTGGGGGCCAACCACCGTATCCTCAATTCCGGCCTGCATGAGCCGACGTTCTTTGTCGGCATGTGGCGGGCTTTGGCTGCCGGGCGGGTGTGGAAGGGCGAAATCTGCAACCGGTCCAAGGACGGTTCGTTGTATTGGGTCGACAGCACCATGGTGCCGCTGGTCGACCCGCTAACAGGCCAGGTGCGCAAGTATGTATCCATCCGCTTTGACGTTACAGAGAAGCGTCAGCTACTGCATACCTTGCAGTGGCGGGTGGGCCACGATGTGCTCACCGGCCTGCCCAACCGCGCCTATTTGTCCGACCTGCTGAACCAGGCCCTGGCCTGTTCGCGCCGTGAAGGCATCTCGCTGGCGGTGTGCATGCTCGACCTGGATGGTTTCAAGGCGGTCAACGACGGCTACGGGCATGCCGTGGGTGACCTGCTGCTGGTGGAAGTGGCGCAGCGTTTGAAGAGTATCCTGCGCGGTGGTGATGCCGTTGCCCGGCTGTCGGGCGACGAGTTCGTGCTGATCCTGCGCGACGTCGACGATGAGTGCCAGCTGCATGCAGCCCTGCAGCGGGTATTGCGGGCATTGGCGGCGCCTTGTGTGGTGCGTGGGCATACGCTGTCGCTCAGCGCCAGTATAGGCGTGACCCTGTATCCGCAGGATGATGAAGATGCCGACACCCTGGTGCGCCACGCCGACCAGGCCATGTATGTGGCCAAGCAGCGCGGGCGCAACCGTTACCACCTGTTCGATGTGACGCAGGAGCAGGAGCTCAAGGCCACCCACCAGACCGTGGCGCGCGTGCGCCGGGCGCTACGCAACGGCGAGTTGTGTCTTTACTACCAACCCAAGGTAAACCTGCGCAGTGGCAAGGTACTGGGCTTCGAGGGGTTGTTGCGCTGGCAGCGGCCGGGCCGTGGCGTGGTGCCGCCAGGCGATTTCCTGCCGTGGGTAGAACAGACCGACCTGATCGTCGAAATCGGCGAGTGGGTGATAGGGCAGGCATTGAGCCAGTTGCAGGTCTGGCAGTTGCAAGGGCAGCCCTGGTCACTGAGCGTGAATATCGCCGCGCGGCACTTGCAGCGCAGTGACTTTGCCGAGCGCCTGCAGCAACTGCTGGCAGCGTACCCGGCGGTGGACCCGGCGCTGCTGGACCTGGAAATCGTCGAGTCAGTGGCCATCGACAACCTGCAGCACGTCAGCCGCTGCCTGGACGCCTGCCGTGCGCTGGGTGTGCGTTTCTCGCTGGACGATTTCGGCACCGGTTATTCGTCGTTGAGTTACCTGAAACGCTTGCCGACCCAGACGATCAAGATCGACCAGTCGTTCGTACGGGACATCCTTCATGACCAGGACGACCTGGCGCTGACGGAGGCGGTGATCGGCCTGGCCCGGGCGTTTGGCCGCGAGGTGATTGCCGAGGGGCTGGAGAGTGTCGAGCATGGCCGGGTACTGATGGACCTGGGCTGCGAGCTGGCGCAGGGTTACTGCATTGCCCGGCCGATGCCGGCCAGTGAAGTGCAAGCCTGGGCACAGGCCTACCGGCAGCCGGCGCAGTGGCGTGACCCTTGAAGGCCATCAGCGGGCCGTGGTCCTGACCCGCACCATCAATCACGGGCAAAAAAAAACGGCACCTGCAAGAGGTGCCGTTTTCGCATCACGCGGTATTACTTGTGCAGCTCTTCTGCCGCATACAGCGTGTTCTCAAGCAGGCACGCCCGGGTCATCGGCCCGACGCCGCCCGGCACTGGTGTGATCCAGCCGGCGCGTGCCAGGGCAGTCTCGTAGACCACGTCGCCAACCAGCTTGCCGTCTTCCTGGCGGTTGATGCCCACGTCGATGACGATGGCGCCTTCCTTGACCCACTCACCCTTGACCAGGCCCGGCTTGCCGGCAGCCACGACCACCAGGTCGGCACGCCCGACATGGCCGGCCAGATCCTTGGTGAAGCGGTGGCAGACGGTCACGGTACAGCCGGCCAGCAGCAGTTCCATGGCCATCGGGCGGCCAACGATGTTGGACGCGCCGACGATCACCGCGTTCATGCCGTACAGGTCCTGGCCGGTGCTTTCCAGCAGGGTCATGATGCCTTTTGGCGTGCATGGGCGCAGCAGCGGAATACGCTGGGCCAGGCGGCCGATGTTGTAAGGATGGAAACCGTCCACATCCTTGTCCGGGCGAATGCGCTCGAGCAGCAGCGAGGCGTCCAGGTGCGCCGGCAGCGGCAGTTGCAGCAGGATGCCGTCGACGGCCGGATCGTCATTGAGACGGTCGATCAGCTCGGTCAGGGCCTGTTGCGTGGTCTCGCTGGGCAGGTCGAAAGCCTGCGAAATGAAGCCGACCTCTTCGCAGTCCTTGCGCTTGTGCGAGACATAGACTTGGGAGGCGGGGTCGGTGCCGACCAGGATCACCGCCAGGCCCGGCGTGCGCAGGCCTTGCTGGCGACGC